>Ga0209906_100180_pt1 | contig 62776 bp, 55 predicted proteins | sample FECB24metaG_FD_188303 | JGI IMG/M metagenome (GOLD analysis project Ga0209906, IMG submission 188303) | Cyanobacterial communities from the Joint Genome Institute, California, USA from Joint Genome Institute, California, USA - FECB-24 metaG... ... | reverse complement strand
GGCGCTGCATCTGTTCGTTGTAGGATTGCCTGAACCGCTCGACGCCGATCTCGGTCGAACCGACCTTGGCGACGGTCGAAGTGCCGAAGCCGCGGAAAATGTCGCCGATGCCCCAGACCGCGAACGAAATCGCGATCAGGCCCAGCAGGGTTCCGGTGATCAGGCGGCCAAGCCAGTTGCGGGTAGCGTTTTGAATTCCGCGCAGCATGAGAGCTCAGGGTCTTTCGTGGTCGGCGATGACGTGAAAAGGACGCGCATCATAGAGACGGCGGCATGGCGCTGCAACACGCTGAGAAGTCACGGGAAAGCGCTGGCTCAAGGGTCGACCGTCTGATAGCCGGATGCGTTCTGGGATGGAATTCAAGCGAAAGAAAGAGGGGCCATGGCTCACCAACCGCGTCCGCTGGTCGCAGGCAACTGGAAGATGCACGGCATTGCCGCATCGGTCGCCGAATTGGAAGCGATTATTGCGGGCGCCGCGAGCCGTCCGCCGTCGGCCGATCTGATGATCTGCCCGCCGGCCACCCTGATCGCAAGCTTCGCCAAGGTGGCGGCCGGGTCGACGGTCGCGATCGGCGCCCAGGATTGCCACGCCGAGGTCTCCGGCGCCTTTACCGGCGATCTGTCCGCCGAAATGTTGAAGGACGCGGGCGCCACGGCCGTGATCGTGGGGCATTCCGAGCGGCGCAGCCTGCATGGCGAGACCGATGACATGGTCAAGGCCAAGGCCATGGCCGCTGCGCGGGCCGATCTGACCGCGATCCTGTGCATCGGCGAGACCAGCGAGGAGCGGGAGGCCGGCGCCACCATGGCGCGCCTCAAGCGCCAGCTGGACGGGTCGCTGCCCGACACGCTGGAGCGGCTGGTGATCGCCTATGAGCCGGTCTGGGCGATCGGCACCGGCCTCACACCGACCCCCGCCGATGTCGCGGAGGTTCACAAGATGATCCGCAACTATCTGATTTCAAAAGATAAAGCCCAGGGCGAAACGGTCCGGATCCTGTATGGCGGATCGGTAAAGCCACAGAATGCCAAGGAACTGATGGCGGTTCCGAACGTCAATGGCGCGCTGGTCGGCGGCGCCAGCCTGAAGGCGGCGGATTTCCTTGGCATTGCCGCGGCTTACGCCTAGGCAGCGGCGAACCGGCGCGTTTGTCGAGCCGGGGTGGAATTGTGTGACCGGATCATGTACAGACGCGCCCGCATTCCTATATGGCGGGTTGAGAGAAGCGGCCCGCCGCGTGTGGCGGGTTCGGACATCCGCCCAAGGGCGGAGCCAGGGTTTTTATCGATGCAGACCGTGATCATCGTCATTCATCTGCTCATCGTCTTGACGATGATCGGTCTTGTTCTGCTGCAGAAGTCGGAAGGCGGCGGTCTGGGCATGGGTGGCGGCGGCGGCTTCATGTCGACTCGCGGCACGGCCAACCTGCTGAGCCGGTCGACCGCCTATCTGGCCGGAGCGTTCTTCGTCACCAGCCTGCTGCTGTCCTGGATGGCCGGCCACAACCGTGCACCGACCTCGATCATCAATACCGGCACGCCTGCGGGACCCACGGTTCCCGGGCCCGGCGCGCCTGTGGCCCCGCTGGGATCGGGGTCCGGCGGCGTGCTGGATCAACTCCAGCAACGGCCCGCGGCGCCCGCGCAACCCTCGGGGCCGCAGGTTCCGCAATCGCAGTAAGACCCATCACAAGGGCCGGGAAACCGGCCCTTCGAATTTGCAGGGTCAGTTATCCCAAACCTGAGGGGGGCATCCCCTCGTCGAATCGAGTCCGGGTCTCTAAAGGTTAAATCCCATGGCGCGGTACGTATTCATCACCGGCGGCGTGGTGTCCTCACTGGGCAAGGGGCTTGCATCGGCGGCGCTTGGCGCGACGCTGCAGGCGCGCGGCTACAAGGTCCGGCTGCGCAAGCTCGACCCCTATCTCAATGTCGATCCCGGCACGATGTCGCCGTACCAGCACGGCGAGGTGTTCGTCACCGACGACGGCGCCGAGACCGATCTCGATCTCGGTCATTACGAGCGGTTCACCGGACGGCCTGCGAACAAGCAGGACAACATCACCACCGGCCGCATCTATCAGGACATCATCGCCAAGGAGCGCCGCGGCGATTATCTCGGCGCCACTGTGCAGGTGGTCCCGCATGTCACCAACGCGATCAAGGATTTCATCCGCGACGGCAATGACGGCTACGACTTCGTGCTGTGCGAGATCGGCGGCACCGTCGGCGACATCGAGGGGTTGCCGTTCTTCGAGGCGATCCGCCAGCTCGGCAACGACCTGCCGCGCGGCGACGCGCTCTACATTCATCTGACCCTGCTGCCGTTCATTCCGAGCGCCGGCGAACTGAAGACCAAGCCGACCCAGCATTCGGTCAAGGAACTACGCTCGATCGGCATCCAGCCGGACATTCTCCTCTGCCGCACCGACCGGCCGATCCCGCCGGAGGAGCGGCGCAAGCTGGCGCTGTTCTGCAACGTGCGCGAGACCGCGGTGATCGAGGCGCGCGACGTCGACAACATCTATGCGGTGCCGGAGGCCTATCACGCCGCCGGACTCGACACCGAATTGCTGTCGATCTTCGGCATGGATGCGAAGAAACAACCGGACCTGAAGCGCTGGCAATCGATCAACGAACGCATCCGCAATCCGGAAGGCCAGGTGACGATCGCGATCGTTGGCAAATATACCGGCCTGAAGGATGCCTATAAGTCGCTGATCGAGGCGCTGGCGCATGGCGGCATCGCCAACACCGTGAAGGTCAATCTCGACTGGATCGAATCCGAAGTGTTCGAACACGAAGACCCGGCGCCGTTCCTCGAACACGTCAACGGCATCCTCGTGCCTGGCGGCTTCGGCCAGCGCGGGGCGGAAGGGAAAATCCGCGCGGCGCAGTTCGCGCGCGAACGCGCGGTGCCGTATTTCGGCATCTGTTTCGGCATGCAGATGGCGGTGATCGAAGCCGCGCGCAATCTGTGCGGGATCGAGGCTGCGAACTCGACCGAGTTCGGCGCGACCGACGAGCCGGTCGTCGGTCTGATGACCGAATGGCTGAAGGGCAACGAACTGCAGCAGCGCGCGGCCGGCGGCGATCTCGGCGGCACCATGCGGCTCGGCGCCTATCCCGCAGCCCTCGCGCGGGGCAGCCGCGTCGCCGACATCTACAATTCCACGGAAATTTCCGAGCGCCACCGCCACCGCTACGAGGTCAACACCGCCTACAAGAACCGGCTGGAGCAGCACGGCCTGCGCTTTTCCGGCATGTCGCCGGACGGCATCCTGCCCGAGATCGTCGAATACGAGGATCATCCCTGGTTCGTCGGCGTGCAATTCCATCCCGAGCTGAAATCGCGACCGCTCGAGCCGCACCCGCTATTCGCGTCGTTCATCGGCGCCGCGGTGGAGCGGAGCCGGCTGGTGTGACGAAGACGGGCAAGGCTTTAATGCGGGCCACATTCGCCTGAAGTCTGTCTTTTTCTTACGATAGATCGGCGGGTGACGCAGCGCTGCCGCGGCCCGGCAATGACAAAAGGCAAAGTAATCGGACATGCCTCGCGGTCTCGACCATATCGTTCATGCCGTGCGCGATCTCGATGCCGGCGCCGAGCTGTATCGGCGGCTCGGCTTCACCGTCGGTGCGCGCAACCGCCACCCGTGGGGCACGCATAACCACATCGTGCAATTTCCGGGCTTCTTCATCGAAGTGCTGACGATGGCGGAACCTGAAAAGCTCGGCGACGATGGCATCTCGAAACTGTTCGGCGATTTCAACCGGCGTTTTCTGGAAGCAGGCGAGGGCTTCTCGCTTTTGATCCTCGAGAGCAAGGATGCCACCGCAGATGCGCGCGCGTTCGAAGCCGCGAAGATCGCCGCATCCGGCGCGCTGCGCTTCGAGCGCGAGGGCAAGCGGCCGGACGGCTCAGCCGTCAAGGTGGCGTTCTCGCTCGTCTTCGCGCGCGATGCGCTGGCGCCTGCGCACAATTTTGCGGTCTGTCAGCAGCACTACCCGGAGAGCTTCTGGAACCCCGATTATCAGCGGCACACCAACGGCGTGACTGGGGTCGCAGGCGCGGTGATGGTTGCGGACAATCCGAGCGATCATCACATCTTCATGTCGGCGCTGGCCGGCGAGCGCGAATTGCTGTCGTCGTCGGCGGGCATCACGGTGACGACGCCGCGCGGCGAGATCCAGGTGGTGACGCCGGCGGCGTTCTCCGACTTGTTCGGGATCGCGGCGCCGGATGTTTCGGAGGGCGGGCGGCTTGCGGCCCTGCGCCTTGAGTCGTCCGACATGAATGCGACGCAGGCCAGTCTGTCGGCAGGAGCCTTCAGCCCGATCCGGCACATGGGTCGGCTGATTGTTCCGCCGGATCAGGCGCTGGGCGCGGCCCTCGTATTCGAGGCGGCGCATTGATTCCATGACCTCTCCGGCGCATGGTCGAGACATGTTTGAGCATGAGCCAATCCGAAAACCGCTTCACACTTTTCGGGCTCATGCTCCATGAGAAACGATGGATAAACCCTTGATCCCGAACCCGGTTGTGGATGTCGGCACCGCGCGCTTCGGCAACGATCTGCCGCTCGCGCTGATCGCAGGTCCCTGTCAGCTCGAGAGCCGCGCGCATGCGCTGGAGATGGCCTCCGCGCTCAAGGAGATGGCGCAGCGCATCGGTATCGGGCTCGTCTACAAGACCTCCTTCGACAAGGCCAATCGCACCAGCGGCAATGCCGCGCGTGGTATCGGTCTCGACGCCGCCTTGCCGATCTTTGCCGAGATCAGGTCGTCGCTCGGATTGGCGGTGCTCACCGACGTGCACGATGCGGCGCAATGCGCGATCGCGGCGGAGGCGGTGGACATCCTGCAGATCCCGGCCTTCCTGTGCCGCCAGACCGATCTGTTGATCGCTGCTGCGAAGACCGGTCGCGCGGTCAACGTCAAGAAGGGGCAGTTTCTCGCCCCCTGGGACATGAAGAATGTGGTCGCCAAGATCACCGGCGCCGACAATGCGCGGGTGCTGGTGACCGAACGCGGCGTTTCGTTCGGATACAACACGCTGGTCTCCGACATGCGCGCCCTGCCGGAACTGGCCAAGACCGGTGCGCCGGTCATCTTCGATGCCACCCATTCGGTGCAGCAGCCGGGCGGGCAGGGCACGGCATCCGGCGGGCAGCGCGAATATGTGGCGGTGCTGGCGCGCGCCGCGGTCGCGGTCGGCGTGGCGGGCGTCTTCATCGAAACCCATCAGGATCCCGACCGCGCGCCATCCGACGGGCCGAACATGATCGCGCTGAAGGATCTCGAGCCGCTGCTGAAGACCCTGATCGCCTTCGACCGGCTGGCCAAAAGCTGACAACGAGCCGCCAGAACCGACCCGCCACCGCAACCGATCCCACGCGCAAAAGCCTCAGATGAACCGTGAGCTGCTGATCATTGCGCTGATCGTGTTCGTGACATCGCTGTTCACCCGTTCGGTCGATCCCGTGGTGCCGCTGATCGCGGACGGGCTTACGGTCCAGATCGGCACCGCTGCGCTGCTGTCGACCGCCTTCGCATTGCCATATGCGGTGATCCAGCCGGTCTTCGGCGCACTCGCCGACATGATGAGCAAGACCAAGCTGATGAGCATCTGCCTGGTGATCCTGGTGCTGTCGGCGCTGGTCAGCGCCACGGCGCCGGATTTCACCACCCTGATGCTGTCGCGGGTCGCGGCCGGGCTCGCGTCCGGCGGCATTTTCCCGACCTCGCTTGTGGCGGTCGGCGACCGCATTCCGGTGGCGCAGCGGCAGGTTGCGATCTCGCGGCTCCTGGCCGCCACCATGACCGGCAATCTGCTCGGAGCGTCTCTTGCCGGCGTGGTCGGCGATCTGGCCGGCTGGCGCGCCGTGTTCGTGGTGGTCGGCGTCCTCGGCTTGATCGCCATGGTTACGGCGCTGATCGGCTTCCGCAAGATCACGCCGCCGCCGCCCGCGGGCTTCGATCTCGCGACCATCGGCCCGAATTACCGCGCCATCTTCGCCAATCCGCATGCGAAAATCTGCTTCGGCGCGGTGTTCGTCGAATCGCTCGTGGTGTTCGGCATCTTTCCGTATATCGCCGCCATCCTGGCGGAAGCGGGCGAGACGCGTTCGTCGATAGCCGGAATCGTGCTGGCGGGTTTCGGCATTGGCGCCGTCATCTACACGCTGCTGGTCCGGTCGTTGCTGCATCTGGTCGGCGAGACGCGGCTGATGCTGGGCGGCGGCCTGATCATGGCCGCCTTCCTGCTGATCCTTACGCTGCAACTGCCATGGCCGCTGGAATTCGCGAACTTCGTGATGCTCGGATTCGGCTTCTACTGGCTGCATGGCAGCATTCAGGTCTTCGCCACCGAGCTCGCGCCACAGGCCCGCGGCACGGCGATGGCGCTGCATTCGGCGGCGTTCTTTCTGGGACAGGCCGCCGGCCCGATCGTCTATGGCGCGGGTTTCGCCACCATCGGCAAGACGCCGCTGCTCGTTTGCGGCGCGGTTATTATCGCATTGGTCGGCTTTATCTGCTCGCGCACGCTGCGACGCGCGCCAGCAACCACGATCTAGCTTCTCTTGGTTGACGCTTTTTCTTGACGCGAATCGGCGCCCACTTCGCTCGTAAACGCTTTAGCCGCGCCCGCGATAGGGCGCGACACCCTGTTCAGGCACCCATACGCCCTTGGGCAGCGTGCCGGCTTGCCAGAAGACGTCGATCGGCATGCCGCCACGCGGGTACCAATAGCCGCCGATCCGGATCCAGCGCGGCTTGAGCAGAGCGTTCAGCCGCTTGCCGATCGCGACGGTGCAGCCCTCATGGAAGGAGCCGTGATTGCGGAAGGAGTTCAGGTAGAGCTTCAACGACTTCGACTCGACCAGGAACTTGTTCGGAACATAGTCGATGACGAAATGGGCGAAGTCCGGCTGGCCCGTGATCGGGCACAGGGCGGTGAATTCCGGCATCGTGAACCGCGCCACGTAATGCGTGTCCGGGTGCGGGTTCGGCACGCGGTCGAGTTGCGCCTCATCCGGCGACGCCGGCAACGGGGTCGGTTTGCCGAGCTGAAGCCCGGATTGAAGCCTGGAGCGGGGGTTGGATTTGCGAGCCATTTGGGGGTCTTAGCGCGACTTGCGCGCGCGGGTCCATCCTGTACAAGCGGCGCCGAAAGCGAACAGAGCCGGACCCCCACCATGACCGCCATCGTCAATATCGTCGGCCGCGAAATTCTGGACAGCCGCGGCAATCCCACCGTCGAAGTGGATGTGCTGCTCGAGGACGGCTCGTTCGGCCGCGCCGCGGTTCCATCCGGCGCCTCGACCGGGGCGCATGAGGCGGTCGAACTGCGCGACGGCGACAAGTCGCGCTATCTCGGCAAGGGCGTGACCAAGGCGGTCGACGCGGTCGAAGGCGAGATTTTCGATGCCATCGGCGGTATGGACGCCGAGGACCAGGTGCTGATCGACGACACGATGATCGCGCTCGACGGCACCCCGAACAAGGCGCGGCTCGGCGCCAATGCGCTGCTCGGCGTGTCGCTGGCGACCGCAAAGGCCGCGGCGGAGGCAAGCGGCCTGCCGCTCTATCGCTATGTCGGCGGCACATCGGCGCGCACGCTGCCGGTTCCGATGATGAATATCGTCAATGGCGGCGCGCATGCCGACAATCCGATCGACTTCCAGGAATTCATGGTGATGCCGGTCGGCGCGTCCTCGTTCGCGGAAGGCCTGCGCATGGGCGCGGAAATTTTCCACACGCTGAAAGCCGCGCTGAAGGCCGCCGGCCACAACACCAATGTCGGCGACGAAGGCGGCTTTGCGCCCAACCTGCCGAGCGCCGAAGCCGCGCTCGACTTCGTTATGCAGGCGGTGAGCAAGGCCGGCTTCAAGGCCGGTGACGACGTGCTGCTCGCGCTCGATTGCGCCTCGACCGAATTCTTCAAGAACGGCGCCTATCATTATGAAGGGGAGGGCAAGACCCGTTCGATCCAGCAGCAGGTCGATTATCTCGCCGAGCTCGTCTCCAAATATCCGATCGCCTCGATCGAGGACGGGATGGCCGAGGACGATTTTGAGGGCTGGAGGCTTCTGACCAAAGCCATCGGCGCCAAGTGCCAGCTGGTCGGCGACGATCTGTTCGTGACCAACGTCAACCGTCTCGCCGAGGGCATCAAGACGGGCATGGGCAATTCGATCCTGGTCAAGGTGAACCAGATCGGCACGCTGACCGAAACGCTCGCTGCGGTCGAGATGGCGCACAAGGCGGCGTACACCGCGGTGATGTCGCATCGCTCCGGCGAGACCGAGGATTCCACCATCGCCGATCTCGCGGTCGCCACCAATTGCGGGCAGATCAAGACCGGTTCGCTGGCGCGCTCCGATCGCACCGCGAAGTACAATCAGTTGCTGCGTATCGAGCAGGAGCTGGGCGCGCAGGCGATCTATCCGGGGCGAGCGGCGCTGAGGGGGGTAGGCTCAAGAGGCGTCCATCGCTTGGCTCCGCGGCCAACAGCGGCCGAATCCGAATCCAATTAATCCGCCCTTAACATCACCCGCGCATCTTGCCGCGATGGTCTCCCGCAGACGCGCACGCGGCATTCTGACGGCGCTCGGCCTCTACATCGTGGCCGGCGCGCTGATCGGCTATTTCGGCTTCCACGCCTTCAACGGGCAGCGGGGGTTGCATGCGCGTCATCTGATCGACCAGCAGATGGTGGAACTGACCGGCGAGCTGGAACGGCTCAAGGCTGAGCGCAATCTCTGGGAACGCAAGGTCGCGTTGCTGCGGCCCGAGAAGATCGATCCGGACATGCTGGACGAGCAGGCGCGGCTGCAGCTCAACTTTGCCCAGCCCAATGAGCTCGTTTTCATGGTCAAGCGCCGCTAACGCGCGAGAGCGGCAGAATTTCCCGTTGCGCCTCAGGCATTTCGCCGCAATCCGCATTGCGCACAGGGCATGGCGCGCGCTTTAATCCGGGAACGAATTCAGGTAAGTGAAGGGCGACACAGCCCACATCGCGGCGCGCAGGGAGCGTCAGGGAATTCCATATGGCCGTAGCCAAGAAGACGCCAACGTCCACCCCGGCCGACAGCGCGGCCACTCGCGCCGAATTCACCAAGGAACAGGAGCTTTCGGCCTATCGCGAGATGTTGCTGATCCGGCGGTTCGAGGAAAAGGCCGGCCAGATGTACGGCATGGGCCTGATCGGCGGCTTCTGTCATCTGTATATCGGCCAGGAAGCGGTCGTGATCGGCATGCAGATGGCCCTGAAGGATGGCGACCAGGTCATCACCGGATACCGCGACCATGGCCACATGCTGGCCTGCGGGATGGAAGCCAAGGGCGTGATGGCCGAGCTCACCGGACGCCGCGGCGGCTATTCCAAAGGCAAGGGCGGCTCCATGCACATGTTTTCGGTGGAGAAAGGCTTCTTCGGCGGTCACGGCATCGTCGGCGCGCAGGTCTCGCTCGGCACCGGCCTGGCCTTCGCCAACCGCTATCGCGAGAACGACCATGTCTGCCTGACGTATTTCGGCGACGGCGCAGCCAACCAGGGCCAGGTCTATGAAAGCTTCAACATGGCGGAGCTGTGGAAGCTGCCGGTGATCTACATCATCGAGAACAACCGCTATGCGATGGGCACGTCGGTGCAGCGCTCCTCGGCGCAGCAGGATTTCAGTAAGCGCGGCGCCTCGTTCAACATCCCGGGCGAGCAGGTCGACGGCATGGATGTGCGCGCGGTGAAGGCGGCCGGCGACAAGGCCGTCGCCTGGTGCCGTGAGGGCAATGGCCCTTACATTCTGGAGATGCAGACCTACCGCTATCGCGGCCATTCGATGTCGGACCCGGCGAAATACCGCACCCGCGACGAGGTCGAGAAGGTGCGCTCCGAGCAGGACCCGATCGAACAGGTGCGCCAGCGCCTGCTCGGCAACAAATGGGCGAGCGAGGACGAGTTGAAGAAGATCGACGCCGAGGTGCGCGGGATCGTCAACGAGGCGGCCGAGTTCGCAACCGTCGATCCCGAGCCCGATCCGTCGGAACTCTATACCGACGTGCTGCGGGCTTAAGCCCGTGGCTGTCTGCTCCATGACAACGGTCGTCGCCATCGCGGCAGCCGCGTTCGTTGCGACCGGCCTGCTTCAGGCCGGACACTAGTCGAGGATTTCATGCCGACCGAAGTGCTGATGCCCGCGCTGTCGCCCACGATGGAGAAGGGCAACCTTGCCAAATGGCTCAAGAAGGAGGGCGATGCGGTCAAGTCCGGCGATGTGATCGCGGAAATCGAGACCGACAAGGCCACAATGGAAGTGGAAGCCGTCGACGAGGGTACGCTCGGCAAGATCCTGGTGCCCGAAGGTACCGCCGATGTGGCGGTGAATACGCCCATCGCGGTCTTGCTGGGCGACGGCGAGGACGCCTCCGCGATCAAGGCCGGGGCACCGGCGCCCGCCAAAACCGATCGCGCGGCAAGCGAGGAGTTCGAGGAATCGAAGGCGCCCGACGCGCCTGATTCCGAACAGCCTGTCGAGAAGGGCGAACCGGTTTCCGCGGTCGCCGCTCCGCCGAAACCGCAGGAGGCGCCCGAGCCCGACGTGCCGGAAGGCACAGAGATGGTCACGCAGACCGTGCGCGAAGCCTTGCGCGACGCGATGGCCGAGGAAATGCGTCGTGACGAGAAAGTCTTCGTCATGGGCGAGGAGGTCGCCGAATATCAGGGCGCCTACAAGGTCACGCAGGGGCTGCTGCAGGAATTCGGCGCGCGGCGCGTGGTCGATACACCGATCACCGAGCATGGCTTCGCCGGACTTGGCGTCGGCGCCGCGCTCGCGGGGCTGAAACCCATCGTCGAATTCATGACCTTCAATTTCTCAATGCAGGCGATCGACCAGATCATCAATTCCGCGGCCAAGACGCTTTATATGTCGGGCGGACAGATGGGCGCCTCGATCGTGTTTCGCGGACCGAATGGCGCTGCGGCGCGCGTCGCCGCCCAGCACAGCCAGGACTTCTCGGCCTGGTATTCGCACATCCCGGGTCTGATCGTGCTCGCGCCATATACCGCGGCCGATGCCAAGGGGCTGCTCAAGTCCGCGATCCGCAATCCCAATCCGGTGATCTTCCTCGAGAACGAAATCCTCTACGGCCAGTCCTTCCCGGTGCCGAAGGTCGACGACTACCTGGTGCCGATCGGCAAGGCCAAGGTCGTGCGGCCGGGCAATCACGTCACCATCGTGTCGTTCTCGATCGGCATGACTTATGCGCTGAAAGCGGCCGAGGAACTCGCCAAGAAGCACATCTATGCCGAGGTGATCGACCTGCGCACGCTGCGTCCGCTCGACGACGCGACCATCATCGAGTCGGTGAAGAAGACCGGGCGCCTGATCACGGTGGAAGAGGGCTGGCCGCAGAATGGCATCGGCGCGGAAATTTCCGCGCGGGTGATGGAGCAGGCGTTCGACTATCTCGATGCGCCGGTGATGCGCATCACCGGCAAGGATGTGCCGATGCCGTATGCCGCGAATCTCGAAAAGCTTGCGCTGCCGTCGGTCGCAGAGATCGTCGATGCGGCCAAAGCCGTGACCTATCGCTAAGCGGAGCAACGCGATGCCGATCGACATCCGAATGCCCGCGCTCTCTCCGACGATGGAGAAGGGCAACCTTGCCAAGTGGCTGAAGAAGGAAGGCGACACGGTCAAGTCGGGCGACGTCATTGCCGAGATCGAGACCGACAAGGCGACCATGGAAGTGGAAGCCGTCGACGAGGGCACGCTGGCGAAAATCCTGGTCGCTGAAGGCACCGCCGATGTGCCGGTCAATGAGGTGATCGCGGTGCTGGCCGGCGACGGCGAGGATGTGAAAGCTGCCGCGAGCGGCGCGAAATCGGCGCCGGCTGCCGCACCCAAACCCGAAGCCAAGTCTGAGACAAAGTCCGAACCAAAAGCCGAAGACAAGCCAAAGCAGGCGCCCGCCGCTGCGCCAAAGCCGGCTGCACCGGAAGCGCAACCGGCCAAGGCAAACGGGCAGGGCGCCCGCATCTTTTCCTCGCCGCTGGCGCGCAGGCTCGCGAAGGACGCGGGCCTCGACATCGCGCGCATTGAAGGCAGCGGTCCGCATGGCCGCGTGATCGCGCGCGACATCGACGCGGCGAAGTCCGGCAAGGGCATGAAAGCCGCGCCCGCGGCCGGTGCGCCGGCCAGCACCGCGACGGCAGGAGCCGCGGCAGCGCCTGCAATGAGCGATCAGCAGATCCTTGGGCTGTACGAGCAGGGCTCTTACGAAAGCGTCCCGCATGACGGCATGCGCCGCACCATTGCCCAGCGGCTGACCGCGGCGACCAATTCGATGCCGACCTTCTACCTGACGGTGGATTGCGATCTCGGCAAGCTCTCCGCCGCGCGCGAAGAAATCAACGCCGCCGCGGGCAAGAATGCAGAGGGCAAGCCGCTCTACAAGCTCTCGGTCAACGACTTCGTCATCAAGGCGATGGCTTTGGCGCTACAGAAAATTCCGGAAGCCAACGTGTCCTGGACGGAAGCCGCGATGCTCCGTCACAAGCATTCCGATATCGGGGTTGCCGTGGCGCTGCCCTTCGGGCTCATCACGCCGATCATCCGCCAGGCCGAACTCAAGACGCTGTCCGCCATCTCCAACGAGATGAAAGACCTCGCCGCGCGCGCCAAAGCCAAGAAGCTCAAGCCGAACGAATACCAGGGCGGCTCGTCCTCGGTGTCGAATCTCGGCATGTACGGCATCAAGGACTTCACCGCCGTGATCAACCCGCCGCAATCGTCGATCCTCGCGGTCGGCACCGGCGAGGAGCGTGCGGTGGTGCGCAACGGCCAGATCGTCGCCGCGACGATGATGAGCGTGACGCTCTCGTGCGATCACCGCGCCATCGACGGCGCGCTGGGTGCAGAGCTGCTGGTCGCATTCAAGAAGCTGATCGAAAATCCGGTGATGATGGTGGTGTGACCATCTCCCGATAGTCACATCGACGACCATTAACTCGACGCTTTCTCTTTAAGCACGTGCAGACCATCCGCAGATGAGCGGCCGTGATCTGCAAATTGCAAGCGCATTTTTCTGCCGCTTTGCTTTTGTTCCTTCTTGTTCGCTGCCCGCTGAACGGATCATGATGAAGGCATAAGACATCCGGCCATTGCAGCCGGATGCATTGGGAGCAAACGTCCAATCACAGGAGGTCACCTTGCGCACCAAGGGCGTAATCCGCGTTCGTCCGCGACATCACTCCAAGCCGAAGGCCTTGCCGCTTCTTTCGAGTCTGATAGGGCTGGCGCTGATCTGTTCGATGCCGGTCGCGCCGGCGCAAGCGCAGTCCGGCTATCCGACCAAATCGATTCGTGTTGTCGTACCCTTCCCGGCGGGCGGCACGACTGACATGCTCGCGCGGCTCATCACCCAGAAAATGGGCGAGTCGATGAAGCAATCCTTCGTGGTTGAGAATGTCGGCGGTGCCGGCGGATCGATCGGCGCCGAACAGATCGCGAAGGCCGCGCCCGATGGCTATTCGCTGCTGTTTCACAATCTGACATTCTCAACTACCACATCATCGCTGCAATATGCCGGCCGCTCGCGCCACGATATCGAGAAGGACTTCGTCCCAATCTCGATCGGCGCTTTTGTGCCCATGCTTCTGCTCGCCAATCCGTCGGTACCGGCCAAGGACCTGAAGGAGTTCGTCGCCGTTGCGAAATCCGCAAAGGATCCGATGTTCTACGGCTCCACCGGTCCCGGCAGCGTGATGAACTATTCCGGCGAGTTGCTGAAGCGCGATGCGCAGATCAAGCTTGATCACATTCCCTTCAAGGGCGCGGCGCCGCTGGTAACGGAACTCTTGTCCGGCCGGATCCAGTTCGGCGGCGATCAGCTCTCGACATCGCTGCAACACGCGAAGTCAGGCTCGCTGCGCCCGCTGGCCGTGCAAAGTCCGAAGCGCTCCGCGGCACTGCCGGATGTCCCCACGGTTCGCGAGCAGGGTTTCGCCTTCCTCGAAATCCAGGGATGGAACGGCTTCTTCGCCCCGGCCGGCACGCCAGATGAGATCGTTCAGCGGCTGCACAAAGAAATCGTCGCGGCCGTCAACAATCCGGACGTCCGCGCCAAGATGGAGATGGTGGGCGCCGAGCCTGGCGGTTCCTCGCAGGAGGAGATGCGCAACATGCTGAAGGAGCAGATTTCGAAGGTTAAACCGGTGATCGAGGACCTGAAGCTCGTCGTGCAGTAGACCTACGGCGGCGGCGGCGCCGGGGCGGATCACCCCGGCGTCAGCCCTTTCGCCTTGATCACGGCCTGCGCCTCCGGTGTGCGCAGATAATCGAGCATCGCGCGCGCGACGTCCTTCTGTTTGCCGTCCGACAAAACGCCCATCGAGAACTGCGTCACCTGGTCGAGTTCGGCCGGCAGCGGTCCGAGCAATTCGGAGCCTTCGACCGCGATCAGTTCGGAAATCTGCTGCACCGCGATATCGGCCTCACCCGAGACAACAAGCTTCGCGGCAGGCGAGGCATTCTTCGCCTTCTTCTTCACTTCGTCGAGGATGCCGAGCTTGTTCATCGCGAGTTCGAAATTGTTGCCGCTCAGGCCGCCGGCCGAATACGAAATCGCCTTGGCATCGAGCAAGGCCTTGCGCACGGCCTCCGGCGTGGAAATGTCCGGTCTCGGATTGCCGGCCTTGATCGAGAGGCCGACCTGCGCCCGCGCGATGTCGACGCGGTCGCCGGTCACCTTTCCGTCCTTGATGAGGGCGTCGATATTGCTCGCATTGGCGATCAGGAGGTCGGCGACCTCGCCGGCCTGAACCTTCTTCACCAATTGGCCCGAGGGCGCGACGACGAGGTTGACCTTATGGCCAGTCGCTTTCTCGAAACGCGGCGCCAGTTCCAGCAGCGAGGTGCGCAGCGCCTGGGTGCAGAACACGGTCATTTCCGCGGCGGACGCGGCTCCTGCCGGCAACATCGCAATCCCTCCAAACAGACTGCCAAGGACCATACCTGAGAGGAAACCGAAGCGCCGGCGCATGAGCATTCTCCCTCGTATTTTCTTTGCAGCCTAAACCTGCTATCCGGCGACAACAATCGATCCGGGCGGATATTCCGCCTTGCCATAATTGGATTGCCGCCCAGGCATCGGAGACCTTCGTGGCTGACACCTCCTTCGACATTATCATCATCGGTTCCGGTCCCGGCGGGTATGTCACCGCAATCCGCGCGGCGCAGCTCGGATTCAAGGTCGCGGTCGTGGAAAAGCAGTTCCTTGGCGGCATCTGCAATAACTGGGGCTGCATTCCGACCAAGGCGCTGCTGCGCTCGGCCGAAATCTACCATTACATGCAGCATGCGAAGGACTACGGGCTGTCGGCCGAAAAGGTGAGCTTCGATCCGAAGGCGGTGATCCAGCGCTCGCGCAATGTGGTCAACCGGCTGAATACCGGCGTCGGCTTCCTGTTCAAGAAGAACAAGATCACGGTGATCTGGGGCGAGGCCGCGATCGACGCGCCCGGCAAGATCACGGTGAAGGCGCACGACTCGCGGCTGGCGGTGAACGTCCCGAAGGATGCGCTTGGGCCGGGCAGCTATCAGGCCAAGCATATCATCGTCGCCACAGGCGCCCGTCCGCGTGCATTGCCCGGGCTGGAGCCGGACGGCAAGCTGGTCTGGACCTATTTCGAGGCGCTGGCGGCGTCGCCGTTTCCGAAATCGTTGCTGGTGATCGGCTCCGGCGCGATCGGCATCGAATTCGCGTCGTTCTATCGCACCATGGGCGTGGACGTAACCGTGGTTGAGGTGCTGCCGCAGATCCTGCCGGCCGAGGATGCGGAAATCGCCGGCGTTGCCCGCAAGCAATTCGAGAAGCAGGGCATCAAGATTCTGACCGGGGCGAAGGTGACGAAGCTCGACAAGAAGTCCGACAACGTCACCGCGACCATCGACGACGGCAAGGGTGGCACCCAGAGCCTCACTGTCGACCGGGTGATTTCCGCCGTCGGCGTGGTTGGCAATATCGAGAATATCGGACTGGAAAAAGTCGGCGTGAAGACCGAGCGCGGCACCATCGTCGTCGACGGCATGTGCCGCACCAATGTGCCGGGCATCTATGCCATCGGCGACGTGGCCGGCGCGCCGATGCTGGCGCACAAGGCCGAGCATGAGGGCGTGATCTGCGTCGAGGCGATCAAGGGCCTGCATCCGCATGCGATGGACAAGTCGCTCATTCCCGGCTGCACCTATTGCCATCCGCAGGTCGCGTCGGTCGGCCTCACCGAACAGGCCGCCAAGGACAAGAAGATCGATATCCGGGTCGGCCGCTTTCCGTTCATGGGCAACGGCAAGGCGGTCGCGCTCGGCGAGGATCAGGGCCTGGTCAAGGTGATCTTCAACAAGAAGACCGGCCAGTTGCTCGGCGCGCATCTGGTCGGACCGGAGGTGACCGAGCTGATCCAGGGCTTCGTGATCGCGATGAATCTCGAGACCACCGAGGAAGAGCTGTTCCACACCATCTTCCCGCATCCGACCTTGTCGGAAGCAATGAAGGAAGCGGTGCTCGATGCCTATGGGCGCGTGCTGAATATGTAGCCGCGCCCGGTCTTGCGGCCGCCCGAAGGCGCGAGCCCGCAAGTCAGTGGCCGGAAGTCAGTCACCGTGCGACTCCGGTTTTGCATTCGCGACCGGGTCGCGATGGGAAATCTCGATCACCCGCGCGCGTTTCGCGAGCTGTTCGACCAGCGCATTGGCAACGTCGCGGTTCGGGCCGTCGAGATTGGCGTCCCATTCGTCGAGCAGGTAGATCGGCGCCTCGGTGTACGCCACGATCTCCTGCAGCGATTTGATCTGCCGCTCGCCGGATGAAAAGCCCGGCTTGCGCTTGCGCCGCTTCGGTGTCCCTTCCTCCTCGTCTTCGCCGGGCTCCGGCTCCTTGCTGGCAAACTGGAAGGCGAGGCGATCGGTTGTCGGCCAGTAATAGGCCCGGTTCCTGATCTCGGCCTTGAGCGCGGCAAGCAGCGTGGACTTGCCGGAGCCGTTGCCGCCGCGGACGTTGACGCGTCCGGTCGGTGTGCCGAGAAGGAGCCGCAGCGCTTCGTCGATCGATGACACCGCCTGGATGTCGCCGCCTTCGCGCAGCACCAGTCGCTCGAACTTGATCCGCCGGTTGAAATGCGGGTCGGGATCGGGCCGCATATTGTCGGCGATGCCGCCGACGCGGGTCCAGGCCGCCAGCACATCGTTGAAGTCGATCGCGAGCTGGTGGACCTCGTTGGTCATGTCGATCTGGCGCGGCAGGGTCGCGGCCATCGCGATCAGCAGCGCGATATTGCCGGCATCGCGGAAGGCGATATAGGCGAGCGTCGTGAACACGATGGTGAGGCCGAAAATAGCGCCGGCGGCGCTTAACCCTTCACGCGCCACGATCACCCGGATCGCCGCCTTCAGGCAGCCGCGGGCACGCTCCTTGAAGCCGGCGAACCAGAGACGCAGGTTGTAGCGGTTGCCGGAAAAGACATTGTCCCAGAGCGTGTAGCCATGCGCGGTGACGCGGTTATTCCAGCGCTGGCTGTCCAGATAGATTTCGGTGATGCGCTTGCGCACCAGAAATTGCAGCGCGATCAGCGTCGTGAACACGGTGGCATAGGCGAGGGGCAGAAGCCCGTCGATCTCCATGCCCAGCACGATCGAATTGAAGATCAGCGCCAGCAGAATCTTGAGCTGGCCTTCGACCTCGTACATCAGCCGATAGATGGTGTGGAAGGTCTCGCCGGTGAGGAACGGCTCGACCTGCTCGCGCGCATGGCGGTCGCCCAAGAGCGTCGGGTAATGCCGGTTGTCGCGCGCGAATCGGTTGATGTAGAGGCCGAAGGCCCGCATGCCGGCGCGCTCGGCATAGATCCAGCTCACCGCTCCCGCGGCATAGGACGCGCACTGGACGATCAGGATCCAGATCAGGTCGTTTACCAGGCCGTCGCCGCCATTGGCCACGTCGCGCCCGGCCTTGATCACCAGCCAGGTTGTGGCGGCCGACAGCAGCGCTTCGAATACGAGCAATATGAAGGTGACGTAGAGCGGCCAGCACAGGAAGAAGCGGACAAACTCGAGCCGGGTGAAGGGCTCGCGGATCGCGGTTTCGCGCGTCATGGAAGGGGTTCCGGCGGAAATAACCGGGGATACTAGCTGCCTTGCGGTGAACGGTTGCAGAACGTAAGTAGAGCCGAAGGCTGATATCTGATGCCGCTCCCCCTGATTTGAGGCCCCCGGTGACGGTCGTTATCGACACCATCACGCAGCCGCGTCCGCGGCACCCGGAAAAGGCCAACCGGCCTGACAATCCGGTCGTCCGCAAGCCGGACTGGATACGCGTCAAGGCGCCGGTCTCGAAGGGCTATGTTGCGACCCAGGCGATCGTCCGGGAAAACAAGCTGGTCACGGTCTGCGAGGAGGCCGGCTGCCCGAATATCGGCGAGTGCTGGGAGAAAAAGCACGCCACCTTCATGATCATGGGCGACACCTGCACCCGGGCCTGCGCCTTCTGCAACGTCAAGACCGGGCTGCCGGGCGCGCTCGACCGAGACGAACCCGGCCATGTCGGGCAGGCGGTCGCCAAGCTCGGCCTGTCGCATGTGGTGATCACCTCGGTCGACCGCGACGATCTCGCCGACGGCGGGGCGGAGCATTTCGCGCAGACCATTGCGGCGATCCGCAACGCCTGCCCGTCGACCACCATCGAAATCCTGACGCCGGACTTCCTGCGCAAGGACGGCGCGCTGGAACAGGTGGTGGCGGCGAAGCCCGACGTCTTCAACCACAATCTCGAAACCGTGCCGTCGCGCTATCTCACGGTGCGGCCCGGCGCGCGCTATTTCCACTCGATCAGGCTGTTGCAGCGCGTGAAGGAATGCGACCCGACGATCTTCACCAAGTCCGGAATCATGGTTGGGCTCGGCGAGGAGCGCAACGAGGTGCTGCAATTGATGGACGACCTGCGCAGCGCCGACGTCGATTTCCTCACCATCGGGCAATATCTGCAGCCGTCGCGCAAGCATCATCCGGTCGTGCGCTTCATCCCGCCGGACGAATTCAAGTCCTACGAGACCATCGCCTATGCGAAGGGCTTCCTGATGGTGTCCGCATCTCCGCTGACGCGCTCGTCGCATCATGCGGGCGAGGATTTCGCGCGCCTGAAGGCTGCGCGCGACGCAAGAGCCTGAGCCGCCCATGCCGGAATTCTCGACCACGCGGCGCGTGCGCCACAACGCGTCCGACATGTTCGATCTGGTCGCCGATGTCGAACGCTATCCGGAATTCCTGCCGCTCTGCAGCGGCATGAAGCTGCGCAGCCGCAAGGAGCAGGCGGAGGGCGTGGTCGTGATCGTTGCCGACATGACGGTCGCCTACAAGCTGATCCGCGAGACCTTCCGCAGCCGCGCCACGCTTGATCGCGCGAATTTGCGGATCCTTGTCGAATATCTCGAAGGCCCGTTCAGCCGGATGGAGAACCGCTGGGAGTTTCACCCCGTCCAGGAAAAACTCAGCGATGTGAAATTCTTCATCAGTTATGAGTTCAGGAGCCGGATGCTCGGCATGCTGATGGGCGCGATGTTCGAAACTGCCTTCCGGCGCTTCGCGGTGGCATTCGAACAGCGGGCCGACGCGATCTACGGACGAAAAAGCGCCTGACAAGCGTCGCTGTGATCAACCCTGTGGCGGTCGCGAGTCTTCGCCTTCCGCCAGATCGTGCAGCATCCGGAAAGCCTGCAGAACCGAGCGCTTTCGAACCTCCGCACGACCGACATCGCCGAAGCGGCGCTCGACATGGATCAGCCGTCCGGAGCGCGTAGCAGCGCCGAAATGCACCAGGCCAACCGGCTTCTCCGCGGTGCCGCCATCGGGACCCGCGACCCCGGTCACCGACACGGCGAGATCAACCGGCGCATGCGCGATCACGCCACGCGCCATCTGTTCGGCGGTCTCGCGCGAGACCGCACCGTGCAACCGCAAGGTTTCGGCCGACACGCCGAGCATGTCCTGCTTGGCCTGATTGGAATAGGTGATGAAGCCGCGATCGAGCATGCTCGAGACGCCGGGAATTTCAGTCAGCGTGCCGGCCACGAGACCCGCCGTACAGGACTCCGCGGTGGCGACGGTCAGGTTCTTGCGCTTGCAGATGTCGAGCAGGCGCTTCGCCGCCTCGACGATGTCCTGGTCCAGCATGGCCGGTCAACTCGCGGGAAGGCGGATCGTTGCGGTGGCATAGGCAACCATGCCTTCGCGGCGTCCGATAAAGCCCATGCCTTCATTGGTCGTTGCCTTGACCCCGACCCGATCCGGCGTGATCCCCGCAATCTCGGCAATGCGTCTGCGCATGGCATCGCGATGCGGTCCGATCCTGGGCGCTTCGCTGACCACATTGATATCGAGATGCGCGATGATGCCGCCGCGCTTGGCGACCCGCTCGGCCGCAAACTTCAGAAAGCGGTCCGAGGTTGCGCCCTTCCATTGCGGATCGCTCGGCGGAAAATGATCGCCAATATCGCCCTCGGCGAGCGCACCGAGAATGGCGTCGACGGCCGCGTGCAGCACCACGTCGGCATCCGAATGACCGGACAGCCCGTGGTCATGCGCGATGCGAACGCCACCCAGCGTGACGTGATCGCCCGGTCCGAACTCGTGGACGTCGAAGCCCATGCCGGTGCGGACATCGGACAACCGGTCGTGCAGCATGGTTTCGGCCCGCATGAAATCCTCCGGCGTTGTCAGCTTGAAGTTGCCGCTTTCGCCCTCGAAGGTGAAGACAGGATGACCGCCCCATTCCATCAGCGCGGCATCGTCGGTGAATTCGTCGCGCCCTGCCTGTGCGGCCTTGCGATGAACCGCGAGGAGAGGGCCGAAGGCAAAAGCCTGCGGAGTCTGCACGAAGCGCAGGGTGTCGCGGTCGGCCGTTCCGGCAATCCGGCCATCGGCGTCCACGGTCTTGACCGTGTCGGCAATGCGCAGCGCCGGGATGGCGGCTCCGGTGGTTCGGGCGGCCTCAATGGCGCGCGCGACCAGGGCGGGCGATGCGAAAGGCCGGGCGGCGTCATGGATCAGCACCTGGGTTGGCCGCTCCGGTTCCAGCGCCGCAAGGCCGGCGAGGACCGAAGCCTGCCGGGTCTCGCCGCCCGGCACGGGCGGGGGGAGGTCGAACCCTTGGGCTGCTTCGTCGTAAAGCTCGCGGTCGTCTGGATGAATGACAACCTGTACACGTGACACGCCCGGCGTCCCATGGAACAAGCCGATGCTCCGGCGAAGCGCGGACGTGCCTGCAATCGGCCGGTACTGCTTGGGAATCCCTTCGCCGCTGCGCCGGCCGCGGCCGGCTGCGACCAGAATAACGGCAGTGCTCGAGTCCGTCATGCTACCAAAATACCATTGCTCATAGGGTCAAAAGTCATGCACACAAAGTAACCCTTTTTGCACTGCAGCACTTGTGTCCGTCTCCAGATTGGCTAAACTCTATGCATCGATCAATCCGCCTACAATTTGTGCAGACCCTGCAAGCATGAACGCCACACAGATCACGATCGGAAGTTTGCCGGTCCCGAACCCGGTCGTGCTGGCTCCGATGTCCGGCGTGACCGATGCCCCGTTCCGCCGGTTGGCGGAGAGTCTCGGCGCCGGCCTAGTCGTATCCGAGATGGTTGCGACGTCAAAGCTTGCCGATGGCCGCCGCGACGCAGTGCTACGCGCCGACGGCAGCGGTGTCGCCATCAACGCCATTCAACTCGCCGGTTGCGAAGCCCATTGGATGGCGGAAGGGGCGCGCATCGCGGAAGCGGCCGGCGCCGACATCATCGATATCAATATGGGCTGCCCGGCCAAGCATGTGACCAACGGCCAGTCGGGCTCGGCGCTAATGCGCGATCTCGATCACGCCATGACGCTGATCGACGCGACCGTCGGCGCCGTCTCGGTTCCGGTAACGCTCAAGATGCGGCTTGGCTGGGATCGCGATTGCATCAATGCGCCCGAACTGGCGCGCCGCGCCGAGGCGTCCGGGGTCAGGCTCGTCACCGTGCATGGCCGCACCCGCAATCAATTCTATAAAGGCAACGCCGACTGGTCCGCAGTCCGCGCCGTGAAGCAGGCAGTCTCGATCCCCGTGGTAGTGAATGGCGATGTCACCACATGCGACCAAGCGCGCATCGCGCTTGCGGAATCCGGCGCCGACCTGGTGATGATCGGCCGGGCAGCCCTTGGACGGCCGTGGCTTCCCGGTCAGGTCGCGCGGCATCTCGAGGGCGGGGCGACCGAAGGCGATCCGTCGCTGCCGGAGCAATTCAGAATTGCGAGCACACTGTACCAGGAGCTCGTCAGCCATCACGGCATCGAAATTGGCCGGCGACATGCGCGCAAGCATCTCGCGGCCGCGATCGACGTAGCCGGCGATTATGCTGGTGCGCCCGCCGAGGTCGTGAAGTCGCTGCGCGGGCCGGTTCTCACCGCCGACACACCGGGGGAGACCCTGCGCCTGCTGGCAGAGGCTTATTCGGCGCTCGAGGCGGTCGCCACAGAAGCGTCCAACACACCGGGATTGAGGGCCGCGGCATGAGTTTTCGCCCCGCCAGTTTTCTCGCAGGCAGTCCGGACGCGGTCGTAAACGCGCTGCCGTTGCCGGTCGTCGTCGTCGCTGCGGACGGCAAGATCGTCGACGCCAATGTGGCGGCCGAGAATTTCTTCGAAGTTTCCGTCCCGCTGCTGAAGCGTCACCTGCTGCGCGAACTGATCCCGTTCGGCAGTCCGCTGTTGGCGTTGGTCGATCAGGTGCGCGAACACGGCGGTGCTGTGAACGAATACCGGGTCGATCTTTCGACCCCGCGCAATCCCGGCGAACACATCGTCGACCTGTATGTCGCACCGTTGCCCGAACGTCAGGGCCACGTGGTGGTGATGCTGCAGGAGCGCACCATCGCCGACAAGATGGACCGCCAGTTGACGCATCGCGGCGCCGCGCGCTCGGTCAGCGCACTCGCATCGATGCTTGCTCACGAAATCAAGAACCCGCTCTCGGGCATTCGCGGTGCTGCGCAATTGCTCGAACAATCCGCCGGCGACGAAGACCGCACGCTGACCCGGCTGATCTGCGACGAGGCCGACCGCATCGTGAAGCTGGTCGATCGCATGGAGGTGTTTGCCGACGAGCGTCCGATCGAGCGCGCGCCGGTCAACATCCATGCCGTGCTGGAACACGTGAAGCGGCTCGCGCAGTCCGGCTTCGCGCGCCATATTCGGTTCGTCGAAGAATACGATCCCTCGCTGCCGCCGGTTCTCGCCAACCGCGATCAGCTGGTCCAGGTTTTCCTGAATCTCGTGAAGAATGCCGCCGAGGCGATCGGCGAGGGCGCGATCGACGGCGAGATCCACATGACCACAGCGTTCCGTCCGGGCGTTCGGCTGACGTTACCGGGCAGCCGGTCGCGGGTGTCGCTGCCGATGGAATTCTGCATCAAGGACAACGGTCCGGGCGTGCCTGCGGACCTGCTGCATCATATGTTCGACCCCTTCGTGACCACCAAGCAATCGGGATCTGGCCTCGGACTTGCATTGGTTGCGAAAATCATTGGCGATCATGGCGGCATCATCGAATGCGAATCTCAATCCCGGCATACGACCTTCCGGGTCCTGATGCCGATGTATGCCGGAAATGGCTCCGATCCGGTTCTGGCCGAAGAGCCGGAACCAGCGGAGGCGCAAGCCCAATGAGCAGCCGAGGCTGAATGCAAATGCCTGCGGGAAACATACTCGTCGCTGACGACGACGCCGCGATTCGAACCGTACTCAACCAGGCCCTGTCCCGGGCGGGTTATGAAGTCCGGTCCACCAGCAACGCGGCAACACTCTGGCGCTGGGTCAGCCAGGGCGAGGGCGATCTGGTGATCACCGATGTGGTGATGCCGGATGAAAATGCGTTCGAGCTGATCCCCCGCATCAAGAAATTGCGGCCGGAACTGCCGATCATCGTGATGAGCGCGCAGAATACCTTCATGACCGCGATCCGGGCCTCGGAACGTGGTGCCTACGAATATCTCCCCAAGCCGTTCGATCTGAAGGAACTGATCGGCATCGTCGGCCGCGCGCTGTCGGAGCCGAAGGACAAGCCGCGTAACACGAAGCCGGACGAGATCGATTCCTCGATCCCGCTGGTCGGCCGTTCTCCTGCGATGCAGGAAATCTACCGGCTGCTGGCGCGGCTGATGCAGACCGACCTCACGGTCATGATCACGGGCGAGTCCGGGACCGGCAAGGAACTGGTGGCGCGTGCGCTGCATGATTACGGCAAGCGGCGCGGCGGTCCGTTCGTCGCCATCAACATGGCCGCGATCCCGCGCGACCTGATCGAGTCCGAATTGTTCGGCCACGAGAAGGGTGCGTTCACCGGCGCCAATACCCGTTCGTCCGGCCGCTTCGAGCAGGCGGAAGGCGGTACGCTGTTCCTCGACGAGATCGGCGACATGCCGATGGAAGCGCAGACGCGACTTTTGCGCGTGCTGCAGCAGGGCGAATACACGACGGTGGGCGGCCGCACGCCGATCAAGACCGACGTGCGCATTGTCGCCGCCACCAACAAGGACTTGCGGATCCTGATCCAGCAGGGCCTGTTCCGCGAAGATCTGTTCTTCCGCCTGAACGTGGTGCCGCTGAGGTTGCCGCCGCTTCGCGAGCGTCCGGAGGACGTCCCCGATCTGCTGCGCCACTTCTTTGCGATCGCCGAGCGCGAAGGTTTGCCCGGCAAGCAGATCGACCAGGCTGCGCAGGAGCGTCTGAAGAAATATTCGTGGCCCGGCAATGTGCGCGAGCTCGAGAATCTCGCGCGCCGGCTTGCCGCGCTCTACCCGCACGACGTCATCACACTGGCAGTGATCGAATCCGAGCTGACCCAGCCGGCCGTCACCCAAGATGTGGAAACCGGCGCGCCGGACAATCTGTCGGCTGCGGTGGAGCGCAACCTCGCCCGCTATTTCTCCGGTTTCCAGGACGGCTTGCCGCCTCCGGGCCTGTACCATCGCGTGCTGCGCGAAGTGGAATATCCGCTGCTGACGGCGGCCTTGACGGCAACCCGGGGCAACCAGATCCGGGCGGCCGATCTGCTCGGGGTCAACCGCAATACCCTGCGGAAGAAGATCAGGGACCTGGATATCCAGGTCATCCGCACGACAAGCTGACCGCGTCGCCGCGGAATTGTCGCAATCTCGCAACAATGTTGTATAAATACACCATTGCGGCCTGACTTCGGCTGTTCAATCAAGCACGATCGCAGGGGGCGATGGCTAGCGCGGACCAATCGTTGCCGCTCGAGAAATCGACCGCCCAAACTCCGCCGCGCCGCCTGCCATGGCGTGCAATCGGATTCGTGGCTGTGGGCGCGGCCCTGTTGTCGGCGCTGGCGACATTTCTGGTCCTGTCGGGCCTGACGCCACTGCCGCCGACGCACAACGTCGTCGTCAGCCTCCTCGGGATCAACGGACTGGCGGCGCTGCTGCTGGTCGCCATCATCACCCGCGAGATCATGCAGATCGTCCAGGCGCGCCGCCATGGCCGCGCCGGATCGAGACTGCATGTGAGGATCGTGGGGCTGTTCGCGATCATCGCCGCGGTCCCCACCATTCTGGTCGCGATCGTCGCCACCGTTACCCTCGATCGCGGCCTCGACCGCTTTTTCTCGGCTCGCACCAAGGCGATCATCGAGAACTCGCTGTCTGTCGCGGAAGCCTATCTTGGCGAACACGCGCAGATGATCCGCGGCGACATCCTTGCCATGGCGCAGGACGTGGCGCGCGCCAAACCGCTGTTCGATTCCGAGCGCGATCGGTTTCAGCAATTTTTCACTGCCCAGGCGACCATCCGCGGGCTCCAGGTTGCCGTCATGCTCAACTCCGAGCTGGAAGTCGTGGAGCGCACCACGCTGCGCACGACTCAGGATTTCGCGATCCCGAACAAGGATGTCCTGAAATCCCTGAACGAGACCCAGCCGCAGATCGCGGTCATTCCCGGCGCGAATTACGTCGCCGGCATTATCAAGCTGCGCAACTTCGATGCGACGTATCTCTATGTGGTGCGCTCGCTCGACCCGCGGGTGGTGGCGCACTTGCGCGATACCCGGGCAAGCGTGTCCGACTATGCGCTGATGGAATCGCGCAGAGCCGGTGTCACCGTGGCCTTCGGGCTGATGTACACGGTGATCGCGCTGATCGTGCTCTTGTCGGCGGTGCTGATCGGCCTGAATTTCGCCAACCGCCTGGTCGCACCCATTCGCCGTCTGATCGGCGCCGCCAATGTGGTTGCGACCGGCAATCTGCACGTGCAGGTGCCGGTGAACCGGTCGGAGGGCGATCTCGGACAATTGGGCGAGACCTTCAACCGGATGACGCACGATCTGCGTACGCAGCGCGATGACCTGATGAGCGCCCGCGACCTGATCGACAGCCGGCGCCGCTTCAGCGAAGCGGTCCTCGCCGGCGCCAGCGCAGGCATCATCGGTGTCGACCATGACGGCAAGATCAGCATCCTGAACCGGTCAGCCGAGCAGTTGATCGGCTCGCCCAGCACGGACGTGATGGGCAAGCCGCTGCTCGATGTGGTGCCCGAGCTTGCCGAGCTTGTCGGGCAGGCGATCGAGGGCGGCCAGCGGCTGGCGCAGGGGCAGGTGACGCTGAACCGCAAGGCGCGGGAGCGTAACCTGTCGGTCAGGGTCGCGACCGAACAATCCGCCGATGCCGAGCACGGCTATGTGGTGACGCTCGACGACATCACCGACCTCGTGGCGGCGCAGCGCACCTCCGCATGGGCCGACGTCGCCAGACGCATCGCGCACGAGATCAAGAATCCGCTGACCCCGATCCAGCTGTCGGCCGAACGGCTGCGCCGCAAATACGGCAAGGTGATCGTAGAGGACCGCGCGATCTTCGAGCAATGTACCGACACGATCGTTCGCCAGGTCGACGATATCCGCCGCATGGTCGACGAATTCTCCCGCTTCGCGCGCATGCCAAAGCCGGTGATGGAGCAGGAAGATGTCGCCGACACCGTACGCCAGGCGGTCTTTCTGATGCGGGTCGGGCATCCAGATGTCGATATCGACCTGTCGATCTCCGAAGATCCGATGCTGGCACGCTTCGACCGGCGCCTGGTATCGCAGGCGCTTACCAACATCATCAAGAATGGCACCGAGGCCATTTCCGCGCTGCCCGACGGCTCCGAGAAGGGCCGGATCGAGGTCTCGGCCACGCAAAGCGACGGTCAGGTCTTCATCGATGTGATCGACAACGGCATCGGTCTGCCGAAGGAGAACCGCTCGCGCCTGCTCGAACCCTATGTCACCACTCGCGAGAAAGGCACTGGATTAGGCCTTGCGATTGTCGGCAAGATTCTGGAAGAGCATGGCGGCGGCATCGAATTGCATGACGCATCGGAAAAGGAAGCGGGACGCAGAGGCGCGTGGATAAGGCTGCGCTTTGCCGTCAATCCGCCGCAACCCAGCAGCACGAGTTCTAACACCGACGATAAATCCCGGCTTGCGAGCAGCGTAACATCATGACGGCAGAAATTCTCATCGTCGACGACGAACCCGACATCTGCGAACTGGTCGCGGGCATTCTTCAGGACGAAGGCTATTCGACGCGCACAGCACGCGACGCCGACGATGCGCTTTCGGCAATCAAGTTGCGCCGGCCCAATCTGCTGTTTCTCGATATCTGGCTGCAGGGATCTAAACTCGACGGCCTGCAAATTCTCGATGCCGCCAAGGAGCAATATCCCGACTTGCCGGTCGTGATGATTTCCGGCCACGGCAATATCGAGACCGCGGTCGCCGCCATCAGGCGAGGCGCCTATGACTTCATCGAGAAGCCGTTCAAGGCCGATCGCCTGGTGCTGGTGGCGGATCGCGCGCTGGAAAATTCCAGGCTGAAACGCGAGGTTAAAGAACTCAAGGCGATCTCGCCGGTGCCCGCCGCGCTGATCGGCAAATCGCCTGCGATGAACCAGTTACGGCAGACGATCGAAAAGGTCGCGCCGACCAACAGCCGCATCATGATCATAGGCACCTCGGGCTCCGGCAAGGAATTGTGCGCGCGCTCGGTTCATAATCTGTCCGCCCGCGCGAGCGGACCGTTCGTAGTCATCAACGCCGCCGCGATCACACCTGAATTGATGGAGGTCGAACTGTTCGGCGTCGAGCAGTCCAACGGTGGCCAGGCCCGCAAGGCCGGCGCGCTGGAGGAGGCGCATGGCGGCACTTTGTTCATCGACGAGATCGCCGACATGCCGCGCGAAACCCAGAACAAGATCCTGCGCGTGCTGGTCGACCAGACCTTCCATCGCGTCGGCGGCAATACCAAGGTCGCCGTGGACGTGCGGATCATTTCCTCGACCGCGCGCAATCTGGAAGGCGAGATCGCGGCCGGACATTTTCGCGAGGATCTCTACCATCGGCTGTCGGTGGTGCCGATCAGGGTGCCGCCGCTCGCCGAGCGGCGCGAGGATATCCCGATGCTGGTCGAATATTTCATGGACCAGATTTCGGCCGCCACCGGCTTGCCGAAGCGCACGATCGGCGACGACGCGATGGCGGTGCTGCAATCGCATGACTGGCCGGGCAATGTCCGCCAGCTTCGCAACAATGTCGAACGGTTGATGATCTTGGCCGGCGGCGACCCCAATGCCGTCATCTCATCCAGCATGCTGCCGCAGGATGTCGGCTCGATGGTGCCCTCGATGCCGAATGGCAATGGCGGCGAGCAGCTCATGAGCCTGCCGCTGCGGGAGGCCCGCGAGATGTTCGAGCGCGAATATCTTGTGGCGCAGATCAGCCGGTTCGGCGGAAACATTTCTCGCACTGCCGAGTTCGTCGGCATGGAGCGATCCGCCCTGCACCGCAAGCTGAAAGCGCTGGGGATCGGCTGAGACGACAGAGCGAGATTGCCGTGCCGCGCATCGCCTATGTGAACGGTCGCTACCTGCCGCACCGCGACGCCGCGGTTCATGTCGAGGATCGCGGCTACCAGTTCGCCGACGGCGTCTACGAAGTCTGCGAGGTGAGGGGAGGCCGGCTGATCGACCAGCGCCGGCACATGGAGCGGCTCCAGCGCTCGCTCGCCGAATTGCGGATCGCGATGCCGATGTCGCTTCGTGCGCTGGACGTCGTGTTGCACGAGGTGGTCCGTCGCAACGGCGTGCGAAACGGGATCGTCTATCTGCAGATCACGAGGGGCGTTGCGAAGCGCGACCACGCATTTCCCGCCGACGATACGCGTCCGGCCATCGTGGTCACGGCCAGCCGAATCGATCCGGCCAAGACCGAGCGACTGGCCGCGGACGGGATCGCCGTGGTGACGGTGCCGGACAACCGATGGGACCGGGTCGACATCAAGTCGATCGCGCTTCTGCCAAATGTGCTGGCGAAGCAGGCCGCGCGCGAGCAGGGCGCTCGCGAGGCCTGGTTCGTCGCCGCGGATGGGACGGTCACCGAGGGCTCGTCGTCGAACGCCTGGATCGTCACCGCCGGCAACGAGGTCGTGACCCGCGCCGCCGACCGGGCGATCCTCAAGGGCATCACCCGGACCGTGCTGCTCCACGTCCTCAAGGCTCACGATCTCACGCTGGTGGAGCGCCCCTTTACCGTTGCCGAGGCGGTGGGCGCCCGGGAAGCGTTCATCACCTCGGCCAGCCAGATCGTGATGCCGGTGGTCCGGATCGATGGACAGCCGATCGGAAACGGCGCACCCGGACTGATCGCAACCGCCTTGCGTGCGGATTTCCACCGCTATGCAGAGGAATCGTGACGATTTGTCCGTTTGGTGGGGCCGTATGCGCCCATGTTGGGCTTGCGCGGGCTCCGGCCGTGCCATCTAATACGTCGCCCCAAGTCCTCGTGGGTGACACGAACGAGGGACGATGAGACTTGGCAATAACGTCCTGCGGGTACGGGGTCCGCGGGCAAGAAAATGGAACGAACGGCCATGGCCGCCGAACGACAACAAAACCTCCAGGACACTTTCCTCAACCACGTCCGCAAGGCCAAGATTCCGCTCACGATCTTCCTCGTGAACGGCGTCAAGCTGCAGGGCGTCGTGACATGGTTCGACAATTTCTGCGTGCTGCTGCGGCGGGACGGGCACTCGCAGCTGGTCTACAAACATGCCATATCGACCATCATGCCGGGACACCCGATCCAACTGTTCGAGGGTGCCGAGGAAGGCGCCGGCGAGAAGGGCTAGAGTGGCCAATCTGAGCTCCTAGCGCCGAACCGGGATTCGCGTTGCAGCCACGCCGTCGCGAGCAGAATGCGGGCCAGTTGAGCACGGACGATCCGGGCAAGACCACCGGCCGTGCGCTGGTCATCGGACCCTATCTGCGCCAGCAGAAATCGACGGCGGGCAGCGCCATGCGGTCGCCGCAGGCGCGAATGGAAGAAGCCGCCGGGCTCGCACTCGCCATCGATCTCGACGTGGTCGACACTGGGATCGTCGCTCTCAGCGAAATCAGGCCGGCGACGTTTATCGGCAAGGGCAAGGTCGAGGAGATTGCCGGTCTCGTCAAAGCGCATGACATCGGACTGGTGGTGATGGACTGCGCGCTGTCGCCGGTGCAGCAGCGCAATCTGGAAAAGGCCTGGTCCGCGAAGGTGCTGGACCGCACCGGGCTGATCCTCGAAATCTTCGGCAAGCGCGCCCAGACCAAGGAGGGCGTTCTGCAGGTCGAGCTTGCGCACCTGACCTATCAGAAGAGCCGGCTGGTCCGGTCGTGGACCCATCTGGAACGGCAGCGCGGCGGCTTCGGCTTTCTCGGCGGTCCAGGTGAGACCCAGATCGAAGCCGACCGGCGCGTCATCGAGGAACGCATCGCGCGGATCGAGGCCGAACTTGAAAAGGTCAAGAAGCGACGCAAGCTGCATCGCGCCAGCCGGGCGAGGGTGCCTTACCCGATCGCGGCCTTGGTCGGTTACACCAATGCTGGCAAATCGACGCTGTTCAACCGCATGACCCGCGCGAAGGTGCTCGAGGCCGACATGCTGTTTGCGACCCTCGACCCGACCTTGCGCGCGATCGACCTTCCGCACGGCACGCGCGTGATCCTGTCCGATACCGTGGGTTTCATCTCCGAATTGCCGACCATGCTGGTTGCGGCGTTCCGCGCCACGCTCGAGGAGGTGACCGAAGCCGACGTCATCCTGCATGTCCGGGACATTTCGCACGAGGATACCGAGGCGCAGCTCGAGGACGTGCAGGAGGTGCTGAAAGCGCTCGGCATCGATGAAGCGCGACGCGGCCGCCTGATCGAGGTCTGGAACAAGATCGATGCACTGGACGCCGAGTCGCGGGCGCGGGTCGAGAACATGGCCGCGCGCGTGGCGCCTGATCAGCAGCCGATCTTGGTATCGGCGTTGACGGGCCAAGGCATCGATACGTTGCTGGCCGCCGTCGAAGCCCGCCTCGCAGAGACCCGGATCGTGCTCGACCTGGTGCTGGACGGCGCGGACGGCGCCGGCTTGTCCTGGCTCCACCGCAACACCGAGGTGATCGCCCGAACATCGCTGGAAGATGGGAAGGTGGCCCTGAGCGTGCGCGCCGATCCGGTCAAGGCCGGTCAGGTCCGGACGCGCTTTGCCGGTGCGATACCGGTCTCCTGAGCGGCATCACCGCCTTTGGCCGAATCTCTCTGGTTCGCTTTTCTTTCGTCCGCCTTGGCCTGATCCCAGAGCGAATCCATCTCGGCCAGGGTTGCATCCTGCGGCGTCCTGCCAAGACGCAACAGCGCCGCCTCGATATACGCAAACCGCCGCTCGAACTTCGCATTGGTGCCGCGCAGGGCAGCGTCCGGATCGACATCGAGATGCCGTGCGAGATTGACCAGCGCGAAGAACAGATCGCCAATCTCGTCCGCGGCCGCATCCTTGTCCATGCCGGACAGCGCAGCCTCCAGTTCATCCGCTTCCTCGCGGATCTTCGCCAGCACCGCCTTGGGGTCGTTCCAGTCGAAGCCGACCTTCGAGGCCTTCTGCTGAAGCTTGAGCGCGCGCGTGAGCGCGGGCATGCCGACAGGAATGCCGGCGAGGGCGCCCGCTTCATCATCACCGCCTCGCCGCTGCCGGCGCTCGGCTTTCTCTTCCGCCTTGATCTTGTCCCAGAGCCCCTTGACCTGGTCCGGCGTGAGCTCGGCCGTGTCGCCGAACACATGCGGATGTCGCCGGATCAGCTTTTCGGTGATCGCCAGCACCACGTCATCGAAGGCAAAGCTGCCTTGCTCCTCGGCCATCCGCGCGTGGAAGACGACCTGCAGCAGCAGGTCGCCGAGTTCGTCCTTCAGGTCGTCGAGATCGCCACGCGCGATCGCGTCCGCAACCTCGTAGGCTTCCTCGATCGTGTATGGCGCGATCGACGCGAAATCCTGCTTCAGGTCCCACGGGCAACCGGTGACCGGCGTGCGGAGCGCCGCCATAATATCGATCAGGCGCTGGAGGTCGCGGGAGGGCTTGATGGCGGAGGTCATGAAGACGATCTGCCGGTGCGGTGGCGTTCAGCACAAGCCTTATCGAGCGCCGTCCCCAAGAGCCAAGAACCGCAATCTCTGATTCGCATAAGACATATTATGGAATATTTTGAGATGGCCGATTTGGACCGTGGCTCACGCACGTGCATCACGATCTGCGTTTCACTACCTGCCTCGTGACCGCAAACTCGCGTGAAAACAATTGCTTACGCCAATCTCCGAACAGGATGCGGCAGCCACCTCAAACGGAAATCTGCATGCCGTCATAGCCAGGCTCGACATGCGGCGGCAGCGCCTCGCGCAGCGCGTCGTAATCCAGGTCGGTGTGCATGTTGGTCAGGATCGCCCGCTTCGGCTTCAGCCGGCCGATCCAGTCGAGCGCGTCCGACAGCGAGAAATGGCTCGGATGCGCCGTGTGGCGCAGCGCGTCGACGATCCAGACATCGAGCCCCGTCAGCGCCTCGGCGCTCTCATCGGGCATCCCGACCAGGTCGGCCGTGTATGCGATGCCGCCGAAACGGAAGCCGAGGCATGGAATGTCGCCGTGGTCGAGCAGCACCGGCAACGCGGTCACGGCGCCGCCATCGCCATGGATCGTGACCGGCTCGCCGGGCCGGATCCGGTGCTCGGTCAGGATCGGCGGATACGCGCTGCCGGGCGGCGTCATGAAGCAATAGCCGAAGCGCGCATGCAACGACCGCGATGTCGGCTCGTCGAGATAGGCGTCGATGCGGCGCCGATGCTTGATGAACAATCCGCGCAGGTCGTCGATGCCGTGGGTGTGGTCGGCATGCTCATGGGTGAACAGCACGCCGTCGAGCTTGGTGACGCTGGCGTCCAGAAGCTGCTCGCGAAGGTCCGGCGACGTATCCACCAGCACGGAGGTCTTGCCAGTGGATCCGGTCTGCTCGACCAGGATCGAACAGCGGCGGCGCCGGTTCCTCGGATTGTCCGGATTGCACGCGCCCCAGCCCAGCGCCGGGCGTGGCACACCGCCGGACGAGCCGCAGCCGAGAATCGTGACGATTGTGCTCATGCGGCGGCTGAGATGTTACGCGGCACCTTGTTGAAAAGGCGGAAGAAATTCTCGGTGGTCTGCTCGGCGATCTGCGCCGCCGAGACGCCGCGCGTGTCGGCCAGCGTCTTCGCGGTCTCGACCACATAGGCCGGCTCATTGCGCTTACCGCGGTACTTGCCGGGCGCGAGATATGGCGCGTCAGTCTCGACCAGGATGCGGTCCGCCGGCAGCGAGGCGGCGATGTCGCGTAGCGACTGCGAGGCCTTGAAGGTCAGGATGCCGGTGAAGGAGATGTGCAGGCCGAGCGCAATCGCGCGCCGTGCCAGATCGGCGCCGCCGGTGAAGCAATGCAGAACGGCAGGGAAGGCCCCCTTCCCCATTTCCTCTTCCAGGATGCGCGCCATGTCCTCGTCGGCCTCGCGGGAATGGATCACCAGCGGCAGTCTGGTCGCGCGCGCCGCGGCGATATGGGCGCGGAAGCCTTGCTCCTGGGCCGGGCGCGGGGACTTGTCGTAGAAATAATCGAGGCCGGCTTCGCCAATAGCGACCACCTTGGGATGGGCGGATTTCGCGATCAGGTCGGCCGACGTGATGTCGAGTTCATCATGGGCGTGATGCGGATGCGTGCCGACCGAGCAGAACACGTCGCCGTATCGCTCGGTGATCGCAAGCAAGTCCGGCAGCCGGCGCACCCGCGTCGAGATCGTCACCATGCGGCCGATGCCGGCCGCGCGCGCGCGGCTGACCACGCCGTCGAGATCGGCGGCGAGGTCGGGAAAATCGAGATGGCAATGGCTGTCGACCAGCATGGCGTTCAGGACCCTTTGGCGGCATTTCGATCGGCGAGCGCCGTGATTGCGCTTATATCGCTATGCTCGGCCTGCAAATCCACCAGAAAGGGCGTCCGCCGTCCCGCGACCCGTATGGTCATCCCGCCGGCCTCCGGCCTCGCCACCTCGAGGATTGCCGCCAGCGGAATGCTGAAATTGCGGTGGGCGTAAAGACCCAGCGTGGAGATATCGGCGACGTCACTGTGGCGGACAATCCGCACGACATAGACATTGCCGTAGAAATGCAACGCCACCAGCGGCAGGAAGCCGATCGCGATCACGATCGCAATCGCCGCCGGCCGTGTGCCACCAGTCCACAATACGCTGGCCCAGTAGAACCAGCCGATCGACCAGACCACGGCGGTCACGATGCTGAACCGCGCCCGCTTGGCCCGCTTGAGATTTTCGTAAAGGACCGTCATCGCTGCCCGCCGCCGCACCTCAGGCCTTGGCGGCCTCGGTGTCGATATAGCGCGGGAACACCGCAACGGGAGCGGGCAGATTGACGCCGGAGGCGAGCCGATGTTCGCCGCCAAGCCTGGTGAAATCCCGCTCATCCGCCGGCACCGCCAGCAGATCGAGCAGCTTTCCGGCCGATTCCGGCACGAAGGGCTGCGCCAGGATCGCGACCTGCCGGACCACTTCCGCCGTCACATACAGCACGGTGGATTGCCGTTCGGGATCGGTCTTTGCCAGCGCCCATGGCGCCTCGGCCGCGAAATAGCGGTTGGCATCCGCCACCACGGTCCAGACCTGATTCAGCACCTGATGCAGCGCCTGCGTCTTCATCGCCTCGCGTGCGCCCTCGAGCATGCCGTCGGCGGCCGCAAGCATTGCCTTGTCGCCGGCCGAGAATTCACCCGGCGCCGGCATCACGCCACCGCGTTGCTTCGCAATCATCGACAGCGAGCGCTGCGCGAGGTTGCCGAGATCGTTCGCCAGTTCCGCATTGATGCGGGTGGCGATCGCCTCGTAGCTGTAATTGCCGTCCTGGCCGAACGGCACTTCGCGCAGGAAGAAATAGCGGATCTGGTCGACGCCGAAGGTGTCGGCCAGCGTGAACGGATCGACGACATTGCCCGTCGATTTCGACATCTTCTCGCCGCGATTGAACAGAAAGCCGTGGCTGAAGATGCGGTGCGGCACGGCCACTCCGGCCGACATCAGGAAGGCCGGCCAGTACACAGCGTGGAAGCGCACGATGTCCTTGCCGATCACATGTAGATCGGCCGGCCAATATTTGCGGAACATCTCGCTGTCGACATCGGGATAGCCGATCGCGGTGATGTAATTCGTCAGTGCGTCGACCCACACATACATGATGTGCTTGTCGTTGCCGGGCACGCGCACGCCCCAGTCGAAGGTGGTGCGCGAGATCGACAGATCCTGCAGGCCGCCCTTCACGAAGCTCGCGACCTCGTTCAGGCGCTCCTTGGGCAGCACGAAGTCGGGATGTTCGGCGTAGAGGTCGAGCAGCTTGTCCTGATAGGCGGAGAGCCGGAAGAAATAGCTCTCCTCCTCCACCCATTCGACCGGCGTGCCGGTCTCGATCGCAAGCCGGATGCCCTGCTCATTCAGCCGGGTCTCGTCTTCGGCGAAATAGCGCTCATCGCGCACCGAATACCATCCCGCATATTTGGCGAGATAGATGTCGCCATTGGCCTCCATCTTTTCCCAGATCGCCTTGGACGAGGCATGGTGTCGATCCTGAGTGGTGCGGATGAAGTCGTTATTCGAGCAATTCATCTGCTCGACCATCGCCTGGAAGCGCGGGACGTTGCGCTCGACCAGTTCCCGCGCGGTCAATCCCTCGCGCGCGGCGGTCTGCTGGATTTTCTGGCCGTGTTCGTCGGTGCCGGTGAGGAAATAGACGTCATAGCCGTCGAGGCGCATGAACCGCGCGATGGCATCGGTCGCAATGGCTTCATAGGCGTGACCGATATGCGGCACACCGTTCGGATAGGAAATCGCGGTGGTGATGTAGAAGCTGCGGCGCGCCGGCGTCTCGGTCGCGGCCGGACGGAAATCCAGTTGGGGCGCCGGCGGAAGCTTGGGACGGGGTTTCGGCGCAGGCTTGATGGCAGCCGGTGCCGGCACCGCCGCCGGAGCCGCTGGCCGCTCACTTGTCTGTACCGCCGCAGCTACGGGTTTCGCAGGCTTGGCAACTCGCTTCTTTTGCGACGGCGTGGGTGCGTTGCGGGTAGCAGCTTTCTTCGCAGCGGGCTTCTTCCTGGCCGCGACGGCTTTCTTGTTTCTCTTCGCGGCGACTTTGGTCGCCTTGGCAGGTGCCCTGCTCTTCGTAGCCGACGGCCTTTTGCGGGCCGCCGATTTTTTCCCGGCCGCTTTCTTCTTCCGGGCCGCCGTCGACGTCTTCCTGCTGGCCGCGGCCTTGCCCTTGCGTTTCGCCTTGCTCGCGCGTTTGGCCTTGCGCGCGCTGGCCGCTGGCTTCGCCGACTTCTTCGCGGTCTTGCGTTGCTTGGACTTCGACTTTTTCGCCATGGATCACTCAGCCGTCAGCGGATGCGGTTTCGGAGGAGAATAACCGCGTTTATCGCGGTTCTGCGGAATTCGAGCCGAGAGCTATCAGCCGCGTGCGGCATCGGCAAGGCGGCCGAATGTTTTGAAGATCAGAGGCTTCCGATCGAGATTATAGGTATCGACCTCGCGCGCCGCGATATTCAGATCGCTCCAGACGAGCGCCACGCGGGCCGCCTTGTCCTTGTCGTGAGTGCAGTCCGCCAGGCGGGCCGAGAGCCAGTCGCTCACACTGTCCATGACGATTTCGAAGACGCGTGCGTCCGCCATGGCGAGACCATCGGCGAGCGCGTGCAATTCGCGCATGTCAATCGCCGGCAATCGCGCCAGCAGGGTGGTCATCTGCTTGCGCAATTTGAACGCCGGTCCTTCCGACAGCGACAGCGCACGGCTCACGCTGCCTTCGGACGCCGCGACAATGGCCGGGTCCGGCTCCTCTCCTTTTGCCGCGGCCAGCGCACGCGCGAGCTCATCAGGCGCCAATGCGCGCAACAGCAAACGATGGCAGCGCGACCGGATGGTGGGCAGCACCGAGCCGGGAGCGTGGCTCACCAGAAGGAACAACGTGCGCGCGGGCGGCTCTTCCAGACCCTTCAGCAGCGCATTAGCGCTTTCAGAATTGAGATCGTCGACGGCGTCCACGATCACCACCCGCCATCCGCCGAGGCCCGCCGTCGCGCCAAGAAACGACGCCACCTTGCGGGCGTCGTCGACCCGGATAACCGTCCGCAGCTTGCCGGTGTCGGATAATGTGCGCTCCAGCACCAGCAGATCGGGATGCGATTGGGCTGCAACCATACCGGCGACCCGGTGATCCGACGCCACCGCGAGCGTTGCGGCGGCTTGAACCGCGGGTGCTGCCGGGTCGGGATGTGCGAGAACAAAGCGCGCCATGCGAAACGCCAGCGTCGCCTTGCCGATGCCAGGTGGCCCGCCGATCAGCCAGGCATGCGGGATGCGTCCCGAGCGATAGGCATCCAGCAGGGTGCGCTCGGCTGCGCCGTGCCCGAACAGGTCGCCGGTTTGCCGCGGATGCGGAATGCCGTCATCATCCGTGCCGGCCGATGCCCGGCTCACGAACCAATTTCCTCGATCGCGAGCGGCGCGGTGGCGGGATCGAGCCTGCGGTTCACGACCGACCAGACGCGCTCGGTCACCCGTTCGGGCGTCTCGCTGGCGTCGATGAGTACGCAGCGCTCCGGCTCGGCGATCGCTAATTGCCGGTAGGCCTCGCGAAGCCGCTCATGAAAGGCGATGTCCTCGCTTTCGAACCGATCGATGGCGCCGTCGCCACGCCGCGCATGGGCGCGCGCAAGACCGGTCTCCGTCGGTGCATCGAGAATGATGGTGAGATCGGGCTTGTTCGGCCCGACCGTGATTTTTTCCAGCCGCTTGATCAGGCGCGGATCGACATGGCCGAGCACGCCCTGATAGACGCGCGTCGAATCGGCAAAGCGGTCGCATATCACCCAGTGGCCGCGATCCAGCGCGGGCTTGATCGTATGCGCGATATGATCTTCGCGCGCGGCAGCAAACAGCATGGCCTCGGCTTCCGCGCCGAGAGGCTTGGCCGCACCGGACAGGATCACATGCCGGATGACTTCGGCGCCGGGGGAGCCGCCCGGTTCTCGCGTCTGCGTCACCGCAATCCCGAGCACCTTCAGCCGTTCCGCAAGCCTCTGCGCCTGTGTCGACTTTCCGGTCCCCTCGCCGCCTTCAAAGGTGATGAATTTACCGCGCATGCTGGTCGCCCCGGCCGATCGGACCGCCGATATCGGCTTCTGACTTTATAGCTTTTGCAGGCCGGCGCGGAACCAGCCGCCGAACAATTCCGTCAGTCCGTCCATCGCGCGCCGATGCAGCGGTCCACCCGCGACCGGTTCTGCCGCCTGCAACGGGATCTCCAGCGCAACATTGTCGCCGCGCCAGACCTTCAGCACACCAATCGGCTGACCCTGCGCGACCGGAACCCGCACCGGCCCGCGATAGACGACACGAGCGACAATGCGATCTGTGGTGTTCTTCGGGACCATCAGCCGGATCGGCGCCTTGCCCTGCGCTTCCAGCGGCACGTAGCGTTCCTCGCCACCGTAGACCCGAGCATCGCCAATGCGCTGCCCCTGCTCAAACAGCACGCGCGATTCGAACCCGTTGAAGCCGAAGTTCAGCAGACGCCGCGCCTCGTCGGCGCGTTCGGTCGCCGATTTCAGGCCGTTCACCACCACGATCAGCCGCAGATCGTTCTGTACCGCGGAACCGACCAGACCATAGCCGGCCTCCTTGGTGAAGCCGGTTTTCAGCCCGTCGGCGCCGATATTCATCGCGAGCAACGGATTGCGGTTCGACTGGCGGATCTTGTTCCAGGTGAAGTCCTTCTCTCCATACCATTTGTAGAAATCCGGGTAGGTATGGATGATGTGCCGCGCGAGCTTCGAGAGTTCGCGCGCAGTGACCCGCTGCTCCGGATCCGGCAGCCCGGTCGAATTGGTGAAGTTCGACTGCGTCATGCCGAGTTCGCGCGCGCGCCCGTTCATCAAACGCACGAAAGCCTCCTCGCTGCCGGCGATCCCTTCGGCCAATGCGATACAGGCATCGTTGCCGGACTGGATGATGGCGCCGTGAAGCAGATCGGAGACCGAGACCCGGCTATGGATCGGCGCGAACATGGTGGAGCCGCCGGATGGCGCGCCGCCGCGGCGCCACGCGTCCTCGCTGATGACGAATTCGTCCTCCAGCTTGATGTTGCCTTCCTTGATCTCGTTGAAGACCGTCTCGGCGGTCATCAATTTGGCAAGGCTCGCCGGAGCGACCAGCTGGTCGGCATTCTTCTCGAACAGCACGGTACCGGATTCCGCTTCGATCAGGATCGCGGTCGGCGCGGCGGTCTGGAAACCTTCATCCTTGGTCTTGCCACCGGCAATGGTCGCGGGCGCCGCAAACGATGCGCCGGTTGCCGCGACAAGAAACGACAAGGCAGCCAGAGCGCCGATGGCGCGTCGGGTCAACAGAATCATCGGATCGACAACACTACGTTGTGCGCGAAAACGCGCGCTTCGCCACCCCTGGTGAAGCCGGTCCTGCAGCGGTCTAATAAAGGCCGCGTCCGCTCATGAATCCGGCGCGCGCATCATAGCGCATGGAGCTGCCCGCGGAAACCGGGCGTGAGGCGGATCGCTCCGACCGCCCGACCGCGGTCGCGTCCGACAGGCGCGGCGACGTCGGCTCGCCGAGGTTGTAGGGGCGTCCGGCCGGAACCGGGACCGGCCCACCGACCGCGATTCCGCGCGGCGACTCAGGCAGCGCGATCGGGGCTCTGCCGGCCGAGGCCACAACAATCGGAGCCGGCGCCGGCTCGCCGTGCCGCAGGGTCGCGGCCAGCCGGCGATCGTCGGAGCCCTCGATCGCAGCGCGGCCGATATATTCGACCCGCACCTTGGCCACGCCATTGCCCTTGAAACCGAGAAGATCGGCGCTTTTGTGCGAGAGGTCGATGACCCGGTTGCCGTGGAACGGACCGCGATCGTTCACCCGCACGATCAGCGAGCGCTTGTTGCTCAGATTGGTGACCCGGACATAAGACGGCATCGGCAAGGTCGGATGCGCGGCGGTGATCGATTCCATGTCAAACACTTCGCCATTGGCGGTGAGCCGCCCATGGAAATCGCGCCCATACCACGACGCCAGCCCCTCGGACCTGTAGCTGGTATTTTCCTCGGGAACGAAGGTGCGGCCAGCGACCACATAGGGCTTGCCGACGCGATAGACGCCGCCGCCCTTGGGGACGCGGTCGCCCAGCTCGACCACCCGCGGGCTCGACGCCACGCCGTATTTCGGGTCGACCTTGCGAGCAAATTTGTCGGACGAGGCGCAGCTGGCGAGCGCGAACGCGGCAGCTGTCACCGCCGCAACCCGGATCGCACGTTTCCCCCGAAACGACGGCATGCCGTCCCCAATTGACCTGTCGGGGGCAAGGCCCCCACCCCGGATTCACCATAGCGTGACCCGCCCGCCACGCAAATGGGCGGAGTGTTCCGTTGGTTAACGGCGGATGTGCAAGCGGTATCTTACGGTGGCGGACGCCCGATCGGGCGGCTTGCAATACCGCCGCCATTCCCCCATTCAAGGGCCTTCGATGGAAGGGTGGCCGAGTGGTTTAAGGCAGCGGTCTTGAAAACCGCCGTGGGTGCAAGCTCACCGTGGGTTCGAATCCCACCCCTTCCGCCACTTCGGAACAAAGGTGGGCACTGCGCCCGCTAGCGTTCCTAAGCCACCTGCGGCGGCAAGCGTCCGTAGCAGGTCGTTCTTCGATCCCATGATGCGAACCTCGCCGTCGTTGACTTCGACGCGCTGGGCGAGCGCGCGGAGATGATCGCGGCGGTAGCCCCCGCCGTCGAGGCGGATGCGCTGGCGGGCTGTCTGCGCGAACTTTCGCAGCATAGGCGCGGTGATCGCCTTCTGGCCCGCGCTTTCGAGCATCGCGTATGCGCGGTCGGCATCGACGCGAGACTGGTCACGGACGGCCTTAAGGCTAACGATGCGGTCCTTGAGGTCCGGGTCATCCAGGTCGGCGACGCCGCTCTCGATGGCGTCGTAAAGCCGCTTGAGGCGTAGGTCGGTCTCGGTCGCCCGCTTGTTCAACTCGGCGATGTGATCGCGGCGACGCTCGGTGCGCTCCTGCCGCCGATCGAGCACCGTCGCCAGCACCTCTTCAAGTCGGGCCGGGTCGAGCAGCCGATCCTCCAGATGTCCTGCGACCACCGCGTCCAGCTTCTCCATCGGGACGGTCATGCCAGTGCAGGCGGTCGGTCCCTGCCGCGCCTTGGTCGAACAGGTGTAGTAGCGATAGCGCCCGCCCTTGCCGGTGCGGATGGTCATGGCCCCGCCGCACTTGGCGCAATGGATCAGGCCGGTAAGGAGGGTGGGGCCGCCCACGACCTGAGGCGGCGTCACCTTCGGGTTGCGCGCCTTCATGCGGGCTTGCACGGCGTCGAACGTCGCCTGATCGATAATTGGTGGCACCGCAACGGGGATGACCTCCTCATCCGGTTTGTTGTCGCCGTTCTTGGTGCGGCGATTGAACTCGTGGCATCCAACATAGGTCTGCCGCGTCAGCATCCGGTGGACAGTGCCGATACCCCAGCGCCCGCCGTCGCGGGTGAAGATGCGGTGTTGGTTCAGGTGGTTGGTGATCGCCTTGACGCCCATCGGACCGCTGGTGCCGTCGCCCTCCAGCGCCAAGCGGAACGCCAGCCGCACGGTGTCGGAATGAAGCGGGTCGATCTCCAGCTTCTTCTTGATCTTGGCCCCGCGCTGTTCGGCAGCGACGACGCGGTAGCCGATGGGCGGGAGCGAGCCGTTCCAGAAGCCTTGCCGGGCATTTTCCTTCAAGGCGCGCAGGACGTGCTTGGCGTTCTCTTTGGACTGATACTCGTCGAACAGCGCCATGATCTGGCGCATCATGACGTGCATCGGATCGTCGCCCATCTCCTGGGTGATCGACAGCAGGCGGATGCCGTTCTTCGCCAGCTTGCGGACGTAGAACTCCAGCTCGAAGTGATCGCGGAAAAAGCGGCTGAATGAATGGACAACCACGACCTCGAACGGCGCGGGCTTTGCCGTCCCGGCCTCAATCATCTGCTGGAACTCGGGGCGGCGGTCATTGGTGGCGGATGCGCCCGCATCCACGAACGTCTCGACAAGCTGGTAGCCGCGCGCGGCGCAATAGGCTTCGCCCTGCTTGCGCTGATCGGGGATCGACACGTCATGCTCGGCCTGCCGCGCGGTCGAAACGCGCAGATATAGGGCGGCGCGCAGCGGCACGGCGGTCATGCCGCCTTCCTCAACGCGCGCTGCACCGCCTTGGGATCGCGGTCGATGACGAGAAGATAGGCGCGCGCCGGGCCTTCGGGCGCGCGCTGCTTCTGTTCCCAATGCCGGAGCGTCTTGATCGAGAAGCCGAACCGCCCAGCAAACTCCTCCTGCGTCATCCCGAGCTTCCCCCGGATCGCCTTCACGTCGATCTCCTGCGGGATATGCACACCGAAGCGGCTGCCGTCAGCCGTGCCTTCGGCAAAGGCGACGACCTCTTCCAGCCCGCGCCGGATGCTGTCAGCAATCTTGCTCGTCATCGCTTACTCCTCTTGGCATAGGCATCCACCAGCAGCGTCGTGAGACGGCGGAAGTCGTTGCGGTCGGCCTAGGACAAGTCCGCCCGCTCGTTCTTGGCATAGGCGGTCAGCGCGAACAGCGGCATGGTCTCGCTGTGGTAGAAATAGACCAGCCGCGCGCCGCCGCGCTTGCCGCGTACCTCAAGTCACCAACGCAGCTTACGGACCCCGCCGGTGCCGGGAATTCGGTCACCCGCTGCCAGGTTGTAGGCGAGATAATCCACCAACAGGCCACGCTCCTCGTCCGTCATCATGCGCCGGGTCGCCGCCAGGAACTCGGACGTCTCGACGACGCTGACGGGCCCTGATTTTGACATGTATATACTCCAATGAGGGACTTCGTGCAAGCGTGCTCATGTGACTGAGACAGGAAGGCCGGGACGGTCAGACGCGTCCAAAAAAATCGTCGAAGAGGTCACCGAACCATGCCTCGAAGACGGCGACCTCGGCGTCGGTGGCCGGCACCTTTTCGGGCCAATCATCGCTGACGCGCCAGCTCGCCACGTCATGCCTGGGCGGACGCCCGGGGAACGGCCACGGCTCGCCGAGCAGCGCTTCAAGCTGCTCGGACGCTGTGGGTTCATGCTGGCGCTGCGGACGGGGCATCCCCCCTAGAGTCGGCGATACCGCAGCGATGTGGAATAACACATCTCTACGCCACGCTACGCTGCGCGCCCCAGCGCGCAAATACAGGTGAACGGCGGCCTCCGGCATTTCTCGGCGGTGCTGGCGCAGCGTGATCGGCGCGTTCCCCAGTCCGTTCTTTGGTTCGGCGCGGGAGCGTTCTTCCGTCCCGGCACACCCCTCCTACGCGGCGGACAGGCGGCGACGGTCAAGGCCGGCGCGAACAGCGCCGCCCGAAGGGCTTGGCCTTGAGGGCCGCCGCTTGTCCGCCGATGCTTGTGGGTCCCCGGACAATCGAGCGCCGCTCAAAGACCCAGCCTCCGGCTTCGCCCAAGCGTCCACTCGATCCCGCCGCCGGTCCTGGCGATGCCGGAGATATGCTGGCCCAGCCGCTTTTCCAGCGGGTCGCTCCACGGCACCAACTGGAAGCCCAGGCCATTGTCGATCATCGCAAACCGCCCGCTGGCGAGCTGGGTCGAGCCGACCAGCTTGCCCGAGACATACTCGCCGGTCGCTGCCGATTGCCATTCGCGCCCGCGCTCGGCCGCCAGCCCCATGCCGACGCGTGTGATCTCGGCGCGCTCCAGTCGTTGGAGAATGTCCTTGGGCGCGTGGATGCGCCCGTCCTCCAGCGGAGTGGCGTAGCCCATCGCGACGAGCGCCTGCCGCCGCCGCTGCATCGCCGTCGCGACGTCCACGCCGAACCCGTGCGGAGCGAGCGGCGTGCGGTCGCGTGAGGCCAGTTCGCGGTCAAGCCATGTCGCCCCTTCATGGCCGATCTGCCGGTCGAGCGGCAGGTGCGATAGCTCACTCACGCGCGGTCCCGGCCCGGCGCGCTGGCGCTCATAGGCGAGTCCACGTTCCGGCAGGTCGGCGGGGATGGTCCAGTGCTCGGCATGAACGCGCTCGACGATCCCGGCGCGGCGCAAAGCTTCGAGCCTGCGCACATGCGACTGAACGTGACGCTCGTGATCGATCCGGGGCATGGTCTCCCGCACGGCTTCCAAATGTGTCGAGGGCCGATAGACGCCTTGGGCATCGGTGTGTTTCAGAATATTGTCGTCGGCGAGGCGCGGAGTACTCGGCGGCGGCTCCACTGCGACGATGCTGCCGCGCCGGATGTCCTCGGCCTTGGCCGCCGGAACTTCAATGTGATGGACGCGTCCGTCCACGCCGTCGATGGTCAGGCCGATGCGATCGCCCAGTTCGTCGCCGCCCCGCCCTTTGGCGACGACGCGCCCGACGATACGCTCGGTTGGGTTGGTTCTGTGAAGGCTGTAGCCTGAGACACCTCGGCGCTCGGCGATTCCTTCGCGCTCCAATGCCTGGTGCATCGTCTTGACGATATCGCCGCGCGTGCCAAGCTCGCGCAGTATGGGTTCGGCGCGCGTCGATATGGTCCAGATGCCTGGTGTGTGCTCGGTCGCCAGCCCCATGCGCTCTAGCTTGCGGGCGCGGTCGATCAGGAGCGCCCGATTCTGCCGGGCGGTTTCGAGCATGTCCCTGTCGGGCCGCAGATCGGAGAACTCATCTCGCTCCTGCGCCGCGATCAGCATCCGGTCGAGTCGGGTGAAGCGTTCGGCGTCCACCTCGCGCTCAAGCTGGCGCGACACCTCCTGCTCGGTCTGGCGGCCCAGCTCCAGCGTAACGATCTCGCCCGCGCGCTCGCGGATGCCGTGGGCGATATAGTCGCCAGCGATATTGAGCATCTTGCCGTCGTCGGTGACGCCACGCGTCAGGATGTGGGTGTGCGGATGGCCGGTGTTGTGGTGATCGACCGCGATCCAGTCGAGCTTGGTCCCCAAGTCGGCTTCCATCCGGGCCATCAGGTCGCGGGTAGTCTGCCGCAGGTCGGACAGCTCGACGCCTTCCTCGGCGGAGACGATGAAGCGGAACTGGTGGCGATCCTCGCGACCCCGGTCGAGGAAAGCGGGACCATCGGCAACGTCTCTGTCGGCGGAATAGACCTGACCCTTCTCGCCGTCGCGGGTCACGCCGTCGCGCTCGAGATAACGCAGGTGCGCGTCCACCGCCTTGCCGCTGACGAACTGCCGTCTGCGTGTCGCGCCGCGCTGCGGATTGAGCTTCACGATCCGCGCCTTCACCGCCACCCGGCGCGAGCGGGTGCGAACGCCGCTCGCATCCCGGCTCCAACCGTTCCGGCCCTTCAAACCCGCCGCGATCTGAGCGCCCCGGCCACGCGCGTTAAACCGCCCGCTTGCCTTCCCCGTCCCGGCCGGCCGATTGGGATTGCCTCCCGCCCGGCGGATGGCCTGATGCACCTCCGCCAGAAACGTCTTCGGACGCGGGCGGACGATCCTCGGCGAACGCGGCGCGCCCCGGTCGCGGACCTTGCCGGGACGGATGCGAAAGCTGTCGTCGTCGCGAGTCATGACGCGACGATTGAGGGCGGGAATCAGCAGCGCAAGACAGTAAATTGAGGCGTAGGGCCGTAGCGCGTAACTACTTGCGAGCGGCGACAAACGGCGGTTCTGCATTCTCCGCACCTTGCGGTGGGCGTCGCTCGAAGCATTGATGACAAACGAGAAAATGGCATGAGCGCCACCCACGCACCTCGCGGGCGGGGACGCGTGACGCCAAAAGAACAATGTGCAGACAAACACTTAGGAACGAAGTTCCGACAGCGAGGAATCTCGCTTTATCTTGCCCTCTTAATCGGTCGGGACGTTGATGCTGTGTTCGCCATCGTCGCTGTCTCCTTTCGCTACTCAAGTCCACTTCGCTGTTCGTTGCAACACGCCACGCTTCGCAAGACGAGAGTTCTGATGCGCCGTGCACTCTTCCGCGCTCAGCAACGGGGTGTTTCGGCTGCACACAGGCAGCGCGCGAACCGTCGCGGCGCATCTCTCCATCGGATACACGGGGCAGCATCACAGGCAATCCGGCGTGGTCCGGTGTCCCGGCCACAGGCAAGATAACGTGCGTCCCGTCGTCCCTGGTCTGCACCAGTCCTCATCCGCCGAGGCGGAGCTCCGTCGTTCAAAAGGCCGTCGTCACCATGACGCACCGCCGCATGCCATCGCGCATCGTCCGCTCATCGATACGCCCCCAGAAGTTTGCGGTCCTTCAGCGCCGCGAACGCAGCAAGATCCTGTTCGTTCGCAGCCGGATCGCCGATATAGAACGTACCGTCGATCCACATCGCATGCATGATCACAGCCAGCTTGCGCGCCACCGCCACGCAGGCCTTGCGATGACACGAGCGCTTGGCGATGCTCATGCCCCAGGTCTTGACCTTGTCGCGACGCTTGAAGCGCGTCAGCAACGCCGATGCCGCCTCATAAAGCGCACGTCGCGCATCCGGATCGCCCGCCTTGCTGATCCGGCCCTGCACGTCGATCGAGGTGCCCGACTGCCAGCGTCGCGATGTCAGTCCGAAATAAGCCGCGACATCACGCGACCGGCGAAAGCGCGATGGATCGTCGACCGCCGTCATGAAGCTCAGCGCCGTCACCGGACCGACACCAGGAATCTGCATGAAGCGGCGACATAGCTCATGGCCGGCAACAAACCGCACCACCAGATCGTGCAGCCGGCAATACTGCTTCCACAGCATCGCACGAGCGACCAACATCGCATCCATCAGTTCACTGGTCAGCGCATCGTTCGCCACCGCCGCGCGCACCGCCTGGTCGAAGCTGCCGCGTGATGCGCCGCCGAGCTTGATCCCGAACGCCTTCAGCGAGTGCCGGATGGTGTTCTCCAGGTCGAGGAACTTGGCTTTGAGATTGCGCCGCTGCGTCAGCAACAGCCGCATCCGATAGCAGCTTTCGCTCTTGATTTGGGCCTGCCGGAACCAGCCGGTCCGCATGATATGCGCAATCCCGAGCGCTCAACACGGATGAACATGCAATTCGCGCGAACATGAACGACAACGGAGTTTGAGATTGTATGCGTGATCAATATGCTGGCGATGTTAGCGACGTTCTCAGATTCGCTTTCTTGCGCGCACTCGCCGGCCAGGATAGGACGCTCGGCCTCGCCTGGCATTGCGCGCACGAGATGATGGACGCCCGGACGGTCGGCACCTCGAATGGCGCGACGAAGCAGCTTGGCGAGTCCTCGACGACGGGTTGCACACGGCACTTGCCGCGCTGCCGGTACGCAGCATCGCCACGCTTGAACGAGCGGCGATATGGCCAGAAGGCGCGCGCTGTTCCATCGCGAGCCGAGATGCCGTCCCGCGCCGGGCGCAGTGAGTGGGGCGCACGCAAGAGCGGAGCGCTCGACGGTGCGGACATTGTGTTTCTTGATCCCGACAACGGCATCGGCGGGGAACCGAAAAGCACGCGACCTTTTCGAAAATCCGGCGGATGCGCAAACCCGGCCGCGCGATCGTTTTCATCACCTTTCCAAGCCGAAGCATGAAGCACGACACCCTTCTGCAACAGTTGCACAAGCGGCTAGCCGTCGAAACAGACGCCGAAAACATCGTCACGCTGCGGACCAATGTTTCGGTGCCGCGCACCATCGGCTCCTCATATGTGCAGCGCCAATGCTGGTTTCACGGTCGTCGATTCCGAGACTGAACTGACCGCGAGGGCGGAAGCCTTCGCGGCCGCGCTGGCCGCTATTCCGCGCGCGTGCGCGGGATTGGATCGCGTCGCATGAGCGTTTCGGAGAATATCCGGGTGCGCGCCCGCGAACGACTAACTGCCGCCGAGATCGTGCGGAAATTGGGGTATGGGGCGGCATCAATCGACCATCATGCATTCGGCATCGGCAGGCGTCGCACCGAGCCAAATCCATAGGCCCTCCTCGTCCCATTTGATGCCGTGCACCGGAACTATATATTTCGGGCGGACCGCGTTGGCAAAGACGCGAAGATCGGCGGCTGATGCGTGACCGCCGTATGGAAGGTAGGCAATCTCGGCGCCCGCCGACCTGCACCGTTCGAGCGGCTCCGAATGGTAGGCTTCGGAGAGATAGTCTCTTCCACATCGAAAGTTGAAAGCGTCGTCTGCGGAAGGGACGACACCCGCGCGGACAGTATCTCGGATCAATGTCCGTCGCACCATGACTACGAACTACGTGACGACCGCCTTCCAATCGTTTCGTAGAAATCCCGTGGGGGACCATCGCTTGACGAAATCCACCCGTCCCTGCCGCCTGCAAATTGCGGCTTAGGCCTCACGTGACGACAACATCGAGCTTCGGGTATCCGGCCCGTGGCAGACCAGTTCCCTCGGAAATTCGGTCCAGAAACGTCTGCCGTATATCGATGGCAAGGTTCCGGCGCGTGCGATTGGCGGCCCGATACAGCCTAACAGTCCGGTCGATGTTCTAACCGGACCAAGCTACGAACACGCGACCCTTGGTTCGCGCAAACAATTCAACAAGTCGGCTTCCAGGTCGGTCTCCGATTTGATCGGCGCCGTTCAGGCAATGTCTTCGCTCAAGCTGAGTTTGAGAGGGACAACCCCGCCGGCCCCACAAAAAAAACCTATCTCGGTATCTTCGGAAGCGGGTGCAGGCCGCAACATGCTCTCTAGCTTAGAGTCCTCACAGGAAACGTCGAGGGTGATTCCAATTCAGGTGAGATGGAGTGCGTATCGCCTGGATCACACAACGTCACCAGCGAAACGGAAATTGAAAACCCGCCGTCAGGCAATTCCAAAAAGGTCATCCCAATGGAACGCCAAAATCGTTCAAATGCACGTATGGTCGCGCGCTTTGGTTCAACTTGAGCCTGTTCGAGCCGGTGTATCGACCTTTGCGTGAGGCCTACCCTGGACGCTAATTCCGCCTGACTAAGATTTAAGATCGCACGGGTCGCGCGCAGCTTCGCGCCGAGCTTCTGCCGCTCCAACATTAACTCTTCGCGGAAGGAGTTTGTGACGCGCATGGCATGTTCGCAATTATACACTTATACACTTGCAGCTAAAATGCCCCGGCATTTCTGCCGGGGCACAGATTTGACGACTAAGCAACCATTACGGCCAGAAGCTGCGCTGCACGCGGATGGCCGCGCTCCAGACGTTCTGGTCGTCGATGTTGTAGAGGCCACGGGCGAGACCGCTCACAGCGGCGACGTCACCCACGCCGGCCCAAGCGGTATTGACCTTGGTGTAGGCAATTTCCACGCCCACGTCGAGGTTCTCCACCGGGTTCCACATGGTGCGGGAGGCCAGACGCCACAGCGACCAGTCCGGATCGCAGTTCAGCGAACCGGCCTGGGATGCGAAGACGCCACCGGTACCCGTTCCACCCGTGCAACCATTCGAGCGGATCAGAGCCTTGGCATTGTCGTTGTAGCTAACATCCAAGTAGCCGAACACCAAGGACGTCCGAAGGCTCGGCGTCCAGTAATGCTCGAAGGCAACGGTGCCGCCCCATGCCTCGGTGAGCTCGAGCTGACCGTTCAGGCCGGCGCGACCCGGACTGCCATAGACAGCATCGACCAAAGCGCCGGTCGCAACGTCCTGCTTGTGCAGCAACGAGCTGTTCCCGCCATAAGCGACGAAGCCGGTCGCACCCTTGCCGTAGGCGATCACGCCGGACAATGTGTCCTTGGCATCCCACGGCATCTTCAGGGTCAAGCCGCCGCCGACCGCCCAACCCCACTCGTCATTTGCATAAGAACAGTTGGTGGTGTTGGCCTGAGCCACACCGGCGACCGGATCGGTCGTGCAGCCCTGGAGAGTCGCGCCGTTGTTGGCCGCCAGGAGCTCAGCGTGGTAGCGGCCTCTGACCTGGTGCAGGCCACCCATGATCTGGGCAGAGCCCCAAGCCTGGTCGACACGCAGGTTACCGACGAGGTCAGGAACTCTCTGACCCGCAGCGTCTGACGCACCATAGAGGCTGTTGTTGCCGTTCGGACCAGCGCCGCCGTCGACGTCGATAACGGGCTTAGAGCGCAAAGCGAGGAGGCCGGACGCGTCTTCGGCCGACAGCGTCGCCGACAGGCCGTTGCCGAACTGCCAAGTGTAGGCGAACACGTTGTGACCCGCCGGACCCGAACCGCCGTCCAGGAACATCGGGACGAGGCCGTACGCCGCGCCGTTATAGAACGCGAAGAACGTATCCGACCGGCCGATCGTGAAGCCGGCGAACTGGATGAAGGCACGCTCCATCGCGACCTGGTAAACGTTTCCCGGATTCGGATCGAACGTCCCATTGGAGAAGTTGATACCGAACGCGAAGTAGGCACGTAGGGTGCCGTATTCGGTCTGGGACCGCACGTCACCGGTCAGGCGGAAGCGCGCCTGCTGCGCCCAGGTGTTGCTGTTGCGCGTGAAAACACCGATGTTGTTGAGAGGAGCACCAAAGTTACTGGCATAACCGGGCGAGCCCTGCGGCTCGTTTTGATATGCTTCGTAACGCACATAGCCACCGATCTTGATGCAGGTATCGGTACCCGGGATATAATAGTAGCCGACGCCGTACAGGCTGCAGATCTTCACGTATTCAATCAATGCCGCGAATAACTATTGCAATTTCAAGTTGCCTGATTTGAAAAAGTCTGAGACTCTGAAACTAGCGCCTAGGGCATTCGTGGGACCGCGTCTTTCCCCTTTTAGCATCTTGCCCAATCGATCGAACCGACCAGCGACAGCAACACCATCGGCTGGGCTAGGACATGACTGGGAACGGACTTCAAATTGATGATAGCGCCGAACAATCCCGTCTATCCGCACACCTGTCTCTTCGACTGTAAGCGCTGTTTCAATCCCACCTTCCGTATTGCGGATCTATGAGTCTGCGGTTTTGGTTTTGACCGTTAGGCATAGAAGCGACACTGAGCAAAGTGCTATCACGGAGCCGGTGCGGTGGATCGAGGTGTTTACTGGCGTCGGTCGCCGGCGGATCTGGAGCGCCGAGGACAAGGCACGGATCGTTGCAGAGAGCGTGACGAGTGGCAAACTCGCAGACGCAATCCGCTACGCTCTGTCGCGACGGGACGGCCTCGCACGCCTCCTCCGATGATGGTCGCGTTGAGGTCGACAGCAACGCCGTCGAACGATGCGAAGTCGAACCGCACAACTATCTCACCGACATCATCAGAAGATCGTGCACGGCTATCGAAACAGCCAGATCGACGAACTGTTGCCTTGGGCCTACCCAGGTGCCACGGCGCTCAGCGACGTGGCCTAAAAACATCGCTTACCTTCGACTTCGCATCGCCGCAGTTACTGACTCTTTCGCGCTATCTCCTTCCAGGCTGAAAGTGCGCGACAAACAGTCGTTTCATGCCTCAGCTTAACACTTATTGCTAACTAGTTATTTGAATGCGCACTTTCGTATATCGTCAATGTACTTTGTCCTATATCTTTTTGTCGCGCCTATTGTTTCAGTCGGCTGCGTTTGTCTAAGTAAACACATGCCACGTATTCAGATTACAGCGTCGTTTGTTCGATCAGTCACATGCGCGCCCGAGCGGCGTAAGGTTGACTACTTCGACACGGATCAGCGCGGCTTTATGCTTGAAGTGCGTTATTCTGGCGGCAAGACCTACTACCAACGCTACATCGATGATCGCGGCCGCGAACGGCAATTCAAAATCGGATCTGCGTCCGTACTGGGACTGGCTCGGGCTCGCCGACAAGCAAAGACGGTCGTCGCCCAATCACTGGTTGGTATCGACCCGCACCAGCAAAGAGCCGAGAAACGCGCGTCGCAAACTCTGGCGGAGCTAGTTTCGACCCATTATCTGCCACACATTCGAGCTTACAAACGGAGCTGGAAAACCGACGAAACGATTTTGCGAGTCCATGTTCTGCCAGAGCTGGGATCGCGATATATTGACACTATCAAAAGTCAGGAAATCTCATCGCTAGTCACTGCGATGACGGAGAAGGGTTATGCGACCGGCACCAGCAATCGTGTTGTGATCGTATTGCGCCACATCTATAACCTCGCTCGAAAATGGCGCATTCCTACTATCAAAGATAACCCCACTGCCGGCATTGTGTTGGCGCCGGATGTTAACAGAGAGAGATTCCTCGATCTGGACGAGGCACAACGATTGATATCTTCAATTCGCGAGGATGAGAACAGCGTAGCTGCTAACGCAATCTTGTTGCTTATGCTCACGGGGGCCCGCCGCAATGAAGTAACGTATGCGAAGTGGGAATACATCGATTGGGAAAAGCGCACATTGTTGGTGCCGATGTCAAAGTCCGGCAAGAAACGCACTATCGCGCTGAACGCTGCCGCACTGGGGCTTTTGCGCGCAATTCCGCGCACGGTTGACTGCCCCTACATTTTCCCCTCTCCGATCACCGGCCGGCCATCACCTTCACTGCATTTTCCGTGGCTTCGGATTAAGGAGCGCGCGCGGCTCGACAATATGCGCCTTCACGATTTGAGACACTCCTTCGCAAGCTTCCTTGTGAATAGCGGGATTTCGCTTTACGTCGTGCAAGGTCTATTAGGTCACGCACATGCTCGCTATACGCAGCGATACGCTCACCTCACGCCGGATACTTTGCTGAATGCTGCGGAGGCTCTAAGCGGTATATTGGTTCCGGAGATATCGGCCGCTTCTGCTTCAAACCCCGCACGACTGTAACATTCAACTCAGGTCTCTACGGTATCTACTCGGACATATGCCGACGACCTTTCTGAATGTACGCGTGAACTGAGACGCACCACAAAATCCAGACATTTCGGCCACCTCCGAGATCGACAATTGTGGAGATCGCAACAGTTCCTTGGCCCGATCAACACGACGCGCGAGAAAATATTTGTGAGGTGGCACGCCCGCTGACTTTTTAAACATCCGGATAAAATGGAACGGGCTTATCCCGAGATTCTGAGCCATGTCGGAGATCGATATTTCCTGATCAATTCTGTCTTCTATATAGGCAATCGCTGCGCGCAATTGACGGGGTGTAAGACCTCCGATCTCTGCATGTGCTCTGCTCCTCGCGGCGTGAAGGCGCTTTAGTTCCTGGGGGAGAATGATTGCGAGAGTTTCAGCATAGCCGGGTATTTCAGATCCATCGCCCATAGCGAGCGCTTTAAACTGCGTCAGGATCGACCGCAGCAAAGCATCCGACTGAATGAAGAGTGGACGCAGTCCGCACATGCCGTCGCTCTCGATGGTCTCAAGTTCTACCATCGTAAATGCACCCGGCTTTGCGAGTTGGGACCAACCGGAAATGCTGCAACTTTCGCCGGAGAACACAAATTTGTCCCTGAGATCCTTTGTCGTTATTTTGGGCAGATCTCCGACTATCGTCTCTCCGTCCACTCGATGGACGTCGAGTAGAAAAAAACAATGAGCTTTACCGGAAATCGAAAAGTCGTACGTAGTAGGACCGTTTAGGCGTCGATACTGTACACGAACTCCCGGCCATTGCCGAAACTTGAACGTCTCCCACTCGATCGGCAGCGCGCCGGGGCGTGTGCCATACCAGATGCGGCTGAAGTTGTCGTTTTCGTTCATTGTTTCGTTTCGCATCTACTCAAGCTAGTCTGGACCAAGTGCATGATGTCTCGACGCGGTGATTGAAGCTCACGAGTCCTAAGCTTGATCTGCACGCGATTCGGCTTCACGTAGGAGCCAGAGTGCATCGCCTTCGTTAAAGGCAGACTGATCGTCGCTGCGGTTCAGTCGCTTCCTGCTCGCGCGGGATTGCGAAATGCACGGCCGGTTGATGGATGAGCATGGCAACCCACCATGTGGTTGACGACTCATTGCTCAAGCGTGCGGATACGCCATCCGCAACGCCCGAGCGCCAATAAGCGTCGACTTAACCGATAGGGGGACGACTAATGCGACCGGGACCCTGCCCGTCTCCGCAATTGGAAGGAAAAGGCAGGGGCCGTGCAACGACGAGTCGCGGAGGCTGCGAGCGAGGCATCTCGCAGACTACGGCCGTCGCCGAAAACAGGCCGCAGCAAGCAACGCCAGCGAACCCCTGAGTGTCATCGGAGGTCGGTGCCATATCGTTGCCGATGTAGCCGTGCGCTTCTCCATGCGCAACAGAGTGCTCGTGGACAAGCTTTCCAGGCGTCAGACAATGCGAGAAGCCTTCGGGCGCGGAGAATGCTAAGGCGAGATGCGGCGTAAGCACCATAAACGTGTAAAGAGCGGCCAGAAACACGGCCGACTTTAAGCGCAATCTATTGGTTACGACGCTCATCCCGGGCGAAACTCTCCAATGTCACATAACTATCATTAAAGCTTCATTTCAGCAAGTAAGCCTCATTTCAGCTAGTAAGAATGTTAATCGGCGTAACGCTCTCAATTCGCCGGCGAGTACCCCAACAAATTTTTTGGCCGCCGCGGCAGTTTGGCCGACGTTAGCCATTATTTGCGCGACGCTAACAGGTGATGAACAAATCTACAGGCTGGAACGATCAAAATGAATAGTCCCGGTTTGTCCCCGTCAATCGTGTAGTGGTTGGGGGCACGTTCCGTCCGAAAAATGGTCGGCAAGCCGCCGAGCCGCTATCTGCTCAATCAGCAAAAGGCGGTTTGAGCCGGGTTCGATCCAGGCGGCGGCTGGGTTCGTTTCCACGAAGTGATCATGTTCAGGCGCGACGCTCGAAGCTCTTTGCGCCTGCAACAGCGGTTGTGTCTCCATCCAAGGCGCCTTTAGGAGGGAATTAAAGGGCTATGGTGTAGACATAGTTCACATGTTCATCTCTCGTGGCCCGCCAGACCATCGTCGCGCGCATCGCCAGGCCGCAAGCCGTGCTTCCGGTTCCACAGGCCGACGGAACGGCGGAGCGCAGTGCGTTCGGCGCGCCCGTGACAAAATGCGGCCCGTGGCCGGATTCCGCATTACCGACGATATCGCCAGCCGACCGGTCGCCCGGCCCGAAGCATATAGCCCGGGAGAAAAAATCGGTGATTTGCACAGGTTCGTGAAGGCAATCCCGTCCCCGACCGGCCGCGGAGTGCTATTGCGGAGTCTGGAAGAATCCGCACCTAGGTTTTGAGGAAATGGCGCAACGCTTTGTACCCGCCGCAACGGTCCTCCGCGAAAAGCGGCGCGAGAAGGATCCGGTCTGGTCCCGCCTCTTTGCCAGCCCCATTCGGCTTGAAGACGGAACCGTTCTGTTCACGCTGAAGGACGCCGCGAAGCGCATCCTCAACACACCGGCGGCGCCCTCGTCTCGCGTGGCCGCACAGCGAATCATCGATGCGGCGTTCGGTGAAGGCGATATGGTGTCGACGTCGGCGGCGGTGCGGCTCGCCCTGTTCAAGGCCGGACAGCCAAAGGGCTGAGCCAACAGGGCCACCGACCCAACGGCAACGGGCGTCCGACCTGAGATTTCAGGCTGCCCGGTTCTTGATGGCGCCGATGATGGCCGTGAGAATGGCGCCACCTGCGCCCCCCGCGATCACCTGCGAAACGATGCCACCGACGCTGAGGTTACCGGCCTGCGCCGCCGCCACAACCGACGGGAGGAGCAGCGTCACGATCTGCCCCAGCACGCCGCCGCCGACCGCGCCCGCAATAAGGTTGCCGACCATTCCGAGATCGAATTGCGGCGATGTCTTCCCCGCCCCCGCACCACCCAAGGCACCGGCGACGAGATTGATCAAAATCTGTTCCATGGAGCCTCCTCCGCCTCTGTTGCGAGGCGCAGCGAAGTCTAGCCCTCATGCCAGGTGGCGTCGATCAATCTGGAACTTCATGCACCGGTTTTCCGCCCCTCCTCGAGGGTGGTGACCTTCAGGTTGCGGCGCACCGGAAACAGCACCAGGCCCCATCGTTCGGAGACGTAGCCCCAGATGCCCTTGGGTGCGAACAGCATGACGACGATCGCAAGTGCACCGAGCAGGATCAGGTACCAGGTCCCGTAACTCGAGAGGTAGGTCTGCATCAGATAGAACACGATCACGCCGATGATTGGCCCTTCGATGGTGCCGATGCCGCCGATCACCACGATGAAGATCACGTAAGCCGTCCAGTCCATCACCGAGAACGCGGCGTCGGGCGAGATCCGCGCTTTCTGCAGATAGATCAGCGCGCCGACCATGCCGGTACCGATGGCAGCGAACACATAGACCCAGAATTTCGTACGGAAATTGTCGACCCCGACGGCTTCCGCCGCGACTTCGGAATCGCGGATCGCGGCCAGCGCAAGCCCGCGTCGCGAGCGCAGGATCCAGTACACCGCCAGAACAGTGCCGACCATGAGCGTTAAGGCAATCCAGTAGGTGACAATGTCGCGCGCCGCCGGCGTGCGCACATCGAATATGGTCTTCACCCATTCGATGCCGAAGACGCCGTTGGTGACCGCGGGCGGCAGCGACGTGCCGGTCCCTCCCCCCAGCGATTTGAACTGCGCCAGCACCAACCGGTAGACCTCGGCCATGACCCAGGTCCCGATGGCGAAATAGGCGCCGCGCAACCGGAACACCACGAAGGCCGTCGGCACCGCGCATAGACCGGCGAAAGCGCCGGCCAAAATGATCGCCAGGATCGGATCGAGCTCGCCGAAAATCGTCAGCGCAAACAACAGGTAGGCGCCCAAACCGACAAAGGCCTGCTGGCCCACCGACACAAGACCGGCATAGCCGGCCAGCAGGTTCCAGTATTGCGCCAGCGCCAGCATGTAGAAGATGAAGATCAGATCCTGGATCATGTTGCGGCTGGCAAAGGTCGGCGCCGCGATCAGAATCGCGACCAGTGCGATCGCGAGCAGCGCCAGCGGGCGGCCATAACCGGCACCGACTTCGCTTGCATAGCTGCGCGTGGTCGGCTCCGGCTCGGCCGAGCGTCTGGCCTTGTCGTCCTTGTTCTGCTGCGACGTGGCGACTTGCCTAAACAGATCCATGCAACCGCCTCAATCGAAGGCGCGCGGGAACAAACCGCGCGGCCGCAGGACAAGCACGATGAGGAATGCAATGTGACCCGCGAGGATCTGCCATTCCGGGTTGATCGCCGCGCCAATGGTTTGCGCCAGGCCGATGATCATGCCGCCGATCAGGGTCCCCCACAGGCTGCCGAGACCGCCGATGATCACCGCTTCGAAGGCGTAGATGAGACGCGCCGGCCCGATGGTCGGATCGAAATTCGCGCGCATGCCGAGATAGAGCGCGGCGATGGTGACCACGATCATGGAAATTCCCATCGCCACCGCAAAGATGCGCTTGTGGTCGATGCCCATCACCTGCGCGATTTCGAGATCGTCCGAGGTCGCACGAAACGCGCGGCCGAGCTGGGTGCGGTAGAACAGCAGATTGAGTCCCATGATCACGGCGATCGCCGACAGGAAGGTGATCAGCGGCAGCACGCCGAATGCCACGCCGCCGCCGAGCGATATCGATGCGGTGCCGATCGATCCGGCCCGCAACAACTGGCTGTCGGCCGAAAACGTTTCCAGCAAGCCGTTCTGGATGATGATCGACAGGCCGAACGTCACCAGCAGCGGCGGCAGCAGGTCCCGTCCGAGCGTGCGGTTCAGCAGCACATGCTGGAGCCCGAAGCCGACCACGAACATGATCGGGATCGCAAAGAGAGCCGCGAGAAACGGATCGAGCCCGAGCCACGCAGCGATCGCAAGGATGGCGAAGGCCGCCAGCACGATCAGGTCGCCATGGGCGAGGTTGACCAGCCGCATGATGCCGAAGATCAGCGACAGGCCGGCCGCGAACAGCGCGTAGAGCCCGCCGAGCAGGACGCCCTGGATGATGGTGTTGATCCATTCCGCCATCGTGTCGTCCCGCTACGATCCGAAATAGGCGTTGTGGATCTGTTCGCGCGACAGGTCGCGCGGCCGGCCGGTGAGTGACAGGCGGCCCTCCTGGAAGCAATAGACGCGATCGGCGACCTGCAGGGCCTGCACGATGTCCTGCTCGACCACGATCACACTGGTGCCGCTCGCCTTAATGCGCGGCAGGGCCGCGTAAATGTCGCGGATGACGATCGGCGCCAGCCCGAGGCTGATCTCGTCGCATAGCAGCACGCGCGGGTTGGAGATCAGCGCGCGGCCGATTGCAGCCATCTGCTGCTGGCCGCCGGACAAGGTGGTGCTGGCCGCATTGCGCCGCTCGCGCAGCACCGGAAACAGCCGGTAGATCTCCTCGAGCGTCCATTGTCCCGGCGTCTGCCGTCCGTAGCGGCCGATCAGGAGATTCTCCTCGACCGTCAGCGAGGGAAACAGCCGTCGCCCTTCGGGGACCAGCGAGATGCCGAGCTTCATCACCGACGCCGCGGGCATGGCGCCGACGGGTTGTCCATCGAACATCACGCTGCCCGGATCGTTTTTAATGAGGCCCGCAATCGACTTCAGATAGGTCGACTTGCCGGCACCGTTGGCGCCGATGATCGCAACGGTCTCGCTCTCTTCCAGCACCGTGTCGATGCCATACAACGCCTGGAAGTCGCCGTAGTAGGATTCGAGCGCGCGGGTTTCGAGGAGCGCCATCAGGCTTCGATGCCCATATAGATCTGCCGCACCTCCGGCGAGTTCATCACCGTGCGCGGATGACCCTCCGCAATCTTGCGGCCAAAATTCAGCACAACAAGCCGCCCGACCACGGCGAGCAGCGCGTGCACCACGTGCTCGATCCACACAATGGTGGTGCCGCCGGCATGGATGCTGCGGATGGTGTCGACGAGCTCATGACATTCGCCTTCGGTCAATCCGCCCGCAATCTCGTCGAGCAGCAACAGCCGCGGGCCGGTCGCAAGCGCGCGCGCCATTTCGAGACGCTTGCGTTCGAGCAGGCTCAACTGTCCGGCCGGCACGTTGGCGCGCGGCAAGAGATGCGTCAGGTCGAGAATGCGCCCGCAGGCGTCGATGACGTCGCGCTCGTTCTGTCCGCGCCCATAGACCGCGCCGACCAGAAGATTCTCGAACACGGTCAGATTCTCGAATGGCTGCGGGATCTGGTACGAGCGGCCGACTCCTGCGATGCAGCGCTGATGCGGACGCGCGCGGGTGATGTCCTTGCCGTCGAGCCGGATCGTTCCGGACGCTGGCGATACCCCGCCCGCAATGAGATTGAACAGCGAGGTCTTGCCGGCCCCGTTCGGTCCGACAATGCCGAGCGCTTCGCCCGCCTGCACCGACAGGTCGATGTTGTCGGCGACCACGACCGAACCGTAGGATTTCGAGACGCCCTGAAGTTCAAGCAGCATGGGGACTACGATAAACAACGGCGCCGCTGGTATGACAAGGGCCGGGACAATCCCCGGCCCTTCCCTGCTTTCGAATTCGAATGCGATTACTCCAGCCGAACCACGATGCAATACAGGTCGATATGCGGTTCGCGGCCAGGCTTCGTTATCAGCCGATCGGTTCCATCTTGCCGCCGACCGGAATGTTCGGCGCAGTCCGGTTGTCGGTGATCACGATCTCATACCGGTTGCCGTCCTTGACGCGCCACTGGCCGCCGACCAGCGGGGTCTTGGCGATGTTCTTGGCCGCGAAGGGCGGCACGCCCTTGCCGTCCCAGCGGACCGGACCGGCGACGGTTTCGAGATTGGTCTTCTGGATCGCGTCCACGGTCGCATTGGCATCGCCGATCTGCGAAGTGCGCTTCAAGACGTCGAGTCCGACCTCGAACAGCGAATGAATGAAGCCGATCGGTTGGGTCCATTGCTTCTTGGTGGCCTGCTCGTAGGAATCGCCGAGCTGCTTCGCGCTCATGCCGTTCATCGATGACTTGAACGGATGGCTTGGCGACCACCACACTTCAGACGACAGGTTGTTTCCATCCTTGCCCAGCGCCTCGACCGCGACCGGGAACAGGATCGCCTTGCCGACCGAGGCCGCCTTGGGCCGGAAGCCCTGCTGCATCGACTGCTTCCAGAACGTGGTGAAGTCCGGCGGCAGCACCACGCCGGTCAGAATCTCCGCATTGGCGCCTTTGAAGGCTGCGATCTGCGCCGAGAAATTGTCGGTGAGATTCTGGTAGCGGCCGGGATCGAACAGCTTGAAGCCGGCCTTGTCGAGCGCCGGCGGCAGCCCGACCACCTTGTCGCCCCAGGCATTGCCGTCGGCATCGTTCGGGAACAGGCCGCCGACGATCTTGTTGGTGTCGAGCTGGCTCCACATGTTGGTGAAGACGGCGATGACGTCTTCGAGCCCCCAGAAATAGTGATAGGTGTAATTGAACGGCTTCCAGCTCTTCGGATCGCCGGGATTTCCCTGCCGGCCGATGAAGTAAGGCTGCCACGGGCAGTTATTGGTGACGCAGGGGACTTCCTCGATCTCGCACTGGGTCGCCACCGGATTGGTGGTTTCCGGGGTGTTGGCGGACAGCATCAGATCGATCTTGTCACGGACGATCAGTTCTTTGGCGACTTCGGCGGCGCGGTTCGGATTGGACTGGCTGTCGCGCACCACCACTTCGATCGGCCGCGTGGCGTTGCCGACCTTCAGGCCGCCCTTGGTCGCTTCGCGCACCTGGCCGAGAACGAAGTTGTCGGCTTCGGCGAAGGCGGCGAGCGGTCCGGTCTGCGGCGACACGAATCCGATCTTGATCGGCTTCTGCTGCGCGATGGCAGGCATGTAGACGCCGCTCGATGCGAGCGCAGCACCCCCCGCGGCGGAATATTTCAACAGCGTGCGCCGGTCGATGCCAGAGCGCACAGTCAGACGCGTGGTCTTGTCGGTCATCGCAATCCTCCCAATGTGTTTTTTGGTCCGCGTCGCAAAGCGCGGTCGAAGCCGTCATATCCGCGAACGGAGATGCGTTTCCGGTTATGCGTTATTGTTCGTTAGCGCCCGCAACGTGTCAACGCCGCGCGGGACGGCGCGGCGTGACATTTTTGACATGTTTGATCGGCCAACGAGCGGCGGGCGTGCCGCTCTGTATCACGGTTCGGTACAGCTGACGCGGTTGAAGCGGCCAGTCCCGGCGGTCGCTGCAATCGGCGCCCCGATCGTCGGCCTTGCCACGCGCTGGCCGCGTTCCACGATCCACCACAGACCGAGCCGACCGCCGGCAACGATCGACACGATCGCGATCACCGAACCGACTGACAATGTCGACACGCCGGTCACGCCCTGCCCGATGGTGCAGCCCAGCGCGGTGATGCCGCCGAAGCCCATCATGAAGGCACCGATCAGGCGGCGCTTGAACTCGGCGGCACTGGCCGGAATCTGCCAGCGGAAGCTGCCATCGCTGACGGCGGCAAGATAGGCGCCGATCACGAAGCCGATCACCGCACCGATCGGAAAGTCGAGCGACAAGGCGGTCGAGAGCATGCCGTAGAGCAGCGTGTCGCCAAGCGGGCCGACAAAGGTGAAGGACTCGATGCGCCGGGTATCAAACGAGTCGTAGCCGACGACGCCCGTTGCCCACCAGCCGGCCACAACGATCAGCCCGATCAGGATTCCGGTCACGGCGAAACGTGGCGAGGCACGGAAGCCGCGATGCGCGAACGCAAACACGGCGATTCCAAGTCCGATGACAATCGCAGCGATTGTAACGCCCTGCCCGCTCAGCCCGGCGAGCAGCGGCAGCCGCTGGGTGGCCGATGCGCCGAGATCGACCGCCAGAGGATCGGTCACGGCGACGCGCGCAACGCCGGTCAGCCCGCGCATGGTCATCATTGCGGTCACGCCCATGACCAGGAAGGTGATCACCGCGCGCAGGTCGCCGCCGCCGATCTGGCGCAGCGTGCCCATGCCGCAGGTGCCGTTCAGCGCCATGCCGAAGCCGAAGATCAGTCCGCCAATGATCAGCGCGCCGAATTCCAGCCGCGAGCCAGTGTAGATCGACTTGGTCAGATCCAGTTCACCGAAGGACTCGAGCAGGTGCACGCCGATCACGGCGACACCGATCGCCACAAGCCAGGTGCGCAGGCGCCGGGTGTCGTTGGCATAGACCGAATCCTCGATCGCTCCGAGCGTGCAGAAGCGTCCGCGCCGGGCGACGAAACCGAACGCGCCGCCCAGGCCAAGGCCGAGCACGAAGCGCAACAGGTTGAGCGGAAGATCGTCGAGCATTGTCAAACCTTCTGGGTGCAGAACGCGGCATGCAGGGCCTGGATCACCTGTCGGACTTCGGGCCGCGCCAGCGAATAATAGATGTTCTTGCCATCCCGGCGGGTCTCGACCAGGTCGTCGGCGCGCAGCCGCGCCAGTTGCTGGGACACCGCCGGCTGCCGGAGGTTCAGC
>Ga0209906_100179_pt1 | contig 63024 bp, 67 predicted proteins | sample FECB24metaG_FD_188303 | JGI IMG/M metagenome (GOLD analysis project Ga0209906, IMG submission 188303) | Cyanobacterial communities from the Joint Genome Institute, California, USA from Joint Genome Institute, California, USA - FECB-24 metaG... ... | reverse complement strand
CATCGTAGCGCACCGTCACGCCCAGCCGTTCCAGTTCCGCCACCCGCCAGTCGACAATGCCGATCAGTTCCTTGCGCCTTGGGTTCTGCGCCGCGAGCCTGATCTGCCCGCCTGCCTGAGACGATGCCTCGAGCAATGTTACCTTGTGCCCACGCTCCGCCGTCACCCGCGCGGCTTCCAGGCCCGCCGGCCCGGCGCCCACCACGACGACATGTTTCCATGGGCCATCCGCACGCGCGATCACATGCGGGATTGTCGCCTCGCGGCCGGTAGCGGCGTTGTGGATGCACAGCGCCTCGCCGCCCTCGTAGATCCGGTCGAGACAGTAGGTCGCCCCGACACAGGGGCGAATCCGGTGCTCCTCGCCGGCCATCACTTTCTTCAGGATATGCGGCTCGGCCAGATGCGCCCTTGTCATCCCAACCATGTCCAGCTTGCCGCTGGCGATCGCGTGCCGCGCCGTCGCGACGTCCTGGATGCGCGCCGCATGAAAGACAGGGAATTTGGTCGCGGCCCTCACCTCGCCCGCGAAATCGAGATGCGGCGCCGAGCGCATGCCGGTGATCGGGATCACCTTGGTCAGCGCGGCGTCGGTCTCGATCGAGCCGCGGATGATGTTGAGAAAATCGACCTTGCCGCCTGTCGCAAACCGCCGCGCGATCTCGATGCCCTCATCCTTGCCAAGACCCGCCGCCAAATCCTCGTCCACGACCATGCGCAACCCGACGATGAAATCTGGGCCTACTGCTCCGCGAACCGCATCAACGACCTGCATCGAAAACCGCATCCGGTTGTCGAGCGAGCCGCCATATTCGTCGTCACGCACATTGGTCGCCGGGGACCAGAACTGGTCCATCAGATGCCCGTACGCCTCGAACTCGATGCCGTCCAACCCCGCCGCCTGCATCCGTTGAGCGGCGCTCGCATAGTCCGCAATGATCCGCTCGATGTCCCAGTCCTCGGCGGTCTTCGGAAACGCCCGGTGCGCCGGCTCGCGCACCGGCGAGGCGCTGAGCACCGGGAGCCAATCGCCCTTGTTCCATCCCGTCCGCCGGCCGAGATGCGTCAGCTGGATCATCACCTTGCAGTCATGCTCGTGGCAGGAATCCACCAGCTCCCGCATCCACGGCACGATCTCGTCGCGGTAGGCCTGCAGGTTCCCGAACGCCGCTGGGCTGTCGCGCGACACGATCGCCGAGCCCGCGGTCATCGTCAGAGCCATGCCGCCCTTCGCTTTCTCGGCGTGGTAGAGCCGGTAGCGCTGCTTCGGCATCCCGTCGTCCGAATAGGCCGGCTCGTGGCTCGTCGACATCACGCGGTTCTTCAGCCGCAGATGCTTGAGCTGGTAAGGCTGGAGAAGCGGGTCGTTGCTGGCGAATGTCATCTGCTGGCTCGGCGTTGGACGCCAAGGCTGACAGATTGGCCATCTGGCACAAGCCGCCAAAGCGGCGAATGTTTGGATCACAGCGCCATAGGGATAGGCTTAGCGCGGGCGGGCCGGCATGGACTTCGGATTGCGGGCACCGTGCATGATACGCAAGACGCGAACTTCCGATGGTTCCACCCTGTAAAACATCAGGTATGGATACGGCCTCGTGTTGACGAATCTTACGGGTCGCCGGTTCGTCGCACGACCGATGTGGCGGTTGCCCTTGATGATCTCGAACAGTTCCGCAATTCGTCGCTCGAAACCATCTGAGGCGGATCGAGATTCATTGCTTAGGTAGCTCGCGATCCCATCGATATCGGCCAAGGCCTCCGGCGCGATACGAAGCATCATCTCATCGATACTTGGCAAATATCGCCGCAACATCCTCTTCTGTGGCGAACTCACCGCGCTCAAGCTGTGCCAAGGCGACATCTATCGCGGCGTTTTCCTCATCCGAGAGGATGTAAACATCCTCCTCGCCGCCGTCCACCACATCCAAAATTGCCCGTGCGGCTTGGTCCTGCTGCTCGGGCGGCAAATTGCGTGCCTTTTCAACGGCCATTTCCAGCAACTTCGTCATCCGCCGATCCTACACGATTTCCCCTCTTCAGACTAGCTCGCACCTAATTCTCCGGCAGACATTCCAGTTCACTCAGTTTCCAGCCGCTTGTCACCGACACGATGTCGGCGATCTTCCATGTGCCGCCCTCGTTGAGCATCAGCCACTGGATCTCCCGCTTGGCCTCTTCCGAGTGGTCGGGGAAAAGCGTGAATGTGGCGGTGACCGTAGCAGCATCGCCGCTCACCTCTTCCGACAGTTTCAGCGTCTTCTTGATCGTCGCGTCGTCATAATCCTGCGCGTCGATCCCAGGCCCGAAATCGATGCAGCCAATCTCGCCCTCCGGCATCTTGTCGTTGAGGTCGAACAGGGTCTTGGCCGGTCCCGTGAACCGGTCGCGGAACTGCGGATCCGCTTCCCACTGCACTGGCGTGTAGAAGAAGCGCACGGCGTCCGATGCCGGGCCTGCGATAGCCGGCAAGGCGCTGAAGGAGAGGATTGCGGCAAGAGCCGCGAGGGCGTGTTTCATGAATCGGTCCTCCAGAATCGGTTGCGCCTCAATACCACGCATCGTCCATTGACGCTTTTGTCCGCGCCATGAAATCCTGCAGTTCCTCGTCGACGCCCTGGTCCAGCGGCGGGGCCTCGTATTCTGCCAGCATCTTCTTCCACTGCCGGTTGGCACGGTTGGCGGCGTCGACGCTGCCGGCCGCCTCCCATTTCTCGAACGGCTCGTTGTCGGCGATCTCGCTGTCCCAGAACGCCGTCTCATAGTTCGCCAGCGTGTGCTGCGAACCGAAGAAATGGCTGCCCGGCCCAACCTCCCGGAATGCGTCCAGCGCCAGTTGGTTGTCGTCGATCTTCACCCCGTCGAGATAGGTGTGCAGCGCCCCGCAGAAATCCGTGTCCATGACGAACTTCTCGTAGGACATCGACAGAAGCCCGTCGAGGAAGCCTGCCGAATGCAGGATGAAGTTGGCGCCGCAATGCACGGCCGCCAGCATCGACATCGTACCTTCGTTCATCGCATGCGCGTCAGGCAGCTTCGACGTGGTGAAATTGCCGGAACACCTGAGGGGCAGGTTCAGCCTGCGCGCCAGCTGCCCGATCACCATCGAGCCGATCGCCGGCTCCGGCGTGCCGAAGGTCGGAGATCCGGAGCGGAGCGACATCGACGACAGGAAATTGCCGAATATCACTGGCGCGCCTGGCCGCTCCAACTGCGTCAGCGCGCAGCCAGCCATCGTCTCGGCCAGCGATTGCGCGATCGCGCCTGCGTTGGTGACCGGACCCATCGCCCCGCCGAGGATGAAAGGCACGATCACCGCCGCCTGGTTGGCCCGCGCATAGGCGCGCAACGCCGTCGTCATCGTCGCGTCCCAGACCAGCGGCGAATTGACGTTCACATTGCCGAGGATGACGCAGTTCTGGTCGACGAAGTCGCGGCCGAAGACGATCCGGGCCATTTCGATCGACTCTTCCGCCCGGCTTTCCGCCGTGACAGACCCCATGAAGCCGCGGTCCGAATATTTGACGTGGGCATAGACCATGTCGAGATGCCGCTTGTTCACCGGCACATCGACCGGCTCGCAGATGGTCCCGCCGGAATGATGCAGCCAGGGAGACGCCTGCCCCAGCTTGATGAAATTGCGAAAGTCCTCGATCGTGCCGTACCGGCGGCCCTTGTCCAGGTCCATCACGAAGGGCGAGCCATAAGCCGGCGAGAACACAACCGACTTGCCGCCGATCAGCACCGATTTCGCCGGGTTGCGCGCATGCTGCATGAACTGCGCCGGCGCGGTCTGAAGCACCTCGCGCAGCAAGCCCGGCTCGAACTTGATCAGAACGCCGTCGACCGAGGCCCCTGCCCGCCTCCAGTGGTCAAGCGCCACCGGGTCGTCGCGGAACTCAATGCCGATCTCGGCCAGGATCCGGTCTGCAGTGTCCTCGATCCTAAGGAGGTTCTCCTCGCCGAGGATGTCGTAGGTCGGGATGTTGCGGATAATGTACGGCCGGCCGAGCCCGCGCGACCCATGCGAGCGCTGCTCGCGGCGTGCGTCGCGCCCGGATCGTTCACGTTTCGGCGCCGTCTGTTCAAGCACGTCCATCGCGAAACCTCCCAGGCTGTGCACCAGCCTAGCGCGCGCGCCGACGCTGGCGAAAGGAGCCTGTGCGTCACCCGCTTGCGCATCTGCGCCCCGCCCGATGACGCGTCGGTCGATTGCCTGTTGACCTTCCACTTGCTGGAAGGCTTACCCCGGTTCTCATCGACCACAACGGAGATATGTCATGTTCACTGCAAAGACCCGGATCATCGCCCTGGCGCTCGCGTCGCTTGCGCTGTTCCAATTGCCGGCGACCGCCCAGATGGACCATTCCAAGATGGGCGAAACGAGCGCCGCCTCGAGCGCCTACATGGACGCGATGATGAAAATGAACGCCGACATGGATGGGATGCAGATGACCGGCAAACCCGGCGCCGACTTCGCCCTGATGATGATCCCGCACCATCAGAGTGCTATCGACATGGCGAAGGCCTACCTCGCCAGCGACGAGAAGGATCCGGACCTGACAAAACTGTCGCAGGAGATCATCGCGGCGCAGGAGAAGGAAATCGCCTTCCTGAAGGACTGGTTGGCGAAAAACGGCCAGTAATCAACCCATTGCCGGCTCGGCCGGGTGTTCGCCCACAAGCCGGGCGAGCCACATGCCGATGATCATGGCCGGTACGAAGACCAGCGTTCCGGGCGCCGCGAGTCCGATCGCGGTCAGCGCGGGGCCTGGGCAGAAACCTGACAGGCCCCAGCCGAAGCCGAAGATTGCCGGGCCCGCGAAGATTCTCGGCTCGAGTTCGGTCCTGGTCGGAAGCCGGAAGCGCGTACCAACGACCGGCCGGTCGCGTTTCAGCACGAGCCTGTAGCCGAAGAAGGCGACGATCACCGCGCCGCCCATGACGAAGGCCAGCGACGGATCCCAGGTCCCGGCAAGGTCTAGAAAATTCAGCACCTTGGCCGGGTCCGACATGCCGGAAATCACGAGGCCGACGCCGAAGATAAGCCCGAGGGCGAGGTTGACGACGAAGGTCATGGCTCAGCCTCCGATCACATGCCGGGAGACGAAGACAGTCACGATCGCGACCGCCATGAATACGCCGGTGGCGACGAACGAGCGCAGCGACAGCCGCGACAGACCGCACACCCCGTGTCCGCTCGTGCAGCCATAGCCCCACACGGAACCGAACCCGACGATCAGGCCAGCCACCGCCATCAGCGGCAAATTGCCCGACACTGTCTGCATCACCGCCTGGCCAGAGACGATCTGCATGACCAAAGGCGCGGCGACCAGACCGATGACGAAGCCGAGGCGCGACAGGAAAGCGCCGTCGCGATAGGGCGGCAGCAAGCGCCCGGCGATGCCGCTGATCCCTGCGATGCGGCCTTCATAGGCCATCAGCAGCACCGCCGAGAGCCCGATCAGCGCTCCGCCGAGCAGCGAAGCGATGGGGGTGAACTCCGTCATTTCCGGTTCCTTTCGATTTCGAGCACCCGACGGGCCGGCCAACTGGCTCTGCGAGGTTCCGTCGGACGTTGTCAGCCCCAGGCCGTACCTTCGAACGCATCGACCGGGAATTTGAGATAGCGCTTTCCGTTGGCTTCCGGTTGGGGCAGGCGACCGCCGTTGATGTTGACCTGGAGTGCGTGCAGGATCAACTTCGGCATCGGCAGCGTCCGGTCGCGCCCGTCGCGGACCGCGCAGAACTCCTCCTCGGTTCGGCATGTCGACATGTGGATGTTCGTCGCCTTCTGCTCGCCCACTGTCGATTCCCACATCGGCTTGCGCCCGCCCGGCTGGTAGTCGTGGCCAGTGAACACGCGGGTCGCGTCCGGCAGCGCGAGGATGTCATGGATCGATTTCCAAAGCCGCTTCGAACTGCCGCCCGGAAAGTCGCAGCGCGCCGTGCCCGAGTCGGGCATGAACAGCGTGTCGTGCACAAACGCCGCGTCGCCGATCACATAGGTGATCGAGGCGAGCGTGTGTCCGGGCGAAAACAGGACGGTGACCGGCATGCTGCCGATCGTGAACGTCTCGCCATCCGCGAAAAGTCTGTCCCACTGCGATCCGTCAGCCGAAAATTCCGGCCAGTTGTAGATGCCCTTCCACAGCCTCTGCACGTCGACGACCCGTTCGCCGATCGCAGTCGGCGCCCCGGTCTTCTCGTGCAGATAGCGAGCGGCCGAGAAATGGTCGGCATGCGGGTGAGTGTCCAGGATCCAGTCCACCGCCAAGCCATTGCTGGCGACATGATCGAGAAGGATGTCGGCGTTTCGCGTCGCGGTCGCTCCGGACTTCTCGTCGAAATCCAGCACCGGATCGATGATCGCGCAGCGCTTGGTTGCAGGGTCGGAGACGACATACTGGATCGACGACGTTCGGTCGTCGAAAAAACCGGCCACCTCGGGCTTCACCGTTGCGCTCATTCTGGCTCTCGCTTGCATGCCGACATCGACTGTGGACGCTCTTTGCGTTCGATGGTCGTGGTTGGCAAGGCCCTGCGTTGATCGGCTCGATGCCGGATTGTGCATCTACCCGGTCGGCGCGTCCGTTCGCCGGAAGTCTATCGCATCCTCGCACAGGATTGCCGTTCCGCTGGCAACTAGGTCGAGCACGGCTGCCCGATCTCCCGTCTTGAGAAGTTCCACGACGGGGTCGACCATGCCGCTGTTCGGCAGCAATCGGCGGATCATTACGGAACCGCTTGTCGGCGCGCCAGCCACGGGCTTGATTGGCCGGCTGTTCATCCGGTCAAGGTAGCGGCCGGGGAAGCCGCGGGGGACCGCCCAGCCGCGGTCGATGGCGATGGTCACTCCGGACGCACTGGTTGCTTCGGGGTTTTCGAACGCACCAACCAGCGCGCTCAATAGGCCGGGACTTGCGAAATGATTCGCCTCGCCGATCCACACGAGGTCGCCGCGCGCTGCGTTGTCAGCCCGGCCCTCGTCGCCCCCGCCCCCGTGGATGACGCGGGTCCCGGGTCGCCTCCGGGCGAACGCATCGACCAGCGCCCGGGTCGCGTCATCCTGCAAGTCGCCGAGCAGAAGGACCTCGAAGTTCTGGAATGTCTGCATCGCCAAGGATCGCAGACTGTCGTCGAGGGACGCCGCGCCCGCAACAGGCAGGATAACGCTGACGCATGGCGACAGGCCGGCTGCCTCGCGGATATGATGCAGAAGTTGCGGACCACGCGTCGTGATCGTGAAATCCTCGTCGACCAGCGTCTTTCCGACGCCCCCGTCGCGACGGCGGGTGGCGAAGTCGCGCGCATAGTCGAGCGTTGCCTCGCTCATCGCGGCCACACTCTTGAAGGGCACGGCGCGGCCGGCTCCGCGCGCAGTGAACTCCGGCATTCCCCCCGCATCCTCGAAGCAGATGACGGGAACCCCGGCCTCCGCAGCATGCAGGCAGGCCAGTGGGAACGGATCCTCGACGGACGGGAGCAGGAACACGTCGGACGCCTTCAGATAGTCCGAGACGTGGGGCACGATGCCGGTAAAGCGGACAGTGTCCTGAAGCCCGAGATCAGCGGCGAGCTGTTCGCAAACCGGCAAGTCGTTGCCGCTGCCAATCCACATGAACTTCGCCTTGCGGCCATACTCGGCAACCACCTTGGCGGCGACCTGGACGAAAATTTCCGGCGCCTTGCGCCAATTGAGAATTCCGCTTCCGGCAACGATGAAGTCGTCTTCGTCATAACCAAGAGCGAGCTTTGCCGCGCGGCGAGCCAGCGTATCGACGGGCGACGCGTCGCTCTGATCTCCAATGAACGAATAGGCCAGGCGCAGTCGAGCGTTGTCGACACCGTGCTGCTCGTTCAGCATGCGCCGCACCGCCTCGCTCCCGCCAATGATCACTGCGGCACGATCCGTGACCAGTTCGAGCTCCCGCTCGAACATCTCAAGCACCTTTGGCAGTTCGTGGACATAGGCGATCACTGGCGTATCCGCCCGCCAGTGCGTCAGAAATCCGCCACTCGCAATCGAGTTGAGGAAGACCGCCTTGACGTCGTGGCCCGCCCAATTGTGCAACGCCCGGGATATGTCCTTGGGCGCGGCATTCTCCGAAAGATCGCTGAGATTGAGCGTCGCCGCGACATCCTGGAATCGCTGCGCCCACGGACCTCCCTGCAACGTGACCAGCTTCACGTCGTAAGTGGTCGACGCGATCAGCCACGCGGCGAATGTCAGAAGCACCTGTTGCGCACCGCCGATCTCGCTGTCGTGGCCGACGAGCAGGATCGTGCCTCGATCACGTTTGAGTTCACGGTAGCTGCGCGTGCTCTGTCCTGCATCAGCCGGCCTAAGCGGACGTTCTTCACTCCTGCCGGACAGCGCATAGTGAACCAGAGGATTGATGAAGGCCGGGTCGAGATCGGGATTGGCCTCGAAATAGCTCTCGCAACTGAACATCGGCGAAGGATCCCGGTTCATCCGCACACCAAAGCGCAGAAAATGCTCCAGGGGATCGATGCCGAGTTCGCCGACATCGGGATACCGATCGAGATACCACTGGTGGTCAAACAGGCGCGACTTGCGGACAAGCGCGATTTCAGCATCGAGATTGGTGATCATCTGCGGGTCGGCGTCCGCTTCCCGTCATTGACTTTGGCAAACGCAGCGTCCGGATTTGGAGACCGGCCTTCGAGCAGGCCGTGACCAATGAAGTGGCGCACAGGATCGATGCGTCGAGACGACACATCCTGATAGCGGCTCAGATACCACTCTTCGTCGAACAGTCCTGTCCGTCGAACCAGCGGTGACAATACGACAGCTCGCAAGCGTCGCGGAAGCCATCGCCACGGCGTACCTTGGGCGATCGCCATCAGTGCCGACTGCGAACGACGGCCGGCCGTTTGCCGAGCCCCGTCGATCTCGATCCGCAGGCGCGCAACATCATCCGCATGCGCCGCTGTCAGCGCGGCCCGCTCATCCGAGTGAATCATCTGCAAGCGCGCGACTTCATTCGAATGCGCCGCCGTCAACGCAGCGCGCTCCTCCGTGTGAATCATCAGCAGGCGCGCGACTTCATCCGCATGCGCGGCGGTCGCGGCCGTGAGTTCCAGTTTCGTCGATTCGGCCAGTTCACGCGCCCCTTGCAGCGCTGCCACTGCCGTGTCGCGCTCGTCCTCAGCGCGTTGAATGATGCGCGTCAACGCAGCGATCTCGACGAACCGCGACGCGAGTTGCGATTCCAGCTCGCGCTTTTCCGAGGTCAGCCTGTCTATGCCCTCGAAAGCTGACTTCAAGTCCGCCTGAGCCCTCTCTAGTGCTGGGAGGTCCTCGGTCGGCTGCTTTATCGGGTGCACTGCTGACAGCATTTTCGGAATCAACTCTCGATCGTTCGACCGCGACGCTTACCAGCTTCCACCGCAGAGGGCCATGATTTCAGGTTATGCCAACAACTTCTGGCGGGCCAAATGCATGACCAATAGCCAAGGATGGAAGACGTTTTATGTTGCAATGCAACACGACAAGGGTTGTCGGCGCGATGGCGTCGCCTATGTTCGATTGTATGACCGAGATGCAACAGGCCCTGCTCCGTCAAGCACCCAGACATTTTGGCGAACCGAATAGACTACCGGCGACGGTCGATGGCTGGGCGGTTTTCCTCGATGTCGATGGCACGATTGTCGATATTGCAGAGACTCCGGGTGCAGTCGTCGTTGAAGCGCGGCTTCCGGCGCAACTCGCATTGTTGTGTGGCCGCCTCGGCGGGGCACTAGCGGTCGTGACCGGACGTGAGCTGGCGTTTCTCGACACGCTTCTGCCCGGGCGCGCCTTCAGCGCCGCGGGACTGCACGGCGCGGAAATGCGTCTGCCGGATGGATCAGGGCACAAGACGGAACCATCGCTGCGTCTGGCCATTGCCAGGGGCAAACTCGAAGCGGCTGCAGCCGCGTGGCCTGGCGTTGTTGTTGAGGACAAGGGGGCTTCCGTCGCCGCGCATTTCCGGCTCGCGCCGCAGTTCGAAGGCCAGGTCGATGCGATCATGTCGGCCATCGCCGCCGATCTTGAGTCTTCCCATATGATCCAGCACGGCAAATCCGTCGTCGAGATCAGGCCGCGAGGCCACGACAAGGGCACCGCGGTGACGGCTCTCATGGACATCCCGCCATTCCTCGGCCGGCGGCCACTGGCGATCGGGGACGACCTGACCGACGAAGCGATGTTCGCCGTCGTCAACGATCTCGGCGGGCTGTCGGTGAAGGTCGGCCCATCCGAGGCCTCGACCCTGGCCACGACACGTCTCGCCGATCCGGCAGCCGTGCGGGCATGGATCGCCAGCGTCGTGGAACCAGCAACATGACGCCCGCCATGTCACTCGATCTCGGTGTCATCGGTAACGCTGCCGTCGCGGCGCTGATCGACCGTGACGCCCGTCTGGTCTGGATGTGTGCGCCGCGCATGGACGGCGACCCGGTGTTCTGCCGCCTGCTACAGGCCGACCCGGAGCCGGGCGCGGAAGTCGGCGGCGACTGGTCGATCGGCATCGAGAATTTTGCCAGCAGCACGCAGTCCTACATCCGCAACACCGCCATCCTCGAAACGATCCTGACCGACAGCGACGGCAACAGCCTGCGCATCCGCGACTTCGCGCCGCGTTTCAAGTCGGCCGGCCGCATCTTCCGGCCCCTGACGATCGTCCGCCTAGTCGAGCCGGTCGCGGGGACGCCGCGCATGACCGTCGCGCTCCGTCCGCGCCACGGCTACGGCGCGCATGTGCCGGAAACCGCGCGCGGATCGGGCCACATCCGCTACATGCTGGGCGACCAGGTGTTGCGCCTGACCACCAACGCGCCGATTGAGTTCGTCGAGAAGCAGACGCCCTTTCTCGTCGACCAGGCCTACGCCTTCGTTTTTGGCCCCGACGAACGGCTGGCCGAGGCGCCTGTCGACACCGCGCGCCTCTTCCTCACAGAGACCCGCGACTACTGGATCGAGTGGGTGCGCTACCTGTCGCTGCCGATCGACTGGCAGGATGTGGTGATCCGCTCCGCCATCACGCTGAAGCTTTGCTCCAATGAGGAGACCGGCGGCATCGTCGCGGCGCTGACGACGTCGATTCCCGAATATGGCGCGACCGGCCGGACCTGGGACTACCGCTTCTGCTGGCTGCGCGATTCCTTCTTCACCGTCAAAGCCTTGAACGGTCTCGGCGCCACCAAGACGATGGAGGACTACCTCTCCTACGTCTCCAACATCGCCGCCGGATCGGAGGACGGCTATCTTCAACCGCTGTTCGGCATCGGCATGGAGCGCGAGGTGGACGAGAAGATCATGCCGTCGCTCTTCGGCTATCGCGGACTTGGCCCGGTGCGCAGCGGCAACGCCGCCTACACGCAGGTCCAGAACGACGGTTACGGCTCGGTCATCCTCTCGGTCATCCAGTGCTTCTTCGACGAGCGCCTGCCCAACATGGGCGAGGAAGCGCTGTTTCGCCGCCTCGAGCCGTTGGGCGAACAAGCGGTCAGGCGCTGGAACGTCCCCGATGCGGGCCTCTGGGAGTTCCGCACCCGCAACCAGGTCCACACCCATTCGGCGTTGATGTGCTGGGCCGCCTGCGACCGGCTGGCCAAGATCGCGCTGAAACTCGAACTGGCCGACCGCCACGCGCATTGGCAGGAGCAGGCGGACATCATCCGTGCTGGCATCCTCAAACTCGGCTGGAACGCGGACATGAACGCCTTCGTTTCGGCCTTCGGAGGCAGCGATCTCGACGCCAGCCTGTTGCTGATCCCCGAGATCGGGCTGCTGCCGGCCGACGACCCGCGCTTCCTGTCGACCCTGGCCGCCGTCGAGACGCATCTCCGCTTCGGCAACCACCTCTACCGCTACCGCGCACCGGACGATTTCGGCGAACCAGAGACGGCGTTTACCGCCTGTACCTTCTGGCTGATCGACGCGCTGGTGCGTGTCGGGCGGACTGACGACGCCCGCGAAATCTTCACCGACATCCTCGCCCATCGCAACCATCTCGGCCTGCTCTCCGAGGGACTGCACATCGACAGCCGCGAATTGTGGGGCAATTTTCCGCAGACCTATTCCATGGTGGGACTGATCAACGCCGCCATGCGTCTGTCCCGGCGGTGGGAGGACGTGCTGTGAGCCGGCTGGTCGTCGTCTCCAACCGTGTTCCTGCGCCCGGCAAGGGCAAGGCCCAGGCCGGCGGGCTGGCGGTCGCGCTTCAGGCTGCGCTTGCCGCCCGCGGCGGCATGTGGATGGGCTGGTCCGGCACGTCGAGCGGCGCGCGTGAGCCCGGCAAACTGTCGTTTCACGAGGACGGCAAGATCACCTATGCGCTGACTGATCTGAGCCGCAAGGACATCGACGAATATTATGCCGGTTTCGCCAATTCGACGCTCTGGCCGCTTTGCCACTACCGCCTCGACCTGACCGACTACGCCCGCAAGGACATGGCCGGCTATTTCCGCGTCAACCGCTTCTTTGCCCAGCAACTCGCGCCGCACCTCCAGCCCGACGATCTGGTCTGGGCGCACGACTATCACCTCATTCCGCTCGCCGCAGAGCTGCGCCAGATGGGCGTGCAAAACCGCATCGGTTTCTTCATGCACATTCCCTGGCCGCCGCCGGACGTGTTCTTCGCCTTACCGGTCCATGCCACGATCCTGCGCGGGCTGACCGCCTACGACATCATCGGTTTCCAAACCCAGTTCGACGCGGACAATTTCGGCGCCTGCCTCGAACGCGAGGGCATCGGTGGCAGTCTCGGCGATGGCTGGTTCGAGGCATTCGGCCATCGTTTCGAGGTCGGCGTCTTCCCGATAGGCATCGACACCGCGGGCTTCGCCAGCAGCGCGCGCAATGCCGAGCGCAACGCGTCGGTGCGCAAGATCGCGCGCAGCCTCGAAGACCGCGACGTGATCATCGGCGTCGACCGGCTCGATTACTCGAAGGGCATTCCACAGCGCATCCAGGCTTTCGAGCGATTCATACGTGACAATCCGGCCCATCACGGCCGCGCAACGTTGCTCCAGATCACTCCGAAATCCCGCTCCGACGTGCCGCACTATCTGGAAATGCAGCGCGAGGTCGCCGAACTGGCCGGCCGCGTCAACGGCGAACTGGCGACGCTCGAATGGACGCCGATCCGGTATGTCAATTCATCGATCGGCCACACCATCCTCGCCGGCCTCTACCGCCTCGCTCGGGTCGGGCTGGTGACACCGATGCGCGACGGCATGAACCTCGTCGCCAAGGAATATGTCGCGGCGCAACGCCCAGAGGATCCGGGCGTGCTCGTGCTTTCACGCTTCGCCGGCGCGGCGCGCGAGATGGACGGCGCAATCCTGGTCAATCCGTATGACATGGAGGCCGTCTCGCAGGCGATCGCCCAGGCCCTGGCCATGCCGCTCGAGGCACGACGCGAGCGTTTCGACGGCATGATCGCCAGGCTCGAACGCCACGACATCGCCGCCTGGTGCAGCGCATTCCTTGCCGCGCTGGGCGAGACGAAAGCGCGCCGATAATCGGTGCCGCGAGCGCATGCGGCTGGCCAGCCAGACGCAGCCTCGGTGGCCAGTGTCATCCACCAGACATGTCCCGCGACTAGGTTCGTCGACGAATCCTACGCACACGGGGCACGATCATGAAGACCATTCTCGCCACTCTCTTGCTGGCTTCCAGCCTGCTGACCGGGGTCGCCTTCGCCAAGACAGACATCTCGATCGGCATGCAGCAGGAGCCGACATCGCTTGATCCGACCGCGGACGCCACAGCCTCTATCGAAACGATGATGACCGGCAACGTCTACGAGCAGCTGACCGCGGTGCAGGAAGACGGTTCCGTGGCGCCAAGCCTCGCCCGGGAATGGACGATCTCCGATGACAGCCTGACCTATGTCTTCATGCTGCGCGACGGCGTCAAGTTTCACGACGGTTCGCCCCTGACCGCCGAGACGGTCAAGTTCTCCTTCGACCGCGCCATGGCCAAGGACAGCGCCAATCCGTCCAAGGGCATTTTCGAGCCCATCGAGAGCGTCACCATCGTCGATCCCGCCACGGTCGAGATGAAGCTCAAGCGCAAGGACGCGTTCTTCCTGTTCAACCTCGCTTCCGGCAAGGCCTCGATCATGTCGCCGGCCGCCGTCGGCACCAATGCCGACAAGCCGATCGGTTCCGGCCCTTACCGCTTTGCTTCCTGGACGCGCGGCGATCGTCTGACGCTCGAGAAGAACGCGGACCACCGCGATGCGGCAGACGTCCAGGTCGAACGCGTCACCTTCCGCTTCATGGCCGATCCGGCAGCCGCCACCGCTGCCCTGATGGCCGACGAGATCGATGCGTTCCCGGGCTTCCCGGCTCCCGAACTGCTGCCGCAGTTCGAGTCCGACCCCCGCTTTTCGGTCAATGTCGGCACTACAGAGGGTGAGGTCATCCTGGCCTTCAACAATTCGCGTGCGCCGCTGACCGACATTCGCGTGCGACAGGCGCTGAGCCACGCCATCGACCGCAAGGAGATCATCGACGGCGCGATGTACGGCCAGGCGACGCCGATCGGCTCGTTCTTCCCGCCGCATCACCGTGCCTATGTCGACCTGACCGCGACCTATCCGACCGACGTCGAAAAGGCGAAGGCACTGCTCGCCGAGGCCGGGTTCGCCGAAGGCACATCGCTCAGCCTCCGCGTACCCCCGTTCCCTTATGCGACCCGCTCGGCCGAAATCATCCAGTCGCAGTTCGCCAAGGCAGGCGTCACCGTCGCGATCGAAAACGTCGAGTGGGGCTTCTGGCTCGACGAAGTCTACAAGAAACGCAATTACGACATGACGATCGTCGCGCACACCGCACCGAACGATCTCGGCAACTTCGCCAACCCGCCCACCTATTTCTACGGCTACGACAATGCCGACTACCGCAAATTGTGGGACGCGATCCGCACCGAGACGGACACGGAAAAGCGTGACGAGCTGTCGCGCGAGGCGCAGCGCTTCCTCGCTAAGGAAGCCGTGCACGGCTTCCTGTTCCAGCTCCCCGCCCTCAACATCGTCCGCAAGGAGCTGACCGGGTTCCGCATGTCGTCGCCTGTCCAGGCGCAGCCGCTCTCCGCGCTGCGCTGGCAGGCCTCCAACTAGACCGGCAAGGGCCGGGGACCTCAGGTCTCCGGCCACGCATACGGTATGACGCGGTTTTTCCTCAGGCGCAGCGCCGGCCTCGCAGCCACGCTTTTCGGTGTGTCCTTCGTCGTCTTCTGGGTCATGAACGTGGTGCCGGGCGATCCGACGCTCGTCATCCTCGGCATCGACTCCACACCCGAAGCCCAGGAGGCGCTGCGTCGGCAACTCGGCCTCGACCAGCCGTTCCCGGTGCGCTACCTGGCCTGGTTGGCCGGGATGCTCTCCGGCGACTTCGGCACGAGCTACGCCTTCAGGGTGCCGGTCGCCGATCTGATCGTCGAGCGGCTGCCGCTGACCCTGTCGCTGGCCATGACCGGCATGACCGCGACAATCATGCTTGCGCTCGGTCTGGGCGTCCTTGCCGCCTCCAATCACAACCGCCCGGTCGATTGGAGCGTGATGCTGGCCAGCCAGCTCGGCATCGCCGTGCCCGCGTTCTGGCTCTCGATCTTGCTCGTCATCGTATTCGCCGTCTATCTGCGCTGGCTGCCGCCCGGCGGCTTTCCGGGCTGGAGCGACCCGCTGGGCGCGGCCAGGGCGCTGGTGCTGCCGACTGTGGCGCTCGCCGCCGTGCAGGCGGCCGTGCTGACGCGGGTGGTCAGGGCCTCGCTGCTTGAAGTCGCCCGGCTCGACTTCGTCCGCACCGCACGCGCCAGCGGGCTCGCCCGATCCAGGATCCTCTGGCTGCACATGCTGCCGAACGCCCTCGTCCCGATCGTCACGATCGTCGGCATGCAGTTCGCCAACGTCCTGACCGGGACGATCGTCATCGAGAACGTGTTCTCGCTGCCCGGTCTCGGCCGTCTCATTTTCCAGGCGATCAGCAACCGCGATCTCCCGCTGGTCCAGTCGCTGGTCGTCCTCTTCGCCGCGATCGTCGTCTTCATGAATTTCCTGGTCGACATCGCCTATGGCGTGATCGACCCGAAGCTGAGGCCGGCGGCATGAGGTCGAAACGTCCCGTGAACTTCATGATTGGCGCCGTGCTGGTCGGGCTGGTCGTCGCCACGGCGCTCGTCTCGCTCGTCTGGACGCCGCACGACTACGAGTCGATCGACGTCGCGCGGCGCTTCCGTCCGCCAGGCGCGGAATTCTGGCTCGGCACCGACCAGTTTGGCCGCGACGTCGTTTCCCAGCTGATGGCCGGCGCGCGCAGTTCGGTGGCGATCGCCCTCGTGGCGGTGCTGCTGGGTGGGGCGGTCGGCAGCCTGATGGGTCTGATCGCCGCCTCGGCGGGCGGCCTGGTCGAAGACATCGTCATGCGGCTCACCGATTTCAGCCTCGCTTTCCCCGCATTGCTCTTCGCCATCATGCTCGGCGCCCTGTTCGGCCCCTCCTTCATGAACGCCGTCATCGCCATCGCCTTCATCAGCGTTCCGGTCTTCGCCCGCGTCGTCCGCGGCGCAGCGCTTCAGGTCCGCTCGCAGGACTATGTTCTGGCGGCGCGGGCGGCCGCACGCACGCCTGCGCAGATTCTGCGGGACCATGTCATTCCGAACGTGCTGCCCGCGATCACCGTGCTCGCCACGATCGAGTTCGCGATTGCGATCCTCGTCGAGGCGGCGCTCTCCTATCTCGGTCTCGGCGTTCAGCCGCCGACACCGTCCTGGGGCCGCATGCTGGCGCAGGCGCAGACGCTGCTCTATCTCGCGCCGCAACTCGCGATCTACCCCGGCCTCTGCATCATGATCGCCGTCCTGGGTTTCAACATGCTCGGCGACGGACTGCGCGACATCGCCGACCCGCGCCTGACCGAGGGCCGCTGAGACCATGCTGACGATCGAGGATCTGACGGTCACATATGGAGGCAACGCCGCGGTGCGCGGGGCGAGCCTGACGATCGCCGCCGGAGAGCGCGTGGGCATTGTCGGCGAATCCGGAAGCGGAAAGTCGACCCTCGCTCTGGCCCTGATGGGCATGGTGGCAGATGCGGCCCGTGTCGAAGGGTCGATCAGGGTCGACGGCACCGAGATGGCGGGCGCGCACGAGAAGGCCTGGCGCGCGGTGCGCGGACGCAAGGTCGCGATGATCTTCCAGGAACCGCTCTCGGCCCTCAATCCGCTGCGGCGCGTCGGCGAGACCGTCGCCGAGCCGTTGCGTGTCCTCGACCGGATGGACCGCGACGCGGCGAAAGCGCGAACGTTGGCGTTGTTCGAGGAGGTCGGCCTGCCGGACCCGGCGGCAAAAGCGTTGCAGTATCCGCACCAGCTTTCCGGCGGACAGCGCCAGCGGGTGCTGATCGCGCTGGCGCTGTCGCGCAACCCCGCCATCCTGATCGCCGACGAGCCCACTTCGGCGCTCGACGCGCAGGTCGGGCTGCGGATCGTCGAGCTCCTCAACGACCTCGCGCGCCGGCGCGCCATGAGCGTCGTCTTCATATGCCACGACCTCTCTTCCGTGGCGCGCGCCACCGACCGGGTCTGCGTCATGTATGGCGGCGACATAGTCGAGACCGGACCGACCGCGGCCGTGCTCGCAGCGCCGCGCCACCCCTATACCGCCGGGCTAGTTGCCGCGCGCCCGCGCATCGACGCAGGGCGCGAGCGCCGCGCCCGCATGGCCACCATCGAAGGCGTCGTTCCTGCCTTGGCCGACCTGACAAAAGGGTGCCGCTTTGCCGGCCGATGCCAGTCCGAGATGCCGCATTGCTCCGGCGAACGTCCTCGCATGTCGGTGTCCGCGCAAGGACGAACCCTGTGCTGCCACCTCGCGGACGCAGCCGTGACGGCGTCCGGTGCAAGGGTTTTCGCGTGACGACGGCGTTGCTCGAGATGGAACTGGTCGAACGCCGCTACCCCCTGCCCGGGTCCGGTCTGATGGGGCCGCGGCGCGAGCTTCTGGCCGTTGACCGCGTCAGCCTGAGACTGGAGCCGGGCGAGGCGCTCGGCATCGTCGGCGAGAGCGGCTCGGGAAAGTCGACGCTGGCGCGGCTCGCCATGGCCTTCGAACGGCCCGATGCCGGTTCGGTGCGGTTTCGCGGCGAGGACCTCGCGGCTGTATCCGCGTCCCGGATGCGCGAGCTGAGATGCGAATTCCAGATGGTCTTCCAGGATCCGTCCAGCTCGCTCGATCCGCGCCGCACCGCCGGCTGGAGCGTCGGCGAGCCCTTGCTGTCGGACCGCTCGCTGACCGACACGCGGCGTGCGGCGCGCGTGAAAGATGCGTTCGATCGGGTGGGCCTGCCGAGCGCAGGCATCGGGCGTTATCCGCACCAGTTCTCCGGCGGCCAGCGGCAGCGCATCGCGATCGCACGGGCGATCATCACCAATCCGGCGCTCATTATCGCCGACGAGCCGGTCGCATCGCTCGACGTTTCGGTCCAGGCGCAGATCCTCAACCTGTTCATGGACCTGCAGGATGAGTTCTCCCTCTCCCTGCTCTTCATCAGCCATGACCTCGCCGTGGTCACCAGCCTGTGCGACCGTATCGCCGTCATGCGCGGCGGCCGCATTCTAGAGACCGCCGCGACCCGGACGCTGATCTCCGCGCCGCGCGATCCGTACACGAAATCCCTGTTCGACGCCGCCTGAAGCGGCCCCAAGGACGTGGCCGACTGCCTCGTCTGCCGGATCTCGTGCAGCTTGTTTGTCGCAGCGCAAAGAACGCTAGTCGAACCAGGCGTAGTTTCTCCTCATTGAAATCGATGGATCACAAGGAGAACCAAAATGTTCACGCGTCGCCAAGCCCTTCTGGGAGCCGCGGCCGCCAGCCTGCTGGCCGCAATGCCAGCCATGGGCGCGTCCGCCACTCCCGTCGCCGAGGCCGACATCGCAGCGCTGCCCCGCGAGCAAGTCGAGCTCGTCGCGCCGCCCTTCGTTCACGCCCATCAACAGGTCGCGACCGGCGGCCCGAAGGTCATCCAGTTCGCCATGCCGATCGTCGAGAAGCCCGTCGTCATCGACGACGAGGGCACCATCCTGCAGGCCATGACCTTCAACGGGTCGATGCCAGGTCCGATGATGGTCGTGCACCAGGACGACTACGTCGAACTGACGCTCATCAACCCCGAAACCAATTCGATGCCGCACAACATCGACTTCCACGCCGCCACCGGTGCGCTCGGTGGTGGAGCGCTGACGCTCATCAATCCCGGCGAACAGGTAAAGCTGCGCTTCAAGGCCACCCGCACCGGAACCTTCGTCTACCACTGCGCACCCGAAGGTCCGATGATCCCCTGGCACGTCGTCTCGGGCATGAGCGGCACCATCATGGTCCTCCCCCGCGACGGCCTCCGCAACGAAAAGGGCGAAACGCTCACCTACGACAAGGTGTTCTATGTCGGCGAGAATGACTTCTACATCCCGCGCGACGAGGACGGAAACTTCAAGGCCTACGAGTCGCATGGCGACAGCTATGCCGACACGCTCGAGGTGATGAAGGGTCTGATCCCGACGCATGTCGTCTTCAATGGCGCCAAGGGCGCGCTCACCGGCGACAACGCGATGAAGGCCAAGGTCGGCGAAACCGTCATGATCGTCCATTCGCAGGCGAACCGCGACACGCGCCCGCATCTGATCGGCGGCCACGGCGACTATGTCTGGGAGCAAGGCAAGTTCGCCAACCCGCCGGCCAAGGACCTGGAGACCTGGTTCATCCGCGGCGGCTCCGCAGGGGCGGCGATCTACACCTTTCTGCAGCCCGGCATCTACGCCTACGTCAACCATAACCTCATCGAGGCCGTGGAACTCGGAGCGACAGCGCACTTCGTCGTCGAGGGCGAATGGAATGACGACCTGATGAAGCAGGTCGAAGCGCCGGGACCGATCCCGACCGAGTAACCGCTAAATCCGGCGGCCCGGACCAAGCGTCCGGGCCGGCCTTCGGAGCATCGCCATGCACATCACTCTTCTCGAAGCCACGCTCGGCGCGGCCGCCCTCATCGCCGTGCCCGTCGCGACGATCGGGTTCAATCTTCAGCGAGAAGGCGTCCACCCGGCGGACACAGTGCAGATCGGTGCGCAGATCATCGATTTTCCGCTCGCCGGAGAATTCATCCTCAACGGAAATCCCGCCTCGTCACCTGTCGAGCGCGTGGAGCTTGATGCGTTCCGCATCGCCACGCGGCAGGTCAGCTTGGCCGAATACGGTCTCTGCGTCGCCGCTGGCGCTTGTGCCGCAGCCGACGCCGCGCGCATTGACGCGGATGTACCAGTCACAGGTGTCAGCTGGCTGGACGCTGACGCCTATGCGCGCTGGTATTCGGAAGTGAGCGGGGACACCTGGCGGTTGCCCACTGCCGTCGAGGCCGCTGCCGCCGCAGGCGAGCGGTTCGGCGGCGAAGCTTTCTCGGCTGCCGCTGAAGATCCTGCCAATCCTGCGATCCGTTGGATCCGGCGCTACCGCGAGGATGCCGCGTCGAAGCGTCCTGCCGATCCGGACCCGAAGCCGCGAGGCCACTACGGCGCCAATTCGCTGGGCATCGAGGATTTTGGCGGCAATGTCTGGGAGTGGACCTCCACCTGCTACCAGCGGGTGACGCTCGGCCCCGACAAGAAGCCGGTGAGCACCATCGAGAACTGCGGCGTCCATGTGCTCGAAGGCCGCCACCGCGCCTATATGTCGAAATTCGTCCGCGACGGCAAAAGCGGCGGCTGCGCCGTCGGGACGCCACCCGAAAATCTGGGCTTCAGGCTGGTGCGCGAGGAGACCTCGCCGCTCGCGCGGCTGGCAAACCGCCTCAGGGCTCTCATTCCTGGCAGCAAGAAGCACTTGTGAAAGGTATCGCGATGACGAACCTCGCCTCAGATGGCACGCCACGCGTGACCGGCGGAGGGCGCGGCTGATGACCGCTCCTGCTTACCCCGCATCCGATCCTTCGGCCATCCGCGTGGCGCGCAAGAGCGGCGACCTGACGCGCGATGGGCGCGGACGCATCGCTTCGATGCCGCCGATTCTGCAATATGGCTTCCGCCCCTTCTTCTTCCTCGCAACCCTGCATGCCGGGCTGGCCGTCCCGGTGTGGCTCTGGATGTATTTCGCCGGACTTGAAATGCCCGGCCCCTTCCCCGGCCTCCACTGGCATGTCCACGAAATGCTCTTCGGCTATCTGGGCGCGGTCCTCACGGGGTTCATCCTGACCGCCATTCCGAACTGGACGGGCCGCTTGCCTTTGAGCGGCTGGCCGCTGCTTGGCCTTGTGGGGCTCTGGTTGGCGGGCCGCACGGCGACCGCGCTCATTGGCAACCCCTTGGCCGCAATGGCCATCGATCTGGCCTTCCCCGCGATGTTGTCGTTCGCAGTCTGGCGGGAGGTTGCGGCCGGCCGGAACTGGAAGAACGCGCCCGTTGCAGTTTTGATCACGCTGTTTGGAGCAGCCAACGCCCTCCATCACGCGGAGAATTTCGAACTGGTCCCCGACGGGCTCGGCGTCAGGCTGGCGCTGGGCGTCGCCGCGATGATGATTTCGCTGATCGGCGGGCGGATCATCCCGAGCTTTACAAGGAACTGGCTGGTCAAGGCCGGCGACACCCACCTTCCCGACAGTTTCGGCCGCCTGGACAAGGCCGCGCTGGCTGCGACGGGCGTCGCGGTCATGCTCTGGATCGGAATGCCGGAATCGACCGCCACGGGCGCGGCCCTCGTCGGAGCCGGCGCGCTGATCGCAGCACGGCTTTCCCGGTGGAGCGGCCACAGGACCCTTCGCGAGCCGATCGTGCTCGTTCTGCATGTCGGCTATGCCTGGCTGGCGGTCGCGCTGTTCATGCTCGGTCTCTCCATTCTCTGGGACGTGGTACCAGGGACCGCGGCGATCCACGCATTGACCGCGGGCGCGGTGGGCACAATGACGCTTGCGGTGATGAGCAGAGCCAGCCTTGGGCACACCGGTCGCGAGATCGTCGCGGACCGGTTTGTGCTTGGGATCTACGCCGCCGTGACAGCTGGCGCGCTCCTGCGCGTCGCAGCCCCCTTTGCCGGGTCCGGGTATGGCTTCATGCTCGCCTGCGGCGGAGTTCTGTGGAGTGCGGCGTTCCTGGGCTTTGCCGTCCGCTACGCTCCGATATTGTGGGGCAAGCGCAAGGGCGCGTAGCACTGAGCCTGAACCGTTCGGCTGGCAGAGGAAAGTTATGTCTGTCCCGAAAAGCAAAGAAGAGCTTCTGGCCGCGATCAACGTCGACTACGTCAAGCTCATCAAGGATCTTGAAACCGTTCCGCCCGATCGCGCTCTGGAACAATCTCTCGATGGTCAAGCGAGCGGCACGCACATGAGCGTGCACGACCTTGTGGCCTATCTGGTCGGCTGGAGCGAACTGGTGCTCAAGTGGCATGCCGGCCGGAATGCGCGCGTACCGGTCGACTTCCCGGAGACTGGTTTCAAATGGAACGAGCTCGGCCGACTGGCTCAGAAGTTCTACAGCGACTATGAAGCGGTCCCGTTTCCGGTCCTTCTGCAAAAGCTGGCGGAATCGAAGCGGCACATCGTGCAGCTGGTTGAGGGCTACGATAACACAGAGCTTTACGGCATGCCCTGGTACGAGAAATGGACCATGGGACGAATGATCCAGCTCAACACGTCGTCACCCTACGCCAATGCCCGCAATCGGCTGCGGAAATGGAAGCGGCAGCAGGCAATCACATAGCCGCCACGACGTGCGGCGCCGGAACACTCAGTGCCCTGGCGCCGACATGCGTAATCAATCCGGCCGGACCGCGGCGATGCCCGGTCCGGCCGTCTTCGATTACTTGCTTGCGGCCATTTCGCTGAAGAGCTCCGTGAACACGGCCTTCGCCTTGCCGGTCTGCTTCACCGCCTGCGCCGCATCGAGATTGCCGGGTGCGCCGACGCGGATGAGCGCCACCATGCCCATGGCGTAGTGGGGCGTGCACTTCACTCCGTAGACGCCTTCCTTGTCGAGGGTGACCGTGATCTCCTCGTTGAACTTGCTCTTGATGGCTTCAGCGCCTTCCGGGATCATGCCCTTGATGGTCTCGACATTGTGTCCCTTGTCGGTCGGCACGAACCGGACCGTGTCTCCGGGCGCCGCGAGGACCAGAGCCGGCTCGAACACCATGCTGCCCTTCGCGCCCTTGTTGAGCATCTTGACTTCGAATTCGGCTGCGCCTGCCGCGCCGGCAAAGGCGACTGACGTCGCGAGGGCGAGCGTTGCGATGATCCTGTTCATGTCTATTCCTTTTCTGAACCCCAGCCTGACTGGCCGTTGAGAGGGCAATAGACCTCCTTTGCCGCGATGTGTTTGCGCTGGCGCAAACTCGGGATAGAAGAAAACAGGAACTGCGCCTGAACCAGGACGTTTGCACCCATGCCACCGCTGGACAGATCCCTTGTATCGAGCCTGCCCGGTTTCGCAGGCCTGACGGGCGATGAGATCGACAGGATCCTGACGCTGGCGCGTTCGTCCAGATATCCGAAGGAAGCGGAGATCTTTGCACAGGGACGGGAAGCCGATGCATTCTTCCTACTTCTATCGGGCCACATCCGGGTGGTGCAGAACTCGCCGGCGGGCCACCAGGTCATTGCCCGCTACATCAACGAGGGTGAACTGTTCGGCATCGCCATGGCGATGGGCCTCAAGACATATCCAGCGGCTGCCGTCGCCGCCGTGGACTGCATCGTGCTGACCTGGCCGAACAGCGCCTGGCCCGAACTTCAGTCCCGCTTTCCAGCCTTCGGCGCATCAGCGCACCAGACGGTCGGAGCGCGGCTCCAGGAGACGCAGACGCGCGTCATGGACATGTCCAGCCAGCAGGTCGAGCAGCGTATCGCCCACGCCGTGCTGCGCCTCGTCCAGCAGTCCGGCCGGAAGACCGACGAGGGCATCGAGATCGATTTTCCAATCACCAGGCAGGATATCGCAGAGATGACCGGCACGACGCTGCATACGGTCAGCCGGCTTCTCAGCGCCTGGGAGACCGCCGGTATTGTCCGTGGCGGGCGGCAGAAGGTAACCGTCACCAACCCGCATGGGCTTATGTTGATCGCTGAGAACCGGCGCAAATAGGCGCACGGCCAGCCCTGACCTCGCGGAGCGCTCTGTGTTACGGCACGGTTGGGAAAGCCGATGGGTCGTCTGACGCTGCGGCGGAGCCGATGGCTTCCAGCAGTTCCCTGACGAACGAGTCTTCGTCCAGCACATGCGCTGCGCATGCGTCCGGCACGGTATGAAAAACACCGATCGGGCAGCCAATGCAGAGCATGCCGTTCCGCATCATGACGCGGATCGTCGCCGGCCATCGGCGCATGATTTCATCGACACTCATATCGGGATCGAGCTTCGTCAGGTTCATCCTGCAACAAGCCTCCATCAAGGTGGAAGCTAAGCGAACAGCAGACGACCAAACGTTGCGCTGGCGCAAACAAGGCGCAGTTTCATCGCTACGGCTCAGGCCAGTCGCTCGACCTCTACAAGACAGCTCTGGGCCGCGCAGCCCTGACCGAGGCTGGATGTTCCGATATCGCGAGTCAAAGCGTTCGGATTGCCGCTGCGGCCCGTATCGGTCCCATCGACCGCGAAATCCGCGCCCGTGGGCAGCAGCACGACGCCTGGCAGAACCTCGTCCGAAGGTTCCGCCGATGCCAGGCACGAGCCGCGGGAATTGAAGATTCGCACCAGATCGCCGCTTGCAATGCTCCTCGCCGCCGCATCCTGGCGGCTCAAGCGGAGGATTTCGTAGCCGTCGCGCTTGCCGGCCCGCGAATGCGCCGATTGCTCCATCTGGCCGTGAAGCCGCCGCTCCGGCTGCGGCGTCAGGAGATGCAGCGGATGCCGGCTGGAGGACACGCTGCCCAGCCATTCTTCCGGGTCGAGCCAAACCGGATGACCCGGCTGGTCTGGATCGCCCATCGCAGCGACCGCCGCCGAATAGATTTCGATCTTGCCCGACGGTGTCTGCAACTGATTGGCATTAGGGTCGCGTCGAAACGCTTCGAATGGCACCGGGTCGCATACCGGTTCCGGCATGCGCAAAAAACCCTCGGCGAAAAACGCGTCGAAATCCGGCGGCGCCATGCCGCGTGCCAAAAGCCGTCGTCGTGTTTCCTCCCAGGCCCATCGCAGCCACGCGTCGCTTTCGCGGCCGTCGGTGAAGGCGTCCTCCAGGCCGAGCCTCAAGGCGAGACCCCGGAATATGTCGTAGTCGTTGCGCGCCTCGCCGACAGGTTCGATCGCCTGCTGCATCGCCAGCAGGTAGGGATCGCGCGACGAGCCGCCGATATCGTTGCGCTCCAGCGTCGTGGTAGCGGGGAGGACGATGTCGGCGTGGCGCGCGGTCGCGGTCCAATACTGCTCGTTGACGATGATGCATTCCGGCCGCCGGAATGCCTGCCTCAGCCGGTTCAGGTCCTGATGGTGGTGGAAGGGGTTTCCGCCCGCCCAGTACACGAGCTTGATGTCGGGATAGGTGATCGACCGTCCGTCGAAACGGATTGTCTCTCCGGGCTGCAGCAGCAGGTCGGCGATCCGGGCCACCGGAATGTCGAGCCCGACTGAATTGGCGCCGACCGGCAGGCCCTTCAGCGGCGTATCGTAGCCGCGATTGCCGTTGCCGTTCATCGAACCGTAGCCGAATGCATAGCCGAGGCCCGGCCTGCCGATCTGGCCGACCGCCGCCGCGAGCGCGATCAGGGCCCAGTACGGCTGCTCGCCATGGCGCGCGCGCTGCAGGCTCCAGGTCGCTGTGAGCATCACCTTGCGCCCGACGAGACTGCGAGCCAGATCAATGATCGCATCGGCCGGCACACCGGTCAGGTCCGATGCCCATTCTGGGCTTTTGACGATGCCGTCCGTCGCTCCGTCCAGATAGGCGCGCAGGCGGTCGAAGCCCGTCGTGTAGCGATCGATGAACCCCTGATCGTGAGCATTCCATTCGCAGATCAGTCTGATCATCGCCAGGATGAGCGCCGTGTCGCTGTTGGGCCGGATCGGGAGCCACTGGCTTGCCACCCCTTCCGGCCTGTCGCCGCCGAAAGGCGAGATCGTCACCACGCGCACGCCCTTCGCGGCCAGGCTTTGCATATGCGCGCGATAGCTGTGGTCGCCCGAGCCGCCAGACTGCACCGCCCAGTTCTTCGACGGCAGGCCGCCGAACGCCAGCAGCACCTCGGCATTCCGCGCCACGTCCGGCAGCGTCGCCAGGGGCGCGCGCATCGCCTCGCTTTCGCCGACGACGCGCGGGATGAAGGCCATGGCGGCGCCAAAGCTGTAATTCGTCACCTGCCCGACGAAGCCGCCCGTGCAGTTCAGGAAACGGTGCAGCAGCGTGCGGGCGTGATGCACGCGCCCGGCGCTCGACCACCCGTAGGAGCCGCCGAAGATCGCCTGATTGCCGTAGGTCTCGCGCACACGGTCAATCTCCGCCGCGCCACGGTCCAGCGCCTCGTCCCACGAAAGCGGGATATATTCGTCATCGCCGCGCGCCGCTCCCCCGTCGCCGGCGAGCCAGCCGCGGCGGACCAGCGGCTGCGCCACGCGCTGCGAGGAGTAGAGCATCTCCGGGAAGGCGTTGATCAGGGGGCTGGGATCGGGGTCGTGTTCGAAGGGCGAGACGGAAACCACGCGGTCGCCCTGCACATGAACGCGGAACGCGCCCCAGTGCGCGGCCGAACGCAGCGTTTTCACCTCATCGGTCAAGCCGTCACCTTTGCCTCGGTCCGCCGCCGCCCGAGCATCGGGATCGCCGAGATCAGCTGCTTGGTATAGTCGGCGCTCGGATTCTCGAACACCTCCTGCGCCCCGCCCTGCTCGACCACCTTGCCACGGTGCATGACGAGCAGCCGGTCGCTGATGAGCCGGACGAGATTGAGGTCATGGCTGACGAAGATGAACGCCACGCCGAGTTCTGAGCGAAGCCTGAGGATCGTCTGGATGACATGCGCCTGGAGCGACGCGTCGAGAGCGGACGTGGGCTCGTCGAGCAGCACCAGCTTCGGCTTCAGAACGATTGCGCGTGCAATGTCCACGCGGGCGCGCTGGCCGCCCGAAAGTTGATGCGGGAAGCTGTTCAACAGGCGCTCCGGCAGGCCGGCATGCGATGCGGCCTCGACGACCAGGTCGCGAATGTTGAGCCTTTCCTCCGGCGTCCCGAGACGCCGGACCGGGTTGGCGATGGCGTCGAACGCGCGGAACCGCGGATTGAGGCTTGCGAGCGGATCCTGGAAAACCATCTGGAGCAGCCGCCGCTTCGGCGACTTGCCGAACTTGGCGCCGCTCGTTCCGGTGAGATCCGTTCCATCGAAGATCACGCGCCCGTCGTCCTGGTCGATCAGCCGCGCAATGATCCGGGAGAGCGTCGTCTTGCCGCTGCCGGATTCGCCGACCACGCCCAGGATCTCCGACGGTCGCACGTCGAAGGAGACGTCATCGACCGCATACATCTTGCTGCCGCCGATCATGTAGAATTTTGTCGCGGCCAGCACTCTCAGGATCGGGCTTTCCGGCTCTTCCGAAGCTCCGCTCATGTCTTCATGCCTTCCGGCTGGTCGGAATAGTTCCCGGTCATCGGCTTGAGCTCGTCGGCGCTCGTCTTTCCGTAGGGCAAGGCGTCGAGCAGCGCTCTTGTGTATGGGTGGGTCGGTGCGGTGAATATCTGCACCGCGTTGCCCTCTTCCAGGATGCGGCCGCTGTTCATGACGATGCCTCGGTCGCAGTATTCGCTGGCGAGCGCCAGGTCGTGCGTGATGAAGATCACCGCCACGCCGCGCTCCCGGCAGGCGCTGATCAGCATGTCCATGACCAGCTGTTGCGTCGTCACATCGAGCGCCGATGTCGGCTCGTCTGCGATGATGATCTCGGGCTCGCAAGCCAGCGCAGCCGCGATGCTGATGCGCTGGCACATGCCGCCCGACAGTTCGGAAGGATAGTTGCGCACACGGTGTTCCGGCATCGGAATGCCGATCTGGCCCATGATGCCGATAACCTTGCGCAAGGCATCCTTGCGGCTGATGCCGGTGCGGTCGTGGGCGCGCAGGATATCGACCAGCGTATCGCCGACGCGGCGGATCGGGTTGAGGCTGGCCTTGGCGTTCTGGAACACCATCGCCATCCGCCGGCCGCGGATCTTGCGCATTTCGGCTTCGGAGAGCGCGAGAAGATCGACGCCGTCGAGCTTGATGCTGCCGGAAGATATCTGAGCGTTGGGACCGAGAAGGCCCATGATCGTCATGCCGGTCACCGATTTGCCGGAGCCGGATTCGCCAACCAGCGCCAGGCACTCGCCGCGTTCGAGATTGAAGGATATGCCGCGCAACGCTGGCACGATGCCGCTGCTGCCCTCGAAGCCAAGGGCGAGGTTGTCGATTTCCAGCAATCGCGTCATCAGCTTCGCCGCCTCGGGTCCATGACGTCGCGGATGGCGTCGCCCAGCAGGGAGAAGCAGAACACTGACATCGCCAGGGCAAGACCGGGGAATACGACGACCCACCATTGACCGGAGATCATCATCGAGGCGCCCTCCTGGATCATGATGCCCCATTCCGGCGTCGGCGGCGCGACGCCGAGCCCGATGAAGGCAAGCCCGGCCGTATTCAGGATCGCCCAGCCGAGATTGAGCGAAATCTGCACGATCACCGGCGGCAACGAATTCGGCACCAGGAAGCCGAAGATCACCTGCAACGTGCTGTTGCCGTTGATGATCGCGGCCTCGACATAGCCGGTTTCCCGCCTGGCGCTGATCTCGGCGCGCATGAGGCGGAAATAGAATGGCAGATTGATGATCGCGGTCGCCAGCACGATGCTTTCCACCGAATTGCCGAACACCGCTACCAGCGCCATGGCGGCCACGAAAAGCGGGAACGCCATCATCACGTCGACGACGCGGCCCAGGATGCGGTCGAGCCAGCCCCCGACGTAGCCTGACAGTGCCCCAACCGCCGAACCGATGATCGCGGACAGGCTCACTGCGACGATTGCGATCGCGAAATCGAGCCGTGCGGCCACGATGACCCGGCTGAAAATGTCCCGGCCAAGGTGATCCGTGCCGAACCAGTAGGCCAGCGACGGCGGGCGCAGAACCTCGCGCAGATTGGTCGTCAGTGGATCATAGGGAGTGACATAGGGGCCGATGATCGCGACGATCATCAGCACGACGATGAGGACGGCAGCCACCGCGCCGGCAAGATTGCGCCGCAGGATAAAGCGTATATCGGCGAATGAGAGCATCGATCAGCCCCGCAGCTTGTAGCGCGGGTCGACGACCGCCGAGATGATGTCGATGACCAGCGTCATCACGACAAAGAGCGCGGCGACGATGAGCACGAAGGCCTGCACCGGGGCATAGTCGAGCGCGATGAGAGAATTGACCGCGTAGGCGCCGATGCCGGGCCAGGCGAACAGCTTCTCGATCATCACATTGGCGCCGAGCATTGTCGAAAGCACCATGCCCGCCGTCGCAAGCACGGGCAGCATCGCGTTCGGCAAGGCATAGCGAAGGACGACGCGGGTGCGCGAGATGCCGAATGCCTTGGCGGCCAGCACGTAATCGCTCTCAAGTGAATCGATCATCGACCCACGCATCATGCGCAGCAGCGGCGCTACAGCGAAGATCGCCATGGACGCGGCCGGCATGATCAGCTTGCCCAGCGCCATGCTGAAGAGTTCAAAGTCGCCCATCAGCAGCGCATCGATCGTGGCGAAGCCGGTGATCGGGTCTGGCGGGATGATCATGCTCGGCCAACGCCCGATCGGTTCGGCGGCGATCCCCCACCGGAAGTAGAAGAAATAGATCAGCAGCAGCCCGAAGAAGAACACCGGCATGGCGGCCGCGAAGGACGACAACACCCGGCAGACCTGGTCGAACCAGGTGTTCCGCCACAGGGCGGCGGCAATGCCGAGCGGCAGGGAAACCACGATCGAGATGAAGAATGCCAGCGCCGCAAGCTCCAGCGTCGCCGGCAACCGCACGGCAAAATCCGAGATCACGGACCGACCGGTCTGCATCGAGTTGCCGAAATTGCCGGTCGCGATCTCGCGCAGATAGATGACGAACTGCTCGAACACCGAGCGGTCGAGACCCATCTCGCGCCGGATCGCCTCGATCTCCGCCGGCCCTGCCGTGGGGCTCGTTGCATATTGAATGGCGGGGTCGCCGGGGAGAGCGCGGATCAGGACGAATGTCACGATCAGCACGCCGAACAATACCGGCAGCGCAGTCCAAATCCGCGCCACGATTGCCTGGGCCAGGGAGCCATTCATTTTCGACGCGGCCTTCTCGTGCTTCCCGAAGGGTCCCCATGCCCCGTCCGCAGGCAGTGCGCGTGCGGACGGGAAGTTCTGACGATATTCAAGGCGAATATCAGGCTTTGGTCAGGTGGCGAAGCTCGAGCGAACGGTGGAACATATAGGTGTATCCGCCAGTCGTTTCGCTCAAGACCGTATCCTGGAACGCAGACCACAGCGGTATCACCGGAACCTCCGTCCGCGCCAGTTCGATCATCCGCATGACGAGCTCGTCATACTTCTTCGGATCGGTCTCCCACCGCGCCTGAGCGACGATGTCGATCATCTCGGGATTGGCGTAGCTGCCAAAGTTCCAGCGGGTCGAACCCTGGTAGAAGATCCGGAAGAAGTAGTCCGGGCTGCGCAGCCAGGCGCCGGCGTTGGCGATGAACAGCGGCAGTTTCTTTTCCGTCAGAAGGGTGCCCATCTGGCCGGAGGGAACTTTGTCGATGCTCACTTTCACGCCGATCTTGCCGAGCGCTTCCTGCATCAGGGTCGCTACCGGCTCGGCGACCGTCGTGTCGTCCGCGTCGATCGAGAACGTCGACTCGAAGCCATCCGGGAACCCCGCTTCGGCCAGCAGGCTCTTCGCCTTGTCGAGATCCTGCGTGAACGGCAGCGGCGACGGCCACTGCGTCGAGGTCACCTCGGCCGCGCCGCCGAACATCGGCGTGCCCCGATTGTACAGAACCGCTTCCAGCATGTCCTGGTAAGGCACGCTCCATGCGATCGCCTGGCGCACCTTCACATTGTCGAACGGTGCAATGGCGTTGTTCATGGCGATATAGGTGACGGCCGCGGGGTTCGATACGCCGAGAACCTTGACCTTGCCTGCGGTCAGCAGGTCCGCGATATCGCGGCCCGGAAGATCGCGCACGAGGTCCGCCTCGCCGCGCTCGGCCGCGATGCGCCGGCTCGCTGCCTGAGGAACGATCTGGTAGAGGATCCGCGCGGTCGGGACGGTATCGCCATTCTTCCATTCCGCGAACGGCTCGAGCACGAACTGCTGTCCGGGCTGGTAGTTGCCGAGCTTGAAGGGACCGCCGCCCGCGACATTGTTCTTCAGCCACTCGGTCGCCCATGGATCTTCGCTGGTTACATGTTGCATGGCGACCTTTGAGTTGAAGATCGCCGGGAACAGCAGCGCCAGATTGGGCAGCGTGAAACGGTCGGCGCGCTCGACGCGGACCTCGATCGTGCTGTCGTCGACGACGACGAACTGCGCCGGGTCGGTCATCGAGCCCGTGCCCATCTGGTTCTTGGCCGTGGTCACGTTGACGGCGCGGTCGAGCGACCATTTGACGTCGGCGGCCGTGACCGGGCTGCCATCGTGGAAGGTCGCGCCAGCGCGCAGCTTGAAGCGGATCACCTTGCCGTCTTCGACGATCTCGTAGCTCTCTGCCGCCTGCGGCACGATGTTCTCGTAGTCGTAGATGAACGCGCCTTCCTGGCCCGGTCCGGTAAGCGGCGCCTGGCCGAAGGTGACCAGACGGTCATAGACGTTCCAGGTGATGTTTACGGACGGGATGTTGTAGCCCGTGCCTGCCGGATCGAGCGTGTTTGGCGACCCTTCGGCGATGACGCGGATCACGTCTGCCTGGCCCTGCGCCTGGAGCAGGCGCGGATGGAATGTAAGTCCGACAGCGGCTGCGCCGCCCACTGCAAGTCCACTTCTTAGAAAATCGCGCCTATGCATGATGATCGCCTTCCCATTGCGTTTACGTTTATCGTGGTTTTCTTCATCTAACACTTCCGGAAGAGTGGCCGTGCCCACCTCCTCCGGACGATTCGATGACAACCAGATCGCCCCTTGCGATCTGAATGTTCTGTTTGCCGCGCAGCTTGACCTCATCGCCATCTGCACGGTGGAGTGTTGCCCGGAATGTGGCCCCGGGCTCGCCGCCATCCATGCCGTACGGCGGCACGACGGCGCGTTCGAACATGGTGGTGAGCGCCGTCTCGTCGCTGCGCATGCGATAGCCGCGCTCGATGCCTTCGCCGCCCTTGTACCGGCCGGCGCCGCCGGATCCTCGGCGCAACCGCTGAAACTCGACACTTATCGGGTATTCGCTTTCGATCACTTCCGCCGGCGTGTTCATGACGTTGGCGAGGTGGACGCGTGTCGAGGCCATGCCGTCGCGGTCGAAGCGGGCGCCCTCGCCGCCTGGATGCACTTCATAGAAGGTCGACCAGTTGCTGCCGGTTCGGGTGCCGAAGATCAGCAGCCCGGCTGTCGTCGGCCCGCCTGCGCTCATCTGCTTCGCAGCGATCGGCTCGAAGGCGCGGAAAATCGCATCGGCAAGCCGCTGGCAGGTTTCGTGATTGCCTCCGACCACCGGACGGTCGTAGGGCGCATCGACGATCGAGCCTGGACGCGTAACGACGCTGAGCGGACGGTAGCAGCCGCCCGACGGCTGGATGTCGGGACCATACAGCGCCTTCATCACGTAGAAGACGGCGGCCCCGGCGATGAACCTCGTCGTGTTGATCGGGCCCGGCACGGCGTCGGCGGACTCGCAGAAGTCGAACGTCGCCGTCTCGTCCTCGATCGTCACGGTGACCCGGATCGGAACCGGCGGCCCGTCGTGGCCGTCATCGTCCATCCAGTCCTCGCCGCGATAGACGCCGTTCGGGATGGCTCTGATCGCTTCCGACATCTGGCGCTCGGCGCGGGCATGGATGGCCTGCATGGCCTCTTTCATCCACGCCACGCCGTGCTTGGCCGCGAGTTCGTCCAGACGTCGGCCAGCAACCTTCGTGGCGGCAACCTGGGCGAGGATGTCGCCCTTGCGCTCTTCGGGGCCGCGCACATTGGCCAGGATCAAGTCGAGCTTCTCCGCATCGAACGTATCCGCTGCAACCAGGCGGGTCGGCGGCAGCCGCAAACCTTCCTGCCACGCGTCCCGCGCCGCGGCGAAATAGCTGCCCGGCATCGCGCCCCCGACATCCGCCCAGTGCGCGAGCGATACCGCGAATGCGTAGAGTTCGCCATCGCGGAAGATCGGGCGGATCAGCTTCACGTCCGGCAGATGGTTGCCGCCGATTTCGGGCAGGTTGACGATCCAGACATCGCCCGGCTCCATGCGGTCCGGGGTGACCCGCTTGAGGAATTCGCGCACGGTGAAGCTGAGAACGCCGAGGTGAACCGGCACGTCGGCGCCCTGCGCCACAAGGAAGCCCTCCGCATCCGTCAAGGCCGAGGAGTGGTCTCCGGCCTCGCGCAGCAACGGCGATCGCGCCGCGCGCATGACCACCATCGACATTTCCTCGGCGATCGCGGTCAGCGCGTTGCGGATGACTTCGAGGGAAACGGGTTCTATGGTCAAAGCGCCACCTCCATCATGAGGTTGCCATTTCTGTCCGCGGTCACCCTGTCGCCCGGGGGCACCACGACAGTCGACCATTCATCCTCGATGACGAGCGGCCCTTCGACGGCGACACCGATCGGCAGACGCCTGCGATGACGGACGGCGACGTCGAACGTCTCGGCCGTCTCGAAAGTCACCTGCCGGCGGCCGAGTTCCGCTGTCGTATCAGGCTCTTCGCTCTGGACGATCGCCGCGCCGCCCTCGTCCATCCGGGGCGCCAGAACTTCGACGCGAAGCGAGGCCAGTTCCCAGGCTTCGCCGGTGGAATAACCGTAGAGCACTTCATGCGCCTTCTCGAATTGCCGATTCAGCTTCTCGCGATCGTCGAGCGCAGGCTCGAGGATCGGCGTTTCGTAACTCTGGCCGCTGTAACGGATGCCGACCGTCTTGGAGACGACCAAGTCAGCCTTGTCATGCCCTGCTTCGATCATGGCCGCCGACAGCGTTTCAGTCTCCGCGTCGACCGCCTTGCGCAGCACGCATGCGTCCCACGCCGTCGACTTCATGCCGATGGTCGTCTGACGCGAATAGCTCATCGTCGCTTCGACGCATCCAAGAGCGGAGAAGCCCGACGAGAAGGCCGGGATCGTGACGCGGGAAATCCCGCACAGCCGGGCGACTTCCGCCACATGCATCGGTCCGGCGCCGCCGAAGGCGACAAGTCCGAAATCCCGGATATCGCGACCGCGTTCCACGGTGGCGCGGCGCAACGCGCGCGCCATGTTGGAGTGCACGACCTTCGTGATACCAGCCGCCGCCTGGCGCACCGAAACGCCCATCGTGGCCGCCAGGGGCTGGACCGAGCGTTCTGCCGCGGCCCGGTCGAGCACGACCGATCCACCGAGCGTGCGCGAGGGATTGAGGTAGCCCAGAATGAGATCAGCGTCCGAAACCGTCGGCAGCTCGCCGCCCTTGCCGTAACATGCGGGTCCCGGCTCCGCGCCGGCGCTTTCGGGCCCGACCACCAGCGCTCCGCTGATGAGCCTGGCGATGGAGCCGCCACCGGCGCCGATGGAATCGACGGCCACCATCGGCATGCGGATGCGCTGCTCGCCCAGTTCCCGATTCGCGGCGATCTCGGCGCGCCCGTTGACGATCAGGCAGACGTCGGTCGTGGTGCCTCCCATGTCGAAGGTGATCGCATGGTCGATGCCCAACCTCTGGGCCGCCTGCGAGCTTGCCGCCACGCCTGCGGCCGGGCCCGACATGGCGAGCATCAGCGGACGCTCCGCAATCAGAACGGGCGACGCCATGCCGCTTGCCGAATGCATCAGATGCAACTGGCTGTCGCGCGGCTTGCGCTCTTCGATCAGCGCGAGATGATGCTTGATCTTGGACATCATCATGGCGTTCAGGATCGTGGTGTTCATCCGCTCGAACTCGCGGAATTCCGGGCTCACTTCATGGGAAAGACTAACGTGCGGCAGCGCGGCCCGAAGCGCTGCGCCAAGTCGCATCTCGTGATCGGGATTGCGGAACGAATGCAGCAGGCAGACCGCCACGGTATCGACGCCGGAAGCAGCCACCTCGCTCACGACACGCTCGATCTCGGCGTCGGTGAGAGCCGTCGTGACTTCGCCTTGCGCGTTCAGCCGCTCCGTCGCTTCGAACCGCAGTTCGGCTGGCACCAGCGGATGGGGACGCGGCAGCAGGTCCATGCGGTAGAGATGACGCCGCGCGCCGCGGGCAATCTCGATCGTATCGGAAAAGCCGGCGGTCGCGACCAGAGCGCAAGGCCGGAAACGGTGCTCGACGATATCGTTCGTGACGATGGTCGTGCCGTGCACGATCTCGGCAACCTCGTCCCAGTTCAGCCCGACGGCGGAGATCGCGTCGACGATCGCGCGGACGGGTTCCTGCGGGCGGCTTGGAACCTTGGCCGAGCGCGGAGCCGATCCGTCAGGGGAAATCGCGATGACGTCGGTGAACGTGCCGCCAATGTCGATTCCAAGTCTCCAGCCGTGCACGCGCATCTCCAAATCGACTTCCATTTTTCCAAACTTTATTCCTTTTTTTCGAATATCCAGTTTTCGGACAGCGGTGTCAACCGGATGATTTGGCCTCCGGCGAGCGTCGCTCGCCACATGCCGGTTGAAGAGATCGGGGCGGAGAAAACCGACATGATTCACAACCCACTCCGCGTAGGGCGGAGATGGCTGACGAACCGCACTTAGGCAATCGGCTTGCCGCAATGTTCTGTTCCCCGATCTGCCTGGCCCGACCGTGGAACGGCGGCAGATCGTTGTTTCATTATTTGACTTCAGATTTCACTCGACCCCTTCGAGAGTCAAGGCGGCTATGCTCCAATGAGGTTCAATTTGTGAATTTTTGTTTCAAATAATGAAGTGCGGTTGCAATATGCGCATCAGCGGGGCATGCTGCGGTGGTAATTGCATCGCTTGGAAAGCCTGCCTATGCCCCTCGACCCCGACCGACTGCTCAACCTGAATCTGCCGGTTCGCCGGTATTCCTACGCCGATCGCGAGCCGATGCTTTACGCGCTGGCGGTCGGCGCGACTGCCACGGATCTGCAATTCGTCTACGAGCGCGACCTCAAGGTCATACCCAGCTTCGCGCAGATCGCGGGCTACGATGATTCCTGGCTCGACAGCGGCGGGATCAATCTCCAGCATGTCGTCCACGGAAGTCTCGACATCGAGTTCTTCGATTGCTTCGCCCCGTCCGGCGTAGCGGAGATACAGGCCGGCATCGCGGGGCTGAGCGACAAGGGCGAAGGCCGCGGCGGCATCATCCATCAGTCGATGAAGATTGCCCAGAACGGCCGCCCGGTGGCCAACTGCCTCAGCAGCCTTTTCGTGCGCGGCGCCGGCGGCTTCGACGGTGATCGCGGCAGCCAGCCGGATGCCGTTGCATTGCCCGACGGCGATCCGCATGCTGTCGTCGAAGTCGCGACCGCCGCCAACCAGGCGGCCCTGTTCAGGCTTCTGGGCGACAGGAACCCGCTCCACATCGATCCTGCCTTTGCAAAGGCAGCCGGGTTCGAGACGCCGATCCTCCACGGCGCCTCAACCTTCGGCCTCGCATGCCTGACGGTCCTCAAGACCTATTGCCAGGGCGAACCGAGCCGCATGAAGCGCTTTGCCACCCGCTTCTCAGGCCCGGTCTTCCCCGGCGAAACGCTCGTGTTCTCGCTCTGGCAGACCGGCCCGGAAATCCGCTTTCGGGCATCGGCCAAGGAGCGAAATGCGCCGGTGCTCGATGGCGGTCGCACCACGATCGCCTGACCGTTCCATCGGCTCGACCTTCCATATGCAACAGGAATTTTCACGATGAGTTCAACAGACTATTGGAGTTCGCGGCGCGCCATCGTGACCGCAGGCGCTTCGGGCATCGGACTGGCGATCGCAACCGCCCTGCGCGATGCGGGAGCAAATGTCTGGGTCTGCGACATCGCCGAGGATCAACTGGCGCGGGCCGAGATCACCGACCGGGGGATCAAGGCGCGCCTTTGCGACGTTTCTGACGCGGCGTCGGTGAACGCCTTCGTCACTGATGCGGCCGCCGACATGGGCGGCATCGACATTGTCATCAACAATGCCGGAATCGCCGGTCCTGCCGCGCCGCTGCACGAACTCGACTTCGAAGCGTGGAAGAAGACCTTCGACGTCAACGTGCACGGCCAGTTCCACGTCGCCCACGCCACGATCCCGCATCTCAAGGCGACGGGCCGCGGCGGCAGCATGGTCTGCATGGCCTCCGTCGCCGGCAAATACGCGTTCCCGCTGCGCTCTCCCTATGCGAGTTCGAAGGCTGCCGTGATCTCCATGGCGCGCTGCCTTTCAGTCGAACTGGGCCCCGACCAGATCCGGGTCAACTCCATCGCACCGGGCGTCGTCTCAGGCGACCGCATCCGCCGCGTGTTCACCGATCGCGCAGCGACGAAGGGCATCGCCTACGAGGAAATGGAAGCGCTCGCGCTCCGCGCCGTGTCGATGAACACGATGGTCGAGCCGGAGGAAATCGCCGCCCTCGTCCTTTATCTCTGCGGACCTGCAGGACGACCTATCACCGGCCAGTGCATGAGCATCTGCGGCGGTCTGGAATACACGGAGTAAGCAATCATGGCCGACAAGAAGATCATCAGCTGCGCCATCACCGGCGCAACCCACACACCCACCATGTCGCCCTACCTGCCGGTGACGCCGGACGCCATCATCGAGCAGGCCATCGGGGCCGCGCAGGCCGGTGCGGCCATCCTGCATCTGCACGCCCGCGACCCGCAGACCGAGCGGCCGACAGCCGACCTCGACATCTGGATGCACATCCTGAAGTCGATCCGCTCGCAGACGGACGCGGTTCTCAACATGACGACGGGCGGCTCGACCTTCATGTCGATCGAAGACCGCCTGCGCGCGCCGCTGGCGGCAGCGCCTGAGCTCTGCTCCTGCAACATGGGGTCGATGAATTTCGGCACCTACATGATGAAGGATAAATACCAAGGCAAGTGGAAGAACGACTGGGAAGAGGACTACCTCGAGGCCAGCCGCGGCGCGATCTTCCGCAACACCTTCGCGGATATCGAATACATCATGACCAGCCTCGGCAAGCGCGGGACCCGCTTCGAGTTCGAGTGCTACGACGTCGGCCACCTCTACAATCTTGCCCACATGCTCGACCGTGGCTTCGTCAAGCTGCCGATGTTCGTGCAGATCATCGTAGGCACCCTCGGCGGCATCGGGCCAGGTCCGGAAAACCTCAATTTCATGAAAGAGACGGCCGACCGGCTGTTCGGCAAGGATTACCGCTGGTCGGTGCTCGCCGGCGGCAGGCACCAGATGAACATGGCGACCATGGCCGCGACGATGGGCGGCAATGTCCGCGTCGGCATGGAAGACAGTCTCTACGCCGGCAGGGGAAAGCTCGCGACCTCGAACGCCGAACAGGTGCGGATGATCCGCACCGTGATGGAGAACCTGTCGATGGAGATCGCTTCACCGGCCGACGCCCGGCTCATGCTGGGGCTCAAGGGCGCCGACCAGGTCGCGTTCTGACGCACCTGCAATATGTCCGGCTGCGCGTCTGATGCGCCGCCGGACAACACTTCAGTCGATGCCGCCCAGCGCCTTGCTCAGACGGTCGGAATGGTCCCGGACGGCCTTGCGCACTTTCTCGAGATGATCAGGCTTTGCCCGGCTGGTTGGCAGCGAAACACCGATCACACCAAGCAGCGCTCCGTCGACGCCGTGAATGGGCGCTGAGATGCCGCTGACGCCGACCGCATACTCATCATAGGCTTCCGTCACGCCCTTCTCCCGCGCCGCCTCGATCTCCTTGCGCAGCGCCGGAACGCTGGTGATCGTCTTGTCGGTGAACTTGCGCAGGCGAGGCAGCCTGGGAAGGAGATTGTCCATGTCTCCCATCAGCAGAGCCTTGCCGAGCGACGAGCAGTGTAGCGGGGTGCGGCTTCCGAGGACCGACATTGTCTGCACCGCCTGGGCCGATTCCCGCTTGTCGATGATGACGACGTCCAGGCCTTCCAGCACTGCCAGCACGGCTGTTTCCTCGACATCGCGCTCAAGCTCCTCGAGATGGCGGCGCGTCCATGCGCGCAGGTCGAAGTTGCGAAACGCGCGAACGCCGATCGCCCACATCCGCGTCGTCAACATGTAGCGGCTGCTGTCGTTTTCCTGGCGCACATAGCCGAGCTGCGACATTTTTTCGAGCAGGCGATAGGTCGTGCTCTTGTTCATGCCCAAGGCACGAGACAGGTCCACGAGCTTCACCGGCTCGCCATAGGTCGACAGAAGCTCCAGAACCTTCAGCGCCTTCTCAACTGTTGTCGACAATCCCCGTCCTCCTCCGTGGCGATGCGGCGCGCGAGCCGTCTGCGCAACGCATTGCCATCCTCCGGCCAGCACCGGCGAACACGCATTGCGGCCCGCCGTCCCGAACCATTCTCTTCCCGATCCGCGACCTGATTGCAATGCAAGGTCACACGATCGGACGCCCTTGCCCGCTAAGGCGTCATTCAGGCATTTCCACCTGACCGCCCGCCGCCTTCCAGGCGGTGATGCCGCCGGCGATATGACGCACCGGCGCCAGCCCCATGTCCTGGGCCGTCTTCGCCGACAGCGCCGAACGCCAGCCCGACGCGCAGTAGAAGACGAACGTCTTGTCCTGCTGGAATATCTCCTTGGCGTAAGGGCTTTCCGGATCGATCCAGAATTCGAGCATGCCGCGCGGGCAATGGAATGCGCCGGGAATCTTCCCCTCGCGCTTGAGCTCTCGCGGGTCGCGCAAGTCGACCATGACGTAGTCATCATTGCCAAGGAGGGCGACGGCATCGGCCGCATCGATCGCGGTGACGTCGGCATTCGCCCGCTCCAGAAGCGCCTTGTATCCGGTCGTGATCTTGGACGGCATCGTCTCTTCCTTTCCCCGTTCCTCGTCGTTTTCTGCGCTCCCGAGCCTCGGCAACCGAGCCATGGCGGCTTGACAGGCGCATCAAAATACAAAATCATAGTTCAAATAATAAAACAACTATCGGATCCGAATCTCCCGCGCGCATCCGCATTCGACAAGGAATTCAGTGCCATGCCCCCTTTCATGACCGACGAGCAGAATATGATCGCGGAAGGCGTCCGCGCGTTCGTCGAGACCGAACTCCAGCCGCATGAAACGCTGGTGGAGAAGCTTGATTCGGTGCCGGACGAGCTTTTTCGTGAGATTCAGCAGAAGGCCATCGCGGCCGGCTACTATGCGCTCAACATGCCCGAGACGTTCGGCGGCGGCGGTCTCAATGCGAGCCAGCGCTGCGTCGCCGAGATCGAGTTCGGCCGCACCAGCCGGGCGCTGGCGGTCATCTGCAACCGGCCTGCGCCGATCCTTAAATCATGCGTCGGCGATCAGATCGAAACCTATCTGAAGCCGGTGATCACCGGCGAGCGCTGGGAGTGCTTCGCATTGACCGAACCCGGCGCGGGCTCAGACGCGCGCGCCATTACCACGCGCGCGGTTCGCGACGGCGACGATTTCGTCATCAACGGCACGAAACAGTTCATCACCATGGCGATGCGGGCGGATTTCATCATCCTGTTCGCGGTCACCGGCGTGGACAGCACGCCAACCGGCGAACGCAAGCGCATCACCGCGTTTCTCGTCGACAAGGACACGCCCGGCATCGAAGTGACCCCGCTCGACGTCCTGTCGAATCGCGGGATGAAGTCCTGCATCATCTCCTTCACCGACGTGCGCGTTCCCGCGCGCAACATTCTGGGCGGCGAGGGCAACGGCTTCGGCATCGCCAAGAGCTGGATCTTCTCCGGCCGCGTCATGCTGGCCGCCAACTGCATCGGGCTTGCCGAACGCGCCATGAAGATCGCAGCGCAATGGGCAAACACCCGCACGGCGTTCGGACAGCCCATCGGCCGGTTCCAAGGCACCGCCTTCAAGCTCGCCGACATGGCCATGGAGATCCACGCGACGCGCCTCATGGTGCTCGACGGCGCGGCCAAGATGGACGCTGGCACGATCACCCAGCGCGAGGCATCGCAGGTCAATCTCTTTGGCTCCGAAATGGCTGGCCGCGTCACCGACAACGCGCTTCAGATCATGGGCGGCATGGGAATCACCAAGGACATGCCGCTGGAGCGCTTCTGGCGCGACGCGCGCGTCGAGCGGATCTGGGAGGGCACCTCCGAGATCCATCGCGACATCATATCCAAGGACGTGCTGCGGGAGTTCGCCGCATGAGTGCCGACCAGCGCGTCAAGGTCTCCTGCAACGGGGCGATTCTAGAAATCATCTTCGACCATCCGCCAGCCCATGCGGTGAACCAGAAATTCAGCCATGACCTGACGGATGCCCTCCAGCTGCTCGAAGACGATCCGGAGCTGCGGGTGGCGATTGTCTCGGCCACCGGCGACCGGATGTTTTCGGCCGGATGGGACCTGAAGGCGGTCGCGGCCGGTGAGACGGGCGAGGATTTCGGGCAATACGGGTTCATGAGCCTGCAGCGCTCAAACCTGTCAAAGCCGGTGATCGCAGCGGTGAACGGCCTGGCCGTCGGCGGCGGCTTCGAATTCTCGCTCTTTGCGACGCTCGTCATCTGCGCGCCGCATGTCGAGTTCGGCCTGCCCGAGCTGCAGCGCGGCTTCATTCCCGAAGCGGGCGGCCTGTGGCGGGTGCACCGTCGCCTGCCGCACAACGTGGCCTCCGACCTGCTGCTGACCGGGCGCCGGCTTACCGCCGATGAGGGGATGCGCCTCGGTTTCGTCAACCGGATCGTGCCGCGCGACAGCCTGATGGATGTCGCCCGCGACATGGCAGCCAGCATTGCCGCGTCGGCCCCGCTCGCGGTTGCGGCCTATCTCGAAGTGCTGCGTGAGGTCGAGACGCTCTCCGACGCAGAGGCTTTCGAGAAGCTCTACTCAGGCTTGCCCGCCCGCGATCGGATGCGAGCCTCGGACGACTTCAGCGAAGGCCCGCGGGCCTTTGCCGAAAAACGCACCCCGCAGTGGAAGGGACGCTAAGCAAATGGACTTTGAACTTTCCGAACAGCAGAAGTTGATGCGAGACAGCCTGCGGTCGTTCCTGACGCGGGAATGCCCGATCGAATATGTCAGGGCCTGCGATGAGGACGAGCGGTTTCCGTTCGAACTCTACGACAAGCTCGCCGCCGAAGGCTGGCTCGGCCTGCCGATCCCGGAAGCCTATGGCGGTATGGGCGGAAGCTGCACCGACCTCGCCGTCTTCCTCGAAGAATTCGCCCGCCACTTCGAAGCCGGGGCGAACATCTTCTACACGACGATCGTCATCGCGACCGATGCGATCACCCATTTCGGCACTGAGGCGCAGAAGCGCGAGCTGCTGCCGAGACTGGCCAAGGGCGAGATCCGCTTCGCCTTCTCGCTGTCGGAACCAAACTCGGGCTCCGACGCGGCGAGCTTGCGCACGCGGGCAGTGCTGGAGGGCGACGAGTGGGTGATCAACGGGCAGAAGATGTTTTGCTCCTGCGCCCAGGAGGCCGACTACATCCTGCTGATGGCGCGCTCCGACGCGGAAGCGCCCAAGCACAAGGGCATCACCATGTTCCTGCTCGACCCGAAGACGCCCGGGGTCGAGATCCGCAAGCTCAGGAAGCTCGGCCTGAAGCCGATGGATCTGAACGAGATCTTCCTGTCGGATGTCCGCCTGCCCAAGGATGCGATTATTGGCGCGGTGAACAATGGCTGGGGCAATGCGCTGAAGACGCTCGATTATGAGCGCTGCTGCCTGTCGGCGGTCAATGTCGGAGCGGCGCAGACCGTGCTCGAGAAGTCGGTCGCCTACACCAATGAGCGCGAGCAGTTCGGTCAGAAGATCTCGAGCTTCCAGCTCACGCGCGCCAAGCTCGCCGACATGGACATGGAGATCGAAGCCGCCCGCCTCCTGCTCTACCGCAGCGCCAACCTGGTCGATCGCGGCATACCGAACAACAAGGAGAGTGCGATGGCCAATCTCTTCTCGTCGGAGACCTATGTCCGCGCGGCGCTCGACGGCATGCGCATGATGGGCGGCTGGGGCTATCTGATGGAATTCGACATGCAGCGCCACTTCCGCGATTCCAAGCTCGCCGAGATCGGCGGTGGCACATCGGAGATCCTGCGCATCATCATCTCCCGCGAGATCACGAAGTGAGCCTGGCGGGCGATCATATCGGCACGCTCGCGGTCCATGCCGGTCACGCGCCGGAGGATCATCTGGGAGCCGCTGTGCCGCCCCTCTACCAGAGCGTGACCTTCGTCGCCCCTGACAGCGACACGCTGGAAGCGATCAATGACGGTCGTCAGCGCGGCTACGTCTACAGCCGCATCCGCAACCCGACCGTACTGGCCGCGGAGCAGAGACTGGCCGCGCTTGAGGGTGCGCAGTCGGCCGTGCTCTTCGCCTCCGGCATGGCTGCGGTCGCCGGCGCGCTCGATCCATTCCTGAAGGCCGGCGACGAACTGGTTGCTCTGCCCGACCTCTATGGCGGGACACTACGCTATTTCAGCGAGACCCTGCCACGGCGCGGGATAGAAGTGCGCTGGGCCAGGTCGATCGATGCGGCCGATGTCGCCGCTTGCGTCAGCCCGAACACGAAGATCATGTACGCGGAGACGCCGACGAACCCGCTGGTGCGTATCGTCGATCTTCCGGCACTCGGGCAACTGGCCGAACGCTCGTCGGCCATGCTCGTCGTGGACGGAACGCTGGGCGGGCCGCTGAACCAGAAGCCGCTGGACCTGGGGACGCACCTCCTCATTCATTCCGGCTCCAAATACCTGAATGGCCACGCCGATATCCTCGCCGGGGCGGTCGTCGGATCGCGCGACCTGACGCGGCAGGTGCGTTCCGCCCAGCAGGCGAGCGGCGCGATCATGGATACCCACGCTGCCTGGCTTCTGATGCGCGGCATGGCGACCTACGAGCTGCGGATGCAGCGGCACAATGCCAGCGGGCTGACGGTGGCGCGCTTTCTTGAACAGCATAAGGCGGTGCTTAAAGTCCATTTCCCGGGCCTCGCCTCGCATCCCGATCACCAGCTTGCGCTGCGCCAGATGTCCGGCTTCGGCGGGCTGATTTCTTTCGAGGTCGCTGACGCACAGGCGGCGCGACGGGTCGTCGATCGCACGCGCCTCTTCGGTATCGGCCCGAGCATCGGTGGCATCGAGAGCCTGATCAGTCAGCCGGGAAACACCTCGCACCATTCGGTCTCGCCCGAACGGCGACTCGAAATGGGGATCACGCCCGGCCTCGTGCGCATCTCGGTCGGGATCGAAGACGCAAGGGATCTCGTTGCAGACCTTGCCCAGGCGCTGGAGGCGGCGAAATGAACGATCTGGTCATCGCCAATGGGCTCGTGGTCCTGCCCGAAGGGCCGCAGAAGGCCGACGTGATCATTTCCGGCGAGACGATTGTCGGGATCGCCGAGCCTGGCACGGGTCGTGGTGCGCGGATCGTCGATGCGGGCGGCCGGATCGTGCTGCCGGCCGGTGTCGATCCCCATGTCCACCTGCTGGTCGGCTTCATGGGTCAGCGCAGCGTCTACGACTTCGAGTCCGGCGGCATCGCCGCACTGCGCGGCGGCACCACGGCGATCGTCGACTTCGCGCTGCAGCGGCGCGGCGGCTCGATCCTGAAGGGCTTCCACTACCGCCGCAAGCAGGCGGACGAATTCGTGACGCTGGACTACGGCCTGCACCAGATCATCACGGACGTGAACAAGGACAGCCTCGCCGAACTGGCGCAGCTGCGCACGGAAGGCGTCGCGTCGCTCAAGGTCTACATGATCTACGAGGATGACGGGCTGAAGCTGGAGGACGGCCAGCTCTACGCTTTGATGCAGCAGGCGGCGAAAGACGATCTGATGCTCGTCCTCCACGCGGAGAATGCCGGCATTATCGAGCGCCTCCGCGCCGAAGCGGTGACAGCCGGCCACACCCATCCGCGTTGGCACGCGGCGACGCGCCCGCCGATCACCGAAGTGGAGGCGATCCAGCGCGCCATCCTGTTCTCCGAAGACACCGGCTGCGGCATTCACATCCTGCACCTGGTCGCCCAGGACGGACTGCCGCTGGTCGCGGCGGCGCGCCGCCGGGGGCTGCCGGTCACCGCCGAGACATGCACGCACTACCTGGCGCTCGACGAAAGCGCGCTGGAGCGCGACAACGCGCACGAATACGTCATGAGCCCACCATTGCGGTCGCCCGAAAACCAGACGGCGCTCTGGGAGGCGCTCAAGTCAGGCGTCCTGTCCGCGGTGACGTCGGACGAGGTGTCCTATTCGGCCATGGCCAAGGCGATGGGCGCGGACTCGTTCGCGACGATCGCCAATGGCTGCACCGGCATCGAGGCGCGGCTGCCCGTGCTCTACACGCTTGGCGTCGAGCAGGGGCGGCTTTCGCTGCAGCGCTTCGCCGAACTTTTCTCCACCTGGCCCGCCGACATCTTCGGCTTTGGCGACCGCAAGGGCCGCATCGCGCCGGGCTACGATGCCGACCTCGTCGTAATTGACCCAGAAGCTCGCCGCACGATGGGCCGGGACAGCGACTACGGCGACATCGGCTACAATCCCTACGAGGGCATGGAGCTCACCGGCTGGGCGCGGCAGACGATCTACCGCGGCAAGGTCGTGGTCGAGGATGGCAAGTTCCTGGGCACGCGCGGGCAAGGACGCTTCCTCAAGCGCGGCGCACCCCGCCGCCCGCAACTCGCGCCGGATGTCGGAGCGGAAGCTCGATGAGCGACCTGCCGCCCGAAATCAGCGAGAACCTGCGCGCCGACTTCGACGCGATCGCTGCGATCGGCCGGGACCCTGACGGCGGCTGGACGAGGCTGGCCTATGGCGACCGCGAAAACGAAGCGCATCGCTGGTATGCGATGGCCGCTTCGGCAGCGGGCCTTGATGTACGACAGGACGCTTTCGGCAACTCGATTGCCCGCCGCGAAGGCCGTTCCGGCGCGCCGGCCATCGCCATCGGCTCGCACCTCGACACGGTCACGCGCGGCGGTCTTTTCGACGGCGCGCTGGGCGTACTCGCAGGCCTGGAGATCGCCCGCCGGGTCTTGCCCGGACCGGATGACCTCGCCCTTGAAGTCATCGCTTTCCGTGACGAGGAAGGCCGCTTCGGCGCCCTCACCGGCAGCCGGGCGATGACCGGCGATCTGCCGGCCGACGCGCTTGCCACGATGCGCGATACCGATGGAATCCACTTGCGGGCCGCGATGCTGGATGCCGGCTTTGCAGTCGACTCCTCCTCTGCCGCCCGGCGGAACCTGGCGGAGATCGCAGCCTATCTCGAAATGCACATCGAGCAGGGGCCGGTCCTCGAGGCAAGCGGCGAGAGCATCGGCATTGTCACCGCGATCGCCGGGCAGAAGCGCCTGTCGCTACGGTTCACCGGCACGGCCGGCCATGCCGGCACGACGCCGATGGAGCTTCGCCACGATGCCTTCGCGGCAGCGGCCGAATTCGCCGTCGGCTTTCGCGGCATGATCGTGAAGGAAGGCCAGGGCAGCGCGCGCGGCACGATCGGCATCGTCAAGACGAGCCCCAATCAGGGCAACGTGATCCCGAGCGAAGTGCGCATCGGCCTCGAAATCCGCGACGCATCGGCGGAGCTTCTCACCCTGCTGGCACGCCGCACCGTCGATATCGCCGCCGATGCGGCGAAGCTGCATGGCGTCGAAGTCAGTTCGCGCCTTGTCTATGAGGCTGCTCCCGTTCCGATGGCGGCCAGTCTGATTGAGCATCTGGAAGCGGCGACCCGCGCGGTCGGATTTCCGAGCCGTCGCCTGCTCTCGGGCGCCAACCACGACGCCGGCATCCTGGGCGCGCACATTCCAGCCGCCATGCTTTTCGTGCCTTCTCGAGGCGGCATCAGTCACACGCCCGACGAGCACACCGATTGGCGCCACATCGAAGCGGCGGTCGCCGTGCTTGAGGGATGCGTCCGCCGGCTGATTTCGGCCGAACAGATCATATGAGCTTTCCCGCATGACCGACGGACATCCCCAATCGCCGTTCTGGCCCGCCGGTCTGGACTTTCACCTGCCGCTTGCGCCCGGAAACGCGTTCACCAATCTGCTGAACGCCGCCCGGCGCGATCCGGCGCACCCTGCCCTGCTCTACTACGGCGCCGTCACCAGCTACGGTAAACTGCTCGCCGATGCGGAAGCGCTCGCCGGCTATCTCCAGAACCGCTGCGGCGTGCGCAAGGGTGACCGCGTGCTGGTCGACATGCAGAACAGCCCCCAGTTCATCACCGCCTTCCAGGCGGTCCTGCGCGCCGACGCCGTCGTTGTACCGGTCAACCCGATGAACATGGCCGCCGAACTGGAGCATTACATCGCCGACAGCGGCGCATCCGTCGCCATTATCGGCGACGAACTCGTCGAACGCTTCGCCTCTTTGGCCAACCCGCCAGAGCGGGTGATCGTCGCGCGCTATGCCGACGCGGTGCCCTCAGACTGCAAGTATCAACTGCCCGAGGTGATGTTGCGGGCGCCAGCGGACTTGCCGACGGAACGCTTCACCCGCTTTGCCCATGCGATCGCAGCCGGAGAGCGGCCTTCGGTCATGAAAGCCAGCGACGACGATCTCGCGGTGATGCCCTACACCTCGGGCACGACGGGACATCCCAAGGGATGCATGCAGCCGCACCGATCACTGAAATTCACCGCGGTCGCCCAGGCGATATGGTACGGGCTCGACCAGGACAGCGTCGTCACCGCCTTCATGCCGCTCTTCCACGTGGCCGGCATGCAAGCGTCGATGGGCGCCGGTCTCTACGCCGGCGCAACGCTGCTGCTGCTCACTCGCTGGAACCGCGATCTCGTCGCGCCGCTGTTCATAGAACACGGCGTCACCTTCTGGTCGGCGGCGCCGACGATGATCGTCGACGTGATGGCCGGAGACCAGTTCGACGAGCGCGCCTTCGAGAAGATCAAGGTGTTGACCGGCGGCGGATCTTCCATGCCGACGGCGCTCGCCGAGCAGCTTGAGCAGCGTTATGGACTGCGCTTCTGCGAAGGCTATGGCCTGTCCGAAACCATGTCGGCCACCCACATCAACCCGACCGCGCGACCCAAGCCGCAATGCCTCGGCATTCCGATCTTCGACACGTTTTCGCTGATCGTGAAACCGGAGACGACCGAGGAATTGCCGGTCGGCGACGTCGGCGAACTGCTGATCGCCGGCCAGCAACTGATGCGGGGCTACTGGAACCATCCGGAAGCCGACCGGGACGCCTTCGTTACCATCGGCGGGCGGCGCTACCTGCGCACCGGCGACATGGCCTACCGTGACGACGAGGGTTACTATTTCATCGTCGACCGCCTGAAGCGCATGATCAACGTCTCGGGCTACAAGGTCTGGCCGGCCGAATGCGAAGCGCTGCTCTACCGTCATCCGGACGTGCAGGAATGCTGCGTCATCGCGGTCTCCGACCCCTATCGCGGTGAATCGGTCAAAGCGTTCGTTACCTTGCGGCCACAAGCGCGCGGACGTGTCACCGAAGACGAGATCATCAGTTTCGCCCGCGGCGTCATGGCCGCCTACAAGGTCCCGCGCGCCGTCGTCTTTGTTGACGCGCTGCCGCGCTCCGGCAGCAACAAGATCGACTGGCGAAGGCTTCAGGAACAGGAGCAGGCAGGAGCATGAACGACCTCAGCAAAAGCCAGATCTGGCTGGAAGACTTCCTCCCCGGAACAGTCCTCACCTCGCCGCCAAGGCTCGTGACAACCGATGACATCGAGGCCTGGGCCGCGCTCACCGGCGAACGGCATCCCGTTCACATGGACGACGCTTTCGCGCGCGCCGCCGGCTTTCGCGGGCGTGTCGCGCACGGTCTTTTCAGCCTCGCCTTGATCGAGGGCCTGAAGGCGGAACTCGGCGTCTTCGATCACAGCGTCATCGCCTCGCTCGGCTGGAACAATGTAAAATTCTCCGCGCCGCTCTATCCCGGCGAAAGCGTCCACCTCCAGCTGACCCTGGTCTCGAAGCGCAACAGCTCCAAACCGGGCAAAGGCATCGCGGAAGAACGCGGCGTGCTCCTCAAGGAGGACGGAACCGAGGTTGCGAGCGGCGACCATATCATCATCCTTCTGTACCGGCCGGACTGATCGTCTGCCAGAAAGTCAGCCGACATTGACTTCTCTTTCTGCCGCCCCTAATCAGACATGATAAATTCCGTTTTTCGGAAGTCTTTGTCCCCTCGGATTGCGGGAAACGCGTCGGGCTCTCGACGACCTCCCTGTGTGCGGAAGGAGTCGGCAGTCCATGTCAGATCAGGAAGATTCCCCGCTCGGCCGCGCCTTTCGGATCATCGAGCTCTTGGCCGGCGCGCCGGAGGGAATGACCCTGAGCGAAATCGCCGCGGCGACCGACCTCGTCATGACCACCGCGCATCGGCAGCTGGCCACGCTCACCGGGCTCGGTATGGTGCGCAAGACCCGCGCCAAGACCTTCGTAGTCGGCGAGAGAATGGTGCGTGTCGCCGCACGTCTGTCCGGTGGAGCGGACGTCGCCACGCTTGCCGAACCGGTACTTCGCGAGCTGGCCGACCGGTTCGGCGAGACGGCATTTCTGGCGCGGCTGGACGGCACGCATGTCCAGTTGCTGGCCACCGCACTACCCGATTCCAAGGGCCAGGCCTACGCCCAGCCTGGCCGCGACATGCCGCTTTACGCAGCCGCATCCGGCAAGATCCTGCTGGCGCTGCAGGAAGAGGCGTTCATCAGCCAGTTTCTGAAGCTGAAGCGCCACGCATACACGCCGAACACCAAGACTTCGGAGGAGGACATCCGCGCCGACATCGCCTTGGCGCGAGCCCGGCATATCGCCATTTGCGACAACGAATTCGATCCGGGCATCCTCTCCTATGCTTGCGCCGTTCTCGATCCGCGCACCACCGAACCCTATTCCATCGCCATTTTCGGCCTTGCCGAGCGGTTTGGAACCGTCAGTTCCGCCACGGTGGAAACGCAGCTCATCAACGCGGCGGAACGGCTGCGCCGCGGCCTGCAGGCATACTGACCCTTCATTTCCGATATTCTGTATTACGGAAAAAACTTGCAAAAAACAGAATATTCTGTTTTCTGCAATTGTCGTCCTTCGACGGCTTTTCCGATGCTGGAGATGCGGCGTGACTGGTGCCGAACGGCCCCGAATTGGCAGGTTGAACGAGCCCGCCTCGTCTCCCCGGTGGGGCCGATATCTCTTGACGCATTGGGTCGGCGATTTCCTGTTTGTGACGCTCGATGACCCCTCCGGTCGCGCCAACAAAACGTCCGACCTGTTCAAGATTGAGTTTGGCGCGCTTCTGGATGCGCTGGAAACTGACCTGAAGCCATCCGGCTTGCTGTTCCGGTCGGCGAAGCCGTCATTCGGGGTCGGCGGCGATATCGGGCAGGTTCTCGGCTACGCGCAGAGCGGCATATCGGCCAGCATCGCCGATTCCGAAGCGATCAAGGCCCTCTTCCGACGCCTCGAAAAACTCCCCTGCCCTTCGGTCGCGCTGCTGGAAGGCACCGCCGCTGGCGGCGGCTGGGAACTGGCGCTCGCCTGCAATGCGCGGTTCTGCCTGGTCGACAACTCCATCCGGCTCGGGCTGCCTGAAGTCGAATTCGGCCTCGTTCCCGGCGCCGGCGGCATGGTCCGGCTCCCGCATCTGGTCGGGCTGGAAACCGCCGGCCGGTTGATCGCAGGCGCCGCCATGCTCTCGCCCGCAGAAGCATATGCGTCCGGTCTTTTGACCGGACTTGCCTTTGACCGCGCAGCCCTGTTGCGCGCCGGACTGGCCTGGCTTGCGATGCATCCAGACCCGCGGCGTCCATGGGACCGCGAAGGCTATACCCTCGCTCGCTCCCCCTCCTTCAACGGTCCCGTCGCAGGCGCGCCCGGCGGACAGGCCGCACCCCACGCCCTGTCGGCGCTGGCGAGCATCGCCTCCGTGCCGTTCGACGAAGCCGGCGCCGTCGAGAGCCGCTGCTTCGCCGAATGCGCCACGTCGAGCGAAGCCCGCGCCCTTGTCGGTCTCGGCTTCTACGACCGAAACCGGCTGCGCCATGCGCCGGACGACGAACGCGCCGCACTGTCGCGCGTCGGGCAACGCCTGAGCCGCGCAAGAGAGGAGCTCCAGGTCCCGGCCGGACCTGCTCAAACGGACGGCACACCTGACGCGGCAGAGCGCCTGGCCTTCGCTCAGTCCACCGAGGCGCTGCGCATCCTCAAAGAGGAGAGCCTGCCGGCAGCCATCTTGAACGTGGCCTCCGTCGAACAAGCGGGCTTTCCGCGCCGGCATGGCGGCGCCTTGCGCTTCATCGCCGAGATCGGCGCATCCGCCTTTCTCGCGCGCGTCGACACGCTCGCAGGCCGCTTCGGTGCCCCGTTCCACATCGACATCGCCGCGGAAGACGCGGTGCGCCTGCTCTCTGACGCCGAGAGCCGCAATCATCCAGGAGAATCAAGATGAAACGACTTCTCAGCACAGGCCTCAACGCGGGCTCCGACACAATTGTTGAAGTTGTCGGCGGCAAGGGCGCCTGGTTCGAACTGGCCGACAGGCGCAAGGTGCTGGACGGCTCGAACTCCGCCGGCGTTCTCGGCCACGCGCATCCGGACATGGTCGAAACAATCCGGCGCGCCGCCGAATATCCGGCGGTCAGCGAAGGCTGGTTCTTCGGCGAGCGCGAGAAAGCGGCGGAAGACCTGATCGACATCGCCTTCGCCGAGGAGAAAGACTGGATCGGCGCCGTCCGCTTCGGCCTCTCCGGCAGCGAAATCAACGATCTTGCCCTGTCGCTCGCGCAAGCGGTCACCGGTCGGTCCCCGATCGCAACGCGAGAGCGCGCCTATCACGGCCTGACCGGCCTGGCGCGCGACGTGACCGTCCAGCCGCATTGGCATGGCGGCCTGTCGAAAATGTCCGGCGGCGTCAGCCTGCCGGCGCGGCTCACCGAAGCGCGCATCATCGCCGCGCCGACGGGCTCGCTGTGGGGCGAGCGGGTCTGCGACCTTGCGCCGGAAAGCCAGGGCGAGGTCGAGGCGAAGCTGGCGGGAACCGCAGCCGTCATCATCGACTACAGCCAGGGCGGCATCTACCACGATGCCGGGTGGCAGGACATGGTCGCCGGCGCCGCCCGCAACACCGACACCCTCTGGATCGCCGACGAAGTCATCACCGGCGCCGGCCGCAGCGGCCGCTGGTTCGCATTCCAGGGTGGCAAGAGCCGTCCCGACATCGTCACCATGGGCAAGTCGCTTGCCGGCGGCATTGCCCCGATCGGCGCCGTGATCCTGTCCAAGGACATGGTCGAAAAACTGGATGGCGCCGCCTGGCAGGCCTACAGCACCTTCCGCGGCCATCCGATCGCCATGGCCGGCGTGCGCGCCTACCTGCGCGTGATCAAGCGCGACCGTCTGATCGAGCGCGCCGCCGAACTCGCGGCGATGATCGGGCCGCGCCTCATCGCCATCGCGGAGAAACATCCGAGCGTCGCCAGGATCGACGGACGCGGCATGCACTGGACGATCGAGCTGCACGGCCCGCACTGGAACCAGTGGCGCGCCGACACGTCGACCGTTCCCATCGCCTCGCGCGTCTCCGGCCGGGCCTTCGACAACGGCGTGGTGATCGGCACCAGCGGCGAGGAAGCCTCGCTGTTCCTGGCGCCGCCGCTGATCGTCTCGAATGCCGAGATGACCCAGATTCTCGACGTGCTCGACGACGCCCTGTCCGTTGCGGACGAAGCGCTCGCCGACCGCGCCGCCTGAACAGATTTCCACGGCTTTCAAGGAGCAGTTTCGATGAGCGAAGAAGACCAGATCCGCGCTGTCCTCAAGGACTATTTCGACGGCCTCTATTTCGGCGACATGACGCGCTTCGCCAGCGCCTTTCACCCCGCCTGCCGCCTCTTCACCGTCTCGGACGGCGCGGTGCAGACCATCGACTATGCGCCCTACATGGAGCGCTGCGCCGGACGAAAAGCGCCGGTCGAAAGCGGCGAGCCGCAGGTGGCGGAGATCATCGAACTGACCGTCTCGACCCCGGACACCGCCCATGCGCGCGTCCGCGACGCGTTGCCCCCGCGCACCTTCGTCAACGAACTGAGCCTGGCGAAATCCGAAGGCTCCTGGAAGATCGTCTCGAAACTCTACCACGCCTTCGGCTGATCCTGCCGTCCGTCAGGGCCGCTGCCGGACAGCAGCGGTCCAGTGCCTCGGGCTCCGAGCGTCAAAGCTGTTGTGCTGAGATTGGTGGTGGGGGCAGTCCGGAGCGAACCAGTCTGTGCTTGCGAATTCGCTGTTTACAGGGAATTTACTGGGAATTCGCTCGTTTTGAGCATACTTGCGGACCAGACTGCGACGAAACAACGGGCGATTACAGTGTGTTGCGAGAGATTTCCCTGTGTCCGATAACAGGGAAATCTTCGTGCCGGAACTGCGATTGTCTTGAACGGAAGAGGGATTTTTTTGCGCCTTGCAGGCGCTCAGCTGTCGTCTTGTTTTTCGAGGTGCAGGAGGATCAACGAATGGCCCTGGTCCTGCGCAAGCACCTGCACGAAAAGGTCTGCGCCATCACCATCGAGTTGCCACGCCTCGGCGTCAGTCTCCACCATCTCCGACGTTCCGACACCGAGCGGCACCCGCGGAAGATCGGGCAATCGATCTCCTCCACGAAACGCGAGGAACGGAAAGCTCGCGCTCCTCTCGGTGTAAGTGAATTCGCCATTTTTCGATATGACGATCGCGATCGGCTGCTTGTGCAGGTTGGCGTAGCGGCGAGCCGCGGCGATCTTGCTGATATCAAGGTCGCGGTGGATAGCGAGGATGTGATCGAGATCAGGCAAACGACGCAGATAGCGTGTCAGCAGACGCGCTGGCGCCAGAAGTTCGATTGCGAAGCGGTTTGCCTCGTTCTCCTGCCGTATGTGTATTTGTGAACCTGCCGGCCAACGCATGTCATCGCGCGTGCAGAGGTAGCTGCTTTCGATTGCCTGATGCCAGTCGAACAGAAAGTGACCAAGTTCATGGGCGAGCGAGAAGCGCCTCCGTCGAGAATGGGAACTGCTATTGAGGACAACGCATCCGAACCTGCGCGAGGCGTCGGTCAGAAGCATCGCTTCGAAGCCTCGGAGGGGGACGTCCCTGATCTCTTCGATATCGAGTGCCTGGGCAATCTCGTAGACCGGAACCGGACCCGCGATATCGCCTAACTGACGATGGATTTCTGCAGCTATTCCTTCCGGATTCGCCGCGGCGAATTCGATCGCCATCCGGTCAAGGCTGGGGAGCATCGCGTTGCTTGCGCCGGCGCAGGAATGATTGGATCATGTCGTCGATGACTTCTCGATCCGGTTGGTCGAGATCCGCCGCCAGCCGAAACATGCGGGAGAGATCCGGATCAGCGTCCGTCGCGCCTGTGTCCTCGCCTACAAGCCAGCTGATCGTCACCCCGAAATGGTCAGCCAGTCCTCTGAGAACCCCCAGCGACGGGTTTGTCGTGCGGCCACGCTCCAGCTCCCAGATGTGGGTCTTCGTCACGCCGACGGCTGTGGCGACATCCTGAAATGATTCTTTCCGCGATTGCCTGAGTTCAGCAAGTCGAGCGGCCAGGCCCATGGGGCTCTCCTTTTTGTTGGGGTGCCAATCAAGCATGGTCCGTCGATATCGTCAACGTGACCTGACGTTCGTCATGCTGATAGTTGACGTGAGGTCGTTCATGTGATCTTGCGATAGTGGAAGGTGACGCCGATTCGGAAGGACGCAGCATGTCAGACCCAATCATCGAAATGATCCCAGTCGCGGCCCTTCGGCCTTGGGCCAAAAATGCGCGAACGCATTCGAAGAAGCAGGTCAGGCAGATCGCTGACAGCATCCGCACATTTGGTTTCACGAACCCGGTTTTGATCGACGCCTCGAACAGCATCCTGGCGGGGCATGGCCGGGTCGCCGCCGCGACGCTTCTGGACATGCAACAGGTGCCGTGTTTGCGGCTGGAACACATGACGCATGCTCAAAAGCGCGCTTATGTGCTGGCAGACCACAAACTTGCGTTAAATGCCGGTTGGGACGACGAGGTTCTCGCCGAGGAGCTTCGGGCATTGCTCGAGATTGACCTGGACTTCGACGTCGAGGTGACTGGCTTTTCCATCGCGGAGATCGACAGCCTCGTTGAGGGTCTGATCCCGGAAGAACCTGGCGATCCGGACGACGATCTACTGCCTGGGATCGACACCACGCCGCGGTGTCGTCCGGGAGATATCTGGCAGCTCGGCGCCCATCGGCTGATATGCGGCTCTGCTCTGGATAAAGCCACCGTCGATGCCCTTATGGCCGGCGAGAAGGCGCAGATGGTCTTTACCGACCCGCCATACAACGTACCTATCGACGGTCATGTCGGCGGTTCAGGCAAGATCAAGCATCGAGAGTTCGCGATGGCGTCCGGCGAGATGTCGACCGACGAGTTCACGACGTTCCTGTCGACCGGCTTCCGCAATCTCGCAGACGCCAGCGTCGATGGATCTATTCCCTTCATCTGCATGGACTGGCGGCACATGGGTGAGATGATTCGCTGCCCGCAATCGAGTCTTCAGCGAACTGAAGAACCTCATGGTGTGGGTGAAGGACAATGGTGGCGTGGGAACATTCTACCGATCCCGCCACGAACTCGTCTTGCCTTCAAACACGGTAGCGCACCCACATCAACACGTTCGAGCTGGGCCAGAACGGGCGCTACCGTACCAACGTTTGGCAATACGCCGGGTGAACACGCCGCGGACCGAGCGAATGGATGAGCTGGGGCTGCATCCCACCGTGAAGCCCGTCCAGATGATTGCAGATGCGATCAAGGATGTTTCCGGCCGCGGCGACATAGTGCTGGACCTGTTCGGGGATCGGGTTCGACCCTGATTGCCGCACACAAGACTGGCCGGGGGGATAGCTCTGTGAGCTCGATCCGATCTACTGCGACCGCATCATCCGGCGCTGGGAAGCCTTCGCTAAGGACGAGGCCGAGCAGATTGCCTGCGGCCTGGTTCTGGCAGAACCCATGCAGGCAGCTGCATGAGCAAAAACAGTCTGGCTAGTGGAGAACTGTCGGTGCGGCCGTCGAGTTCGGAATACGAGGTAGGCTACGCCAAACCGCCGGCCGAGACCCGCTTCAAACCCGGGCTTCGGGAAATCCCAAAGGCCGACCTCGTGGCAGCGCCAACAAGCATAAGCTCCCAGGTCTCGGGGAGGAACGGATGAAGTCGATCCTCCTTCAGGAGGCCTACCGGACGATCAAGGTCAACGATGGCGCTGGCCAGGTATCCGTTCCGATGGCGCAGGCTGTCATCCGCTCGCTTGCCGTCAATGCAGACAGGTGCGCTTTGTTTCGCCATGGCCGAACTGCCACGGCTGTACCGATTGCGCCGGCGGTTCATAGTTCCGGATCAGCGCCTTGGCATGGCGATGCATCACCGGGTTTTCGACCGCAATCCGCTCGATCGGCGCATTCCAGAAATCCGAGAACAGATCCGCGCCAGACCGCAGTTCGGCCTGCATGTCGTCGAGCGTCCGGCCGCGCGGCGGCACCGTCAGCCAGCGCACGCCCGAATTGCACAGGCGCGTGCAGGGTGGATGTGCGACGATCAGCAAGTCCCAGCCGTCGCCGAGAATGGCACGCGCATCGCCGGTGATATGCCGGTTGCTCCCATCGTCGGCCGGCAGCAAGTCGCACGACCATGCATCATGGCCGCGCGCCAGAAAGGCGTTCCGCACAATGCCGGAGAATTCGCAGGCGACGAGGACGCGAAGCGATTTCATCCCCGCCTCCGCATCGTCGTCACCAGCCGCTTGCAGGCCGCCTCGACCTTGCGCCGCGCCGGGATTTCGCGGACGCCGGCAAACCGCGCCTGCGCTAGTTCGTCGGTCGCCACCGCCACCGAGCGGCATGCGTCCATGATGGCGTCCTGCAACCTGATCTGCCGTTCGAGCGCGGCGATGCGCAGCCGCTCCGCCGCCACAGCCTCGTCGACCAGCGCCTGGACATGCGTGGCGGCGGCGAGCGTCGCCTTGTCGATTTTGGGATGCGCGGTCATCCCTCCACCCCCATCTCCGCCAGCGCCTTGGTCGCGGCGTCGATCCGCTCGCGCACGGCCAGCCTGATGTCGCTGCGCAGCGAGGTGGCGTAGGCCGAGGCCAGCACGATCTCGCGTACGTCGCCGCCGGAACCGACCGTCAGCTTCAGGGCTTCCAGCCCATCGAGCTTGTCCTTCAGCCGCCGCATCTCGTCCCGCTCGGAAATGAGCGCGCGCGCCTTGTCGATGTCGGCGGCTTTCATGATCCGATCATCCCTGGAAACAGGCTGTCGAAGGCGACGAGGAAAAACCCCTCCGCCGCTTCCGGGTCATAGTTGCGGAGCCGGACGCCGAGCGGCTCGTGGCTCGTCGTCCAGGGCTCTGCGCTTTCCGACAGGTTCACGCGCTCGTCGCCGATGATGCGGCCATCAAACTCGTGCACCAGCGACGGCATCCACGGCGAGAGGTCGAAGCGCTCGCACACCGCCGCCATCACCTTCGCCTCGGCGTCGCGATAGCCGGTCAGATGCGGCTTTACCGGACGCGGCACGTCGACCAGATAGGCTTCGCTGGCGTCATGCAGCAGCGCCCAGCGCTGTTCGGCCAGCCCGCCGCACGCATCCCGCACCGCCCGTGAGAGCAGCACCGAATGCTCGGCCACCGAATAGAAGCGCAGGCAATGTCCGGCATAGCGGCACTGCATCGACAGCGCGTGCGCGATGTCTTCGATGAAGATCTCGTCCGGGCGCGGATCGAGCGGCCAGAACTGCCTCCCCGTGAACGTCTGCATCCAGTCGCCGATGCGTGTTTCCGTCATGGCAAAATCTCCGTCCCGTCGCTCGCGTGTTTCACGTGAGCGGCACTGCAACAGTTTGATTTGATTGAGGGCGGCGTGTAGAATCGCCGCTCCGGAATGCCGAGCCAGTCGCAGATCGCGACCACCTTCTCGAACACGATTCCTTGCGCGCCTCCGATCCGCGACAGGTCGGATGCCGTCACGCCGATCTCGGCGGCGGCGGCGCGATAGCCGAGGCCGCGCTCGTCGATGCGTGTCCGCACGAGCTTCGACAGGCCCCGATAATCGAAGCCCGGACGCGTGTCGGCCTTGCGCTCGGCCTTGCGTTCGTCCGCCGCGATCCGACGCCGCAGCGAGCGGGTGAGCGCAGCCATGGCCTGAGCGGTGTCGTCGGTCATGCCGCCCTCCTCTGCCACAGGCCCTTGTCGACCCGCTCGAACTGGCCGCGCTGCAGCACCTGCCGCAGCTTGTCGCGCCAATGGCGGTTGCCGGCGGTCTTCGGATGGTCGGCGAAGGCGCGATACAAATCGCCGAGCGCGACCGGCCCGTCCCTGCCGTCAAACCAGTCGGCCAAAACATCGCGCCAGGTCTGCGACAGCGCCGGCATGACCAGCGATCGCGGCAAGCGCAGCGGCACGAATGCGCCGTCGATCGGCGCGGCGGCGAGGATGTCGCGATCGTCGCAGCCATAGGAGATCAGCACCGACGGCGCGCCGCTGTTGGCCACCGCGCGCCGTCCGTCCGCCAGATGGAAATTCAGCCGTCCGCGCAGGAACAGAAGGCCGGTTGCCGCCTGCCAGACGAAGCGGTGGAAAGGGTCGGTCTCGGTTCGAGCGAAGATCAGCGCCGTGCCGCAGCCATGCGCCGCCATGCGCCCGAGGAACCGGGTCAGCAGCTCGATCGAGTAAGGCGGGTTCAGCCACACGCGCCCGTCCCACGGCTGCGTCAGCCCGTTGCTCTCCGGGCCGATATGCCGCCGGGCCGTCGGCCACGGGCGGAATTCCAAGCTGCACGGATCGAGGTCGAACGAGTCAACGCCGCCCAGCGCATCGATGATGGCGGGTGGCGTAAACCAGGTGTCGGTCTGCGATTTTGCAGACTGGTGAGATCCCATACCGGCGAACAGATTCATGCCGTCACCGCCTTGCGGCGCTGCCGCTTCGAAGGGGAAACCGCTGTTTCCTGCACGCCGGCATCGGCAGGTGGGGCTTCGGGGCATTCTCCGCTCTGTTGCGGCTTGTCCTCTCGCGGCTCTCCCCGGTCGGCCGGCGGCAAGGCCGGCGCGTTCTCGAAATTCTTCCAGTCGGCGCGGGAGACAATCGCCGGCCCGGCATAGATGCCGTCCGCGTTCCGCTCCCAGATGAACCAGGCGCAGTTCATCCGGCTGCCCGCTTCCTCGCCGTCCCATCCGTCCCGGTGCATCATCGGCAGTCGGCGCGAGAACACGATCACGCGCGCCGGCGGGCAGATGTCCATCGCGAAGCAGCGGTCAGGGTCTTCGAATCCGGCGAGGAAATTGAGATTGAGCAGCAGCGCCATCTTGCGCGGCCGGTGCACGCGCAGCGCGTGCGCGACGAAAGCGTTCAGGATCGTGCCGTAGGGCGGGTTGGTGACGATGTCGTAATCGTCATCCGCGGCGTTGGTCACGCAGAAGTCGATGACGCCCTGGCATTCGCCATGCTTCGTCACGGTGCCATAGTCGACGAGGTCGGAAATCGAGACTTCATAGCCGGCGGCTTCGAGCAGGCGCAGGATGGCGCCCTTGCCGACGGCCGGCTCATAGATCCGCGTCAGGAAGGATTCGAGCGCCAGCAGCGTCGACATCGCTTCCGGCCCGGTTTGGTAGAGATTGTTGCCGCGCTCTGCGGCGGTCGCGCTGTCGGTCCCGACGGCGGCGCGCAGGTTGCCACGGGACAGACCAAGCTCCCGTTTCAGCGCCGCACGGGTCGGGCCGGAGCCAGACGCCAGCAGTTCATCGAGCGCCCTGCGCACGATGCCGGGATCTTCGGCGATGGCGTCGCGGACCCGGCGCGCATCGTGAATCTGGGCGCGGGTCAGGCCCGCTTCCTCTGCGGTAAAACCGTTATCATCGCGAACGGTTTTCGGCGCCCGCCCTTTTCCGCGCCCGATGGCCGCGCGGCGTCATATTCATCGGCCAGGCGCCGCTTCGCCAGCGACTCGATTTCCAGCGCATCGGCCTGCACACGATAGGTCGCGGCCAGAACATCGTCATGCGCGCGCTTTGCCTTTTGCAGCCGCGCCGCGCTCTTGGCCGCATCATAGGTGAAGGCGGCGAGTTCCCCCGCCGCAAGCACCTCCGCCGCCGTTTCCGCGCGCGCCAGCGCTTCCGCCGCCTGGCGAACCAGGGCAGGCAACTCAAACTGGCTGGCGCGCGCGAGAGCAGTCATGCTTCGGCTGCGCCCTCATACGCGGGCAACTCGGTACGCTTCGCTGCGTCGGCGAGATCGTGGCCGACCTGTTCGCGCAGGAATGTTTCCCAGCGGTAGAGCTGGTAGAACCATTTGATGTCGCCACCGGAAATCCGGTAGCGCAACCGCGCGGGGATGCGCACGGCCTCACCGTCGACGAAGGCCGGCAGCGACACCATGAAGATGCCCGGAATGACCACCTTCTCGCCCTTGGCGTTCATGTGATCTTCCGAGAACTCGATCTGGCGTTCGCCGGTCTGCAGGCGGATGCCCTGCTTGACCTTGGCATTGACGAACACTTCCAGATGCCGCGACAGCGACAGCACTTCCGACGGCGTCGCAAAGGTCTCCTTGAACAGCGGCTCGTAGAACGAGCGCTCGCCATCCATCGGCGCGGCGAGTTCGGCGGCATGCTCTTCGATGAAGGCGGCGAAGACCTCCTGTTCCATCGGCTTGCCGTTCATGCCGACCCAGACCTTGAACTCTTCGGTCAGCGGGAAGGCGTAGACGATGCGGTGCTGGCGGTTGCGCGCGTCGCCTTTGGCGTCGTCATAGTCGATCACCGCCGTCAGCTTCGGGTCCGGCCACGAGGTCTTGCCGAACAGCGCCGACCGATCATCCTTGTGCCGGTTGACCAAGTCGACGAAGCTTGCCAGCGTGTTGACGGTCGCGGTTCCTTTGCGGCGCTCCGGCGCCTGGCGCTGTTCCTCGATCAGCGACTTCAGCGAATGAAAGCGCTGGCCGTCGCGGTCGAAGGCGATCGGCACTGCCGACGGCAGGCCGGGACCGAGGCCCGAAGTCGCCAACATGAGGACGGTGGGCTCCGCGCCTGCCACCGCCATCGCTTTCACGATGTCGATTGCATGGGCGTCGAGAGGCGAGGCAGGCGTATTTTTGTCAGCCATTGGAGTTTTCCTTTTCGGGTGGCGTCACGCGGTTTCGGCTTCGTCCTCGCGGCTCGTGACCGGCCGCGTGGAAAACATGTCGATCTGGTTGGGATGCTCGATCGAGAGCTGGCCATCGATCGCCCAGAAGGGCGTCTTCATGAACTTGGCCGTTTCGGGCAGCTTGACCTTGCTTTCGCCCTTCACGTCGATCCGGCCGAGTTCGTAGTCGAACACGATCTTCACGGTGATCTCGGCCTTGCACTTGTCGGCCGGCGCGGATTCAAGCGCGCCGATTGCTTCTTCCAGCTGCTGGTCGAGGTGGCGCGAAAAATCGCCCCGCGACAGCGTTCCGAGCATTTCACGAAAGGTTCGCATCACGCGCGCCATCGTCAGGTTTCCTTCTTGGGTTGGGGGACTTGGTCGGTAAGGGAGAGGAAGCGGCGCAAGGTCAGGATGCCTCCGCGACATGAGCGACATCCGTCGCCAGTCCTGCTGCAGTGACGCGAATGCGCCTCCGGTCAGCGTAGAATTCAACGAGCCCGAGTTCCGAGAGCTTATTCCAGGTTGCCCGCATCACCGGCGCGCGTTCGCCACATGCGAGCAGCACCTGTGTGCGATCGAAAACACCGTCGGCGCTGCGATTGCGAAGCCACTTCAAGGCGGCGAGTTGGTTCGGCGTCGCAGGCATCACCCCTCGCCTCCCACACGATATTTCGAGCCTTCCTTGCTGCCGGCGCCGCCGATCTGCTCGACCAGGTCGTTTTCGCGTAGCGTCAAAATCGCCTTACGGGCGATGTCGGCCGTGGTGCCGATCGCAACGGCGAGGTCGTGCACCGAGATGCGCAATTCCCGTGAACGGTCGGCCCGCTTGCGCATCTCCAGCCAGACCAGGGCTACGGTCACCGAGACGCAATGCATTCGGGCAAAGTCGAGCGGGTTGAACTTCTTGGCGTCGAAGGCCGGGGCCGCAACACGGGGTTCAAGGATCCGGTCGAAATGCTGCTGCACGAACGTGTTCACCGACACACCCGCGCGCGAAGCCGCAGCTACGAGCTTGCGGTTAAACGCCCGGTCGCACTTGACCGAGAAACGATAGTGCCGCTCGCCGCTGTCGCTCACAGGTGCGGTATTGAGAAACATCACGCCCCCTTCACCAGCGACAGACCGCCCTCGCCGCGCGCGTTCGCCGTGGCCTTGCGCAGTTCCTGCAGCCCGCGTTCGAGCTGGGCCGCGGCGCGGTCGATTTGCACGGCTTCCGATGGCGTCAGCTTGCCGTCGGCAAAGGCCATCGCGCCGGTCGACATCAGCTCGCCCATCTGCACGATCGTCTCGGCGTGGCGCGACATGATCGACGCATTGGCCTGCGGCTCGGCCTCGGCCTCTTCGAAGCGGCGCCCGCGCGCGGCGGCGATCGCTTCCGACATGTCGTGCCGCCCGCATTCCTCTTCGAGCGCGAAGATCGCATCGAGCGGCATCAGTTCGAGACTGTCGGGATTGGCCCAGCGGCCGACCGTCGACTTCGAGAAATTGCAGATGCCGCCGGCGCGTTCGATGCCGCCGACAGCGGCGATCAGGTCGCGCTGCTTGGCCTTCAGCAGAAAGTGCCGTGCATTGGCGTTGGGGATCATCGGTCGTCTCCGGGCAAAAGGGTTCC
>Ga0209906_100178_pt1 | contig 63378 bp, 39 predicted proteins | sample FECB24metaG_FD_188303 | JGI IMG/M metagenome (GOLD analysis project Ga0209906, IMG submission 188303) | Cyanobacterial communities from the Joint Genome Institute, California, USA from Joint Genome Institute, California, USA - FECB-24 metaG... ... | reverse complement strand
TTGTGTGTTTTTATTTTCTTTCACTTCGGCATTTGCTAAACCTGCCTTTATTCATGCGCTAGTGCTCCCGCGTGGTCAGTTGGCTGGCTCGCCGGGCAGGTACGACCGTTGCCAGCTATTTGGACATCAAGCCCGAATCACTGAACCGAATTCGTCGGCGCGTACTGATGCAGAACAAAGCCTGAACAACAAGAGCCGCTTGACATTACTTAACTTAAGTGAACGAGTTAGAGCATCGCGCCAAGCCACTTTTGCAGCATTGTTTTACGTAAAGTAAAAAGAAATGCAAAATCGAATTTTCTTCATTGGCCTTGTCTTCATGCTCACAGGCACGCTGCCACTCAAAGCCCAATACGCCAAAACAGACAGCACCTACAAGCGGTGGTTCGTTGGGAGTTCATTCTATATGTTAGGAAATTTTATTCCCAATGATCCAAATCGACCTGAGTACGTACAAGTAAATGTTGGCTATAGAATAACACCCAAAGACGTTGTTTCCTTCAGATTTAAACGATCCATCTATTCCTGGCCAATCGGTATCCCTTTTGGACCATCATTTGTTGCACCGGGACTAAACTATCCCGGACATGCGCGCATACTTGCTCCTACAGTAGGATACCAGCGTTTTTGGTGGAAAGGAGTTTATACGTCCATTTATGCCTTGAATGCTTTTGAAAAATATGTGGATGAGAATAAAAAAAAGATTGGGAATGGATACACGTTATATCTGGACTTTTATTTGGGATATCAGTTCAAATTTTTCAAGAAACGGTTCTTTTTTGAACCGGCTATTGGCCTGTCTTATTGGCCTGTACGAACTAACGTTCCAGAGTCTTTTAAAGCAGTAGAACAAAAGTGGCCTAACTACTTTATTCAACCTGGGTTTGATTTCGGGTATAATTTTTAAAACTGCACTGAGTGGATGAAAGCAGTTGTTTATACTAACTATGGCCCACCCTCAGTGCTGCACCTGACCGAACTGGACAAGCCGGTGCCGAAGTCCAATGAAGTACTGGTTCGGGTGTGTACCTCCACCGTTACAGCGGGCACTGTCTGGACGCGGCAGGGCATTTTTCCCGGTTCCTGGCCCTTCACGGTGGCCCTTCGGCTGATGACGGGCCTGTTCCGACCCCGGCGGCCCGTACCCGGCGTTGAGTTTGCGGGCGTGGTGGAGACCGTTGGTGACCGGGTCGCCACGTTCCGGCCCGGCGACGCGGTCTACGGCACCACCACAGGCCTACGACAGGGGGCTTACGCCCAGTACGTGTGTGTGCCCGAATCATGGCGGGGTGGCGTGGTGTCCCTGAAGCCCGCCCGCCTGACGTTTGCCGAAGCTGCTACCCTGCCCGTTGGCGGCATGACGGCCCTCAATTTGCTTCGGAAAGTAAGCCTTCAAAAAGGCCAGTCGGTGCTGATTTACGGCGCTTCGGGCAGCGTGGGCACGTATGCGGTTCAACTGGCCACGTACCTGGGGGCCTCGCACGATCATGAGTAAGCGTATCCTGATTATCAACGGCCACCCCGACGGAGAAAGTTTTAACTACGGCCTTGCCGATGCGTATCGGCGGGGGGCTACCCAGACCGGGGCCACCGTTAAGGAACTGGCTATTGCCGAACTTCAGTTCGATCCGATCCTGCGCTACGGCTACCGGAAGCGCATCGAACTGGAGCCTGATTTGCTCGACGCGCTGGAAAAAATCTGCTGGGCCGAGCATCTGGTTTGGGTGCATCCGGTCTGGTGGGGTGGTTTCCCGGCCCTATTGAAAGGGGTTATCGACCGCTTGTTTTTGCCAGGCATCGCCTTTCAGTACCGAAAGGATTCGGTATGGTGGGACAAGCTCTTTGCCGGGAAAACCGCTCGCATCATCACTACCCTTGATCAACCTGCCTGGTACTATAACCTGGTCTTCGGCAGCCCCAGCGTAAACCAGCTCCGGAAGAGCGTACTGATATTTTGCGGCATAAAACCCGTAAAGGTGACCTACATTGGTCCCCTACGGAACTCGGGCGAGCAAAAACGTACCCAGTGGTTGAAACGCATATTTCAGTTGGGTAGCCAGTTAAGCTAGTTCCATAACCCGTTTAAACAGTCAGCCGATTGACACAGCTCTTTCAACTCCTCCAGGAGGCCGGTATCAACCCTGCCGACATCGACCTTATCACCCAGGCGTTTAGGGCAAAAGTATTCCGTAAAGGCGAGTATCTGCTTCAGGAGGGTACTACGTGCCAACACGTCGGGTTCGTGGAAGAAGGGCTGTTTATGTTTTTTATTCTGGTGGGCGGTGAAGAGCGAACGACATACACCGTCGGTACCAATGGCTTTCTGACTTCGCTGTGGAGCTTTTTAGGGCAGAAACCCGCTCGCGAAAACATCCGCTGTATACGGGCAGGGCGCGTTTGGCTCATTAGCCACCAGGAGTTGTTCCGCCTGCAACGGGAGGTGGTGGGTTTTCAGGAGTTCTACACGCGTCTGCTCGAAAAAGAGATCTGTTGCATCGAGGAAAGCCGCTACGACCTGATTGCGCTTACGGCCGAAGAACGCTATGAGAAACTCCTGCGCGAGTCGCCCCAATTGCTTCACCAGATACCGCTGCATTATCTGGCCGCGCTCTTGGGCATTACTGGGCGTCACCTCAGCCGCATTCGCGCCAAACAACTGGGGCGGCCATTCATTCCATTAACTATGCCTACCAGTGAGCCTGAAAACCACTAAACATACCTTAATAGGCCAAAGACTTTCCTGGCTGCTCCTATTTTGGGCCGGGTGGCTTCCACTCTATGCGCAGCTACAGATAAGCTCGCCCGTGAATCCTGAACGTATTTTACCTAAGCAAAAAGGGTACCTGATAGCCTTCAATGAAGACTTTACCGGAACGGGCCTGGATACCACCCGCTGGATTCCGTATTATTTACCTCATTGGAGTAGCCGGGATCGGGCTAAACCCCGTTACGCGCTGAAAAACGGCTATTTACACTTGCAAATCACGCCCGATCAGCAGCCGTGGTGTCCTGAGTTCAACGGCGCCGTTCGGTGCTCCTCCCTACAGACAGGCCTGTTCGCCGGGCCGGTGGGCAGTCCGATCGGACAGCATAAGATCAACCCGGCCTGCGTGGTCCGGCAGGCTCAGCCGAGGCAGGAGACCTACGTGCCTACCTATGGTTACGTCGAAATTCGCGCCCGGTGGGCGGCTGGCCCCACCAACGTAGCTGCCCTCTGGATGATTGGCTTCGAGGACAGGCCGGAACGTTCCGCCGAGATTTGCGTGGTCGAACTGAAGGGAAAAGACGTGAAGCCTACCGAGTGTATCATCGGTTATGGGATGCATGCCTTTGGGGATCCTACCCTGCACGAAGCCTTCTACGAAGAACCCTTCGTGCTTGATGTGAGCCAGTTTCACACGTATGCTGTTGAATGGACAAAGGGGCAAGTAACCTTCCTGATCGATAATCAACCCATCCGGGTGATGAGGCAGTCGCCTGCTTATCCCATGCAGTTGATGCTAAGTCTGTACGACGTACCCAACGAGGCTGAACCGAAAAAGGCCTTACCATCAACCCAGGCGTTTGTAGTGGATTACGTGCGCGGGTATTCTCTTCCGTAGTATCGCCTTATCTGAACCTATATCAAGTCAGTAACGAGTTTAGGACAATTATAAACCACAGATGCCTACATTTCCGTTTCTCACAACTGTCTACTACCTCACCGGGCTGCGTGTGGCCCTGGGCCTGATGATGGCAGCCCACGGAGCCGCTCGCCTGTACGTTGGCTCCGTGGGCGCGTTCGGCCAGTTTCTAGCCGGCAAAGGGTTGATGATAGGCCCTTTGCTGGCCTGGGCCATAACACTCAACGACCTCATTGGCGGAGTGTTGCTGGCCCTGGGCTACGCTCAGCGGTGGCTGAGTGCCGGATTCATCCTGGTCATGCTGGGGGGCATCGTGCTGGTGCATTGGCCCAATGGCTGGTTTGTGGTAGGCCATCAGCAGGGAGGCATCGAGTATAACGTACTGCTCATCTTGTGCTTTTTATTGGTTGCCTCCACAAAACGCTAAGCTGCCTTCTCATGGCTCTACAACACCTATTGAACCCACTCATCAAACGCCCCAAGCGGTTGTTTCTGATCGACAGCCTTGGCGCGGGGCTGTCGGTGGTTATGCTGCTAGCGGTGTTGCCACCGTTAGAACACCTGTTCGGTATGCCTTCGCCTGTCCTGTTGATGCTCGCCGTTCCGGCGGGCATGTTCGCTCTGTACTCGGCGGGCTGCTATCTGTTTGCCGGTCCCAGCTGGAGGCTGCTTTTGCGCATCATCGCCGTAGCCAATCTGCTTTACTGCTGCGCAACTGTCAGTCTGCTGGTTGTGTACTATGACAAGTTAACTCCGCTGGGCATTGCCTGTTTCGCGCTTGAGATCGGGGTAATCTGTGCGCTGGTTTGGTTGGAACGACAAGCCGCATGCGTTTATGAATGAGATTCGGCGATACTTTGCAAACACGGTCGCTCTTTCAGATAAGGATCTAACGTTCAGGTTTGCCTTCGCTAATGAATTGTTCGTGCTTATGATTCATTTATCAGCCAGACGCCGACTCACTATCAGGTAGAAACGTTAACACCTACCTCCCTGTGGTAATAATGTACTAAATACAAAACGTACCACCGCACGGCGGCCCGGAAAATTTCATATATTTAAAAGCTATTGGCAAGTGCAACGCCGATAGTCAATATAAAATAATGAAAAATATACTATTTGACTTTATAGCAAAATACGTTTCGCTGACCGAAGATGAAAAGAACGCAATCGTTTCTTTAGACATATTTCGCTCCGTAAAGAAAGGGACGATTTTACTCAATGAAGGACAAAAATCGAAAGACAGCTACTTTGTTTTAAAAGGCTGTATTCGGACTTATTACCTAATAGACGGTGAAGAGAAAACAACAGGTTTCTACACAGAAATGGAAGCGTTGACACCTCCCTGTGTTATAAGCAAAACTCCGTCTGAATATTACATAAGTTGTGTGGAAGACAGTATTCTTACCGTATCAAATACTGATATGGAGGTAGAAGTAAATAGTAAATTCCCAAAGTTCGACATAATGTGTAAACGACTGGCAGAAGAATTATTAGCTAAACAACGAATAGACTTTGACGAGTTTAAGAATTCTTCCCCTGAACAACGCTACCTGAACTTACTCCAAAAAAGACCGGACTTACTTCAGCGTGTGCCACAACATCAGTTAGCCAGCTATTTAGGTATCAAACCCCAGTCATTAAGCAGGTTAAGAGCCAGGATCATAGAGAAAGATAAAGGGTAAGGTGTGTTTCTTCACTTAAGTGAACGAGTCAGGCCACCTAGCCAATCCACTTTTGCAGCATCGTTTCACGTAAAGTAAAAAGAAATGCAAAAGCGGATTTTCTTCATTGGCCTTGTCTTCATGCTCACAGGCACGCTACCACTCAAAGCCCAATACGCCAAAACAGACAGCACCTACAAGCGGTGGTTCGTTGGAACCTCTTTATTCGTTTTACTCGGTAATATGGATACGGAAAATCCGCCCAACTTCGCTCAACTCAATATAGGCTACCGGATTACAGGAAAAGATGTACTTACATTCGCCCCAAAAACCTGGAGATACGCCTGGCCAAATGGTATTCATCCGTTCTTAAACAAAGCCTACAAAAAACCAGAGGAAAAATTTCCGGGGTATGTTCGTGAGTATGGCGTAACAGTATCTTACACACGATTTGTATGGAAAGGATTGTATGCCCAGCTTGATGTAATGCCTACGGGGCAAGTTTTTGTGAAAGACAATGGTAAGAAAATTGACAATGGTTTTCAGCTTTTCAATTCATACCGTGTTGGTTACCATATCAAACTATTTAGGGATAAATTTTTCTTTCAACCATCCCTATGCATGACCCATCGTGCTTTTCATACAGAATTACCGGATGGATTTAAACAGCAGGATGACAAATGGTCCAAATTCATCTTTCCAGAACCAGGACTTAATATTGGATTTAATTTCTAGTGCTGCTACCCTTTGAGGAATACATCGGGATGCTCCCGCCCAATTTGCGGCTTCTGGCCGTACCGGCATCCGTATTCGCGCTCTGTTCGGCCTGTTGCTACTGGCTAGAACGACAGGTTACAATGCCGAGCTTCACACGCAACAGTGCGTAAGAATCCAAAACCGCAACTACTCTGGCGCGTGTTCGTGGAAAGAGGGGAAGGTCTACATAAGAAGACAAGGAAGGAATACCTGACGAATCAATGAGTCACCTGCTACGACAACATATAGAAAAGATTACGCCACTCTCTGACGCAGAGTTTGACTATGTACGGTCGCATTTTACTGAAAGAACATTTAAAAAACATCAATTTCTAGTTCAAGCTGGGCAGGCGGTTGATTTCGACTATTTTGTTTTGAATGGATGCCTGAAATCGTATTATACCAATACGGATGGCAAGATTCACATCCTGCAGTTTGGCATGCCAGATTGGTGGATTACCGATTACCAAGCTTACTATCAGCGAACGACGGCTACGATTGATATTGATTGCATTGAGGCTACCGAAGTCCTTTGTCTATCCTACGACAACCGGGAAAAGTTGTGTTCAGAGCTACACAAATTTGAACATTTTTTTCGAAAGAAAACCAATACCCGGAATGTCGCTTTGCAGCAACGCATTCTTTCGCTGATGAGTACAAATGCTAAAGAACGATACGACAGGCTCTTAGAACAATATCCCCAACTGTTTCAAAAAGTGCCCAAGCAGATGATCGCTTCATACTTGGGCGTTACCAGAGAAACGCTTAGCCGTTTCAATGCCACGGGTAAATAATGTGACCTACCGCACATGAAAGTCGTGCGGTAGGTCCTTTCCAGTCGACTATAGCCGGTGGAATTTTGTGCCATAATATTCACTTCGAAAAAATGGCAAAATTTCAGATTCAACCGGCGAGTAGTACCGTCAACTGGACGGGTAAAAAAGTGTTAGGCTTGCACACAGGGAGCATACGGGTCGAAAGCGGCTTCCTTGAATTGGCTAGCGGTTCGATTACAAGCGGTGAGATTATAATTGACATGACGTCGATTGTCATCACGGACATTGACGACCCCAAAACCCACAACGAGTTTTTGGCCCATCTGCTCCATGAAGACTTCTTCTCGGTGAATCGATTCAAAACCGCAAAACTGGCTGTAACCGGGTCCACTCAAACTGGCGATACTACCTTTACTGTGAGGGGTAATCTTACCATAAAAGAGATCACGCACCCTGTCAGCTTCCCGGCAAAGGTTGAGGTATTCACCAATTACCTCCATGCAATGGGTGAACTTGTCATTGATCGAACCTTGTACAACATCCGTTACGGGTCAGGTAAATTCATTCCTAATCTGGGCGACAAACTGATTTATGACGACTTCGTCCTTCAATTCAAATTGATTGGCCAGACCCGCTAAAAAATGAAAAGACGTAGTGTACTTAGCCTCATTACGTTAGCAAGCGTAGCAAGTACTTCATTGCCGGGCATTGTCAATCTTATGCCAGTAAAAACTAAAAGCAGGATGTGGAATAAAACAAAATTCACAAAGCTGTTGGGTATCGAATATCCAATCGTTCAGGGGCCTTTTGGGGGTGGCTTATCATCGGTAGGACTGACGAGTACCGTGTCGAATGGAGGGGCCTTAGGCTCGTTTGGCGGGCAACCCTTTTCAGCCCAGGAAATTATTGACGTTTGTCTCAATATCAGAAAACGCACCAACAAGCCTTTTAACATTAATCTTTGGGTTAATGACCGTGACAATCTCCTGACTACTTTTGACGATGAGGATTACAAGAAGCTCACCGAACTATTCACTCCCTATTTCAACGAGCTTGGCCTACCCATTCCCCAAAGGCCTACTGACCTAGGTACGTCATTTGACCAGCAGGTAGAAGCCATATTCGAAGCTAAGCCACCTGTGTTCAGCTTTGTGTATGGCATTCCAACCCACGAAATTTTAGAAAGATGCAGAAGGCTCGGGATAATAACCGTCGGTGCAGCTACAACAGTCGATGAAGCTGTTGCCCTACAGAAAGCAGGTGTAGACGCTATTGTAGCCACGGGTTTTGAAGCCGGTGGACACCGGGTTTCCTTTCTAAAATCAGCCGAAGAGTCACTGGCGGGAACGTTTACTCTCATCCCGCAAGTCGCCGATGCGGTTACGATTCCGGTCATAGCAGCGGGCGGAATCGCCGATTCGAGAGGTATCCGAGCGGCTTTGTCTTTAGGCGCTGATGCTGTTCAAATCGGCACTGCTTTCTTGGCGACAGACCAGTCGAACGCATCGCAGGACCACAAAGACAAACTGTTTTCGCCTGAGGCCAAATACACCACTCTTACAAAGGTATTTACGGGTCGGCTGTCAAGAGGCATCCGCAACCGGCTAACGGACGAATTAAAACCCTACGAACACCTCTTGGCTCCCTATCCGTTGCAAAGTAAGTTCATGGCCCAGCTAAAAGCCTATCCGGCCACAGATGATGCTAACCCTGACTTCAAATCATATTGGGCAGGCCAAACAGCCGCTTTGTTAAAACATAGAAATGCAAAACGATTGCTTGAATCGTTGATTAACGAAATGAACAAGGGGACCAAGTAAGCAAACTGATAGATCTGTGTATTGGTGTTCTTCGCTCATCGGTTTTAGGTTAACGCCGGGGGCGCGCCCGATAGGAGGCTGAACGTACTGACTGACCATCCGAAGCGGCTGTTTCTCAATGACAGCATTGGGGAGTGCCTCATGGTGTTTTTGCGGCTGCCCCTTAAGCAAAACTTCGGCATGCCACCGCTCACTCATCGAGCGCGACTGCCAACATCATCACGAAAAAATACGGTCGTTCACAACCCTTCAGATTGGTGATGAATCCTGAACAAAAAACGTTTATAACCGCATGAAAACGTTCTTCGCGGCCATAATGCTGCTGGCTGTATTTAGCTGTGAATCCCAAACCGCAGAGCTAGAGACTGATTGTGTAGAAAAGGTGAAGCCAAACCTTGTTTGCACAATGCAGTACGACCCGGTATGCGGCTGCAACGGTAAAACCTATGGCAATGCCTGTATAGCGATAGCGTCGGGGATTCGGACCGTAGCAAAAGGGGAGTGCCCAGGCAGTGGAAACTAACATTATTCCTGACTCATCTGGTTTATTCCTTAGCTCATCGGTTACGGGTTGATGGCCGGGGGGAGCATTCGCAGTTTTGTCTAAAAAACAAACGCATATGCAACTCAATACTAACCTCCAACAAGAAGTCCGCTGGCTGAAACGATACGTCCTGGCGTCGAGCCTGTTGTTTACCCTGATTCTGTTCTCTGCCTATCGGCATGTGCAGACGCAACGCTTTGAGGTGGTCGAGGCCGAACGCATCAACATTGTCGAGAAAGACGGCACGGTGAAGATGATTCTGACCAATAAAGACCGATTTCCCACCGGCGATGAACGCATCAATAACCGGCCTACCAACAAGACACGCACCAAACGACCGGGGATGCTCTTTTTCAACGACGAGGGCCTTGAAGCAGGGGGCTTCATCTTTGACGGAAAGAAAAACGCGGACGGGCACGCAGGCGGTATGTCGCTCACCTTCGACCGCTACGACGGCGATCAGGTGATGCAGATGCTTATTACCGATCAGCTCGTAAAAGGGAAACGCTACACCCAGCACGGGCTGGCTTTCAACGATTACCCCAACGATACGCTTACCCAGCAGGGCTTTAGCTACCACATGGATCAGCTCATGGCCGAGAAGGACCCCGCCAAACGTGACGCTATGGAAGCCCGGATGCGGCAGCAGGGTATGTTCAGCGTACCCCGCATCTACTTAGGCCGGACCGGCGATGCCAACAATGGCCTGTACCTGTTCGACGAGGCCGGTATGCCCCGCGCCATGCTATACGTGGATAAACAGAATAAAGCCAAGCTCGAATTTTTCGATGATAAGGGGAACGTCGTCGATTCATGGCCAAAACAGAAATAAAAAGGGACGATGCGCAAGATTCGAGCTACCTGGAAAGGTATGTTGCTGTTGCTGGGCTTCTGTTACGTACTGGCCCTGAGCCATGCCGTACAGGGCGGTTCGTGGGCGTCGTTCAGCTTCAAGGTTGATGCCCCATGGTGGATATTCCTACAAGGCTTGCTCATCATCCAATGTATTCGCTGGTCAAGGGGGCTCATAGGCCCCTACCAGCCTGTCCACACCCGGGTTGGAGCCTACTATGCCCGGCTGTGGGTAGGTAGCTTACTATTTTTTCTGGCATTGCAGAAAAGTGTTGGCCTGATAATCGCCTTGGCATTTGGCAACGTGACTCGCAACTTCAATGCCTACACGCTGCTTTTATCCACGCTTGACGATCTGCTCCTGTTTAGCTTAGTCGGAAACGCTTATCTGTTATGGCAGTACTTGCAGGATTACCACGACTTGCAACAAAAGGCCCTGACGGCCGAGAAACTAGCGGTTCAGCACCAGTATCAATCGCTTAAAAAACAGCTGGATCCGCACTTTCTGTTCAACAACCTGAACGTACTCTCCCAGTTAATCGAGGAAGATAGCCATCGGGCGGGTCGCTTTCTGCACAAACTCTCAAACTTGTATCGCTACACGCTGCACCACCAAACCGGCCACCTGGTTCGGGTGGCCGATGAGCTGACACTGGCGCAGGACTACCTGTTTCTGATCAACGAACGTTTCGATAATGGCTTCCGGCTGGTGATGCCCCCTGCACCCTACCCCGCTGACCGCTACGTCCCCTGCTTTTCGGTGCAGAATCTGGTGGAGAACGCTGTTAAACACAACGTGGGTACCCCTGACGCTCCGCTACTCATTACGATTGGCCAACCTACCCCCGACGAATTGACGGTGGAGAACGAACGTCGGCCTGGACCGGTACGCCGGAGCAGCGGGACCGCCCGAAAGGTAGAATGTATAGGCATCGGTCTGCAAAATCTGCGGAAACAGTACGCCATTCTCTCGGACCGTAGCATCCAGATTGAGCAGACCGATTCTCATTTTCGGGTAACCCTACCGCTTTTAGCGATTGCCGCCTATGAACATAGTACTGATTGAAGACGAGAAGCCCGCACGAAGAAAACTGGTCCAACTCATTGGGCAATACCCCACGCCCATGCAGGTGGTAGCTGAACTGGACACAGTTGAGAAAGCGACGCTGTACCTCCAGACAGCTCCTCCACCCGATCTGATCTTTTCCGATATCGAGTTGCTTGATGGCAACGTGTTCGAGGTCTACAAAATCATTACCCCGCCCTGCCCCGTCATTTTCACGACGGCTTACCAGGAGTACCTGCTTGATGCGTTTGGACACAGCGGCATTGGCTATCTGCTAAAACCCTTCGACTATGAGCAGTTTGCGCGGGCCGTTGGGCAGTACGAGACACTCCGCCGGAATTTTGAGCTCAAGCAACGTACGCTGATGCATCGACTAGAAACCTGGATAGATCAGAACCAGTCGGCCAGTTACGCGGCTCGTTTCCCCATCAAACGGGCAGACGGCATTTACTTTCTGGAAGCGGCAAGGATTGTGTACATCAAGGCCGATGGGCCGGTACTTAAAGCCGTTGACGAGATGGGCAAGACGTACCTGCTTACCGACCACTCGCTCACCGACCTCCAGACGAAACTGGATCCTTCCCACTTTTTTCGCATCAACCGAAGCGAGATTGTGCAGAAGAAATTCGTTAGAAAAATTGACTACTACACCAAAAACACCCTAGCCGTGCATTTCAGTCACACGGCCGACTGTCTCATCACCAGCCAAAGCCAGACCGCTGACTTTAAAAAGTGGCTTTTGAGGTAGTTTCCGGTAGAGCCACGCGCTAGTCGACTCCTAAGCTTATACCAGATGCATGTGCCGGAACTTTCTTGAGTTAATGATTTGGACGCGATGACTCGCGAGATCTTGATTAACCTGCTCAATTTATCCTCCAGCGTTGCCATCTTATCTGAAGAATGGCTTAGCACAAGCCCTAAAGCTAAAATCAAGTTGTACAGCTACGCACTCCACTGCTAAAATGAAGTGACTATTCGAGCAGAATGTATTGAAAAAAATTAAACTCAGCCGCCGGGGTGACTCGGCGGCTGAGTTTAATTTTCCCCGCTACGACAAGTCGAATGGGCCTAAAATCCGTTGTGTGGCTCAGCTCTGGACAGCGACGTTGTTGCTATCGGCCCAAATCGTTCAGTAAAAAAAGAGAGTCATAAAACATGGTGAACGATAAATTTGAACGAATTTATTGAACGCAAAAAGGGTTGTTTCCAGCCTCTTATACCTAGTCACCGTTCAGCAAAACGTCCGATTATTTTAATCAGGAGAATGTTAAAATTTTCACAGGCCCGCCGTGTAGACCTTAAAGGGGTGCGCTAAAGCGAGTTATGCAGGCTGAGCCAGATAAATGGAGACAGGTTGGACGGGATGCGCAGATGTTTCAGTATCTTATACACCAGATTACGCGCCGATTGGGGACTCAAGCCTATAATTTTGGTTGGCTATCGACTGAAGTAGCGTTTGAAAGGTCGGCAAATGCGTCATGGTTTCCCGTGAGATAAGACATCCAAAACTGCTCGTCCGTTAATCCGTTTATTCCTTCGTGGAGTACCATGACCAAAAATAAGTATTAAGCCGAATATCGCTATGTTACGCCGTTGTAAACGCGGTAAAAGGCGGTACATGTAACAGCTACTTCACATCAATGGACCGGTAGGCCTGCAGCGCGGCCAATGCCCCCGCCTTGCCCGGATTGCTGAGGCCGTGTTCCATCCCGACAAAGCCCCGGTATCCTTTATTGTATAGATGTTTCAATACGTTCGGGAAGTTGATCTCGCCGGAGGTTGGCTCCTTGCGGCCGGGCGTGTCGCCAATCTGGACATAGGCAATTTCGTCCCAGGCGTAGTCGAGGGTGGGCAGGATGTGCCCTTCCTGAATTTGCACGTGGTACACGTCGAACAGCACCTTCACACTCGGTCGACCTACCGCTTTGGCCAGCGCATACGCCTGCGGAATCGTGTGCAGAAACATGTTGGCGTGGTCGACTTTGTGATTCATCGACTCCATGACCATCACAATGCCGTGCGGTTCATAGATGTCGGCGATGCGCTTGAGCAGGTCGATGGCGTTGGCCATCTGAAAATCGTAGGGCAAGCGCGAATCCGATGCGCCCAGCACGTTGTGAACGACCGTAGTATTCATGCGTTTGGCAATCTCTACCGACGCCCGCACATCGGCCAGAACGCCCTCACGCAAACTGGCATCGCGCCCGGCAAAGGTCACATCTTTGAAGGTCAGCGTTCCGACAAACTGCCCAAACTGCATACCGAGTTGCTGCACTGCTTTGCTGATGCGTTCCTGCTCAGCCACCGACCGGTTTTTGAGCATGGTACATTCCCACGCTCGGAAGCCCTGGTCGTAGCCCCACTTAATTTCATCGACCGGGTCAGTAGGAGCTAGACCTCTGAAGATGCCGAACTCGGGCGAAAATTTGGTCTTAAAGGGGGGGGCGGTTTCAGCGGTTGCTCCGGATAAGCCATCGCTACCAACTACCGCGGCTCCGGCAAACAGGCTGTTTTTTACGAAGGTGCGACGGTTCATGGCGGGTAAGGTTAGCGGAGAATAGCCTGGTCGGTTTCGGGGTCCTGGTCTTGTCCGAGCAGAAAAGCCATCAGGTCGGCCATTTCCTGTTTGGAGAGGAGTTGGTCCAATCCCTGCGGCATCATCGACGTGTTTTGCATGTCCATCGAGACAATATCAGTCCGCGGAATCCGCACCGACGAAGTCTGCGATGTACCCAGTACAATGGCCGCAGGGGTTTGCTCCTGAATGATGCCGACATGCTCACCGGTTTTGGTCTTCACGCGATAGGTTTCGTACTCTCGAACGAAGCTCACGCTCGGATAAACGATGGCTTCCAGCAGGTCGTGCGCTGAGCGGTCTTTCTGGATAGACGTCAGGTCGGGACCGAGTTTGCCGCCCTCGGCTCGTACTTTATGGCAGCCTGAGCAAATGGCCTTGCCGTAGAAAAGCATTCGGCCGCGCTCCAGGTCACCGCTGGCAATCAGGTTCTCCATCTCCTTGATCCGCTGCAGCCGTCCGGCCTGTAGCCCCTGCAACTTCGTCATCAGGCCATCCACAGCCGGTTTCACGTCGGCCGGGTACCCCGCAAAAAGTGCTTTCAGGTTATCTTCCGAAAAGCTATCCAGAATAGGCGCTTTGGCAAGGGTATTCGCCAAGGCGGTACCAATGGCGGCCGAATACGTTCCTTTGAATACCGGTACAAGGCGCGGCAGAATGAACGCGTCGGCTTTGGGCAGGTAGTCCTGCGCCAGTTTCAGGAGCTGGTCGTCGGTGAGTTTCGCCTGCGCCAGCACCGTAGCGGCCTGTTGCCGAAGCGGTGCATTGGCTCCGTTGGTTAGCTGGTGGTAGAGGTACGCAAATTGCGTATCAGAAAAGTTTGGCTGAGTCTTTAGCAATGTTCCCAATGCACTCATGCGTAGCGAAGCCGGGTTTTTGGTGTTGTCCGTCACTTGGCGAAGCTGTCCAGTCAGGGCGGTGAGGCTCCGTAGACCAGCCAGTTCGAGGGCGCGTGTCTGCACCATCGGGTCAGTGGCGGCACCCGCTCCAACGAGTTGCTGACCGATGCCATCGACCCAGTTCTGCGGCATTTTTTCGGACGGAAACCGGGCCATGGTGTTCAGAATAAATAGCTTTCGGCCCGCCGGGGCTGTCTTCAACTGGCTGGCCATGAACTGCTGCATGGTTGGGTCATTGCTGAACGCCACCAGCATATCGCCGAACAACTGCTCTTCATCGGCGGTCAGTTGCGCATCCGCGAACCGACCACGCAGAAAATCGACCATGTCACCGGCCCAGTCTGGATGTCGCGACGCGACCCACAGAGCCGTTCGTTGCAGATTCTTGTCCCGGCTTTTTAGAAAGTTAGTTAGCTGACTGGCCTGTAAGGTCGAGGACCGCATCTGGTCGAGGGCAATCAGAGCCGCTTTGCGCACTAAGGGTGACGCATGGGAGAGTGCCAACGCGACGGGCTGGGGCTGGTTCAGCGTGATGAGTGAATAAATAAGCGCGTGCCGAACGAAGCGGTCTTCGGTATTGGCCGCTGCCGCCAGCAGCGCCGGAACAGCTTTGGTATTCCCTAACTGACCGAGGGCCGTGGCTGCCTGCCGCCGGGTGGCCTGGTCGACCGTGCCAACCATAGTCATTAATTTGGGTAATGCCTGCGCATCGCGTGCCAGACCAACCGACCGGGCGGCCGCTACGCGCACCTGCACAGCGGCATCGGCTAGGGCGGTTCGTACGGCGGCCTGTGCAGGCGCTGTGCCGATGCGGTACAGCGCAAAAACGGCTTTGGTACGGGCATCGGCCGAGCGCGACTGGCGCAGCAGCGTAGTAAGCGGGCCGACAGCCGCAGCTCCCAAATCGACCAGCCGTTCAACAGCCCGGTCCTGGATAGTCGGGCGCGGGTCGGTCAGGTACGTAATAGCTTTGTTGGGGGTAAGCGATGACCACGCAATCTGGTTGCCGTACGGGTCATCGGCTTTCACTACCCCTTTGCGCCGAACGCGATAAATGCTGCCTTCCAGTTCGGGTTTGGATACCTGAGAGAGCGGACACCCTTCGATAAACCAACCGCCTGTTTCGACCACCAGCAGACTGCCGTCGGCATCTTCGAGTACGTCGGTTGGGTGGAAATCTTCGTCTTTAGTCGAGAAAAATACTTCATCTTCAGTTCGGAATGAGCCGCCGTCGCGGATGAGCTTGTGGCGCAGCACCCGGTGCGTATTGAACTGGGCGCTGAACAGGTTATCCTTGAAATCGGTCCCCAGCGCCGTATGCCGATACCGACCAATGCCCGACGGCGCCACCCGCGAATACTTGCTTACGACCGGCATCAGTTCGCCGGTACGAACAAGGCTGTCTCCGGCAATGCGGTTGCTGGGTTTGGGGTACACGCCCCCTTCGGTCCAGTACACGAGCGCGTCGCGGAGACCAGCCTGTGGGTCGGTGAAATACGTTTCGGTACCAATGGGTTCAGCCGCTTCGGTAAAAGTCAGTTCTACCGGGTTGTTCATGCCCCCGGCCGAAATCCATTCCAGCCCCGACCCATCGGGTCGAACGCGCCAGATACGACCCGTTTTGCCCTTCAGCCGCTGTCTTTCTTTGGTAGTCACGTCAAAACCCATAATGGCGCTGGTCATGTACAGCCAGCCATCCGGCCCAATAAACGGCCCTACCAGGCTATTAGCGTTGACGTTCAAAACCCAGCCCGTCAGCAAGACCTCGCGTTTGTCGGCTACACCGTCGCCGTTCGTATCAGTAAATTTGAGCAGGTCAGGGGCCGAGCTGGCATAGAGGCTACCTTTATAGAAGACACCACCCTGAGGAAAACCGACCTTGTCGGCAAAAATGGTGGTCTTATCGTATTTGCCGTCGCCGTCGGTATCGGTCAGTAGTTTGATTCGAAACTGCGGGTTGTCCAGGGCATCTTTCGTCTTTTTATACACGTGGCCGGTCGACTCAAACACGAACATCCGGCCGATTGCGTCCACGGTCGCGAACATGGGGTAATCGACCAGATCAGGCCCCGCGGCCACCTCGACGGTGTAGCCATCAGGCACCCGGATGTCAGCCAGCTTTCCATTATTTCTTTTTTGAAAATCGGACTGCATCGGACCAGAACTGACTAGTAACAGCATGCCCGCTAAAGCGGTAATGCATGTGACAGGTGTTGGTGCTTTCGACAGAAACATAGCGAATAAGCGAGGGTTAGCGACCGCTGCTAATAAGTCGGATTGTGTATAAAGCTACTGAATTTCAGTAGCTTGTTAAGCTTAGACCAGGAGAATAGCCTTTTTAGCAATATCTTAATCTGGATACTGACATCTGGGTGGGCCTGGGTGGGTCCGGCTGGCAATGCATCAATTGATTTTCGTCCTTTGTTTTATGACAACTCGACTGTTTGGAATCCTGCTTCTCTCGTTGGCCTGCGGGTTTATAACCTGTAAAAAAGCTGACTCCGGCACTACGCCAGCCCCGAAACCACCAGCTGCTGTCACACCTGTTGACGTGACAATCGACATGACCAAAACGTACCAGACTATTGCCGGTTTTGGTGGTTTTGGTGCGCAGGATGTGTACTGGTCGAACGGTCCCTTTACCAGCGAGCGGTTCGTGCGCGATGTGGTGACCGACCTTGGTTGTACCATCATCCGCGACGAATTGCCTACCTCCTTCGAGATCGACAACGATAACGCCGACCCGACCGTAACGGACCTCAGCGCGTATAACCTGACCCGGCGTATTGGCGGACATCACGTACCGTTCGGCGACCGCGTGCCGCATTTGAAGGCGTTGCGGGAGGCCGGTATTCAGACTTTTATTGCGTCGGTCTGGAGTCCGGCGCCGTGGATGAAGTGGAATAACCGGGTCGATAATGGTACGCAGCAGAACTCGGCACCGGCTTACAACCGGGCCCCAACAGCCGCTACTAATCAACTCAAGCCTGAGAACTACGAAGAGTTTGCCGAAAGCTGTGTGGCGTATTGCCGCATCTTTAAACGCGAAATCGGAGTGGATTTGTACGGGCTCAGTATTCAGAATGAGCCGCGTTTTTCGCAGTCGTATCAGTCCTGCGTGTACGATGGTGAAGCCCTGCGCGACCTGATTAAAGTGGTCGGTCGGCGGCTGAAAAAAGAGGGTATCACAACGAAGCTGTTTCTGCCCGAAGATGTGGGCTGGCTCGATGGTGTGCGGAACATGACCCTGCCAACGCTGAACGATCCCGAAGCCAGGCAATACGTCGGCATGGTGGCAACACACGGCTACGCCCTCGACGGCATCAGCCCGGCATCGACCGATGCCACAACCTGGCAAACCATGTCTGGCTGGGGGCAGCCGTATAACCTACCGCTGTGGATGACTGAAACCTCCGGCTTCAAGAACAACGACGAGGGCGCTATGGCCTTGGCCAAAGCGATATACACCGCCCTGCGCTTCGGTAATGTGTCCGCCTGGGTGTTCTGGACGCTGAGCACCGGTACTCTCGACGAGTACTCGCTGATGAACAGCCAGGGTGCGAAAAGCAAGCGGTACTACGTCTCGAAGCAATTTTACCGCTACGTCCGGCCGGGGGCTGTGCGGGTAGACGCGGCTACGACCGACGCTGAGTTGCTACCGCTGGCCTTTATGAAAGATGGCCTACCGACGTTTGTGGTCAGTAACGTCGGCAAGGCCGAAAAAGCCATTCGTATCAAAGGCGACAGCGGGATTACGCAGTATCAGGTTTTCCGAACGTCATCGTCCGAAAACTGCAAAGAACTGATGGCTGTAAAAGCAGGCAACCCAGTCACCATTCCGGCGCAGGGTGTCGTCACGCTGGTTGCGGTAAAGTAGGAGCCTCACCATAGGCAGCAAAACCCTTCACACTCGGGAAGCTATCCCATCCATTCGTCACCGATAAGCTCATTCGTCAATCCGATTTGAGCCGGTTCGGAGCGGGATGGTTTTGCCGTTCCAGATGAACGTACCCGTCAGGCCGGCGGGCAACACTACCTCGCCGATGAGACCGGTCGGGCCCGAGCGTTTGAGGGAAAGCCGGATGTCGCCCAGCGGGTGAGGCATGGAACTGGCAAGCGAGGTGAGCGGACCGAGGCTGGGCTGAATCCGTACCGTTCTGAATCTTGGCGTGGCCGGTTGGATGCCGCTCACCAGCGCGAGCAGGTAATAGTTTGGGCTGGCACTCCAGGCATGGCAGTCTGACCGGGGCTGCACCTCCCACTCCGAAAACGTAGATAGCCCCTGGTCAACCATATTGCGCCAGGCCTGCAGGCTGAGCAGATACTGGTCGCCGAGCCCCGTTTTTTGCAGGGCCATGGCATTATAAAACTGAAAGTACGTTTCTGATTGAATGAGGCTGGTGTCACGAAGAGCCCGTTCCAGGAGCGACCGCTGGTCTGACGCTGGTACCGTATTAGTCAGGACAGCCATTACGTTGGCGTGCTGACTAAAAAAGGTTTTGCCCGGTGTATCCGAAACGAGCTGCCGTTTTGAATCGTAACAGTGCTGGAGGGTGGCCTGCCGGAGCCGGTCGGCCAGCTGTTTGTAATAAAGACTTTCGCCTGGCCGACCAAACGCATCGAGCAGCTGAACGGCGTGGTCCAGTGCATAAACGTAAAACAGCGTGTTCACCGTCATCCCGTCCCACCCCTGTTCGTCGGCCAGTTTGCGTAATGGATAATGCGAATCAATAAAATCATAGTACGGTAATGCGTTTACCATCCCCCGCTCGCCGATCTGGGTTTCAAACCAGTCGAGCACGTTACGGATGCCTGGCATAAACTGACGGACAAACGCATCGTCAGACCGATGCATCCAGTAGTCATGAATCATTACGATCCAGGCCAGCGAAAACGTCGGCGTAATCTGCACCAGTTCGCTTGGGTATCGACTCTGCGTGATGCCCTCAGGTATGCGAGACTGATTAAATTGAGCAATGGCGTTGCGCATGAGCCGGTCGTCGCCGGAATTATACAGGGAAATCAGCGACTGAATCCGGGTATCGCCAACGTACTGTAACTGTTCATAGTATGGGCAGTCCATATACGTTTCGTTAGCACAGAGCCGGGCTGTTCGCCAGCCCACATCCCAGATGGCTTTCAGGCTGGCATCACTGCTGGTAAAGGTGGCCCGCTGCTGAAATGGATAGGCCGTAAATCGGCTATCAAAACGGTGCAGGACTAAAGATTCAGCGCCCGTTTCGATATCAAGCTGGACGTAACGAAACGTCCGGTACCAAAGGGGCATGAACGCGCGCCGGGAGCCGCCGTCGGGCCGGAACCGGTCATAATAACCCAGAAGCTGCCGACCTTTGACCTCATTTCGATTTCCCTTTTTGTTCGTTGTTGAATCGAACAGGGCCTCACTATAACTGAATTTGACGGTTGACCCCCGGCCACCACTAACCACCAGATGCGGGTAAGCCGTAGTCAGTTCACCCTGATCGAGCAGCATCGAAACGGTTGTGCTGGCCGGGATGGTTACGTCACTCCTGCCCGTGAGCAGAGCGTCCGCGACTTGAAGGCCATCCGTCCGCCGGATAGCCGCAAACGATTGCCAGCGCGATTCGAGGAGTGGGATTCGGCGGGGCACCATATTCCAGTTTATATCACCCGCTACGCCATCCGTCTTACCCTGAGCTAGTAGTATTGGCTTCTGCCAGTCGCTATCATCAAACGTGAGTGTCTGCCAGCCCCACGGATACCGGCCGGCATCCAGGTCGTCGCTGGGGCCTACCACAAAATACCAGTATCTCTCAAACTTGACGACCGGTCCCCACGGAATAGCTGTATAGGCAGGGTTGGCGTACACTTTCCATTTATCGTCGGTATTGACGACTGATTCAACCGTTGTATTGCCTTGTACAATGAACCCGGTCTGGTGTGACATCTGCGCCAGTGGAGCATGCGAACCGAAATTCCAGACCACGGCCGCCAATACGTTTTGCCCAACTTTCAGGTAAGGTGCAAGGTCTACTGTTTCAAAATGCCAGTGGTTAACATCGCCCCGGGCAGGTCCGAGGCTGACGAGCTGCTCGTTGACAAACAATTGATAGCGATTATCGGCCGAAAGGTGAACGATGAATTGCTCCGGTTTGGTCGGCAGGTCAATTGTCCGGCGGAAATGATACACACCGTAGTCTTTCAGCGACACAGCAGGCGGAGCAATCCAGCGGGCGGGCCACCGCTTGGTCAGGAGATCTGGATTAATCGAACTAGTGATGGGTTGTGCCAACGCCAAAGCAATTGCACTGATACTGAAACCCGCGATCAGTACGAACCGACTCATGGTCAGATAAAAATAAGTAAAAGGCATGCTTATCAGAAGTTGGGTACTGTGGTTTTTCCATCCACTAAGCTGGCGTTTGGAAGTATTCGAACGAAGCTCTGCAAATAGAAAAAAATAACTACAACGAGCATCGGCGATCAGGTCAGACCCACCCAGATTCTCAAACTTAAATTATCTCCTTTATACCCAAAATATTATCTATAACCTTAATTATATGAACCCAATACGCTACTATTCACAGGGTTTGTTGTGCGTACTAAGCCTTTTTCTACTTGTAGTGCTGTTTGGAACGGCACAGGCACAAAACCGAACGCTTACAGGTCGGGTAGTTGATGCTGCCGACAGCCGGGGGCTTCCCGGTGTGAACGTGCTTCTAAAAGGTACAACAAACGGAACAACTACCGACGCCGAAGGTAACTTCAGGCTCACCGTGCCGAATGGAACCGCTACGCTGGTCATTTCGTCGGTGGGCTTTCTGTCGCAGGAAGTGTCCGCCGGCAACAGCGGTACCATCAACGTAAGCCTGCAATCCGATACGCGCGCCCTGAACGAAGTAGTTGTTGTCGGCTACGGTCAGAAAACCACCCGTAAGTTAACCGAATCAATCGGTACGGTGCAGGCCCGCGATATAACCCGCTTGCCGGTTGCTAGTCCCGAGGCTGCTATCCAGGGACGGTTGTCAGGTGTGCAGATTACGAATGTCGACGGTACACCGGGCGGCCCGGTATCAATACGTATCCGGGGCGTCAGTACAGTAGGAAACAACCAGCCCCTGTTCGTTGTCGATGGTGTACCCATCGGCGATGGCACGGGCAACCAGATCAACCCGGCTGATATTGAGAATATCTCTGTGTTAAAAGATGCTTCCTCAGCGTCAATTTACGGCCTGCGAGCTGCCAATGGCGTGGTGCTGATCACGACCAAGCGCGGGAAGCAGGGAAAACCCCGGGTTAATTTCGATGTGTACACAGGCGTTCAGAACTTTCCGAAGGAGTATAATATGCTCAGCACTACGGATTATCTGGCGCTGGCGCAGGAAGCGCAGGCTAATGCGAATGCTCAGTCAGGCCTGAAACCGGGTGACAAAGATTACCTGGTGCTGCACCCCGACCTGCGCCCGGGAGGAAAATATACCACTGTTGATAATCGGCAGGAGTTCCGCGATGCCGTTATCAACGACAACGCGCCTATTCGCAACTACAACCTGTCTATCTCGGGCGGCAATGAGAACTCAAACTATTTTGTATCGGGCGCTTATTTTCAGCAGAATTCTATCGTAAAGAAATGGGATTTAGGCCGGTACTCGTTCCGGGTAAACAGTGACCACCGCGTAGGGAAGCGGCTGAAGGTCGGGCAGGCCCTGACCGTCTCGTACACGCAGACCAAACGGGGCAGTAATGCCGGTGGTGATGGCTTTATTTATGCGGGCACCATCAATCAGCCGCCGTTCTTCAGCATCTACGACAGAGACCGTTTAGTGCCCAACAATCGCTATGGCTTTACGGGTAATGCAGGCGTAGCCGGTCTGACAATTCTGAACGTAGCCGGTATCAACCAGGTGGTTGACAACACTGACCGGGGAGCCCGACTGCTGGGCAACATATACGGTGAGCTGGAAATCATTAAAGGGTTACGGTTCCGGTCGGTGGCGGCTCTTGATTATGGCGTATCGCGCAATACGGCCTGGCGCCCAGGCTATACGGCTGCCGAACTGGGCCAGGAACGTAACACCAATGAGTTCAATGATTCGCGGGGCGAAGGGGTTCAAAAGGTGTTTACCAATACGTTATCGTACGACGGCGTGTTCGGCGGTCATACCATCAACGCCATCGCGGGCACCGAATACCAGGAGATCCGAAGCAACTCACTGGGTTATACAGGCTTCAATTTCCAGAGCACAAACCCGAATTTCTACCAGAACGTGAGCAACCAGCAGGGGAACTCCGACGGCAAAGGTGGGTTTTTGTTCAACAACGTAGGCGCTGGCTTGTCGCAACGCGCCTACGCAGCTTATTTCGGACGTGTTAGCTACGATTTTCGGGATAAATACCTGGTGACGTTCACGGCCCGTTATGATATGACATCGAACTTCGCTCCTGAGAACCGGGCCAAGTTATTTCCATCCGTATCGGCCGCCTGGCGTCTCTCGAGCGAAGAGTTCTTCAAAGACAAAGTCCCATTTATAACCGATCTTAAACTCCGCGCGAGCTGGGGTCAATTAGGTAACGATAAAATTGGATTGGATTTCCCGTATGTGGCCCGGGTGGTGCAAGCCCCCTGGTATACGCTGGGCGTGAACCAGTCGTCGTTCAAAGGCTCAGGGGTGCCGGCGCTGATTAACCGGGGTCTGCGCTGGGAAACCAACGAGAGTATTGACGCGGGCTTTGATGCTACGCTGTTCGGCCGGTTAAATATCCTGGCTACGTATTACAATCGGAATACCAAAGACTTTCTGTATAGCCTGCCGGTTAACCTTTCATCGGGCTTTGGGTCTATCCCGGTTAACCTGGGTCAGGTTAATAACCGGGGTATCGAGCTGGAAACAAGCTACCGGACTCAGCTAAGCAAAGGCGCAACCCTCGAACTGTTCGGCAACATCACAACCATCCGCAACCGACTGGTAGCGTTGGCACCCGGTGTACAGGAGTATTCGAGCGGCAACTATCGTACGGCCGTTGGCTATCCTATTGGCTATTTCTACGGGTACAATGCGCTCGGCGTTTATCAAAACCAAGAACAGGCCAACGCGGCTCTGCCCGACGTAACGGTTAATAAGCGCAAGCCAGTGCCGGGCGACCTGATTTTTGAAGACAACAACGGCCCTGGGACCGACGGAGCACAGTTCAGCGGTCAGCCCGACGGACAGATTACGGTTGAAGACCGGACGTATCTGGGCAAATCGATCCCTGATTTCTTTTACGGATTCGGGGCCAATGCTACGTTCAAAGGGTTTGATCTGGCGATTTTGTTCCAGGGGGTGGCTGGAAACAGTGTTTACAATACGTTTCGGGCGAACGCTGAGAACCTGTTGGGTGGCGGCCGGAATGCCCTGGCTTCTGTAAGTGAGCGCTGGCAGGGTGAGGGAACCAGCAATGAGATGCCCCGGGCCACGGCCATTGACCTGAACAGCAACAACCGGTTCTCCAGCCGCTGGGTTGAAAGCGGCAGTTTCCTGCGTTTCAAGAACGTTCAGCTCGGCTACAGCCTGCCGCGCGTTGTGCTCGACAAAGTCAAAGCCTTCCAGTCGGCCCGCGTCTACGTAGCGGCTACGAACCTGTTCCGGATCACGAAATATAGTGGTCTTGACCCTGAAGTGGTCTCCTATGGAAGTGCCGCTTCGCAGTTACAGGCGGGCACCGACAACGCCAATATTCCCCAACCCGTCACCGTGCAGATCGGTGCCAATCTAACCTTTTAAGTGTCACTGACATCGGTATGAAAAAGCGATTTCTTCCAATAACCTTAGCCGCGCTGATGATTAGCGGCCTGTTTACCCAGTGCGAAAAAAAGCTCAATCTTTCCCCCCTGGGTACGCTCGATGAGCAGACGTTCTACCAGTCGGAAAATGATTTTAAAGGTGCCGTACTGCTGGCGTATTCAGCACTGCTTAACTACACCTACGAGCAGTTCGACGGTGGCGGCTGGTTTACTGGCGTTCTGTTGCCAGATGATGACACGACCTATCCAAACAGTGGTGTTAATAACACGGATATCTTCAACTGGACCTCTACCGATGGAAACTGGAGAGCTCTGTGGGAAACGACCTACAAAGGCGTGCAGCGAACAAATATCATTCTCGAAAAGCTACCCCAGGCCACGAGCCTGACCGAAACACAACGAAAACAGTTCGATGGTGAAGCCCGGTTCTTGCGGGCGTACTATAACTTTTTTCTGGCGACTCAGTTTGGGCAGGCTCCGCTGGTCGATAAAACCGCCCGTAGTCTGGAGGAGACCCGGTCTGGTAACTCGGCACCAGGTCAGTTGTGGGACGTAGTAATTTCAGACTTGAGAGCTGCCAAAGAGGGACTCCCCGAAAAATGGGACGATGGCAATGTAGGTCGGGCTACCAAGGGAGCCGCAACGGCCATGCTCGGCAAGGCGCTGCTCTACCGGGCGCAGTGGGAAAACAAGCCGGCCCTGTACACTGAGGCTGCCAATGAATTTCAAAGCCTGGTGGGGAAATATTCGCTGGTGAAAAATTTTCAGGATAATTTCACTCCAACGACTGAAAACAACGCTGAGTCTATCTTTGAGGTACAGATGGGATTGGGTGGGGGTAACCCCTGGCTCCCGGCTGATTTCAACTTTGCGGCCGGGGGAAGCAGCATCGGCGACGCCGGAACAGCTCGGTTGATTTACTTCCGCGCTTCCTGCGGACCCAATAATGATTGTGCGCCCGGTTCCAATGCCCAGGGGTATGGCCAAATTCAGATCACGACTCCGCTCCAGACTGAGTTTGAGAAAGGCGATCCCCGGCGGGTGGTTACTATCTTCCTCGATGGCGACGATTATGATACCGGCGAAAACGCTAATGGGTCGAAGAAGTGGGTTTACAAAGGTATTTTCTCAGCCACTGGATCATCGCCGGCCAAGTATGTCCGTAAAGACGCCAACATCGACTTCCGATCAAACCTGAGCGTAAATAACGAACGGGTTATACGCTACGCCGACGTGCTGCTGATGTTAGCTGAATGTAAGGTTCTGGGGCCAACTAAAGATCTGGCCGGGGCGGCCGCTCTGATCAATCAGGTTCGTCGGCGGGCTGACCCCTCGGGAGCAATCTTACCCGATGTAAAAGTGGGCAGCGAAACAGATTTGTTTAAGGCCTTAATGCACGAACGTCGAGTAGAGCTGGCGCTGGAAAGTCATCGCTATAACGACCTCGTTCGGTGGCACCGGGCGAGCAAGATCAACATCAAGCAGGATATAAACTTTGGACGGCAGGCAGCTAATGCAAACTGGACCGAAAAGAACCTGCTGAAGCCTATTCCACAGAGCGAACGTGATCTTAATCCGGCTCTTCAGCAAAATCCAGGTTATTAAGGGTTAATTCATAGGTTAGAAGGGAACAACAGGCCGGACTTCCGGCCTGTTGTCTTAAAACAGCGATTTGTAATCCATAAACGGCACTTTTGTCGAATATGTACTATCAAACGCCGAATCTGTACTATCCCAAAAGGGCGAAAGGCAGTGATATTTGTATCACTTTACCAAGAAAATTTTCAACATAATGAACGGTAAAGTTTGGAGCAATCAACCAACCCGAATCGCTAAGGCGACACGGAGTTTATTTAGAAAAGCTCCATTAGTAAACCCCCGAAGTATTCGGTTGCTGGAGTCATTGGCGATGCTACTGCTTTTTGGCCTGCTGCTGCTGCTACTTTGGCTGGTATTACCCTGATACGATATCATACTCCCCTTTACCTATGAAAAACTCATTTGACATGACCGAAAGCCAACGGTCACCCAAGTACCTGCAAGTCGTTAACGCTGTCATCAGCGACATCGAAGGCGGGGCGTTACAGGTGGGTGATCGCCTGCCTTCTATTAACGAAGCCTGTGTGGAATGGTACCTTTCTAAAGATTCCGTCAAGCGGGCTTATGAAACGCTCTACCAGCTTGGCTTGATTACGTCCGTTTATCGCAAAGGGTATTTTATTGCCGGCAAGGCCAACCGGCGGGCTCATCGGGTATTACTGATTACCGGCCAGCTAACCGAAAGCGTCAAACAGCTCCACGATGCCATTGTCCGGCACATAGGCAGCGAAGCGCGCATTGATATCTGCACCTTCAATTACCGGCAGGATCTACTGTGTCAGGTCATTGATCAGCACGTGGGTAACTACCATTATTTTCTGCTTATGCCGCACCTGGTGGAAACTAATCTGGTTACTGTTCAGTGCCTGCGTAACTTGCCTGGCAATCAGTTGATCCTGGTGGGCAATCAATGGCGCAGCGTATTGCAGCATGGGCATCAGATTCACTACGGGGGTGAGGAGGCTCTTTACAATGCCCTCGAAAGCCAACTGAATGTTCTGAGCAAATACGACCGGCTGAATCTGGTACTGCCCAATTTCGACTTCTGCGGGGCCGATCAGATACGCGCTTTTCAGCAGTTCTGCCAACGCCACGGCTTTGATTATCAATTGCTCGACGAACTGACAACCGACGATATTATCCTGAATCAGGCCTACTTTGTAACGGATAGCTCCGATCTGATCACGTTGGTTGACTACAGTGAGCAACGAGGGCTGCGGCTTGGCCAGGATTTGGGTGTGGTCAGCTTCACCGACAACGAATACACCCGATTACTGGCGGGCGGAGTTTCGGTTATTTCAAATCCATCGGCGGAGATTGGCCGACTGGTAGCCCAGATTCTGGGTGGGCAGCACGGACCCTGCCCGACTCCGTATTCAATTCCTCTTCAGCTTCAGTTCCGGGCTACCTGCTAACGCCGTACAGTTATGTTACAGGTAGTACAAAACCGACTGGCGTGGGCGGTCATTGGCGTAGCCGTATGGCTGGGGAGCTGCACGTCCAGGGAAAAGCTGTTTGTTCAGCACACATCAACGCAAACGGGCATTACGTTCGCAAACCGGCTGGCGGAAACGGATTCAGTCAATGCGCTATCATTTGAATACATGTACAACGGCGCGGGCGTCGGTGTCGGCGATTTCAACAAAGACGGCTTGACCGACGTGTATTTCGCGGGCAATCAGGTATCCAGCCGGCTATATCTGAATCAAGGGTCGTTCCACTTCAAGGACATTACCGACAAATCGGGTACCGGTACGAACGTTTGGTGCACGGGCGTCAGCGTGGCCGATGTAAACCAGGACGGGTGGCCTGATATCTATGTCTGCGTTGCCGGACCTACTAAAGATTCCACCCAGCGGGCCAACAAACTGTTCATCAATGAAGGGCCTACGGTCGACGGCGTGCCGGTTTTTACCGAACGAGCGGCTGAATTTGGCCTCAACGACATGGGGTACAGTACACAGGCCGCTTTTTTTGACTACGATCGCGATGGCGACCTGGACTGCTACCTGCTGACCAACGCCCTCGAAACCCTGAACCGAAACGCCCTCCGGCTGAAACGGGTAGATGGTGAAGCACCAAGTACAGACCGCCTGTATCGCTGCGAGGGAAAACTTCCTACGGAAAACGAACAGGGCAAGGCCATCGTGTCTTTTGCCGCCAAGCACATTTCTAGGGTGACCGCTACAACGCCGTATGTCAATGTGTCGCGGCAACTGGGCATCCTGACTGAAGGCTACGGGCTAGGGCTCTGCGTGAGCGATCTGGACGATAACGGCTGGCCTGATGTGTATTGCGCCAACGACTTTTTGTCCAACGATCTGGTCTGGATGAACCAGCCCAACGCGCTACGCCCCGCCTTTACAAACCAGGCCGCTGTCTTACTGAAGCACCAGACCCACAATGGCATGGGTGTGGATATTGCCGATATCAACAACGACGCCCTGCCCGATATAGTCGAGCTGGATATGCTGCCCCCGGATAATTACCGGCAAAAGATGATGCTGCCCGGCTCGAACTACAACCGCTTTCAGATGGACCTTAGGATGGGGTATGAGCCGCAGTACGTTCGCAATACCCTGCAACTGAATCGAGGTAAGCTGGCGACAAACCAGGGGCAGGAAGGAAGCCGGCCGGGTTCGTCAACCGCTGGTCAACCGGCGTTACCTGTCTTCAGCGAGATTGGCCAATTGGCTGGTATTGAAAAAACCGACTGGAGCTGGGCACCCTTGCTGGCCGATTTTGACAACGACGGCTGGAAAGATCTGTTCATCACAAACGGTTACCGCCGGGACGTCACCAACCTTGATTTTATCGTGTTCAACCACGAACAGGCTTCGTTCGGCACCCCGGAAGCCCGATTCCGTCAGGCAAAGGAAGAGCTATACCGCCTACCCGAAGTTAATATACCAAAATACGCGTACCGCAATCAGGGCGGTGATCCAGCTAAACAGTTACGATTTGAGGACGTATCGGAAGCCTGGGGACTGAATCTGGTCGGTTATTCGAACGGAGCTGCTTACGCCGATTTCGACAATGACGGCGATCTTGACCTTATTACCAACAACATTGACGACGAAGCGTTCGTGCTCGAAAACCAGCTAAATCAGCGCGAGACGCCCCCGCACTGGCTGCGGCTGACGTTCTCGTCGGCGCCCGGTCTGCCGGTCACGATCGGAACCAAAGTATGGCTTTACGCCAATGGACAAGTGCAGATGCAGGAGCTTGCGCCGGTGCGGGGCTTTGTGTCAACGGTAGAAAATGCCCTGCACTTCGGCCTGGGTTCGACTACCCACTTTGATTCGCTGATCATCCGCTACCCGAATGGCACCCGGCAAACCATTCGCCAGGGCGCTGTTGACCGGTTATTGGCGGTTCAATATGAGCCAGAGGGTCAAGGGCAGGAATCGGCCCCAGCAACTCAACGATTGTTTACGGAGGTACCGACTGCCCAGAGTGGGCTGGTCGTTTCCCATCAGGAAAACCCTGTAGTTGATTTTGACCGGACGCCGTTGCTGCCCCATCAATTTTCGCAGAATGGACCGTGTCTGGCCGTTGGCGATGTAAACGGTGACCGGCTCGATGATTTCTTTATAGGAACGGATGTTGAGAAACCGTCCCTCGTGTATGTGCAGCAGGCCGACGGCCAGTTCAAAACCGCAGCGCTGCCGGGCAGTGCGGCATACGAAGATATGGGCGCTACGTTCTTTGATGCAGATGGCGACGGCGATCAGGACCTTTACGTCGTCAGTGGCGGTAGCCGGGAAGAGGGGCTGTCAACTGCGTATCAGGACCGGCTTTACGTCAACGACGGCGCGGGCCAGTTTCAGCCTGCTGTCGGCGCGTTGCCAGCTACCCGATCAAGCGGTTCGTGCGTAACGGCGGCCGATTTTGACAGTGATGGTGACCTGGATTTGTTCCGGGGTGGGCGGGTCATTCCGGGGCAGTACCCCAAACCGGCGGATAGTTATCTGCTGCGCAATGATAGCCAGAAGGCTGGCGATGCTCATTTTACCGATGTAACGGATCAACTCGCCCCCGGCCTGCGCCACGCCGGGCTAGTGACGGCGGCAAACTGGGTCGACGTGGACAACGACCGGCGGCCCGACCTGATGCTCGTTGGCGAATGGATGGCGCCGACCCTCTTTACAAACAACGGCGGCAAACTAATCCAGGCCAACGTACCTGGTTTCAGGCAACAAACCGGCTGGTGGGGTTCCCTGCTGGCCTGCGACCCCGACCACGATGGCGATACCGATTTCGTAGCTGGGAACCTGGGGCTGAACAGTAAGTTCCGGGCCTCGCCGGAAGAGCCGGTACGGGTCTTTGCGGGCGATTACGACAAAAACGGTCGGCTCGATCCAATCCTGACGTTTTACCTGAATCATAAGCACGTTCCGGTGGCGCAGCGCGACGTAATTATGACGCAGATCCCAGTCATCAAAAAACGCTTCCCAACCTACCACGATTACGCGAATCATGCCTTCGAGGAGATGTTTACCGACGACGAACGGGCCAGCGCACTCGTGTTGCGGGCCGAGCAGATGGCCAGTTGCTACCTTGAAAACAGGGGTAAAGCCGGGTTCGTTGTCCATCAGTTACCTATAGAAGCGCAGTTGGCACCTATATACGGGCTACAGGCGGCTGATTTTACCGGCGATGGCCGGGTTGATCTGCTGCTGGCCGGAAATTTTTACGGGGCCGAGACCATTGGCGGCCGCTACGACGCCGGTAAAGGGCTGCTGCTGGCAGGTAATGGCAAAGGCGGGTTCGGGGTAGTGTCTAATACCGGCCTGAATCTCGATCAGGACGCCCGTGCCATTGCCCGCCTTCGCCGGCCCGACCGCTCAACGTGGTGGCTGGTGGCTAACAACAACGGACCGCTTCAAATTTGGCGGCAAACGTCAAAACTCCCTACTTCACTATGATTACAGGTCAACGTGCCGGATTAATCGTTTGGCTACTTTTTTGGTCAACAACTCTATATGCCCAGCAACTGATTACGTACCCAGCTCCGGACTCCGCACGCCGGGCTGCCGATTTCCAAGTTACCGTAAACGGCCGGGAGGTGTTCGTCTACGACAATGCGGTGTCGGCGTTTATCAACTTTAGCTTTGAAGGCACCGTTACCATCGACGTAACGTCGACTCGTGACATCCGCTGGGTGGATATCCGGCCGAAGAGCTTAGCCATTCCGGTTTCGTTTACCAAAAACAAACTGACGTTCCAGCTCACTAAACCCGCTCAATTGTCGATTGAACTGAACGGCGAACACACGCGGCCCTTATACGTATTTGCGGCTCCGCTGGAAAAAGAGGTTCCCCGCCCCAACGACCCTAACGTCCGTTACTTCGCAGCGGGTAAGATGTACGACGTGGGCAAGCTTACCCTGAAAAGCAACGAAACGCTCTACATCGCCGGTGGTGCCATCGTGCGTGGGAGTATCGAAGCAACCGATGTCCGCAACATCGCCATTCGGGGTAGGGGCTTGCTGGATGCCACGCCGTTAACGGGTGGGCGGCTGGTGCGGCTGTGGCGGTGTCAGAACGTGGAGATTGAGGGGATAACCATCCAGAACAGCCCCGGCTGGACGCTCGTGCTGCTCGACTGCGATACGGTTCGAATTCACCAGGTAAAGCAGGTGTGCTGGCGAAACGGCTCTGATGGCGTTGACCTCGTCGGCACGTCGCACGTGCGGATTCACGACTGCTTTCTGCGTAACAACGACGATAACATCGTTGTCAAAAGTTTCAGCATCAATCCCGAAACCTATTACAGCCGACCGGGACCGGGCCGCGACGTAACAGACATTCAGGTCGACCGGTGCGTGATCTGGAACATGCCCTGGGGCAACGGTTTGGAAATTGGCTTTGAACTACGCTGTAAGACCGTCAATACCATCAGCTTTCGGGACTGTGATCTGATCCACGTTGACCGCGGGGCGGCTCTGAGCATTCACAATGGCGACACCGCCACCGTGGAGAACATCCTCTACGAAAATATCCGGGTGGAGGACGCCCCGCATAAACTGATTGACCTTGCCGTGTTCCGGTCGCAATACAGCATTGACCGGCCGGCCACGCAGCAGGAACGTACCCAACTTTATATGCAGGGCGCGTGGGACGGTGTGCTGCGCGTACCGGTGGGGCAGGAAACGGCTCATGCCGCCAGCCGGGGCCATATCCGCGATGTTACGTTCCGCAACATTGCCGTGACCGACGGACAGTTTCCATTCTCTATCCTGGCGGGCTACGATGCCGACCACCGCGTTGAAAACGTGCGGTTCGAGAATCTGACCATCCTTGGTCGCCCGGTTCGCTCGGCGCAGGCAGGGCACGTATCCGTTGAACACGCTGCCGGCATACGCTGGAAATAGATTATCCGCTTACCAGCGTTCCGGCTTTGGCGTATTCACCCGGCGATACGCCAAACTCTTTTTTGAAAGCGCGGATAAAATAATTCGAATCGTTGAAACCAACCGCATAAGCAACCTCGGCCACCTGTCGGCCACCTGCCTGCAGCAGTTGAGCGGCCCGTTGCAGGCGGACACTGCGGATGAGTTCATTGCCGCTTTTACCGGTCAGGGCTTTCAGTTTCCGGTATAGCTGGGTGTTGCTTAGGGCCAGCTCCTGTTCGAGCCGTTGAACGTCCAGTTCCGGGTCGGCAATATGCGTCTCGATAAACGTCAGTACTTTACGCAGAAATACTTCCTCAGCCGATTCAGCAGCCGGGTTACTGGGGGCCAGGGTCAGCAGCCGGCTGTATCGCGCCCGGAGTAGCTGACGGCTGCGAATCAGGTTTCTGGCCCGGCTGAGCAGAACATCCAGGTTAAACGGCTTAGTTACGTAATCGTCGGCCCCGGCGGTCAGGCCTTCGACCTTGCTTTCGTTGCTGGAGCGCGACGTCAGCAGAATCAGTGGAACGTGGCTGGTGCGTTCGTCAGCTTTCAGGGCCTGACACAGTTGCACCCCGTCCATATCGGGCATGAGCCAGTCGCTGACCACCAGATCTGGAATTTCGGCCCGGGCGCTGGCGAGTGCTTCGGCGCCATTGGTCGCCTGCAAAACCCGGTAATGCTGCCGGAAGCAACCCACCAGATATTGGCGCAGATCGTCGTGATCTTCAACCACCAGAACCAGCGGAACATCAGATCCGGATTTCGTCGGCACATCTGCCACCGATAGGTCACCGTGGGTCACCGGCAGGGGGGACGCAGCGGCCGCAGGGCCCTCCAATTCCTGTGCGTTAGGCGTATGGGTCGACAGCCAGTGAGCCGGAAACGCAGCCGCGTAAACGGGTAACGTAACTATAAACGCGGTGCCTACGCCGGGCTGGCTTTCCACCTGAATACGTCCCCGGTGCAGCTCGACCAGTTCGCGGGTGAGGGCCAGGCCTATGCCCGTACCGGCTTTTTTAGCTTTATTCTGGCCGTTAACCTGGAAAAAGCGCTCAAATATGTGGCTTTTGTATTCGGCTGGTATACCGATGCCGGTGTCGTCTACTTCCAGCAAGAGTTCCGGCTCATGTTCGGAATTGTTTACCCGGCAGCGAACCGTGATGGTACCCCCGGCGGGGGTGAATTTGAGGGCGTTGGCAATCAGATTGTAAAGAACCTTCTCAACGATATCCGGGTCAAACCAGGCCATGCACGCCGTCGGGATGGTTTCGACCGTCAACGTAATGGACTGCTGCCGGGCTTGCGGGGAAAACGAAGCCACAACCGTCCTGACGAAAGCTACAATGTCCAGCCGGTTGATGTCCGGCTGTAGGGAATCCGACTCCAGTTTGGATAGGTCAAGCAACTGGTTGATCAGCCGCAGTAGCCGGTTGGCGTTCTGGTGCATCGTCTGAAGCTGCGGACGGCGGCTGTCAGGGGCCGGGTCGGAAAGAAACTGCTCCAGGGGTGTTAGAATCAATGTTAGAGGGGTACGGAATTCGTGCGATATATTAGTGAAAAAGCCCGAGCGGAGCCGGTCAAGTTCACGGGCTTTTTCGGTTTCGAGGTGTTCGGCGTGCAGCTCCATTTTATACGCTTCCCGAATTTGAATCAGCCGGCGCATACCGAGCAGAAGGGCCCCCACCAGCAAACAGTACAGGGCGTAGGCCCAGCCTGTGCGGTACCAGGGCGGCAGCACAGTCAGCTCCATCACGGTCTGGGGGGTGTTGCCGAACGTATCCGTCAGGGAGGCTTTTACCTGAAACTGATACGTACCCGGGCTCAGGTTTGTGTAGGTGGCCGAGTGCTGCGGCCCGACCTGGTTCCAGCCTTCCTCGAAACCATCTAAGCGGTAAGCATACCGGACGTTGCGGTGCGCCCGAAACAGCACAGCCGCAAAATCAATCGTAATTACTGACTGGTTATAGCGCAGCGTCAGGGCTTTCGTATCGCTCAGGGCCCGTGTCAGGGGCGAATCTAGTGAGCCGGGCTGTACAGTCTGATTAAACAACTTCAGGTCGGTCAGGTACACGGGTACGGGCGGTTCGGGCATTTCCAGCTGGTCGGGCCGGAAGATAGTCAGGCCGTGTTTTCCTCCCCAGAACAGGGTTCCGTCGGAGCTCTGGCTGACGGCCTTTTCTGCAAAATCGTTGCCCGCCAGGCCGTCGTCCCGCCGATAAATGCGCCGGATGCGTCCGGTTTCATCGAGTCGGCACAGACCGCCGTTGGTCGCGACCCACAGGTTACCGGCTTTGTCCTGACTAATGCTCATGATGGCATCATTGGGCAGACCGTCGTTGGTAGTGAGCAGCGTAAACTGCCGGGTACGCCGGTCGAAGCGGTGCAGCCCGTTCATGGTGCCCACCCAAAGCTGCCGCCGGCGGTCTTCGAACAGGTATGTAATGTGATTGTCGAACAAACCCCCAGGCTGCTGGTTAGCCCGGTGATGGCGCTGACCACCGGGAAGCTGTTCAAGCAAACCGCTGCCGAAGGTGCCGATCCATAACGTACTGTCGGCGGTTTTGAGCATGGTGGTGATAGCAAGCGCAGGTTGGTTTAACCGGTTGCTCAGGCGAAGGGTGCCGGTTTGCCGGTCAATCAGCCAACGTTCCCCCTGCTCGGTTACGATGGCCACCGGGCCGGGGTCGGCGGAGTGGATAGCGATAACACGCACCGATCGGAAGGGGGCCAGCTCGCGCAGCACCTGACCGGTGCGGGTGTCGACGAGTACGGCACCTTTCTTCCAGATTGCCACCAGCAACCACCTGTCCGAAAGCAGGGCCACGTGAGTAACGTCGTTGCCCGGAAGCGAGCGGGGATTATCCGGCTGATACCGGAAGTGCCGAAGCGCATTGGTCCGCCGATTTACGTACGTCAGGCCCTGCGTGCTGCCAACCCAGACGTTGCCCAGCGAATCGGCCGCTACGCTGGAAACCGTCTGCGCCAGCAGGCTGTTGGGCTGACCAATTTGGTGGGTAAATAAGGCAAACGGGGCAGGACGGGCGTACAGCACATTCAGCCCGCCTTCCCATGTACCGATCCAGATATTGCCGTGCCGGTCTCCCCGAACGCACACGGTCGCGTGCGTGCTGATGCTGTTGGGCATCGTGCGGTCGTGCTGAAAATGCTGAACCTGCCGGAAATCAGCCGTTTCAGCACGCACCAGGCCGTTGTCGGTACCAAGCCAGAACCGCCCGGCCCCATCTTCGTACAGACTCCGGGCGTTGTTGATTCCTTCCACCACGCCGGGTTTGTAGAATACCGAACGGAACGACGACTGAGCCGGGTCACACCGAAACAGGCCCCGTTCCAGCGTTCCTACCCACAGCCGGTTTCGGCTGTCGCACCGGATAGTCATAATATTCAGCGGGTGGGCCAAGGGGGGTACGGGCAGGGAAATGGTCGTTGTCCGATAATTGTCCAGCCGCATACGCCCCAGTTTATAGCTCCGGTAGCCGATCCATAAATTACCCGTCTTATCGGGGCAGATGCGTTGAATGAAATTGGTTGGCAAACCGTTTTTCTCAACCGTGAGCTGGATTACTCGGCGCGTTTTCGGGTCAATCCTTAATAAGCCCTGGCCAAACGTAGCGGCCCAGATTTGTCCCGACGGGTCCTGCGCCAGATCGGTTATGCTGACATTGGAAATGTCGAGGTTATCCTGAGTACGTGTCAGCCGATGGAACCGAACGCCCGATGAGTCGAGCAGATTCAGGCCACCCGAGTTCGTACCTACCCAGAGTTGGTGCTGCCGGTCTTCGAGCAGGCACTTGATCTCATTACTGCTCAGGCTGCGCGGATCCCGAACCGAGCGCCGGTAGACCACAAATCGTTCGCCGTCGTAGCGATTCAGCCCGTCGGCCGTTCCCAGCCAAAGAAACCCTTTGTGATCCTGCAACAGGTCCATGACGATGTTATGCGACAAACCATCACGGGTGGTCAAGTTGCGGAACGTAGCCTGTGCCGACGTGTCAAAACCAGCCAGGCAACACAGACAAGGCAGGATAACTGACAAATGAGCTCTCCAGAGTGAATTGCGGATCCGTATAACACGCGCGGCTAACATAAAGAATTAGGGTTAGGAAGGTGTTTTACCGGGTTATACTTAGACGAAACTAATAAAAACTAGGCTAGAAACTTACCATGCCCACAGACTTCGTGTATAGGTGAGCGTTATGGTTTGTATACGAAGCTGAAGCACTTACGGAATCACCACTTTCAGTACATCTTTTCTTAGTGCCTGCTGAACCGTGGTGATATACAGACCACCCGCAAGGCCTCTGACCGAAAGATCAACCTGGTTTTCCCCTTCCTCTAACTGTACGGACTTCGACAGCGCCGGCCGACTGGCCGTATTGAGCAGTGTGATGGTTGCTGGCCCGGCTTTCTGGGCAAAAATGGTCAGGTGCATCAGATCACCGGTTACAGGGTTGGGATACAGCCTGACCGGCGACGGTTCGCCTTCCGTGACCGCATACCCCCGGCGGGCACCGCTACCGGACCCGATGGTGATGTAATCTATTTCGGTGAAGCCCCAGCTCTTGCTGATCTCGATGGTGTTGTTGCCCGCGTTCAGGCTTACGTTACCGTAGGCCTTGTCCTGCCAGCCATTGACGGTATTGTTGAACTGGGTGTAGACGGCAGCCCCGGTGTTGACCTTCACGTTCTGGTACTTCTCGCAGGGGGCGCAGCTGTTGCGGAAGCGAATCACCAGCGGGTAGGAGCCGGCCGAAGCCACGTTGACGGTGAAGACTACTTTATCGCCATCGGCATCCATGCCCGTGGCGTAGCCGGTGCCGGAGTAACCGGCGTTACTGCTGGCTACCCCCATGCCGGTCAGAGCCGCGTTCTCGGCTTCGTATTTGGTGGAAGTGCTTCCTCCTCCCGTAACCGTGATGGTTCTACTTACCCAGGCCCCATACAGGTTTCGGTTGTCCATCACGCGTAGTCGGGCGGTGTAGCTGCCGGGTGTCGTGTACGTACGCGAGGGCGCATTGCTGTTGCTGAATGCGCTGCCATCGCCAAAATCCCACTCGTATCCCAGGATGTAATCACCGGCATCGGGGTCAGACGAACCGTTGGCGTTGAAACTGACCGTAAGCGGAGCCGAGCCGGAGGTGGGTGTGGCGTTCAGCACGGCCGTTGGAGCCCGGTTGGCCGCCGTGGGGGGCACGCTGGAAAGCGCTGATGCCGGAACGGTGGTTTTGGCCAACGACGGACCACTGTAGCTGACGGTAAGCACTTCGCCACCGGTGGCCTCAAAAAAACTAACCGTGATCGAGTGTTTGCCGGCTTTAAGGCCAATCGTACCTGATTTTTCAGTTGGGCCGTGCAGCCCATCATTATCGACCACCAGTTGGGTGCCAATAAACAGTTTACTGCCGTCGTCCGATGACGTATAAAACGTATAAACCCCGTCCGCAGGTACGTTGATGTAGCCGGAGTACTGAAAGGCAAAGTTGTCGTTTCGGTTCCGGGGCGAAAGGTCAAACGTGGCTGCATTGCCGGATTTGACAGGAGTCAGCGTCGAGAAAGTCGGCAGGGCGCTCCAGTTGCCTTCGTAATACGCGTAGTTTACGCCTGCTACGGTACCGGTTGGGTTCTCGGCGGCTTTGAGCGTAGTGCCGCCCGTTTCGCCCGTAACGCCTGACAGCGGTTCGTTCGTAACGACGCTCCAGGCTGTTTCCTGAATAATCCGGGCCAGCGACGGATCGATGGTGCCGTACTGCGACGGCACGCTCAGGCCAATGGGACTCTGGCTGTATAGGGTCGCAAAATACGTACAGGATGCTATGTAGGAACCGACGCCGTTCATGTGAATTCCGTCGGAGTACACCTGCCATATGCTCGAATAGCCCGGCACCTGGCCGGCGGCCATCTTCTGGTTGAGCGCATGAAACACCTGGCCCACCGGTACCATCAGCACTGGCTTGATGTCAGTGTGGTTGAGTCGCAGTTGCTTGGTGAGCTTCTCGAAGTAGTCTTTCGTCTCGTTGGTACCGTCGTAGCCGCCCGTGTAGGTCTGGGTCCAGAGCTGGTTCCAGCCGGCGGCAGTTTCAGGAGCTTTTTCGGTCTGCTTGCGAGGCCAACGGGAGTAGACGTACACCTGCATGTTGGGGCTTTTTGTCTTGGCCCGGTTGATGTAGTTGGCTGCCATCGGTGCGTCGTCGCCCGGGCCGTTGTTGAGTTGCCGGTCGAAAGGTTGCAGCGAAAGCACGTCCCAGGTGTAGTTGCCTAGGGCGTTGGGGTAGTACCCGTAAGGGTCTTCCTTGAAGCCGTCGCCCGGGTGGTTCCAGATCCATTCAAGGCCGGCGCCCGGAATCATGTGGCGACCCCAGTTGTGGGTGTTGCCTTTGCTCTCGGCCAGCGCATCGAGACCGCCCAGGTTGATGGCGTCCGTTACGCTGTTACCCACGAAATACACGTTTTTAGTTGTCTGGGCCTGCACAGACAGGCTCAACAAAAGGAACGATAGGAGATAGATGAATTGCTTCATGATTAGGTCAGACGTTGAAGGAAACAGAAAACAGCAGAACAGAAGGGTAACAACCAGAGGTGATAACCCCTTGCCCGAAAGGAACTAATGCCGGGGTGTGGTCAGGAAGCAGTGGCTTGAAACGGAGAAAGCAATTGTAAAAACGAAAGAAAAATTACCCGGGCAGAACCTACAAGGTTAAGGATTTTGGTCAGTCCTGCCCCGGTCTATAAGTTATTGTACAAGCAGTTTGCGGACAATTCGGCGGACACCCTGCTGGACTTGAACCAGATACAGGCCACCCTGGTACTTGCTGGTATTCAATTCAACAACTTTCCGTCCTGACTCATCGGTTTGGACCAGCTCTTGGTAAACAGCACGGCCGCCAATGTCCATTACGGATACGTTAGTTCTGGCATTAGCATCAAAACCAGAGATTTGCACCCGAACCAGCCCGTTGGTAGATGGGTTTGGCGACAGCACTACGTAATCCTGCTCCGGCGTCGCAACACGGGCCGATGCGTAGATACTGGCCATTTTGGCGCGGGCTTTTGAGCCGTTAGCCCCGTTGACCACCCCGTTGCCGGCCGCGGTCAAGTCGCTGTTGGAGTTATACCCGATGCACTGATCTTTCACAACGTTATAGTACGTATAGTTCGGCTGGTCAAACCAGGCCCAGAAGAACCAGCCCATGCCCAACTCAGCCGTTTTCGACATCACCACCCGCGGGTCGTAGGGAACATCGGACGTACCTTCCCAGCCAAATTCACCGACCATCATCGGAATGCCCTTGTCCTTGAATTCCTGGAGTTTAGCTTCAACCTGGAAGCGCCAGTTCGTCACGTTCGTGTTGCCCGAGTACCAGCCCGCGTACATGTGAATAGAGAAAACGACGTTGCGTTCGGGGTCGCTGTTCAGAATCTCCTGCGCGTACTGAATTACCAGGTTCGGGTACTGTCCGCAACTACCACCTGCGTCGATGACGAGCATGTTCTTGATACCGGCGGCTCGCATACGGCTGATGGCCGTCTTGCAGCCTTCTTTCCAGTCGATGGGGTAGTCTGTGCCGCCCCACTCGTTGGCGACGTTAACGATCAATTGTTTTTCGTAGTCTTTGCAGAGCTGCACCATGCCCGGCGTTACCCAGTAGTCGACCACGGGCTTCAGGTTGTACTTTGCACCCTGGGGGTCGTTTTCGTATTTCCATCCGCAGGTAGCGTCGTGCATTTCCAGCATCGGTACAAGTTTGTTGGCTACGCAGGAAGCGACCAGCGCCCGCTGGTTTTCAATCCGACTTGACCATGACCAACCATTGACCGTCGGCGTGACGCTGGTGATCCGAACCGCGTTAAAGCCCGCCCGGGCGATGTCGTCGATACTGTTCTTGCCGCAGGTTTCGTCTTGCCAGAAGGTAGGCCCGTTTACGCCGATGGGAATAAACTCTTTACCGTTGGCGTCGTAAATCTTCGCGTTCTTCATGAAGAAACCGGTGCTGGTATTGTAGCTTGGGCGCGTTTCCGTGCCGGGGCTGGGGTTCGGATTTTCGCCACCACCGGCAACCCCTACGGTGATGTAGTCAATGGCCGTATAGCCCCAGCTATGGCTGATCTCGATGGTGTTGTTGCCCGCGTTCAGGCTCACGTTACCATAGCCCTTGTCTTCCCAGCCGCTACCGGTGTTGGCAAACTGCGTATACACGGCGGCTGCCGAGTTAACTTTTACGTTCTGATACTTCTCGCAGGGGGCACAACTGTTGCGGAAGCGGATCACCAGCGGGTAAGAGCCAGCAGATGCTGCGTTAACGGTGAACACAATCTTATCCCCGGACGCATCCATGCCATCAGCGTAGCCCGAACCGGTGTAGCCACCGGCCCCAGTCGAAACAGACATGCCCGTCAGCATGGCGCTTTCCGCTTCATATTTGGTCGATGTACTGGTCGCCGTAAAGTTGGCCGTAATATTCTTGTTGCTGTTCATCGTCACCGTCAGCGGGTTGGTGCTGCCCGAGGCATCTCCGCTCCAGCCGCTGAACGTGTAGCCGCTGTTGGCCGCAGCGGTCAGGGTTACGGTTTCGCCACTGGTATATGCCGTTTTGTTCGGGCTTCTGGTGATCGAGCCGTTCGTGGCCGCTACGTTCAGGGTGTAGGTTGTAGTCGTGGTGGTGCCAACCGTGATATAATCAATGTCGGTGAAGCCCCAGCTCTTGCTGATCTCGATGGTGTTGTTGCCCGTGTTCAGGCTTACGTTGCCGTAGGCCTTGTCCTGCCAGCCGCTACCGGTATTGGTAAACTGGGTGTAGACGGCAGCCCCGGTGTTGACCTTCACGTTCTGGTACTTCTCGCAGGGGGCACAACTGTTGCGGAAGCGGATCACCAGCGGGTAGGAGCCGGCCGAAGCCACGTTGACGGTAAAGATTACTTTATCGCCATCGGCGTCCATACCTGTGGCGTAGCCGGTGCCGGTGTAGCCACCGGCCCCAGTCGAAACAGACATGCCCGTCAATGTAGCGCTTTCAGCTTCGTACTTGGTTTGTGCGTACGTCTGCGTGTGGCCTACCAGGATGTATCCCAGCAGGAAAAGCCAGGCGTTTCGCCAAAGCGAAGTGCGTACAGAGCGGTTGGTTTGTTGTACACTTGTTTTCATAATACAGAAAGGCTTATCGTAAAATTGAACCCTGGCTGTTTGAAATAGGGCTTGCAAACAGCGCATGCTAATTTCTTACTGAAATAGTCCTATTCTGTAGTAGTATTGTCCCGAAAATGTGTCCTATTGTCCCGATGGGAAAATAGTTATCCTTCTGCGGAAACAAATACCCATTAGCCACTAGCTGAAGCAGATATACCACTCAATAAAGATCGCTTCCAAAGTAGATACTATAAGGGAACCGCCCGTTCAGCGTATTCCTTTGGTGACATACCAAACTGCTGCCGAAAGCATTTAGAGAAGAAAGAGCGGTCGGCAAAGCCTACTTCATACGCCACCTCGGCCACCGTTTGCTCCGACTCCTTCAGCAGTTGAGCTGCCTTTTTCAGTCGAATGGAACGGATGTAAAGATTAACCGACTGACCTGTTACGGCCTGAATTTTCCGGTAAAGCTGCGTGCGGCTCATGCCAATCTCCCGGAGCAGTACGTCGCCCCCAAACTCAGGGTCCGACAGGTGGACCTCGATGATTTCATTGAGCCGCTCGATGAACCGCTGATCAACGGCGCTGGGAACGGCCTTTGGCGGAATTAGTTCCGTGCTGCGGCTGAACAGCAGCCGCAGCTGCCGGCGCGACTGAATCAGTTTGCGCACGCGGGTCTGCAGCAAATCCGCGTGGAAGGGCTTCGTTACGTACGCATCGGCGCCGGTTTCCAGACCTTCCATTTCGTGCTTCACATCCGAGCGGGCGGTCAGCATCACCACGGGGATGTGGCTGGTTCGGTCGTCGGTTTTCAGCCGCTGACAAAGTTGAATGCCATCCAGCACCGGCATCATAATATCCGTAATGATGAGTTCGGGGATTGTCTGCTGCGCTTTGTGTAGCCCCTCGGCTCCGTCAGCGGCTTCGTCGATGACGTAGGTATCGGCGAACAAGCTCTTTACGTAGTCCCGAATCTCTTTATTATCCTCAATGAGCAGCAGCGATGGCATCTGCCCGGTGTATATAGCCGCCGGCTCATGCGCATCAGCCGTAAGCGAACCGCTCAAAACAGACGGCTCCGGATGGTCTTCTGGCTCAGCTGGCTCCCGCGGGAGGGTGATTTCTGAGTTGGGTAAGGTAAGTTCCGTGATAAGTACGGATTGGTTGGGATTGGGTAGGGGCATCACGATCGCGATGTCTGTTCCTTTACCCTCTTCGCTGCGGGTGGTGATGTGTCCGCCGTGCAGATCGACCAGCATCTTGACCAGCGACAAACCTATTCCGGTTCCTTCTTTATGCTGACTCCGCGAATTGTCGGCCTGGAAGAAGCGGTCATAAATCCGGTTAAGCTGATGAGCCGGAATGCCGATGCCGGTATCCCGTACCCGCACGTGCAGGCGTTGCCGTTTGTTGTCCGGTTCGTTTTCAACGCGTACCTCCAGCGAGACCTGACCGCCCGCCGGGGTGTATTTAAACGCATTGGAAAGCAGATTGTACAAAATTTTCTCCACTTTATCGTGGTCGAAGTAAACCTCGGCCCGGTCTGGTTCCGCCTGCCAGGTAAAGGTGATGTGCTGCAAAACACCTAGGTAATCAAATGACTCGACAATTGAACGGATAAAGGCAATAAGATCGTCCTGGGCGGGACGTAACGGCACCGTTGAAACCTCCTGCCGGCTGATAATCATCAGTTGGTTAATCAAACGCAACAGCCGATCAGCATTTCGGTAAATCAATTGATACGTCTTCAGCAGCTCCTTACAAGCCGGCTGGTTATGGATTAGGCTCTGAATTGGCCCCAGAATAAGGGTAAGGGGCGTTCGGAATTCGTGCGAAACGCCGGTAAAAAATTCCAGCTTCATCTGATCCAGTGCGTGAAGCTGAGCGGCCTGGTTTACGATTTCCCGTTTCTGTTCTTCAAGCTGATGATTCTTTTCCAGAATCTCCTCTTTCTGCCGCACCACCTGGGCCGTCCGTTCACGCACTTCGTGTTCCAGCATAACTTTCTGTCGTTCAATGCTTCGGATGCGCATGGTGTATATTCCTAAACCAAGGGTAACAATCAGCAGAAACAAACCGCCCTTGAACCAGACCGTTTGCCAGAAAGCCGGTTGGATGACCACATTTAGCGATGCACCGCTCTCATTCCAGATGCCATCGTTGTTGGCCGCTTTTACCCGGAACACGTACTCCCCCGGGGGCAGATTTGTGTACGTAGCTGACCGCTGAATACCGATATAATTCCAGTCGGTATCAAATCCTTCCATCTTGTAGGCATACTGGTTCTTAGCGGCCGATGAGTAGCTAAGTCCGATAAAGTCAAACCCAATTACGGATTGCCCCGGCTTAATCTGAATATCCCTGGCGTATCTGATGTGTTGGGGCAGTAGGGAGTCTGGCCCACCAATCGGAACAGGTTTATTAAACAGACTAAATCCGGTAATGAGCACTTTCGGACTATTCATGTTCCGCTGAACGCTGTCGGGGTGGAAAGCCACTACGCCCTTTACCGTGCCGAAATAAAGCATTCCGGACCGGCTGCGGCAAACGGCATTAGGCAGGAAAACCAGGTATTCCTCGTGCTGCTCCACATCGTAGTTATCCACCTGCCGGTTTATGGGGTTCAGCCGGGAAATGTACTTACCCGTAGCCAGCCAGAGGTTACCCCGGTGGTCCTGGGTAATGGCCATGATTTTGTTGCTGGCCAGCCCAGTCTGTCGGTCAAAGCGGATAAACCGCCCCGTGGCTTCGTCGTACCAGTTGAGCCCCCCATCGTCGGTGCCAATCCAGATGTGGCCCTGCCGATCTTTGTAGAGTGTCTGTACAAAATTCTCGCTTAATGAATGCGGGTCTTTGCGATTGTTAAAGTAGGCGCGAAACTGGTTTCTCGCCGGGTTATACACATAAAGGCCGGTTGTTGTGGCAATCCAGATGCAACCCTGCCGATCGGCCTGCAAAGCCGTAATGAAATGGCTCTTCATGACATGGTTATGCATAAACGGCCGAAACTGCCCCGTTCGGGTATCCAGGCAGCTTACTCCTTTATCGGTTCCCAGCCAGAGTTGCCCTAAACGGTCACGCAGCATACACTGGATATTGTTGCCTGCCAGCGCCTGTGGTTGATTGATCTGGTATTTATACCATGCTTTAATCTGCCCTTGCCGGTCGATCTGCAGAAGACCATTGTCCTGCGTGCCGACCCAGAAGCCGCCTGTACCGTCTTCCTGCAAAAAGGTATAAGGCGCTTTTACGGACGACAATTGGTCGTTGACGGTCAGCGCCGAAGCTCCGTCTGGTAATGTGCTAAGGCCACGGGCCGTTGTAAACAATAGCTGCCGTAACGAATCTTCATAGATAAACCGAATGGCATTGATATCAAGCCTGGGTTGCTGCTGAGGATCGTGTTTATACCGGACAAACTTGTTTTTGTGCGCATCAAAACTACGCAGCTCAGGTTGGGCGACCCATAAAATATGATCCCGCCCCTCAAAAATGGCTGTGCAGCCGAACCGTTCCTTGGTTGGCAGCTCAATGCTTTGCGGGTGCAGGTTGAACTGATTAGTTTGCCGGTCGAGATAATACAGACCCGCAGGGGTACCTACCCAGAGTATCCCCCGGCTGTCTTCATAGATGGCGCTGATAACCGGGTCGGTCTGATCAAAGGAGTATCGGACGAAGTCGTTGCGGACGGCATCGTACCGGCACAGGCCTTTATTGGTGCCCACCCACACCTGCCTGCGTCGATCTTCGTAAAGTTTGCGAATAGCATCGCCGGGCAAACTGCGCGGATTGGCCGGCTGGTGCCGGAAATGGGAAAAGTGTCCGTTTTTAAGCAGCGTCAGCCCGGCAGTGGCGGCCCCCACCCAAACCGTTCCCCGATGGTCTTCGAGCAGAGCAGTGGTGGCGTCCTCGGCGAGTCCGGGCTGAGTGGTTCCTTTGCGGTACGCATACACGAATCGCTGCTGGCGGGGATCAAAGACCAGCGTTCCGCCCCAGGTGGCCAGCCAGATATGCCCGGCCTGGTCTTCGATGATGTCGTTGACAACATCGCTTTCCTGCTGGTTATTACCCGCCTGGTACGAGAATGTCCGGAACGTATCCTGTTGCGGATTGTACAGGTTTAAACCCTGGCGCGTGCCCACCCAGAGGTTTTTCTTCCGGTCAACAAAAACCTTGAAAACATAACTGTTGCTGAGGCTACCGCTTTTCTGCGGGTCAAATGAATACGTACGGTAAGCGTACCCATCGTAGCGGTTAAGTCCCGACATTGTAGCCAGCCATAAGTAGCCGTCGCCATCCTGCGTGATGCTTTGAATTACCTCGTGGCTGATGGTGTTACTGGCCTGCGCCTGTTCAAACTGATAATGATACTGTGCCCATACTACGGAATTGCCAAGAAAAGCTACTTGCCACAGGCAGATTAACCAGCCGAACAGTCGTTTTAATTGAAGGATAAGCTTCAAGCAGCTCATACTTAGGTATTTGAAAACTTTAGAAACGTATATAGATAATTAATGCTTGATTGTAGTTAGCGTGGATAAGAGTCTATATTACTATTTTTTATCAACATAATATAAAAAGAAACATAGTTTGTTAGTTACTGCTAAAGATTAGCTACTCATTAATGAGCAATTAAGCCAAACAGGCCGACGCGCATTCTGAGCGTCGGCCTGTCGACTACGAACCGTTGTAAACGGACTATTTAATGACCTTAATTGTCTTTGTTTGCGTCGGCGTAGCGGCCTGTAAGAGGTACATACCCATAGGGTGGTTGCTGATGTTCCAATCCAATGTCTCGGTTTGTCCGGCTTTCGGCAACCGTTGCTCGGTGATGGTACGACCAGTCGCATTCACTAACTGAACACGTAACGGTTGCCCTTGAGCTCCGCGTACCATGATGTGCAACTGACCATCAGGCGCGGGGTTTGGACTAACCACAACGCTTAAATCCAGCTCGTCGGTCTCGTCAACGCCAATCCGTCCTTTGCAGCTACCGTCAACTTTCACGCTCATTGAGTTAACCTGAATGGTACCGCATGTGCCGGTAACCCGGGTCAGGTATTTCGATGAATTGTTCACGGCAACAATGGTCAGGCTGTTTGTACCCGTACCCTTGTACTCCGCTCCATCAGCGAGTCGGTTCGGATTAGCGAAACTGTTTTCGTACCACTCATACCGAAGACTATCCCCTTTTACGTTCAGCGTCAATACCGCTCCCGCGCCTTTGCAGATTTTCTGCTCATCGGGCTTCGACACCAGTTCCGTAGTCGGCAACACCGTAACGGTTAGTTCAGGCGCATAATAAGCCATCTCGCCAACCTGACAGAACGCAAAGTAGGCTGTTGACTCAGTCGGTTTAACCGTAACGATTGATCCCTGCTGTCCGTCTGATTAAACAACCCGGCCCGAACAACCCGTCAGTGATAAGCTGACCGGCTTACCGGGGCAGCTCTTGAGCGTCGAAGCCGTAGTTACTAAAGGTGGTACCTGCGTGTTGAGCGTGAAGGTACCGGCTACTGACCGGTTAGCCAGCTGGTCAAAGGCGTAGATCTGAATCTGGTACGTACTGTTGTCATTCAGCCCTTCAATTGTTGCAAAATTCGTTGGGGTGACGGCGGCCGGAATATCGTCGCCGTTCACAACGACGTGGTACACCCAGGCATCTGCCGTCCCGCCGTTATCGGTCGACGGTGTCCAGTTCAGCACCCAGCCAACCTTACGCTTACCTACCGATTTAATGTTGGTTGGTGCAGTAGGTGCCGTACCGTCCAGCGCCGGAATCGAATTGCCCGGCTGAGCCATGTCAACCAGCGCCTTGTACTTTGGGGCATTTGTCACGGCGTAGTCCCAGCTTGCACCCCATTGGCCGTAGCGGCTGAACGGCGTCATGCTGGCAAAGTGGATAAAAATATCACCACCGTTCGGGAACCAGGTGTCGGCAATACCCGCCTGAACCGCTCCGTAGATACGTGGGTTACGAGCCGCCCGAATCCGGTTGTCGCGGTTTTCCAGCACGCCGATGTAATCGCCGGGGCCACCTTCGTAAACGGTTGATTTGATGCCGTAGCTGTGAGCCAGTTCGCTGAAGTGTTTATATTCCTCAGCTTTGGCAACGCTCCGCTTCTGGAATCCGGTCAGCAGGTCCTGAAGACTGGCTGTTTTCATGGTATTCTCGTCGGGGTTATAATACCCATCCGACGCAACACCGTACAGGATTTCATTGATGTTGTTGAAACCAAGCGCAGCTTTATTGGCAATGGCCCAGTCAATCATCCGCTTGTATTCATCGGGCTGGATGGTCCACCAGGCCAGAATCGGGCGGATGCGGGTAATGAGCGACCCTGCACCAAACTCCTCTTCGAATATCTTGCCAATCCGGAGCAGCCGGCGAATGTGCCGACGCAGCAGCAACTGGCGCTCGTCGGTCGTCCCATCGGCGGCAATGATGTCGCCGTTGCGGGCGTCCTGCTTGGCTTTAAGGTTGTTGTAGATAAACTGGCCAAAGGCGAAGTTCCAGACCTCATTACTGTGCTCGATATAGACCGCTTTGTCGGTCTCCAGCTTGTCGCGGAACAACCGGGCTAGTTGACGAATGTAATCATCTGACGCGGTAACCGGAATGTTAATCCACGGATCGGCATCGGTCTCGTTGCTAACCGCAACAACATCTTCCCAGGGCAGGCCTTTCTTGGGTTTGCCAGGGTTGGTTGGCTGCTGAATAATGCCGTCGTTGTAGCGCGCGTCTTCGGGTTTGGTGCGGTCTTCCCACTCCCATTTCACCAGGTCGTTTTCGGTTGGTCCGTTAAACAGTTCACCAATCGTGATGTTCGTCGCGGTAAAGTCCATGAACCGCAGTACAGAGAACGGTGCTACGTAGTTCAGAAAGTCGGGGTTGAAACGACCCGTAACGCCTTCTTTGACGATGCTGAGGTTATTGAACCCTTGCAGATTCCGGAATTTGATACCGATGATACCGTTGTCAATTCCTGTACGCATTGACTTGATGATGAACGTAGCGGAAGTACGGCCTGCGCTAAAGACTTTGTTCTTGACCTCAAAACCACTCGGCATGAACAACGAGGAAATATCGGCCTGACCGTCGAACGTCATCTTATACGTACCGCTGATGTCTTCAAAGGCCAGATCCGAATCGTCGACACCACCGTTATCGTCCGACGGCTCCCACCAGTAACCGGTCGGGCGCTTGTCGACCAGAATCATCTGGAAGTCCTGCGTCGGCCAGCCCTGTGCGTTCAGCGCGGGTGTGGCGTTGGTGGAGTTGCCGTTCGCGTCGAGGGCCGTCAGGCGGTCGCCCTGCTTCGCCAGATCACTGTAGACAGACTCGGCGCTCAGGCTCATGCCGATCTTGTTCGACTTCACCAGATCAGCCAGCCGCTTCGTTCTCACCACGATCGTACCCGGTGCCGATGTTTTACCGGAAATGTCGCGGGCTACGATGCTGAAAGTGTATTCGGTATCCGATGTCAGTTCGCTAACGGGAAACTCACGCAGTTGGGTGGTGCCCAGCTTAGTTCCGTTCTGCAATACGTCATATTCCTTGATGAGCAGGTCGTCGGCGGCTTCGTCCCAGCTCAGCTTCAGAGATGTAGCGCCAACGGCGCTGGCCTGGACATTGGTCGGCGCTGCGGGGGGCTGGCTATCGCCTTCGGCGTCGTCGAGCACCAGTTCGGGCTTGTTGGCTGGTGATTCCTTGGCGTTGAAGCCGGTCCAGGCGCCGATGTTGGTTTTGAGCGCGAACGTAATGACTTTATCGCCGGTCAGCTTTTCAATCGTCACAAACCGTGAGACATCGAACTCGACGTAGCCGGCGCCCGGCACGGGTCGCGCTACAATGACGTCGGGCAGCAAGGCCGGTAACCCGTCCGCAGTTGATTCATTCCAGTTGTCGGAGGTTGTCAGAAACAGATCGGCCCGGAGCGTAGCGTTCCCCGACGTAGCATAGAACCGCAGGGTCGCTTTTTTAATGGTATCGATGGCCGGGCTGAGGTCGAACCGATAATACGCTGTGTTGTATAAACTGGCGGCAACAGTCGATGCATTTCCCTGGTTTGGCCCCCAGCTATCGCGATCGGCATTCGGCGAGAGCGTAAGCAGCGATGCGTTGGATAAGGTCGTAGCCGTAGCACTGACGGGTTCAGAAACGTTGCCTGCCGCGTCCTTTGCTTTTACCGAGAACGTATACGTTGTATTCGGCGCCAGGCCTGATACCGAAAACTGAGTCGCAGCGGTCATGCTTACTGACTGACCATCGCGGAAGATTTCGTAGCCCGTTACGCCTACGTTATCCGTCGCGGCCTTCCACGACAGATCAACGGTTGTCCGCGCAATGTTTGAAACCAGCAGGTTCGACGGAGCCCCCGGAGCGGCTACATCCGTATCAGTGGTTTCGACCACCAGCGCCGGCTTGAACTCACTATCCTTCGAGTAGAACGGCGACCAGCCACCGGTCCGCTTCCGAATAACGAGCGTAATCAGCTTGTCGTCGGCGAAGGCTTTGGCCACAGCCGCCGTCACGTCCATTTCCAGGGTTGTACTGGTTGTATTGTACTGATTGACAATAAGGTTAGGCTCCTGATCATTCCACCGGCCGAATTCGGGCAAACCGTCATTGCTGTTTTCAGACCAGTTGTCCGAATCCGCGAAATACAGTTTGAGATCGATCGCGTCTGCCGGGGACGGCCGCAGCAGGCGAAACTGGGCGCGGCTGACAATGCCTGAAACGGAAGAAAGATTAAACCGGAAATAAGCGTAGGTGTACTCACTGGCATTAACCGTTGCGTTGTTTCCGGGGTTCGGCGCCCAGTTGTCCCGGTCGTCGGTGGGCGTAAGGGTAAAGGATTGTGGCTGGGCAACCACCAGGCCGTTGAGAAATACGCTCAGTAGAAGCCAATACAGGTACTTCATAATTGAGTTGGGTTTAAAGTTATGCAGTTATTATTCAACTGCATAAACATATGGTTACTGATTCGTAAGGCTGTGGCGGTCTGTACTACTTAGAACTTGGTAGCCGGTAACCACACCAACTTTTTTCTAGCGATCAACTAGTTTGGTGTCTTAGCCCGGTTGAACAAACTTGTCAAAACAGGCGGGTTGCCGCTGCGATTAGTTCTACCATTCAGGGGACTGGGACAGTTGATAACAAATTGTTATGTCTTCTCCTGAACTAGGTTGTCAGTTTTTCACTAAAAACGACAACTATGCAAGACCACATTTGCGACCTATTGATCGGACCGCCGAAGCGGCCGCTTTCAGTACAGTGAACAGCTCAAGGAGACGGCAGTTTTTCGTATCCTTTTCGGCGGAGAAGAGGTAAGCCAGGTGATGGCTGATTTAAGCATCCATAGCAGCTATATCCTTCGAGGCCGGGTGCAGGTTTACCGTCAGAAAATGCACTCAGGCCTGCTAACATTGCCTGCCATGAAGACAACTCAGTAACTAAACTCAGCCGCCGAGTCACCCCGGCGGCTGGTCTTCAGAACCGTGCGTGAGAGTTTCCCCTCACACGGCTCCTCGTTGTTTGGTGGTTATACCAAGACCGACTCGACGACAATCCGCTGATCGGTTGCCGACTTGGTGTGATGACAATGACGATGCAGCAATTGCAGATTATCGTAACCGTTGCCCCCTCCTTTCATCAGTGGGGTAATATGGTCCGTCTCCACCTTATCGCCGTATCGAAACAATAGTTTGCAATGCGTACAGCGCCCCTTTTGCCGTTTGAGTAATGTGACTTTGGCTCCACCCAAATCTGAATAGCGGCCTAAGCGTGTTCCCCAGTAAGCCCAATCGCCATCAAACGGGCTTCGTTTGTCCTGCACTTTGATATGCCGTACAATGGGTGTATCCGCGTGTCGGGCCATCCGAACCATGTACTGACCTTGACGGGCCATAAACCACCAGCCCTTGCCAGCCCGGATGTACCAGTAGCGATGCGTTGTCCAGCCGTTGGCTTTGCCCGGATGCCGACGTCGTGCCCATGCCCGCAGTTTTTGGTAGAGCAGATGACCTAATCGGGTAAAAACCCGTTTGCTAACTGCATGGGCGTAGTAATTACACCATCCGCGAATAATTGGATTTAGGGTGTCAATCAATTCCGCCTGCGTCTTGCATTTATGGCTATCCACTACCTTCGCTAACTGGTCGTAGTGACGCTTGATGCTCGTTTTGCTGGGAACAATGAACGTTTTGAAGCCCAACGGGTAGCCTTTCCGCCAAACGCCTGTCCGATATTTTCCCGCTTGGTATTGCCGAACTGTGAAGCCCAGAAAATCAAACCCTGCTTCTCCTTCTATGCTGTGAAGCGAATGGGTCAGACGGGTTTTACTGGCTTTTAGTTCTAAGCCTAACGGAACTAACCATTCAACAATGAGTGCTTTCTCTTCCTCCACTCGCGTTTTATCTTCGTGAAGAATCACAAAATCATCAGCGTAGCGGATGAGTTGAATCTTCGACACCCATTTGTGGTTTTGCGTTCCATGCTTGAACCGTTGCTGAAGCATGGTTTCCATTCCGTGAAGGGCAATGTTGGCCAGTAACGGCGAAATGACTCCGCCTTGTGGCGTTCCTTCAGAGGTAGGGAATACCTGTTCTCCCTCCATCAATCCGGCTTTTAGCCAGCCTTTGATCTGCCGTCTTAAGCAGGGAAATGTGTTGAGCTTCTTCAGTAACGCATGGTGGTTAATTCGGTCAAAGCACTTGGCGATGTCGGCATCCAAGACATACTTGGCTTTCTTGTTAATGGCTACCCAAATCGCTTCAAGGGCATCGTGAGCTGATCGTCCCGGTCGAAAACCGTAGCTATTAGGTTCAAACCGGGCCTCCCATTCTGGTTCGAGCACTTGCTTGACCAATGCCTGCAGCGCCCGGTCTTTCAGGGTAGGAATGCCTAATGGGCGTTTTTCAGTCGTTCCGGCTTTGGGTATCCACACTCGGCGAGTCGGCATAGCCGCTCCCCTCACTTGGAGGTTGTCCACCAAGTCCAGCCGTTGCTGCGGGGTCAGTGATTTTACCTCATCCACTCCGGCTGTGTTGCGGCCTCGGTTATCCTGAGAAACTTGCCGAACAGCCAGTGTTTTGGCAGAACGAGAACGCAGGAGTGTCTTCTGTAATCGTCGCACTGTTTTGTCATCACCCTCTTGAGTGGCCTTAAAGATTCGTTTTTGCAGCTTAAAGACATACCGTTCCAGCTTAGGCCAGGGCGTATGCCTCCATTCCACCTTTGTAGGGTCGATACGGGTGTTGTCCGTCTGTTCACTACTGGTTTTAGACATATTAACTGCTACTCTTCCTTCTTTAATCCAAACTAACGTGCCTACGTGGGCATATCCCGCCACTTTCTGGCGGGCATTGGCTTCTTAGGCAATCTTCTCCTGTGAGGCATCCGGTTGGCACCTACTTGGCAAAGGGTGAGTCTGCCAAGAACCTGCACAGGCTTACTTCACAAAGTAGTCCAAGCGGAATTGACCCTGCTGTTGGAGCAAGTGGAAGCCTTTCCAGAGGGCTTCCCGGTAGCGAAGTACTTCTTTGGTTGGTTCGGTTGTCAACTCGCTATGTCCATCGCTGAAGGCTCGGTACAACTCATCGTCAGTGGTAAAGATGTTCTCAATAGCCGAAGAGGCCTTGGCTTCCTGCAAGCTGATAGAATTGACCAGCAGCCCCTGGTTAGGGATGGCAATGCTACGGCCCTGAAGCCGTCCCAGTGCTTCCTTCGCCAAAGCCAGGTGTTCATAGACGTCCACGGTACGGTATAAATCGGCTTGGATAGGTAGATCAGGCAGGTCGTTCTAAGGTTTATTCCGGTCTGGATTAATTGGGTAGTGTGGCGTTGATGGCATCAAAACAGACTATATCTAAGGTTAGCTGTACTTCATAGCCACCGCAGACATCAAAACGCGTATTAAATGAGGAACGAGTCGACTCGGCGTACCGAAATAATCACCGCTTTTCGTTTTAATAGCTGTTAGGCCGCACTGGAATACCGGACCACTGCGTACCGGCTATCCGTGGTGTCCGCTCCTCATTAGCGAACGGTTCATCATCCATCAACGGAGTCCCATTTCCCCAAAACCAAGCCAAGGTAGCCGCATAGGAAGCGCTCCTTTGTTCAGCACTCGACAACTGACAACCACAAAACCAACTACCAACAGAGCAGGCAATAGGCCCACGTCTTCCTAGAAAACAGGATTACCAAGGGCCGAACCTAAGCCTCCAATGAGTACCAGGTCAACAACGGTCAACTGCCGAACCGTATTTTTCCGGTGGTGCGCAGGCTTAAGGAGCTAATGATGAGCATGATCAGCGTTCGACCCAGCACTTCCAGCAAAAAAACAGCCCAGTAACTCGTCAAACTGGATGCGCTGCTAATCGAATAGCTAATCGTTGTTCACCCTGTCCTCTATTTATCAAATGAGTAAATTAGGTAATCTGCCTGGGCCATAAAGCTCAACTGGATTGGTTACCGATTTGGTCGGGTCTTTTTCCAGCACCAGGCCCATGATCCATAAAGCTCAACTGGATTGGTTACCGATTATACACCCAAGTCCCGAAGTTGTACCTGCTCAATGGTGTTGCCCGCTTTTGTCAGGACTGTGGCTTCATACGCATCCAAGGTAACCCGTTCGCCTTCGATGGGCAACCGGCCAAACCGCCCCAGCAGGATACCCGCCAGCGTTTCGTAGCCGCCCTGCTGGTGAATGGGATGGGGGAGTAACGGATTGAGATCCGCCAGGGAATGAGTTGCTACCACCACGTACAGACCTTCGCTAACCTGTTCCACCAGCGGTCGTTCATCATCGTTTTCATCCTGGATCTCACCCACCAGTTCTTCCAGAATATCCTCCATGGTCACTAGGCCTTCTGTACCGCCGTATTCGTTGACGACCAGCGCCAGGACTTTGCGCTGCCGCTGCAAATCACGCAGCAGCGAGCGAATAGTTTTCGTTTCCGGCACTACCAGCATGGGACGGGCCAGTGAGCGCAGATCAACCGACGGATTCTGACGCAGGTGAATCAGCAGATCGCGCAGGTGAATCACGCCGAGCACGTGATCCAGGTCGTCCTCGTAGCAGAGCAATCGGGAGTACTTCTGGTCCAGGATTCGCTCCAGCGCATCGTCGTCAAATTCATTGATATCTATACCGAAAAGCTGCGTCCGGGGCACCATAATCTGACGAACGGTACGATCTGAAAAATCAAACGCCCGCTCTACAATCGTTAAATCGGACGAAGGCGTCGGATGGTCCGATAGTTCAGCTTCTTCCTGACTCTGACGAACTAAGTACTTCAACTCGTCGGGACTATGGACTTCATTACCATGACTGGCCTGAATGCCAAACCCTCGCAGTATTACGTTAGCGAATCCGTTTAACAGCCAGATGAAGGGCCGAAAAAGAAGGTAAAACCCCTGCAACGGATAAGCCACCAGTAAGGTAGTCCCTTCGGATCGCTGGATGGCCAGCGACTTGGGGGCCAGCTCGCCAAACACGATGTGCAGCACCGTAATCAGAGCGAAGGCAATGGGCAGGGACACCCGGTGGGCCATTTCGTCGCTGAACTGTAAATCGAGCAGGTTGAACAGTGCCGTCAGCATCTCCGCTACTACCGGTTCGCCGATCCAGCCTAGCCCCAGACTGGCCAGCGTGATGCCGAACTGCGTAGCCGCCAGGTATCCGTCGAGGTGCGAGAGCATGTTTGTAGCCAGCCGGGCGGGGGCACTGCCAGCCTGCGCCCGGAGTTCAAGCTGCGACGCTCGAACCTTGACAATGGCAAACTCAGCCGCCACAAAAAAACCGTTGAGGCCGACTAGTAGTAAGGTCAATAAGAAATTAAGTAGCATGCCCTTAGCAAGAAAGAGTAAGATGATTTGGGTCATAAGGGCCAGCAGAAACAAGCCGATGGACGAAGTTAGGCTACTAACTAACCACCTACTGCCAACCGCCCCCCAGCGCCCGATATAAACCAATGAGTGACTGGAATTGGGCCTGTTTGGTATTGACCAGGGCTAGTTCAGCCTCTAGTACGCTGCGCTGCGCCGTAATTACTTCCAGGTAGGTGGCATAGCTGGCGGCAAACAAATCGTCGGACGTGATAGCCGCCTGCCGCAGCACGGCTACTTCCTGCGTTTGCAGGTCGGCCACCTCCCGGTAGTTTTCAAGTCCCTTCAAATTACTTACCACTTCACTGACTCCCGTCAGGATCGCCCGCTGATACGCCAGATAAGCCTCCCGGCTCTGCGCCTGCGCGATGGCCAGATTCCCCTTTAGCAGCCGTCGGTTAAAGACCGGAGTCGCCAGACTGCTCAGTACCCCGGCCGCTACCGACGCTGGATTGAGCAGTACGGAGGGGCGGAACGCGTTGAGGCCTACGTAGGACGTCAGGTTCAGACTTGGAAAGAATTCGGCCTGCGCCACGGCTACGTCTATATTGGCCGCTTCCAGCTCCCGTTCCGCCTGCCGGATATCGGGCCGACGACGAATTAGTTGGGCTGGAATACCCGCCAGCACGGAAGCCGGTACCAACTGCTCCCGAATCGATGGCCCCCGGGTAATGGGTTGCGGGTAACGACCCAGCAGGACGTTAATCTGGTTTTCAGTCTCGACAAGTTGCTGACGTACCCGGCCCGCCAGCCCCCGCGTATTGAGCAGTTGCGCCCGCAGTTGCTGCACAGCCAGTTCAGTCACGCGTCCGGCCGACTTCTGCACCGCCACCAGGTCAACCGCCCGTTGTTGCAGCATAATGTTGTCGCGAATGATTTCCGCTTCCGCATCCAGGGCCAGCAAGGTGTAGTACAGCCGGGCAATCTCAGCGGTAAGACCCGTTACGATCAGGTTACGCCCTTCCACCGAAGCCAGCGCCCGGTTGTAAGCCGCCCGGCGCTGGTTACGCAGCTTGCCCCAGATGTCCACTTCCCAGGAAGCCCGGAAGCCCGCAAAAAAGTCGGGTGAGGGATTGGGAATGAGCGACGGACCGGTCACATTGTCCGACAGATTGGTATCAAAATTACCTACTCCGTTCATCGTGTAGCGGCCGTAGCGGTCCAGCCCTGCCGTCGCTACAGCATCGACCTGCGGCAACAATAAACCCTGACTGATGCCAACGTTAGCCCGGGCTACCTCAATCCGTTGCCGGGCTATGTTCAGGTCCAGATTTCGGCTCAGTGCCGTGTCAATAAGCGCCACCAGGTTGGGTTCCGTAAACAGCGACCGGTACGGCTGGTTGCCGATACTGGCTGAATCGGCGGTACCGGCGTAGGTATTGGGAACACCAACGGGGATAACCGGCGCGGGCTGATGCATGATTCGGCAGCTACTCAGGCTACTGACCAGCAACAGACGCCAGAGAACTGCAAAAAGCTTACGACTCCTGAAGGACAACACCGTTGGTATGAGTTTTAGTGGATACGGAAGAAACAGCCTTGTCCCGGCGATGGCGGTCAAAGCGGCTGGCTAACCCTGCGAAGACAACGTACAGCCCCGGCACAACCACCAGTCCGAAGACCGTTCCCAGGAGCATTCCACCGGCTGCGGCCGTTCCGATGGTGCGGTTGCCTACAGCCCCGGCTCCGGTGGCGATGCACAGGGGAATTAAGCCCGCAATGAAGGCAAACGAGGTCATCAGGATCGGGCGCAGACGAGCCACAGCCCCTTCGATGGCAGCTTTGGCCACTGATAACCCTTCGGCCCGGCGTTGGTTGGCAAATTCGACGATCAGGATGGCGTTCTTACCAAGCAGACCAATCAGCATCACCATGGCGATCTGCGCGTAAATGTTGTTCTCCAGCCCCGTAACCCATAGAAAAAAGAAGGCGCCGAAAATACCGGTCGGCAGGGACAGGATCACCGGCAACGGCAACAGAAAACTCTCATACTGCGCTGACAGAATCAGGTAAACAAATACTAAACAGATCAGAAAAATATACACCGCCTGATTGCCCGATTGCACCTCGTCGCGCGAAATACCGGCCCAGTCGATGCCATAGCCTTTGGGTAGCTTGGTGGCGGCCACTTCCTGAATCGCTTTAATGGCGCTACCACTACTAAAACCGGGCGCGGCTTCGCCGTTTAATTCGGCCGACGGATACATGTTATACCGGGTGACCTGCTCCATACCGTATACCCGCTCGACCCGCATGAAGGCCGAAAAAGGTACCATTTCGTCGGCGTCGTTCTTAACGTACAGTTTCAGCAGGTCATCCAGTTGCGCCCGGTACTCGGGCAGGGCCTGCACCATGACCTTGTACATCTGCCCGAAGCGGATGAAGTTGGTGGCGTACTCCGAGCCGATCAGCGTTTGCAGCGTCTGCATGGCTTTGCCAACCGATACGTTTTTCTGGGCGGCCTTGTCAGGATCTACGTACAGCATGTACTGGGGAAAGCTGGCGTCGTAGATGGTAAAGGCGTTTTTGATTTCGGGCCGGGCCACCAGGTCGTTGATGAACTGTTGGGTAACGGTCTCCAACTTTTTGTAATCGCTCTTCCCGGTTTTGTCCAGCAGTCGCAGCTCAAACCCGCTGGCGTTTCCGTAGCCCGGTACGGCCGGGGGCGGGAAGAACTCAATCTTCGCATCCTTAATGTGACGCGTCCTCTCGGCAAGCGCTTCGGTGACGGTCTCCACCGACTCGGCGCGTTCGTCCCAGTCCTTGAGGTTAATCAGACAGGTACCGTACGTCGCTCCCGTACCGTCAGAAAGCACGTTCGTGCCAGCCAGTGTCGAGACGGACTTGATAGCCGGGATGCCCCTGGCGGCCTGCTGAATCTGATCCACTACGACGCGCGTCCTCTCGAGCGTGGAGCCCGATGGCGTGGTAATGCTGGCGTAGAACGTGCCCTGGTCGTCGTTGGGAATAAAGCCCGACGGCACCCATACACTCGTTCCCCAAATGCCCACGCAGAAAACGGCCAAGACCCCAAACGTAACCACCCGGCGGTTGACGACCGCTTGAAGCAGCCGCCCATACCGACCAGCTAGTGATTCATAGCGGGCGTTGAATCCGTTGAAAAAGCGGTCCAGTAGCCCCTTTTCGGTCGTTTGGTGCGTATCTTTCAGGATGATTGCGCACAGAGCCGGGCTGAGTGTCAAGGCGTTAAGGGCTGAGATGAGAATGGCAACGGCCATAGTGAGGGCAAACTGCCGGAAGAAGATACCCGCCGGTCCCGGCAAGAACGTAACGGGTACAAACACCGCGACCATGACCAGCGTAATGGCGATAACGGCCCCGCCAATCTCACCAATGGCAGCCTGGGCGGCTTCGAATGGGCTGAGCTTCTCGCGTTCCATCTTGGCATGAATGGCTTCCACCACCACGATGGAGTCATCGACCACGATACCGATGGCCAGTACCAGGGCGAAGAGGGTGATGAGGTTAATGGAAAAGCCAAACAACTGCATGAAAAAGAATGTACCCACCAGCGAGACCGGCACGGCAATGGCCGGAATGAGCGTCGACCGCCAGTCCTGCAAAAACAGGAAGACGACCAGCGCCACCAGCACAAATGCTTCGAGGAGTGTTTTAACCACTTCATGAATCGACGCGTCGAGAAAGCGGGATACATCGTAGCTCATCTCGTAATCCATGCCCGGCGCGAAGGAGGTCTTCTTGAGTTCGGCCATCCGCTCCTTAATGTCGTTGATGACCTGACTGGCATTGGAGCCGGGCAACTGCTTAAGCATGATGGCCGCCGAAGGCCGACCATTGAATTTCGACACCACGTCGTAATAGGTCGTGCTGAACTCAATGTCGGCTACGTCTTTTAACCGCAGCAGGGTTCCATCCGAATTGGCCTTCAGGGGAATGTTGCCGTACTCTTCTTCCGAGGTGTACTTGCCCGTGTACTTCAGGACGTATTGCAGGGCCTGTCCTTTTTTCTCCGAGCTTTCACCCAGCTTACCGGGGGCCGCTTCGACGTTCTGTGCTTGCAGGCGCTCGACTACCTCATCGGCCGAGATGGTATAGGCCAGCATCCGGTCGGGCTTGAGCCATACCCGCATGGCATATTCTTTGGCCCCCATGATGTCGGCGAAACCAACCCCCGGAATCCGCTTGAGTTCGGCCAGAACATTGATATCGGCGAAGTTGTACAGAAACTTCTCGTCCAGGGCATCGTTGCTGCTGAAGATATTCAGGTACATCAGCATCGAGTTTTCTTCTTTGGCAATCTTCACCCCATTCTTGATCACTTCCGAGGGTAACTCGGCCATCACAGCCGCCACCCGGTTCTGCACGTTCACGGCCGCAACGTCGGGGTCAGTGCCAATGTCAAAAATGATCTGAATCACGCTGACGCCGTCGTTACCGGCATCCGACGACATGTATTTCATGCCCGGCACCCCGTTGATAGCCCGCTCGAGGGGCGTAATCACGGCTTTGACCGATGTTTCGGCATTGGCACCGGTGTATTCGGTCGTTACGTTCACTTCCGGCGGGGCAATACCCGGAAATTGCGTCATCGGGAGTTGACTCACGGCCAGCAAACCCAGTAGGGTGACGATCACCGAGATAACAATGGCCAGAACAGGCCGTTTGATGAAGGTTGTAAACATAGTAGGTTCGACGAAATGCGTTTACTGTTTGGCCAGTTGAGCCATGAACTGGGGAGCCGGTATAAGTTGCGGCTGGATCTGGTCTCCTTCCTTCACGGTCTGAATGCCCTCATATAGGATACGGTCGGTGGAAGACAGACCGGATTGCACCACGTAAAGCTGGGGTAGCCGGAGTTGGGGCACGAAGCTCCGCATCCTGACCTTGTTGTCGGCCCCGACTACGAATACGAAGAGTTTGTCCTGCAACTCAAAGGCCGCTTTCTGGGGAATCAGCAAGGCGTTCGTCACGGGCTGATTCATGCGCACCTTTCCACTGGAACCGTGCTTGAGTACATGCTGCGGGTTGTTGAACCGGGCGCGAAAAGCGATGTTACCGGTATTGCGGTCAATCTGCCCGTCAATCTTCTCGATGCGCCCCCGGCGCGTATGCAGCCGGTTGTTGGCCAGCACCAGCGAAACATCGCTCTGGGCAAGGGCTGCTTTCGTGGTCACAAAATCAAGGTACTCGCCTTCCGGCACGTTAAAGTAGGCAAACACCTGCCGGTTATCCGACAGCGTCGTCAACAGGATACCTTCTTCAACCAGACTCCCCGTTTTATTGGGAATCCGGTCCACCACGCCCGCAAACGGCGCGCGAATCTGGGTAAGCGCCAGCTTGAGCCTGGCGCCTGTCTGGGCCGTTTGCGCTTCTTCAATCCGGGCCCGTAAAGCAGCCAGTTTGGCCTGGGCTTTTTCTAACTCGATTGCCGAAATCACCTTTTTATCGGCCAGCATGGCTACACTTTTCACCTCCACTTCGGCCGTTTTGGCTTCGGCCGTGGCATTCTTCAGACTAGCCGTAGCCCGCATGAGTTCTTCGCGGTAGGCAGGGTTGTTGACCGAAAACAGAAGCTGCCCTTTGCGGACAAACGCCCCTTCGTCGACATAGATCCGGTCCATATAGCCTTCGATGCGGCTGCGGATCTCAACATGCTGCACCGCCTGAATATCGGCGACGTATTCTTTAGCGTACAGCGTGTCGGTTACGACGGGCTGAATCACTGGATAGGTGTCAATTTTTGCGCTGCCCTGTTTTTGCTCGGTGGAGCAGGCCGTCAGGATTGAAACGGCTAGACCAACCGATAGGGCAAGCGTGGTCAATCGGACCCGCCGAAAACGGGTCATTCTTTGAACAAGCATGTTCTTAGGGAGAAATAAATTACATTAACTAGGAAGCAAAGCACGTAGCGGAACGACAAAGAGCTACGGCAGGACGCACAGCATCCTTTAGCGACCAAAAGGCCGGCTACGGACTTACACGAACTGAGGAGGAGGGGTATTAATCTTCGCCAGGCAGAAGCGATAACAAGGATTCACGTAGGCAGGGAAGTACATGACCAATGGGAAGTTCTCCGAGCCAACGAATTGATAGCAAACGGTTGGGGACGGAATTGACCAGTCGAAAAAGAGTTTCGTCAATTGATTACCGCCTTCATCATCTTCTGGCTCATCGTGTTCGGGAACGGCATCATGCAGATCAAACCAATGTTCCAGCACCAGTTCTGCAATACTCTCAATCTCGTTGATGGACAAATCTTCCTGGTACTCTCCGTTGGCATTGGGGGCAACGTAACCATCGGGCGCATCAACGCTGACGTTTAAGACGTACAAGGCCATTAACAGGCTGAAAAGCCGGTGCCACCAGGAACTATTGATGCGCTTCTTTGTCATCGGGAATGATGAAACTTACCACAAAAATATGCGAGAATATTCACTTTATTTAAGTTAAACTGCTTTCTGATCGAATTAGCTGTATCGTTTTATTTTTTACTGGTAAAGTATAATCCTGTGGTAACTAGTACGCTGACCAATCTTCGGTAATTCGATGTGGGGAAGTAAATCTGCGTTCGCACTGTGCCTATAAAACGTAGTGATTATTTCGGTACAATTTGGCAGACGGTAACTGCCAAATTGTGTTTTTATTATTGTGCACGACGCTGATCAGTTCGTCAGAGCATGGCTAACAGCGCTTGAGTCGTTTGCGCAAGCCCATTCTGCCGTAAAGTCTCTAGCACCTGACCAGCGGACTTAGATGGATTCTTTAGATTCGCTACTTGTGCCAAAAAGGCTTCCAACACACCACCAGGATCAACCCCTAATAGGTCTGCAATAAATTCGTCTGGGTGCTGCGGTTGCACATCAAACGGCTTTAAGCGATCGAGTGGAAAGTCCTTTAGATTGGCGGTGACGATCACTCCGGCGTGGCCGCGGATGGCGGCCGCCAGCACGTGCTCATCATTGGGATCCGGTAATCGAAAGGTGCCAATTAAAGCCTCATATCCTTGGATGGTGGCATCCGGAAAAGCCCGGTTCATGGCTACCACCGTTTTCGCCAACTGTGCTGCTGTTAAGTCGGCTCGGTTCAGCAGCAGATTGCTAACCCACTCCTGCTGGATTCTATCGGTCCATTTGGGTCGGTACAACCCCTTAGCCGCTATATGCAATAACAAGTCCCGCAGAGGGGCAGGGTAAAGTACATTGGCATCTAACAGAGCCGTAAAGCTGGGCGACTGGCTCATTCGTACCCCAAGCCGAGTTCCTGAGCCTGTTGAGACAAGAACTGCAACTGCTCATTCCGGATTTGCTGCTGCTGGGCTTGGTAAGCCAGCAGGTCTTCTAGCAAGACACGACGGTGAGTCCCCACCTTCTTAAAGGGAATAGCCCCCTCTTCCAGCAACTTCACTACATGAGGACGCGACACGTTCAGTATCTCGGCGGCCTGCTGAGTGCTCAGTTCTGAGTCTGAAGGTACCAAAGATACGGCTTTACCCTGGGCCATACTGGATAGAATTACCGCCAGCAGATGCAGTGCTTTAGCTGGGATGACAACCGAAAAGGAGCCTTGTTGGAGTTGAATGCTGACCCCTTCGGACTGCTTCTGATTCAGCGCTTGAGTAACCAGGGGGAGCGACTCGCGGGCTACGCGCTGGTCTTGCAAGGTTGGCTTTTCAACAACTGTTTCCATTATAGTACATAGTTTGCTACAAGTATAACAAACGAAATAAACGAAACAAAGTTCGGAGATATATAAGTCGATTTAGTCTGCGGTGATTTAGGAAGCAGGACCAATTTCGTACCTTCCTACTAACAACCCTAACCACCTAAGTAGTATGAGTCCGATACCCGTTGCCCTCTTCGTGCGCGTCTCCACAAAAGAGCAAGATTACTCTGGCACCGGCCTTTAGGTTTGTGGTGTAGTAAGAAACCAAGATTTGAGTAGCTTACCCATAAAGAAAACAGAGCGGGCTTCCCTATGGCATACCGGCCAGGCTAACGACCAACGGGTGGATTCAGGACCCGCTCTG
>Ga0209906_100177_pt1 | contig 63712 bp, 61 predicted proteins | sample FECB24metaG_FD_188303 | JGI IMG/M metagenome (GOLD analysis project Ga0209906, IMG submission 188303) | Cyanobacterial communities from the Joint Genome Institute, California, USA from Joint Genome Institute, California, USA - FECB-24 metaG... ... | reverse complement strand
GGGCGGCATTATCCGTACTCAGTGCGCTGCCAGCAAAGTCGCCCTGGTCAATGGGTGCATGGGCCAGCCGCAACCAGCGGGGGCCGGAGGTACGGTGGGTGTAGCTGCGTTCGAACCGCACCGAGTCCCCTCCAGCGTTATGGGTAGTAAAGCGTAGCCGGTAGGTTTGGCCGGGCGTAAGGTTGGAGGCTCGGTATGGTACAATGTTGAAGCGGTCGAGCCGTTGCACTGGATCGGCATTAAGCGGTATTACTCGATTGCTTGCATCGAACATTATTAGAGTCCAGTCGTTTGCGTTGAACTCAAAACCAGCTTTTATTATTATTTCACCATAACTGGGAGTAGCAGTATTTACGCTTGCAACAGTGGGAGTAAGAATGTTAGGTATAATTTCGGCGGTGGGGGCTATATCTACGGGCTTGCAGCTAGAAAGTGACAGTATATAAATCCAACGAGTTATATACTTTTTCGATATGGCCCAAAAAACCTCTTTTGTACATAAAGATTTTGTCACGCCTTTATTATTCAATATTCTTCGCCAATATATATTCATTAACGTATATTTCTAAAATAAGCGAGTATAGGCACTTCAAATGCAAGTGCCTATACTCGCAATGTACGTACACTTTAAACGTCTTAACTTGAAGGCTTTAACAAGGAAAGAAACAAGCCGTGTCACTACAGTAATTCGATACACATGGAAACCCCGAAGGGTTACAACAGGTCGGACATCCTCTGGTGTATGCCTGACAATTCGCAACAGAATAGTTCGGTGATTGGGGACAACAAGGATTATTTAACGTCCCCCCCGTAACGTTCTTAAGAACGTCCCTCGAAATCTGTTCAATAGACCCGAGATTAAGATGAGCAAACTTAGCATTCATAACAAGTAACTATTGAGTTGTTATGAGCCATAAAGACATGGCCGCTTGTCTCAACATAGCGCGATAATAATGAAAATATATATATAAAAAATCCCAAATAATAAATTTAATGTTATATTAGAGAATGTCTCCGATACTTTGAGGAAATAGCTGCTTCATGTACACTTTATCATATAGAAAGATTATATGCTGATAATTCAAACTCTTTGGTTAGAGTACTCTGAAAATCCAATTTCGCACAGAAATGGCTGGATTTCGGCAGAATATAATTGGATTTCTTGGTCATTATGTTCAATGCAGTTAAACAAGTTCTATTCAGAAGTCGAGCTATACGCCAACACAGCAGCGAAAAATGTATTGATAGACATGCTGGGTCTGAATTATTCAAAAGTGCACTCCTTGCCTGATAACAGTAGTCTAAATAAATACACCTGGGCGTTGGCTAAAATAACAACATATAGCCGTCAATCTGAGCCTTTTTTACATGTGGATGGTGATGTGCTTATTTGGAAACCTTTCAGTACAGATCTGATTCAAGGTGAGGTGATAGCTCAAAATATAGAGCACAATTCCACAGAATATTTTAAAAATTATACTTCCATTGCCTCCACGGGTGGTGGTCTTCCAGAATATCTCCAGCATGATTTGGTAAACGTTAAAGCATATAATGCCGGTATCTTAGGGGGCAATAACAACGCTTTTTTTAAAACCTTCGCGGAAATTTCTATCAAATTCGTTGAGGGGACTATTGATAAAGCACCCGCTCTGTTAGATGCCACATCATACTGTATGCTTTTTGAACAGTGGATACTTGGCCTGGTGGTAAATCATGGCGGGATGGAGGTAAAAACCCTTTTTGAAGAAGGATGTCCGGATTCTGGGTACACAGGGTTTGACAATTATGAACAAGCCTATAGAAACGGCTACTTTCATTTTATGGGTCAGTTTAAACAAAATCGTCACAATTTAAAGCTGATGGCCGCCCAGCTACGTAAAGATCATCCACAACGATACTATCACATTCTACGACTTTGTAAAGAGGGAGGAGTTCTCCTTGATTTCGCCGTCTATCAACTACCAGAGCTAAATCCTACAATCCATGCAGTTGGTTATTTTATTGACTTATTCAGGTCATTCAAACTTGCTGATGCATACCAGGAGGAACCCGACTGGAAATACTATTATGCGAAGGATTACTATATATATGAGCAGTTGGAGACATTTCTGTTGCTTCTCCCAGACCAGCTGTTAGAGAGAACCTTTATGATTACTCGAGATTTCAAGTTAATCGAAGGGTATAATCCTACTTTGTTCCAGCAGATTGTCTTGCACGATACGTACAACCTCAGCTTAACAACGATAGATTTGGATAACTTAGAAATGATAATATTAGATTGTTTTCTAAACTCTGCTGCGACACTAGCCCAAAGCTTTGAATCGGTCAAAGAGAATTTTTCGGCAGATGATGTTAAGAAAAACAAGCACCTTTTGTTAGAGCAGATATTAAACAAGATTCAACGGTTTATATATTGGGGCGTTTTGATAATGATATAATACTCAATTAAATAGCATGTTATGAGGTTATAGTAATACTTTCACAGACTACTCTATCAGTGTTGAAGGACAACGATATAATCGTTATATTTAGCTACCGGTATTAACTTATAATTAATACAAATTTATGTTCCAAAATTTTATTTTGTAATCCATTATACTGCTTTTATTATGAACCTAAAAGCCCTCAAAAAACATAGCTGAGTTTGTGGCTCGATTTTCAACCATTTTGGCAATCATCGAAATGATTCTACTGAGGGAAAAGTACAACCAAGTTAACATATTGGCCGAGTCCACCGCAAAATTCCTTCAAAAAGAAGCTCTTTAATGTGATTTAAAGCCAAGTGCTTAAAGGCCGAGCGATAATTTTGTAAGTCTTTGTCTGTAAGATATGTAGCCGACTCAGCAATAGCTTCCCCTATGCATAAGTTAGCCATAAACGAATCTAATAAAATCATTTTAAGAGTTTCAAGCTTCAATCGCTTTGTCTTAGCAACCCGTAAATCAGCAAATTCAACCCACTGATTCAACTCCGGCAGATATTCTTCAATTATTCTACAATCCTTGTCTAAAGATAATTGCTGTTGCAAAAGAACTGATTCTTCGAGTTCCAATAAAGTCTGAGCTTCTCTATAAATTCTGGCATATTTTACATAATGGTAAACCCAATTAACGGGTTCGAGCTCCGCACTATTCGTCCTAGCTTCAACGTTATTTTCGAGATCAAGAAAATACGTGTATTCATAATTCTTTGGGCTTAACTCGGGTAGATGGTAAACAGGCGTAAAAAGTGCGATAGTATTTCGCTGACAGGTTGCAAGTATAGTGTAGTAATAAGCAGGATAATCCTGTCTGACCCGGTTAGATAAGTGCCAGCAGGTGTTTGAGTGTCGTTTATAGTCATACATAGCATGAATAAATTTAGTGTTGAAAGGGACTTCGTCAAAGTTGGCGAAACCGGGATAGGTGGGGTCGAAGGGTTGTTGACTACTAATATAATATGTCAGGTCAGTGGCCGATTCTTTACTTAAGGCATAGTACAAAAATTGTTCAAAGCATATGTTGAAATGGTCAAGTGGTAAATGATTGACTATAGCTATATTTTCATCAATCATTGTAAACGCAAGATCAACGTACCGCCTAAAGAAGGCTAAGTTGCTCCCCCCAATTAACCCAGTATTACAGGAGTGAATAGATTGGTCAGCGGAGAACTCCTGGCTGATACAACTCGGTACATGACTAAATAGGGAAGTAATGGAAGTTAAAGGCTCTTTGTAGTAGGGGAAATCAATCTCAAGATTCTGTGCAATCAATTCTGCTTTCAAAAAATGCTCATCAAAAGGTTCCCATATATAAATATCACCGTCGACATGAAGAAAAGGCTCCTTTTGCAGCTTATAGGTATAGATTTTTGCTAAAGCCCACAATTTAGGCGAGTAGTGATTTAACGAGTCTAGTTCAACCCGGACGGATGAATACGGTAGTTTAAGTAGATCAATGAGTATGTGTTTACCAACCGTATCAGTAACTAACTCCACCTGTTGGTAGTGTTTTGTCAGTTGAAGACAACTAAGTGCCCAACTTAGCCAATGAAATTCAGGCGATAACCAGCCTCCCGAATTACGGAGAGTTTGTGAGATATCCCGCCCGCCTGACCAGAATGTCTGTACAATCTTCACAAGTGCAATCGCTTTAAGGCTGAGGAGTTTGGTGAACTATTTTAAGTGGGCCTATACAGCTTAATAACCCCTTTGTAACTTAGCTTTCTAATTTTGTCAAATACGGTCTGGCGCATTACGTCTTTAAAACCGACTTGACTAACGGCTTCTGAATAAAAACTCTCTAAAACAGAGATTAGCTCGTCGACTTTTTTCTTTTTCCTTATTTCATTTAACAGTAGTATTTCAACATTATCCAACAGGTATTCAATGATTTGAGAGTCTGATGAGACACGAAGAAGAAGCATCTGATAGTACCCTTTGAAAGTCAATACCTCGTTGACTCGATCAGTATTTAATGCTGATTCATCAGAGAGGTAGACCCAATTCCATGACGATGAAATCAACTTAAAGTTTCCTGCTATTTTAACTGACCAGGTAAGGGCTTCCGTAATGGGTAGCTTCTTAAAGATGTTTACAAGTAGTATTTTTTCAAATTTGTCTTTTAGAACAACCTCGTCGCTAAGCCTACGCTGGCTATGTACGAACTGCATGCGTTTGCGTTCGTAACGTTCTATGCTACTTATGATTCTCTTAATTGATGATGTTGAACGTAGTTGTCTAGGTCTTTCCTCTCCGTTTCTAATCATTTTATTTTCTAGCACCCGTGTCACGTATCTGGTCCGGAAAAAGAATTTGTCTTCATTTTCGAGACTATTGTTTTGAGTATGAATTTGATTAGCTATTGCAACAGACTGGCTTACGGTTATTCTTTTCAACTTGTCCTGACTTTGTACTCCTAACTGTGATAACCTTTCTATGAGTGCAATATATTCATTCGGAAAAGAGGATCGAAGTTGAATCTCCAGTAACTCGGTAGTTTCCGGCTTCTGTTTTGCACCCAGTGTTGTATGTAGATAGGGATAAGGGTTACAGATATTTTCAAATTGTGACATGTAAGCATAATCAGTGTTATTAACGGGCGGGAGTAAGCCATTGACCGTATGCCCTTTATAGGTGGCAAAAGAGGAGAAAAAGTATTGTTCAGCTAATGTATTTAAACCTTTAGGATACTGAAGATATTTAAGCTTAGACTTTACTAATTCAAAAAAGTTAAACACTTCCTGAAAAAATTCATGAAACAGTGTGAACTGCTGCCCCCCAATAATGCCAGCGTTGATTGAAAACGTTTGCTGAGTATGCTGAACGAAGTCAGGAACGTACCGAACCTTTTCTTTTACATCGTCAAGCACCAGGGCGTATAGTTCCATCGCTTGCCCCTGTTCTATATTTTGTGCAACTACTGCACCGTTTAAGAATGAAGATGGAAATGGGGCAAAAGCAAAGAAATCACTATCAACATTTAAAAAGGGTTCCTGATGTTGAGCGTATGAATAGATTAGTTTAGCGGCCCAGAAATCTTTTGGAACCTGAAAAGGTAACGCGTCTAATGCTGTACTAACGGATGTATAAGGAAGACCTAGTGTATCGACGAGAAGGTGTTTGCCAGCGGAGTCAGTGACTAGCTCGAGTGCTAGATCTGGGTGATTTTTTCTGAGCAACAGGCAACTTAACTGCCAGCTCATCATATGATATTTACTATGAAGCCACCCCCCATCTGGTAGATAGTTTTGGGTTGCGGAGGGATCTATCCATAACGTTTGTACAAGTTTCATTGGCGCTTGCGATATTGAAAAAACAGACTCCACAACGAGAGAGTATACACAGCAGAGTCTGTTTTTCCAGCAATTAGCAACTGCACACACTACGGCAAGCACTGTCGTTACCGCCGTACACCACGTAGCAGCAGTAGCTTTCAGTCCAATAATTAACACCACTCTGCCCTAATTGCCAAGGGGCAGTGCCAGTGGGTGTACTAGTGCTGGAGCAGTTTAAGGGAGGTGGTGTACCTCCCCCTCCTCCGCCACCAGTTGGGCCGTAGCCACCAACAATTTTTTTCTGCACTTCTTTCGATAAGTGTTCAAACGAATCCAACTTGATTTTAGCGAATTTTGAGTTTCTCATAAAATTTGGCGTTATAGATTAAAGATTTACGTAAACTAATGAACTTATCAGTTATGAATTTACCAAGATTTTATATTATCAAAAATAAATCCAAGAATTTTAATCACTATATCGATTGTTTGGGCCAGTTACGTCGCGATGTAATAGTCTAATAATTGATATAAGTTGATTAAAAGGGGGGGTGTATGTTTTTACAGGAAGTTTTGGGCTGTGGTTGCCGTGCAGTCCTAAATGGCTTTTCTAAGGGGGTAAGAAAATATTTTGGGGTTTAATGCGACATAGCCCCCCTTTCGTACTTTCTGGATCGTGCGAAAATAAATCCATAGAAAACGCCAAAATAGTAAGTTTCAAAGAGGTTTAGCCGCTATCTTGTTGATTAAGTATGGATAAAATGTGCTATTCGGTAAACCGTGCGGATTTCGATCCCTTTTTCGATTACAGTAGGCCCGCACTCGCTCACTGGTCAGGCAACTCTTGAAATGCGCTAGCGAAGCCATCATATGGAAGATTAACTCGCCCGTCGGCGTAGTCGTATTGATGTTCTCCTGATGCGAGTTAAAATCAATCCCTAGGCTTTGGAACTCTTTGAGGGAATTGACCAGAGCCTGAGTTAAACGCGCTAAGCGATCATACCTCCAGACTAATACCACATCAATCTGCCGTTTGCGGGTGGCTCCAATCATGGTTCGATACTGCGTTCGCTTTTCGGTTGTCCCTAAAGCCGTATCTACATTTTCAGCGGCTAGAACGAAACCGCGTCGGTTAGCATACTTTCGAAAAGGTCGGTGTTGCGTTTCAGGGACTTGGACTTTGTTCTGCCACTCTGCATTCGTTAGCCTGACCATCAGTGAGTGGTCGTCCTGGAGATGGCCGTTTATGGCTTAAGGGCAATGAACAACTCAAAAAATGTTTCTATAGCATGGAAGTAGGTCTGCCGCAGATCACTACGCAATGTAAGCTGTAACTCCTGCTGGTCTTCATGAAGGTGACTGGTGGTTAATATGGTGGCTTCGTACTGGCTCAGGTTGTCGAGCAATTCTTTTAAATAAATTGTTTTATGCCTATGGTAGTTCTTGAGGTAAGTTTTGAAAAATAGTTTTGCATCTGCAATCATAATGCTTCGTTGATGACGGATTAGTGCTTTTACACATTGTTTTTAACTGGTTTGGTCTTTTTCTTCCCTCCTACCCCTGCCGCAGCTACCAATGGAGCTGTATACTGCTCGTATAGCTCGAACAGGTATTCGATCCGTCGCGTCTCGTTGGCGAAGGCCTGCTTACGATAACACTGATCGACCGCTCGGTCGAGGTCCTGATGCGCTTTGACCAACGCGGCCGGCATCGTCAGTGGATCGTAGAGATCGGCCAAACTGCTGCCGACGAACGAGGCCCGTACGTCGAGTACTTTTTGCGCGGCTACCTCCACGTCTCTAACCTGTTTGTCAGTTGGCGATTGTGGCCACGGGAAGTTGTTGTAAACGATGTCTTTTGAGTACCGGTAGTCGCTTTTTAATCGGCCACACACGTAACGCACCCACGTCATGTGCATTTCTGAAGTCAGCACACCGAAATGAAACAGATTGGCATTCGGTACGATTTTGACCAAATTGCTGGAAAGCGTTTCAGGACTTTCATAACCGATGGGAATGTAACGCCGACGTTCTGAAGAAACTTCAGGAACGATCAAATAGCTGCTTTTCGGCATGTTCTCGACGTGGAATCGAGTAGGTGTTTCGGCCAGCTTTCGTGTCGGTGGGCTTACGCTCGCTAAGCGTACCTCCTTAACAGCTTGAATCCGTTTGAGGGCTTCCGGCATTTGTCGCAGTTCAGCCGGTGGACATTCCCCTAGCCAGAGGCACCAACGCTCGTAGCCATTAATGAACTCATCGGAGCCTAACCATCGGCGAAACCATTTTTCCGAACGAGGTTCTTTGGCGATGAAAGCCTGTTTCTCTTCGGTAGTGAACAGGTAGTTGCCCCCGTCTATTGGCTTGTTGCCTATACCGATCTGTGGAACCTGGCAAAGAGGTTTTTGTCGGCTGAGCACAACCGTATTTCTGCCTTCAACCAGGTACGGGTTGATGTTCGACACTTCGTGTTCGTGCGGTTCCGAGCGGACGGTATCATACTCGAACAGCCTTTTTTTAACGCTGCTGTGTACTGTGTTATCATTGCTCATCCCAATGATAACACAGTACACAGCAGCGTTACCACGCGCTTCGTTACTCCAGCGGAACGTTTGGTGCGCGAAAAATATTGTTGTTCGTTGCCTGAACATCTCATTCCAAAGCGCCCCCACCTGCTCACCCTGCGTGATGGAATTGGTGGAAACGAACGCGCTTTGGGTCGTTGGATTCTCGCGCATATAGTGTGCTGCTTTCAAGTACCAGCCCGACACATAGTCAAGAATTCCGGCTCCTTCGACTTTTCCAAACAAGGCCTTCAACTCCTCGCGTTGCTGCACTGACATCATCTTCGAGCCAATGAACGGCGGATTTCCAACGATATAGCTGTATCGAATTGGCTCTTCTCCTTCTTTGGGCTCGGGCAAGAGTGATTGCCAGTCAGTGCGGAGGGCGTTACCATGCACGATGGTCGCCGACTTGCGGAGTGGGAGTCGGACGTAGTATTGCCCAAATTCTTCTGAAATCCGCATATTCATCTGGTGGTCAATGAGCCACATAGCCACCTGTGCGATTTGTGCGGGAAATTCTTCGTACTCAATGCCATAGAAACGATCTACATCTACCAGCACCAGGTCGTTGACGGTGACGTACTGCTGCCCTTTTTGCAACGCCTTGATGACCTCAATCTCCAGCAGCCGTAGTTCGCGGTACGTAATGATGAGAAAATTGCCGCAGCCACAAGCTGGGTCCAGAAACCGCAGGCCCGACAGCTTTTTGTGGAAGGCCGTCAGCTTCTTGCGGTCGCTTTGTACGCTTCGGAACTCCCGCCACAGTTCATCCAGAAACAGTGGCTTGATAACCTTGAGAATGTTCTTTTCAGAGGTGTAATGCGCCCCCAGATTGCGCCGTTCGACCGGGTTCATAACCGACTGAAACAGCGAACCGAAGATTGCCGGTGAGATGCGACCCCAATCGAGGCCACAGCAGTCGAGCAGAATTTGCCGCATCGTCCGGTCGAAGGTCGGAATCATCAGGTTCTCGGCGAACAGCTTGCCATTAACGTAGGGAAACTGCGCCAGGGCGTCGTCCAGATTCCTGGGTCGTTTATCAACGGGCGTGTTGAGCACCTGAAACAGCATTGCCATCTGTTGCCCCAGATCAAAGCCGTCTTCGCGGGTGTTCTGCGTTAGGTAGTCTTGGAAGATGCCTTTGTCGAAAATGCTCGTATCATCGGCAAACAGACAGAATAATAGTCGAACTAAGTACACTTTGAGCGTATGCCCTTCGTAGCCGACCTCTTTCAGCTTGTCATGCAGGCTACCCATCATCTGAGCCGCCTTGATGTTGACCGGGTCCTCTTCCTTATAGGTCCGTTTCTGGTAGCCCAGCATAAAGCCGAACTCCTTAACGTGCCGATGCAGTTCTGCCAGTGGAATTTCATGATAGCCACGCGCTTCAGTCGTAGCTACCTTTTCTTCTAAGTCATAGAGCCGAAAGCGGGCGAAATCGGATACCAGCACATAACGAGGTAGTTCATGATCTTTCAGCCCTACAAAATAGTCAACCGCTTGCTTGTAGGCATCGTCTAAGCTTCTACCACGCGACTTATGTTCAACAACCAGCGTACCCGGCCAGAATAGATCGACAAATCCTTTGCTCCTACCCGGCCGCTCAACGGCCTTTTCAAATTGCGCTAATCGTCTGCGTGTTACACCAAATACGTTGAAGAAATCATCCCAGAAAGATTTGGCTTCAGCATCTTCCGATGCTTCGTCTTTCCATTCATTCGCAAAGCGTAAAGCGCGGTCTTTTATTTCAGTCCAACTAAGGGCCATTCGTCTTTAATAAAGGGTAGGATAAAAGTAAACAAAAAAGCAAAGTAAGGAAACTTGGCAGCATTAATGCATACCACATCCGAATCCTTGCTTTATTCATTTGTGAGCCTGTCTGGTTCGCTCAACTCATCGTCGGAGCTTTCCTCCTGACGTAACCGCTCTTCGATCTCCTCAGTAGAAGGTAAGGTACTTTTAAGATTGTCGGGTAACGACTCCATCAACCGGTACTCGGTGATGCCGATTGGCTTGTGAAAATCCCGTAATGCATACTCAGCGATCAACTTATCGTGTCGGCGACAGATTAACAGACCAATAGTCGGATTGTCGAACTCACCCCGAAGCTGATCGTCTACGGCCGACAGGTAGAAGTTTAATTTGCCGACAAATTCCGACGGTCGGCCGATGCCGCTCGAACTCGACCACTTTCAGGTCAATAACTAAGTATGACCGTAGTTTGAGGTGGTAGAATAACAAATCGATGGCAAATTCACGATCTGAAAGTTCGATAGGATATTGCCGGCCGACGAAGGCAAATCCTTTTCCGAGTTCGAGCATGAAGTTGATGATGTGATTCACCAAGCCATCCTCCAGATCGCTTTCCTTATACTTTTCGGTTAGCGTCAGGAAGTCGAACAGGTACGGGTTCTTTAGGGACTGTTGCGCCAGATCGGACAGGGGTTCGGGTAAGGTACGATCAAAGTTTGTAATTGCTTTCCCTGACCGTTGCCGGTAGCCTGACTCAATTTGTTGCACCATCACATCCCTTGACCAGCCGTTTTCCACCGTTGTCCGCATGTAAAACAACCGTACATCCAGGTCCCTTATCTTGTCTAATAGCGTGGTATGATGGTACCAGGTCAATTTTGCAGGCGTCGCCTGCAAAATTGACTCTCCTCCAAACTGGCTATCTGGATAGGCAGCCGCGAACGATCGCTACGGCGCACCGTTTCATATATCGCAGGTTCCGGGGTGACATACCCTTTATATTGGGGAATTCAGCCTTTAGATCGGCCACTAACCGGACGACGACCTTCTGTCCCCACCCCTGCTGTTTTTCCTGTTCGAGGATGATATTACCGATTATCCAGTACAGTCCCAACAGTTCCGCATTGGCGGCTATGGTTGCCCGTAGCTGGGTTGTACGAATCTCGCTTTTCGAGCAACTCAATGTAGTTGCCCGGCTGATTTGTGGCTGGATGCATTTAGGGTTTAAACTGTATGATTTTAGTTTAAATATACCAGTTGATTGGTAAACTGGTATAATAGTATCATGCAAGCTTTTTGATGATACGGAGTGGGCCGTCGCCCTAAAAAGGGCAACGGCGTAGAATAGGACGCGCCAGGCCAAAAAAGGCCCCGCGCGAGTGTGCGTTTTTAATTGTAGAATTGAAGGGAAGGGAAAGACCAGCTTAATCGTTATACTGTTATCTCAATATATTATTATACTGATATAATGCGTAAATTAGTACTGTAATCAACGCAGAAACAACAGTATTATGAACGCACAGAAGGACGCAAAATTTGACCGGAGCGCCGGCCGCATTTATGAGTTCATCAATGAACAGGTAGTGAAGCAGTTAGAAAACGGCGTTTTGCCGTGGCGTAAGCCCTGGAAAGTGGCTATCGTAGAGGGGCAGCAATATACTGTACCTCATAACTATGCAACGAAACGCCCCTATACCGGTGTCAACGCTTTCCTGCTGGCTCTTACCCCCTACCGAACACCAATGTTTTTGACTTTCAATCAAGTGAAAGAATTAGGCGGCATGGTGAAAGCTGGCGCAACAAGTTTACCGATTGTGTTTTGGAAGCCAATCAAACCGGGCCGCCGGGCGGTGAAGGGAGAAAAAGGCAAAGACCGGGCCGACGTTCGGGAAGATAAATTGGTGCTACGATACTACCGGGTATTCAACATTGAGGATACTACTCTACCCGTAGAAATCAAAGACCAAGCCGGGAAACCGGAGCCGGTTGTCATTGATGCGTGTCAGCGGATCGTTGACCAGATGCCGAATCGTCCTCGCATAGTGAACAATGACCCAGCTCGTTGTTACTATACGCCGTTTATAGATGTAGTGAATATGGCACCTGCCCAAAACTTTAAAAAGGCAGAAGATTATTACAGTGTCCTGTTTCACGAGCTTGTACATGCTACTGGCCACCGCAGCCGATTGAACCGGAGCGAAATTTTTGAGATAGCTCCTTTTGGCTCTCATACGTATAGTAAAGAGGAGCTAACCGCTGAGCTGGGCGCGGCCTATCTCTGTGGCGTTGCTGGCATCAGTGCTATAACCCTTGACAACAGCGCGGCTTACATCAACGGATGGCTGAGCAAGCTACGGGGAGATAAACGGTTTTTCTTTGAAGCCGCCCAGAAAGCACAGAAGGCCGCTAATTATATTCAAAACATCATTTACCAATACGAAGCGTAGAACCCCTACCCTACTGCCTGCCTTAAGACAGGGCAGGCAGTAGGTAAAATTTTAAATCGATGGAACAGTACAATCGCCCCGGCGCCCCGGATGAAATTCATTGCCCCGAACCGGTATCCGAGCGAATGCCATATTACTATCTACCGTCAATCAGGTATGGTGATTGTAACTGCTCCGGCAGCCCGGCGACATCGACAAAGGCACGAGCGTTACGAACGCCTGCGCGGAGATTGCGAACGAGCCGGGCCGCCGGGCGGTATTCAGGCAATATGATGTCAATCCGCAACGGATGATTTTTATCGAGCAGCACCGCCCAAGTCGGCCTGATCAGACAACCGATTTGACGGTCCGCCGTTGCGGTGCAGTTCGATTTTGCGGATGGTAAGCACGGTCCGACGAGTCGGTTTCGTCATCCTAAATGGACGCATATTCCCCCGGACGACTTCAAAAAAATGATTCAGATCGCCGAGGAAACAGAGCAGATGTAAAAATATGATAAGCCATGATAGTATAATATTGTTATCGTACTATCGTGACTTATCAGTATATTTTATATTTGACTTGCCATAGAATATTGTCTTTTAACGAGGAAAAATCCGTTTAAACGATTTAGACGTAGGTTTTACATGATTTTATCGGTTCTTTACAATGCTGAATCATTAACCTTTGTCTATTCATGCCCAGGGATGCCCCTGCTGCTAAGCGGAAACTAATCGATATTGTCAGAACCTACCAAGGTTTGTTGAAACAAGTCGATGGTTATCTAAAGCAGGACCTGGAACACCCGGAGATTGCGGCTTATCTGGGGTTGAGCCTAACCAATTACTACACAAAACGGCGGGGTGAGCGGAGATTTTCGTATCAGGATGTTCGCTTAATTCTTGAACGCTTCGGCACTCAGGAGGAAATAGCACAGTACTTAGAATTCATCGAGGTACGAGATACAATTTATAATTGCCTGCAAGATTCACACGTTCCATTAGTTCACTACCGACGTTTGCTGGATCTGCAACATTACCGGGATTTAGCCCGGCGACGCGATCACCCCGATACCTGGCGAATTGAAGACCTCGAACGGATCGGGCAATTTATGGAGTCTATCGCTTACTGTATTCCCTAAAATTAACGCTGACTTTCCTTCCTCGAATCTTTCGTCAAGTGGTCAATTTCGTGTAACTTCGTTAGCCTATTGCGTCAATAGGAGCAGTAGCTATTTTTGCTTTTTAGTCGATAGCAAGATAGGTGCTCATAATGTATTGATTGCCAATTATTTATTTAATTTAAGGATACAAAAAAGTGTACAGCATATAAAATAACTTGTTGATATTGAGTTATTTATATAATGAAAACTGTACACTTTGGCTTGTAAGTGCCTGATTTTTAGATGGAGCGAGAAACTGTGAAGATTGATGCGGCCGTGGCTCAACGCGCCCGTGAACAGGTCAGGAAATTAAATCAGAAACTGGCTCGAAAAAAAGGACCAGGAAAGCCCAAAAAAATAACGTTCAACGAATACCTCAGCCGGGCTGTCGACCATTATATCGAACTGGATTATGATCCCAGTCGGGAGGAGGACAAGAACCCGTTGAAGGAAACGGTCGTCCGGACGACTGATAGAATTATCACCTATCTGCAAAGTCACGAGAAATGGTATATGGAGCCAGTTAAGCAGCATCTCCAGAAAGTGGATGCCCGACTGGAGCAGTCTGAATTGCCTGGCCCGGCAGAGTCGCAGACTGATCTAAAGTTCATCAAAGAGATGAGCTTATTCAGTTACCTGACAAGTGACCTGGTACTGAACCTTCTGTTTCATCAATATCGGGATGCTCCCGACGATCTGGCCGAAATTCAAACCTGGGCAGCAAAACGGTATCAGGAACGCTACGATGAACTAATGGAAAAATATTAATATACTACGATACTGAAATATTAATTTATCAAAATATCTGTATCGCAGTAAAAAGATATACCAATTGCATGGTTATTCGTGTACTACCAGCGAGCAAGAGAGGCATTTACTCAAATGCTGGTTCATCACATTTTTTAGTCAATTATCTCCAACATGAAGCGCAGGAAGAAAAGACCCCACAACAGGAGGAGGTAGAAAACAGCATAACCGGCCAGGCTATTTTCTTCGACGGGCAGCGGGAGAACATCAATGCCAAGGAAGTTCAGGAGCGTATTGACGGGAACGTACGGGGCGTCCAGAAGGGTAAGCCACTTTTCCATTCCTTAGTCATTTCGCCAAGTCAGGATGAGTTAAGGCACTTGAACGACAATCCCGACAAGCTGAGGATGTACACCCGTCAGGTGATGGAGAACTACGCGGCAAATTTCACGCATAAGCGGCAGGAACTCCTAACGAGTAATGACCTCGTCTGGTACGCAACCATTCACCGAAGCCGACAGTACTCAGGTTTGGATGATGCCGTACAGGTGGGCCAAGCACAGTCGCGGCAGCCGAAGGAAGGAGAGCAAACCCACATTCACGTTATCGTATCGGCGCGGGATCGAACCATGAGCCGGTCGCTTCATCCTGATGCTGGCAGTAGTCGGTTCAATTATAAAACCTGGCTGCAAAAGAATCATCAGGATTTTGAACGAACGTTTAATTACAAAACAGTCATAACAGAGAAACAGCACCAGGAGCGGTTGGAAAAACAGATCGCCCGGCTGGATCGGGCAGGCCTGTCGCTCGACCGTGAGCGGATGTTAATGATTGGTCGACATCATGCGTATTCGACCGATTTCTGGAAAGGCTTGAGCCAGGTTGAGCGAGGTGTAAAAGGGGGAAACATCTTCACGGCCAACCAGGCTTATGAACGGTTGCAAGAATCTACGGGACCACACGTGAAGAACGCTCGGCAGCAGGGGAGGAGCGGTCAGGAAGTGCAACTACACGTCCCACGTACCGGTACTCAATCTGAACAAACGACGAACCATAAGTCAGTATTGGTAAAACTCGAACCACCGGTTGAGACAAAACCTAAACAGGATGGTACTGCCCCGACCGAGCTGAAGCCATTGGAAAGTAAAGCGCCCCAAACAGATCGGTCAACACCTTCCAGCAGACAGGAGGCTACACCAGGTCGGGTTGACCTTAGCCCGCTGATCAGGGCACTGCGATTCGAGAGTGTACCGGAGACAGGCGAACAGGCCCGTAGTCAGGACGACGATTACCGTCGGCGACTGAAACGCCGTCGATAAAGCCGGTCCAATGAAATAAGACAAAAACACTTATTCAACGAATTATTGATGAACCAGAACCGTAACGCCGTACTATTGTTGGTATCCCTCGTTGCCCTGCTGGTGGGGGGCGAGTACTTTTTACTCTTGCACGTCGCGCCGAGCGACGCAGCCTGGTACACTAAACTGCTGAACCTATACATGAAAGGCGGCTGGCTCTTTCGGGTGCTGTTTGCCTTGATGATCCCGATGGCCTTCGCCCTTCCCGACGACACCAAGAGTTACGGCAGCGGCCGACCGAGGGAACTGCGGAAGGATAAACGCCCGGCGGTGAAGGTTCAGCTCGTTGCGCTATTTGGGTATCTCGTCGGTGTGGCCCTGCTGGGTACGGCGCACCAGTTTCCGTACCAATTCGCTTACATTGTACCGCTAGGGGTGGGGGTGAGTACCCTATTCGGCATTGGAGTCGGGTACTGGCTGCTACGTCCTCAGCCTAAGCGACCGATTACCGAAGACCGGAAGCCGGGTGTATCAAAAAAAGGGTTTCAGTTCCGCACGACATCAGGTGGCTGGATCAAAGTGCCCAACCCGTTTCGTGGGGTATTCATTACGGGTGGCCCAGGTTCCGGAAAGTCGGAGTCGTTGGCCAAGCCGTTTATCCGGCAGGCCTTCGCGCAGAACTATTGTGGCATCCTCTATGATGTCAAATTCCCTGAACTGACCAAATACGCCTACCACTACCGCAGGTTGAATCCTGATGCAACGACGCGCTTCTGCATTCTCAATTTCCAGGACATGAACCGGACGCACCGACTCAATCCGATTGCGCCGGAAAATCTACCCAGTATAACCTATGCGGAGGAATACACGCTGGCATTACTGAAGAACCTGCAACAGGAAACGATAGAGAAACAGGATTTTTGGTCTCGCTCGTGCACGGCCGTCCTGACAGGACTAATTTGGTATCTACGGAAACATCATCCGGCTCAATGCACGTTACCCCACGCCGTAACCCTGATCACGAAGATGCCTTACGATAAGCTGATGACGATGATCGGCAGCGACCCCGAATGTCTCAGCTACGTGATGAGCGTAATCACGGCCATCGGCAACAAGTCCGCCGATCAGCTATCGGGCGTTATCGGTACGTTGCAGGTTATGCTGGCCAAGCTGGCCACGCCGGAAGTATTCTGGGTGATGTCGGCTACGGACGAAGGATTCAGCATGGATCTCAATAATCCTGATAACCCAATATTCCTTTGTCTAGGTGGTGATCGCGAAGTAATGGATTCCTTACGGCCACTGTTGGGACTCTATAGCACCGTAGCGCTGAAACGGATGAACCGGCAGGGCAAGCAACACTCCATTCTGCTGCTGGATGAGGCTCCAACCATTTATATTCCTAACTTCGAGCAGATACCCGCCACCGGCCGGAGTTCGCAGATTGCGACAGTGTATATGTGCCAGGACCTATCACAGGTTCGCAAATACTACGGGGAAAAGGAAAGCCAGATGATTCTGGGAACACTCAGTAACCAGTTCTACGGAGCCGTGTCGAGCGCAGAAACGGCTAAGTACGTTAGTCAGTTGATTGGCAAACACGAAGTCATCACGCCGGAGGAGTCCCGTGACAACAGCCCGGCCTTCGACCTCGGCACTCTGTTCGACGGGCGACACCAGCCGCAACGGGGCCGCAGCACGATCAGCTACCGTAAGCAGGAACGCCCGATTGTCAACCCCGAAGACCTGCATGAATTTGACAAAGGCGAGTTCATCGGCTTCACCGTCGAGTCGAAGCAGGGCCGATTTTGGGGCCGGATCGCCTTAGAACCGGATGAGCAGCCCGTCAAAAACCTGCCTAAGTTCTCCCAGCAGCACGACCTACAGTTGAACATGGATAGCATAGTACTGGACTGCGCGACGATTTTAGGGTTGGAAGATAAGGAAGTAGAAAAGCTGATGACTAACGTTCTTTAAGCGTAGATTAATGGAGTTGTGTAACCATTGTTATACTCAGTTCCGAGTCCTAAACCTCATAGTGATAGGCTTTTCATCTTCTTGAAATTGGAGAGTTATTCTATGGCGATTTTGGTGGCCCTCATCTGTTTCTAAGGTAACAAATTTAGAAATGGCCGTTAATCGGCCATTCTCGAGATATTCTCTTAACAGACTTACATCTGAAAACCCATGTTCGATAGCCATGCGAAGTGACTTCAAGCACGATCCTCTTAGCTGCTCAAATGAAGCGTCCTTCTGAAGATGCAATTGGCCGTATTTCTCAGCAAGTTCGCAGCTATAAGCAAAAAAGACAGTTCCGTAGGGAATGAAACGACCCCGTTTGTTTATCTCACCGGGTGCTTCGATCATATTATCTGCACTACCGATTAGTCGTTGCATTAGGCCACCAGTTGCCTTATCAGTCTCGTAAAAAGCGTCTTCACCAATATTGATTGGGACAACATTTCGAGTTTCGACTTCTGGAACCAAAACGGCTCTGCCGCATAAGGGAGCATCTGATATCGCAGACAATGTTGCATAAACTCCACTTACAAAACGAACCGAATTGTCTCGTCTTGCCCCGCCAATCCTAAAAATGAAAAGACCTATATGGTTGTCTTTGTCTTTCTGCCTAATTTGAAAAATTAGCGATCCATTTACAAAAGATGCTTTTCCTGAATAAGTGATGGGTTCGGCTGATGAAGTTTCGGTGAGCGTGTAATGGAATGAGCCATCTTTATCCAGCGTCAGCCAGTAAAGATTGATACGTTTTTTGCCACTGTCGAGTCGATATAAGCAAAATGAACCAGCCCATTTTTTAACCTGCTTATGTACAGAGTTATCGGCTTTGTTAGGTAGTAGGATGTTCCTATATACACTGTAGGCAGGTTGAATGAAAGTTGAGCCAGCTTTCTTCTTTCCCAGAAAAAAGTCAAGGATGTCGCTTCCGTTGGTTAGACTTGCAAATGGCTTTTGGTTATGTTGCCTTTCTTCGGAATTAGCACTAATGATATATCCAGCTACTTCGTTTGCATTGAAATTTGAGTCCTTGTACAGCCTGATCTTACCAGCCATTAGCGTCTCTGTATTGGGGCGTAGGCCGCTGTAAATGCCATCGAAATAATTATTTGACGTATTTTTTACGTCAATGGCAATATTCAGTCTGTAGCCGCTCTGTTCCTTATAATCAAGATTGAGTCGTAGAATGGTACTATCAACCGCAGTTTTAGTAGCCAATCCCTTCACTCCATTTGTGGGAGTATCTGTATCAATAAGGGTGACGATTCCATTAGCCTCAATCTCAATTCGGATTTGTCGAATCTCTTGGTAACCAGATTTTGCAAGGAACCAATAAGCTCTATACACACCGACGTAGGCCGCAACTGGCAGAGTAGATGCTGCATCAACCGATGTTGTATTGAGTCGTTGATTGATGAGCCTATGATAAATGTTATCAGGAATATTAGCCTTCTCCCCTGTTTCATTGATGACTCTGTTAGCCACCGCTTCTGTTTGTACACGAGTTAAAATTAGCTTTCCTACAACAGGACCACCGGCCCCATAGTCAAGAGCAGAACAGTAGTATCCCTCAAACTGCCCACCATCTGCTAACGTACCTGTCTGCTTATCAGACTTTATAGAGAGAAGTGACGGCGTCTTGTTTGATAATTGATCTAATTGAATGTAGATACCAGCATCATTTCTTCGAACCATTCCTTGATGTATGCTATGGGGTCGTGCGAAAGTTAGCTGAACAGCCTGTGATACAGAATTCACATCGTAACAGAGTAGTGCAGCATCGGGTGGCTTGTTACCGAGCGAGAAATAACAGATAAAGAAGTGTGTCCAGGTTACAGGTCTATATTCATCTGCTCCAAGTAGTGCAAGTTGCGCGTTGACAATCTTTAATTCAGATTCGCCAGATATGCCTCCTGTATTTATAAGTACTCTTATATGTTCAATAAATAAATTGAATGTGGCATCTTTTTTTGTCGGGACATCCCCTGATCCTGTTAAATAGTACAATAAACGTAAAAGAGTATAAGCAGGAGTTTTATTGATTTCAACCTCAATCTCCTTATTGTTTGTCTTAGTATACTTCTTCTGGGCTTTTAAATCCCTATATACCGCCGCATATACACTAAGGTTGTCACTGAATATAGAAGACAATTTAGTCCGAAGTTCCCTCAAGTCAACTGCAACTTTGCCGCTATTAGCCCCAGCTTTGCTGAAAGATTTCTGTAAAACTGTATATGAAAAATCGGAATTGATTTTGATTTTATGTTCAGTGGCGGACATTTTTTTTCTAATGTATTTCCTGGATAGATTGAACTACAGCCAGGAATTTCCAAAAAGCGGATTGGATTTCCAAAAAATTTCTAACCATTTCCAATGATGGCTTAATTGGGTACTGAGTTGGAAATCTCTCAGAAAAAACACTTATTCATAATAGGCTGTTTATTAAAGGATTACTTGCGTGATTTGGGCCTCAGTCAACTAAACAGAGGCCATGAAAAAAAGACTACATTGGAAATTCTACAGCACGTCCGATGCCAAGACATCAACCTTGCTGTACCATTCAGCCGCCCGAATCACTGAGATTGTCCAAAGTGCGTTCTCGGTGACGCCCTACGAAGCAAATCTCGAAGTTAGTCATTTGCTGCTCACCTCCGACTGTGTTTGTCTACTCTTGTCGGATGAGGGTATCATTTATGGCGTTGCGAGTCTCAGTTTTCCTGAGTCACGTCTGATGGGCCGCCGATTCGTATGGGAAAACAAAATTGCGATTATGCGAGACGAGCAAACAAAAGGGAAGAACTACGGCACTAAACACTTTTATGAAGCCATTTCAGCGTACCTCGGAAATGATGGCTGGGGATTCTTGGGTTGCTTCACTCAGAACCCTGTTTTGATACAAAGCTATTCTTCGCTTGGTCAAGTTACTTATCCCATTACTAACTGGTATACTGGTCCTATGGGTGTACGGCTTGTGTCGTATCTGAACCTCGAAGTACAGCAGTATAAGACGCGCATGGCTGCCACTGAAGATCGCGATGTAAACATTGACTCCGTACACGGTATCGTTCGGAGGATGTTCAACGGACCTATGGTCTCAGCCAGCCAATTCGAAAAATCAATAGCACTAATGCGTCGGCTGAAGCGTGTCGGTTTTTCCGCTGAAAAGGGCGATGCTATAACCCTCATCTCAAAATTACCATAGTCATCATGCAAACGAAACATCTGTTGCTGGTTTATACTGTAGCCAGCTTTATCTCTGTTACCGCATACGAGATGTACCAAGCCACTTTGGCAGATTACAATTTTGGGATAGCACTGGCCTGTTTTCAGTCGATCATGCTGTTAGTGCTTCAATGGCCTTATCCGGCTGCTGAGCGGAAGTTGCTTGGCCTAATAGAGGGATTTACGCATTATAAAACAGGTTTGACGCTTACAGAAGCGTTCCGATTGAATCCCAAACTCCTCTCTTTACTGGGTGTTTGTAGCTCAGTCCGATTCGGGTTAATGCTACCTTTTTTAAGTTCATTAGACAACTCGCTGCTGTTTATTATTTTCTTTTCACTCTCTGGCTTACTCAAAGTGCCGGTTGCTATGTGGGTTTTTGGGGATCAGGTAGGCAGCCGTAGGCTTTACAGCGTAGGATTAATCTTGGCTACTTTGGGCGGCATGGCATATGCCATCAACCCAGGTCAGCAGATTGCAATGTTCAATGGTGATTGGATGCTCCTACTGGCTGTGCTTGTGCGTGTTCCTCTCGATATTTTAGAGTCGATTTTGACTCGTTACGTAGCCACTGCATCGCCCACGCCCAGACGTGTGCAAGCCGTTCCTGTCGAGAAAATCGAGGCTATCAAGGCTATATTCACAATTGTGTTTGGATTGATTGTAGCAAGCCAAACCTTACATGTATCAGACCCTCTACTACCAAATAGTCGGCATATAGTCGGGATTTTGTGGATAGGAGTAGTTGTCACGTTTACCAGCACGTTCTCGACACGTTTAGTACTCAAACTGACTCATACGCTGACTCAACCTATCATGAGTCTACGCCCTATGTTGGCTTTCATTCCATTTGCATTGACGTACTTGGCAGACGGTGGTGTTTCAACAGAGCTGTTTTACAAGCTTGTGTGCCTGTGCGTAATCCTTTTTGGTACTGCGATCTGCTTGCGACATGGCTTAACTCATACAGTGTCTTGATGTACTAAGTCGAAAAATCCATATTTTAAACAGCTACCACTATGCTACAAAAGCAGATTCTATCATGCATTCAACCTACAGGTGAAATGCATTTGGGCAATTACTTCGGTGCCATCAAAAAATGGGCTGATCTTCAACCTGACTACCAGTGTCTGTTTGGAGTTGTGGATTACCACGCCATGACCATGCCATATACTTCGCCAGTGTTGCGTACAAATACCACAAACATGTTGGTTACGTTAGTGGCGTGTGGTATCAACCCCCGTAACCTCTTCATTCAGTCGTTGGTGCCTGAACATGCTGAACTAGCCTGGATATTCAACTGTCTTACATCATTTGGTCAACTCTCTCGACAAACACAATTTAAAGACAAATCGCGGCAAATCGACGAAGCCGAGGGACAAGCTCCTGTCACGTGCGGTTTGTTTACGTACCCAGTGCTTCAAGCCGCTGACATTCTAATGTACCACGCTGATCTTGTGCCGGTAGGACGCGATCAAGAACAGCACCTTGAATTGTCACGGATAATCGCCAACAGGTTCAATTATCAATATGATTGTGCTTACTTCAAAGAGCCACAGTGCTTATTTACAGAGACTCCCAAAGTACTTTCATTGAGTGATCCGACTCACAAGATGTCAAAGAGTTTGGGTAGTCGTCACTACATCGGATTGTTTGAGGACGAAGCGATTATCCGGCAAAAGGTAAAGATGGCTGTTACCGATACAGATCGGAATTCAGCAATGAGTCTGGCTGTCCAAAATCTTTTTGGCTTGTTGAAAGCATGTGGCAATTACCAAGCTTACCAGCAGTTGATGGATGATTTTAAAGCAGGTAGCCTGCGTTATAGTGATCTGAAAAATGAATTGACAACTTCGTTGATCGGACTTACTTCGCCACTGAGACGAAACTACAATTCACTATCTCAGAATGCAGATATTGTGGAACAGCAGGTGGTTAAGAATTCGTATTTAGTAAGGCAGAGAGCACAAAAAACGCTCAAAGAGGTCAAGCAGTTCGTTGGGTTATTCTATTAATTCGACCATAATGAGCGGATAAGATTAGTAACTGCCCTCAGGTAGAACCCGCTTTCGCAATTAGTGATGGCGGGTTTTTGCATGCTTATTTTGATAAATGCTTACTCGCGGGTTCCTCTCCGCAACTGCCGCAGCAGATTCAGCGCATAGCTGATTGACCAGCGGTTATCACGCACTAGTAGTTCGGCGATAGGGCTTTGCTCTTCCAAGCTGATTTGGCGGTCGATAATCAGGTCAATTCGCTGACGGAGTGCATCGGAGAGGGTGATTATGGGAGCCATCTGACGACCCATGACCCGCGCGGCCGTTAGGGTGATGTCGAATTCGTCGTCGCTGAACAGATCGTTGTGACTTTCAAAGATGTCGTCTTCAACGATGTCGAAGTAGTGCCGCAGGATTGAACCGATGTCAAGGATGTCTTTGGAACGGTGTTCCGGGCGGTCGTCATAAGCAATAAATTTAAGTAGTACGATGCCGGCCAGCGTACAGACCCGAAACAGTTGGTTGTCTATCACGACAGACTCGGTTCCGGCCTCGTATACTTCCTGAAATCCATCGACTCGAATGGTCGTCAGACCCTGTCCTACTACGCTGACTGACTGTTCCATCGACAAAGCGCCGAACGGCAGTAGATCCACGGGTCGACCATCCTCGAATATGAGCGTGTACACATTATCGCGCCGGGCGACGAACCGCCCTGTCCTGATCAGCCGGTCACGCAGATGCTGGTACTGGTGTTCATCGGCCAGCAGCACGGCCAAGTCGAGATCGCGTGTAATACGGCTCGGTTCGATGTTGTGCAGGGCCGTTAGCCAGATGTCACGGGCGATGGCTCCAATCAGGTAAAAGTCGATACCTTGCGCGACCAGTTCCGCTTCGAGTACAGCAAACAATTCGCCCAGGTTGCCTTGTCGAAGTTGCTCAAACGTGATTTTATGCATTAGATATGTATTCCTGGTAAATACGCCGGGCAGTGTCCGTGGTGCGGGGATCGTCAATGGCCAACAGGTCGGCGTAGAGCAGCAATGGTGGGACGGTGGGTACGTCATTACTATCACCCACTTCTTTCCAGAATACCTCATTAACCTCAACCGGGCCGTAGGGGTCGGGCAGTAGCCTATACGTTTTGAGCAAATTCGCCTGGTCCTGATCCGTGTATAGCGTCAACGTAGCCGGGCGCAGATTGTCTGTGAGGGCATCCGCAGCAGGCTCCCCGCTCCAGTACGTACCGGGTCGTAGCTTGAGTTGCCGCCAGTCGGCGGGAGAGAGGTTTTTGGGTAGGCGGAAGCGGCCAATAGTCAGACTTGGTTTGAGTGCCGTTGCGTACCGGCTCACCCACTGTTCCCGTAGCTTGCCGATATTGGTTAGCTTCTTTCGTCTGTCATCTATCGCTATTACGTAACCTGACGTTTTAAGGTAGTCAAGGGTCTGTTGCGCCGTACCTATTGATACGCCCGTTTGTCCAGCCAGTTCCCGAATGCTTAGGTTGATCGCGTCAGGCTGAACAAGTAGGGTAAACAGCAATCGCAAACCACTTTTCCCGAAAGATTGCTTTGTCACCGCTGTTGTCTGCGTCAGCTTGCGGCCCTCTACGATCAGCAGCATACCCGCGACGTGGATGTAACAATTACCTGCTCCATCCAGATAGTTCTGGTGCGTTTGCCGAAGCGTTTGTTTGAGAGCGTCAGGAATGTATTGGGCCAGTAGTAAGGTTTCTGATTTGGGAATTTGCCGCTGAGCCAGTTCATCGAGTTGATGCGCCATAGCTCTCCGTTTGATAGTAGTGGCCAGCCGAATGACCTTGCTACCTGTATCAATGACCAGATGGCCATCAAATCCAGTGGCATGGCCCGCTTCCCACGAAGCACTCAAATCAGTAGCTTGCTTAAACCCTTCGACTGCCTGACCAACTATTTGCTGTTCTGTGTTCAAAATTTATAATAGTTCATTTTTATTGAACAGCTAAATTTATTGAACATTTTACAAAAAGACAAATTCAGTGCAACCCATATTGTTGCTTATTAAACCAGTAAGCAAGCAACTGATGAAATTATGAGATTGATAGAATAAAACCCGAAAACGTCTCTAAAAAGTGGTATATTTGGGTTTTAAATCCATCGAGTTTATGGAAAATATACAGGAAGACAAGTTAGGACCACACGTTATGGTAACGCCCGAAGCCCTCGTGGTGGACTTCGATGCCATTCGAGAGGATACCATCGAACGGTACGGCTTCGCCGAGAAACCGGCTGACGAGCCGTGGATTATTGGCAAGTTAAGCCGCGAGGATTTTGCCATCATGAAAGAGGAAGAAGCAGAAGGAGGCAACCAGTAACAGTTTTGAATTAATCAATGACCCGCGATCAGGAGGAGTTTTTGCAAGTGCTCAACCGGCACCAGGTGGAGTATGTTGTCATCGGGGGAAAAGCAATCCAATCATACGGTAGTACCCGCAAGGCCGACGACATCGACGTTTGGATAAATCCATCGGCCGATAACGCCAACAAGATGGTACTGTCGATGAAAGAGTTCCTGGGGGCTAACATGCACCTCCGTGATTTTACCGACGACAAAATTGTGTATTTCGGGCGTAACCCGTACCGAATCGATCTTCATAAGGACGTTCCGGGTCTTGGCCAGTTTCCCGACCATTATCCAAATCGTGTACCAGCCCGCACTAAGGATGGTACCGACTACACGGTTATTTCGCCCCGCGATCTGGTGGCCAGCAAGAAAGCAATCGGACGGCCGAAGGACTTGCAGGACATTGCGTATATAGAGGAGCGTGTATTAGGTGTCGTTCGTCAACCGGAGAAGACAAAGGCTAATCAACAAGCTTACGAGCCGCGTAAGGTCGACTTTGAGGAATTCAAACAACGTATCAATCTGGTTGACTACGCGATGGATCAGGGCTACGTCAAAGACCGGCAACGTAGCGGAGGTAACTCGGTAACGTTGTATAAGGACGATGCCAGGGGCCGCGACAAGATTGTCGTTTACGCCAATCAGCGGGGTGGGGTGGACATCTACTTCAACCCGAACGACGGAGCCGACAAAGGCACGGTGGTGCAATTTCAACATCGGAGGGGTTCGGGTGAATGGAAAGACACTATAGAAACGCTGCAACGCTACATCGGGCAGGTACCCGAGCAGCAACGCCCGGTTCGGCCAGCCTCACTACCAGCCGATCAAACGAACGGGGCCCGACCGATGCCTACCCGCGAACAGGCTGTCGTCCGTAGCTTCGATCTAAAGCCGTTGACTGACGACACCTACCTCAGAGGCCGGGGACTGTCACCGGCAACGGTCAATGCTCCAGAATTTGAGAACACGGTATTCAACCGGACATACTTCGACCGCAGCCGGGGCAAACAGTATACGAATACGGTATTTCCAATCAAGAATGAGCAAGGAACGGTGGCCATCATCGTGCGGAACGACGGCCTCAAAATGGTCGAAGGACCGCGCGGGGATGGTGTCTGGATTTCCAATCCAAAGGTGGTCGAACCCGGTGGTCGCGCTGATCGGCTGATTATTACTGAAAATCCAATCGACGCGATGGCCTTTCATCAACTAAAACCACCGGTAGAAGGGGAAAAAAGTCGGACCGACGTTCGGATTTACATCGGCACGGCGGGCAACCTTTCGTCGGGCGCACCTGATACGGTGCAGAAGCTGATCGATCGTTACCAGCCCAAACAGATTGTGCTGGCCAACGACAACGATAACGGCGGATTTCGCAACAACATCAATCTGGTTGGGCGATTGCGGTATCCGGGTGTCGAGGAGAGCAACAATATTCAGGCGCAGTTGGCCGTACCGACACCGAGCCAGCTACGGCTAACCGTATCCGTCAGCTACCCCAATCAGGCGACGGGTAAACAGCAGGTGCAGCAACTTACCGAGCGCTTTTCCTCAGTACTCAATAAGAATGATCCTGACGACGACCCAACAGCGCGAATCAGCGTAAAAGGCTGGCAGGGTAACCGTACCGAATTTGAGGTCTCGATGCCCAATACCCGGCAAAATCTGATTCGGGTACAGAATGAATTAGTAGCTGCCAAAGGGTTGAGCGAAGTGATCGCGATAAAGCTGCCCGTGCATAAGGACTTTACAGAAGACTTACAACGGAATGAAAAGCTGACCTTACCGGCTCTACCCGGTGACGTAAAACAGCAGTTGGGCCAGCCCCAGTCCGCAGACGGCCCGAAGATGACGCCTAAATTCGATATGCCTGTGCTGACGAACGGCAACAATACCCCAGCCGGAATGAAGAGATGATAAACCTGTCGATATTACTGCAAATAAACGTAGCAGAGCGCATTGAAAGGGCCGTAATGCCTTATCTATTACCGGGCTGGCGTTCCAGCAGTTTTACTGATTGCATTTTTATGGTTTGGCGGACGGATTTTACTCGATTTTTTGTTTAGAAAGAGAGGATAACTGCTATGACCTACCTAATCATTGACACTGAAACCAACGGCCTGCCGCAGTCGTACCATCTTCCTGTTACCGACCTGACTAACTGGCCACGGCTCATTTCCGTAGCCTGGGGGTTGTATGATGAACAGGGCAACGAGTTGTGCCGGCACTATGCGATGGTAAAGCCCGATGGTTACCGCTGGAACAAGGTTGCGCAGCAGGTTCACCACATTACTCCAGAAGAGGCCGAAAGTAAAGGGCAGCCGTTGGTTGACGTGTTGAGTCAGCTACGTCCGGCGATGGAGCAGGCCGATGCCTGGGTAGGGCACAACATAGATTTGGACTACGGCGTAATCGGGGCCGAGTTCATACGCGCGCAACGATTGCAGCCCGGACTGAATGGTACCGGTCGGGTAGGGGAGTTCCCTGCTCGGCCGGTGCTCTGCACAATGGATGTCAGCGCGAAGGTAACGCCCAACCGGGAGCCAGTGCGGTTAGATGAATTGTACCAGTTGCTGACGGGTAAGAAAATGAAAAGATTGCACGACGCATTGGCCGATATGCTGGCCACAGCTCGCTGCTTTTTTGAACTTAAACAACGAGGATATTTTGAAACGTCATAGATTAACTGGCCTGATCGTGGCCAGCTTGTTTACATTGGCGGTAGCGGGCTGCAACCAGGACGACCCTACCCCTGATTTCCCGACGACGCGGGCCTACTATAATTTCCGAGTCTTCAGACCTACTGATCCCCGCCAACCCCGCAACGAAGTCGGCTTCGATACATTGACGTACCGTGCCGAAGATGGTAATACCCGCATCCTGACAAATCGGACGATTTATTTCACAAACGAGTACGACACGACCATCTACGCCAACGTCCCCGCCGACCGTATACTGGAGGGATACCTATCGGCCCGCAAAGCCCAGAACGTTACCATCGAAGTAGGCCTGATCGACAAGTCCGGTGCGAAGCAAAAGCAGGATTATCGCTTGGTGAGCAATAATAATCAAGATCCGGCCACACTTGTGCCTGTTCGAGTGAGGGTGCGGAAGGAAGTGGCATTGGCAGATCTAAATAACCTAAGCCAGTAAGATTGGCATAATTTAAAGTGCATTTTCTAACATTGGAACCTTCGCTTAAACGAACTAAAGGATACGATTGATAAGGGTGGCTTCTGCTTTGATATATAGCCAGCCGGTATCTCAACCGAAGTGATAACAATCGAGTGCAGTGTGAATTGTGTAGAATCTGAGAGACTTAACCAGGTACGCAGCTGCGCTGGGTGTTGTTCCAACCACTGATGCCGCTTGACATGCTTTATAATCATACCGCCATCTGAATCTCGTCCAAAGTACTTATCCAGTTCGCCTTTCATCTCATAGATGTTTTTAGCCGGAACCGTGTTTTTACATTCCAAAGAATAAACAATGTGATTAACCTCATCCCAAGCTAACACATCAATATCCCCGTATTCCGGGTCTGGTATGTTCACCTCGTGCGGAATAACCCTCAGTGTCGAATGGTTGTGCAACCATTCGTACACTTGGCGTCGGTATTCACGGCCTTTAATGTTGTTAATTCGACTGGAAACGGTTTTCAGGTGCGTGTATTTAGAGTCATTGAACCGGCCATTGTGTAGTAGGTACAACAGATTGTGCAACGTAGCCATTACGTGCCGAAAGCCGAATTGGTACGACGTTACATTTTCCTTTATCTCTTTGTAAATTGGCCTTCTTATATAAGACAGTTCCCGATTGTATCGCCAGGGATAGATGTCGTCACGCTTATAATTATGAGGGGGAGTTATCAATGTTTTCCTGGGCTTCAAGCTCAGTAAATGCATTGCTTTATCAAACGCTTGTCGAGTGTAGTCGGGAGCTAATTTCACAACAGCTTGGAATAACTCCTCTTCCTCAATTCGTAGTACAGAAACCTCACGTGAAGTAGCTATTTGGGCCAATATGAAATGCAAGCGGATGTACTCATTGAGCGAAATCTCGAACTGAGCTTCAAATGCCGTATCTAATTCATTCATGACAAGATCATCGCTTGTACGACCTGGAGAAGATGTGGGTTCATCAGGCTCTTGTTGACGAGCAAATGCTTCCATATGGTCAGTAAGCTGCTCTTCAGTGTAAGCATGGAAGAAGGAGGCTAAATATTCCTCAAAAAACGATTTGTCAGTGCCGATACGACCTGATGGTAACAAGCCCATCTCCATATCGTCGAGTCCCATAGTGATGGCGTCCGACATAGCTCCCCATTGAAAGATTTGTTCCATAACAGCCAGCAGTTCATCGATTCCATCTTCAGTGATAACCTTTGACCCGTTCGATGGTACGGCTGCGGCAAATTCAATAAGACAGCGAACCGCTAAAGCAACTTGTACTAAGTTCTTTTCGCTTTGTTTCAGCTTTTCTACTTCTGTTGGGTAATCGCTAAAACAGGCTATTTGGGCGGGTATTAGTAGTTCATCAAACTCACGTTTGTAAATGATGGCTTCATTTTTTAGCATGAGGTATCGTACCAATTCGGCCGTGTTATATGGGGCAAGCTGAGTACCGATATGGCCGACTAATCCTGCGACTATCTCATGGCAAAGCTTGTTCTTATCCTCGGTTCGCTCAATGTTCGTAGGGACAATCGTGCCTGGTTTCAGGTATGAGGTAAGAGTTTGCAGAAGGTGGCTGGTGTCGGCCTCTGGTATATCACGTGCTTTAACCGGCAACCAGCGTGGGTCACTACGCGCATCGGAATGAGCCGGGATGATTAAGATCATACGCTGACGTGGATCGCTCATTCCATCAACTACTATACGATCAATCATTTCTTCTTCAAATGCTTCTTGTCCGGTTACTACATGATGCAACTGGTTAAGTCCACGTAAAACCTGCTTCATGATCAGTTGTTCAGCTATGTTGCCGCCACTCATCAAGGGCTTCATCAATTGCCAGGGGATTGCTAACGAAAAGCTGAAGGAGTTTAGTAGCGTAAGCTCAAACGAGATGGTAGTAACATCAATCGACTGTAGGTCAGCTTCAGATATGTCGTTAGCAATCATTTTTACATCGAAGATTAATTCAATCTCCAATGGAAGTTGGTCATGGATGTTTACGAGCGTGTCAAGTTTGGGTAAGTGTAACAGCCAGTATAGAATAGCCTCTGCAAATCGGTCCGCGGTTGTTCGAGTTTCCAGATTGCGCGCCTGACTATTTTTTACCCAAATAGGACTACTATAATAATCAAGCACCAACCAGCTTTCCGGTGATGGTTGTACAGGACTATAAATCGGTCCGTATTTTGCAAAGGTTTCAACCTGAATATGGCCCCATACGCCGTCTACATTCTGAACAGCAGTATGTTTGTCTGTCGACTGAATTAACTTAATTCGATACTCAGCAGCATAGCCTGGATCTATCAACATGCCATTGTAGAAGTCATCCGAGGGGAAGAAGCTTTGCTGATTATCTAAGAAATAGCTGAATGAATCGAGGCTATCCGTGCTGACAATATGCATCGATTTATGAGCTGAAGTTGAGGCTTTGGCAAATTTCCACAGCGTTAGTCGATCAATCGATGAGTCGTTAAGCAGGAGGTGTAGATCAAAACTCGTGAATTGAATCAACTGCACATTATCCGGTAATTCACCAAACATAACTCTGATTTGATCACCCGATAAGCCGGCAATGAGCAAAAGCAAAATCTTTGTGGAAGGCCCAAGACTGTTTGTTAAGGAGGTCGCGACACTTTGTATTCGCTCTTCGATAACTTCACCGTCAATATCGGTTCGGTCTGGAAGATAGATCAGATACCCAAAGAGATCAGCGTCAATCCTTAGCAAAGACTCATAACTACTCCATTCTTGGGCAGGTAAAACTCTTTTAGCCGGTCGCCAGCCAATGCCGTACAACTGCTGATTGATCGACTCATAATTGTTTTGATGGTATGCCGATACAAGCTTGTCGAGCGCGCCAAAGTTGTCGGCCTGTGTAAATAGATATCGAATTAGGGCTGTGAGAAGGGAAGTCGGCACCGCTAAAACATACCCACCCTCCACTCGCACTAACGGTTTGCTCAATAGTGGATTGTCATCGTCAACGTCATTAAAAGTTTGGGCAAGATCAGCGGCCGTCGTAATAAAGTCATGAAAACTTTCGATGGATATATCGACTTCTTCGCTCTGACGCTCAAATATGATGTCTGGCAAAAAGCAGTATGGGCGTATAGCATCAAGGTTCCGAGTAAACGAAATGGAATCCCTATGAATACCTTTACCAGCCATGTAGCGTTCATAACCAGCCTGTCGAGCGATCGTATTGGAGATACGCAGAAGGACTATAACAACACCTTGAATAAGGTGCTTGTAGTCAGCGGGGAAGTCGCTTTTTACCTGAAATATGACCAATAGAAGTCTTTCCAATACGTCATAGCTATCAGCTTCTATCCCTGGGAAGACAACGCTATTACCCTGCATGAAACTGACATTAGCCGTAAATACACTCTCTGCTGGATCTTCCATCACATCCATCGCGAAGTGTTTACCGACAAACGTTTGGAAGGCCCTTATGTCAAAATCTTGGGCTTCATCAGTACAATATTTAGCAGCGTACCAAGCAAGTTTTTCCAAACGTAAATTCTTACCATGATTTTCGGGTAGCAAGAGTAAGCCAGCAATGGCTGAAAGTGTCAGAGCTTTGTTTTGCTTTGATAGAAAAGCTTTTATTGGATCAGGTTGCTCATTAGAAGTCTTCTCATAAGCGCCTTTGGGCAAACAGCATTTTTTATACTTCTTCCCACTACCACATGGGCAGGGAGCGTTACGGTTATTTGATGACATATTATTGTCAGTAAATTCATTAGATTATAAATCAATATAAAATAAAAGGGGCACTTGACATTAAAGTGCCCCTTTTATAATTACTTTCAATAAAAGACAAGTATCAAATTCGTAACTCGACAGAACATGATAAGTTGTTGCTTTTAATAATTGTAAGCTAATCCCAACCGCCACTGCTCTTTCTCATATACCAGTGGCTGATACCGTTTTTCTTCCCTTCCATTCTCGTAGTGCAAGGCGACCTCAACGACGACCGAATCGGGTGTGACTTCGCGCAGACCTACAGACTCGGCTCCAGTGATGGTGCCACCACGTGTGGCCGTTTGCATCGAAAGAGGTAGCAACCCCGGCCACTGACGTACCTCTTTGCGGAAGGCCTGCGATAGATAGGGATGAAGATTAGTGCTATTGTTCCGGGCGTACTGGTTGGCTACAAAGAAGGCTTCCTCAGCCATTCGCTTCGCTTTCCAGTTCTTGCCCTGATAAAACGTTTTAAACAGCACGACTACCAGCAGCACTGCCAGCAGACCACCAATGGTTTGAATTGGGTATTTGGCAATGTAAGCTGAAATTTTCGCAGATAGGATCTGAGCCGGTTTCAGCTCTTCTTTCGGTTCAGGTTTTGTCGCCGGCCGAGTCCGTTCATCGGTATGATGTCGGCTTGTTGTGTCGGTCGACTGTGCTTGTTTAGGCCGTTCCGCTTCCTGAGTAGCCCCCTCTGTGGGTCGCTTCGATCCGTTCCGTTTCGCTTGTTGTTTCTGTCCTGTTCCGTTAGGACTGACGGGCGGAAACTGTTCGTTATGGTTATCTTTCATGTTACAGCGAGAGGTCTAAATACCGGTATGATTCCTGCATGTACGAGCGTGCACGTTTCATCTCCAGCACCTGTTGCAGCGGAGTCTTCTCCAAGGCTTCTTCCATTAGCTTATCGCCCTTCTGCCGGTATTCGACCGATTGTGAGGCCATATCCATCGCGGCCTTTTGCAATGATGCCCGTTCGCCAGTCGTCAGCCGTAATCCGCGCGGGGTATTTTGATCGGCAAAGTAGCTCATGTCAGGTGAATTTGGATTGAACATCGGCGTACTCTGAAATGCACCGTCCATGCTCGACAGAAAGCTTTGTGCATCGTTGTTCACCTGATCGATCATGCTCTGTAACTGACTTTGCATCTCAGACGGGAAGCTACTCAGATCACCGAGCGACATCAGGTCGAAGCCGGAGCCGATGTTAGGCGGGTCGGCGATTAACTGTTGAATGCTGGATTCGGTCATGCGTTGTAACACCGTTTGCCGGAGTCGGCGGGCGATGTCGATGGCCGTACCGTTCCGCTCGTCAATCAGAGCGTTGTTCAACGTAACCGATTGCGCGTAGAGTTCGTCGGCCAGTTTGTAGTACAATAGCGACTGTACGATTTTCTTTTTCTGCGCGGCCGTCTGAAATTGCAGCAGGTGTTGCGCTTCTTCTCCCCGCGCCGTGCCAAGGTCGGTCAAATTGGCGGGTTGCCGAGCATCGAGACCCGACTTGCCAAAGAACATATCGTAAATCTGCCCGCCATTGTCCTGGGCCAACGGGTAGTTACGTGCCGCACCATCGCTTATCTGCTTTTCCAACTGTTGCAGGAACAAAGCTGGTACGTAGCCGCTCAGGTACTGATTAACTTCCTGCTGAATCTGGTTGAAGACGACTAAATCATTGAACTTGATTTGTCCATCAGCCGATTGGATAGCTTTCAATTCCGATGTGGAGCGCATCAGTTCTTCGACGCTTCGGGCAATCTCCAATTGCGCCTGTGTGTAGAGTTCGGTACCCTGACTGCTTTCATCAATCCGGGCCAGCTTTCCCAACTGCTTTTTGTTCTTGTCCAGAATCTTCTTCAATTCTAATAGTCGTGCCTTGGCGTAAGGATCTTTACCACCTTTGAGACCCAGCAGCGACAGACCTAAATTGATGATCGTTTCAACCTGGCTATTGCCCGGCACCGGCACGATCAGCAGGGTGGCCAGCAGGGTCAGAATAATTGTCCTTTTCATTTTACCGGAATGAAGAATACCTTAAAACCATCCTGTAAACTCAGCTTCTGTCTTACTTCGCGACGTCGGCCCGTCGTAGCGGCCGAGGCCAGGCCCGCTCCGAGCGATGCCAGCGCATTGCCAGCCACGGGTACGCGGGTTGCCTGATTGATCGAGTAGCCTGCTGACCAGGCGGCTTGACTGGCAGCCTGACTCATGGCACTGCTGGTGGCCTGATCGACCTGCTGTTTCGTAGGTTTATCCGATTGCAGGGCCAGCCCTTCGTTCATATCGGGGTCCAACGCCCGCAGACGCACCGGAACCGCTTCACCCGTACTAAGTCGCAACGTCGTGATGTTAAAGACGGCCCGATTGCTGCCAACTTGCGCGAAACCAACCAGAATCGAACCTTTTGGAGCGAAGCGGTCTCGGATTTTAGCATCGGCCAGCGTTCGGAACATGACCCGCGTCCCATTCATGACGGTTTGGTCACCACTGACCACACCCGGTATCGGCTCATTATCCTCAACCGGACTGTGTTCGGTATCTACTGTGGCCAGCGATGGTGAGGTTTGTTGGCCACCATAGGAGACAGAACCGTTACCCTCTGACTTTACCGTATTGAACCCCGCCCGCAACAGCACATCTTCGCGGGTGGGATTGGCATGATACGGGTCACCGTAAGCCGCTGAACGCCCGGCATATTCGGAACCATACGAATCGGCCTGGTAGCGACGTTTCGGATTGGTGCCGTAAGAACCACCCGATGTATTGTGCCGCTTTCCTGACTGTTGGGACAATTGCCGGGAGCGGTTCAATTCACGCTGAACGGATGGATTCTGACGAGTCGAATCTTTCGCCATCCGGTTAGCCTGCTGTTGTTTGAGGGCCAGCCCGTAGATGCTGTTTACGCCATCATAGTTCATCGTCCGCATTTGCTCTTCATCGGCGTAGTCGGTGGGTTGGTTCTTGCGATTACTTTCCCGTTCCGCCACATCGATAGGTTCGGCCGGTACGGGTACCGAACGCGGCCCGGCCTTGAAGCCGTTGGCCGAGAAGGTAATTTTCCAGAGCAGACCGACAATACCCAGCACGGCAATCAGCCCTACCAACAGGCCAACCACAAGGCGTTTGCGCTTCGATAGGTCGGCTTTAGCTGACGACTCCGTTTGCGTTGAAGCCGGTTCTTCTAAGTCATCATCTTCCAGCTCGTCGTACTCATCGTCATACTCAACATGCGGCTCTTCGTATTCATCCACAGGCGATGCGGCTGGCTCCTGCTGATCCCCCGAATTGACTGGAGCGTTCTCATCGCCGAAGGCATCGTCGTCTAAGCGGGCTTCGGGCTTGTTCTTTTTCTTCATTTTCGTAGCAGGGTTAGGATGGACTGAGTCTCAAAAAAGCGACCCTTGAACAGGCGTTTTTGCGATGGCGCAGGCTTGCGCCGGGCGTACAGGACCTCGCGCATCGGCAGGCTCAGCGTAACGTTTCGGGTACCAGTCTTTTCGCGTACGTTGATGACGAACCGACTTTGGCTTTGTGGGGCAAACTGCGGCAGAGCGAACCGGAGCCGGGTTTGCCCACCGCCTTCGACTCGTTCCGGTATCGTCTCCGCCACCGGATCCATCGGGTAAGTCTCCCCGTCGAGATAGGCCCCTTTGCGCTTTTTGGCCTGATGCTGATACCAGAAACTAACCTGGTCAAGCAGAAACGGCATCGCCGTTTTGTTGGCCAGCGTCAGTTGAATGTACGTGTTCGTCGAATCGTGCAAAAGGTGGGTCAATTTGACCGAAATACCACTGTTTCGTTCCTCCTCGTGATGCGTAGCGGGGCCGCTTAGCAACGAGTCCATGCGCGCCTGTAATCTATTTTTGACCAATCCTGCCGCTGGCTGCACGACAGCCGGACGTTCTTCGACCGTTGGCGTTACAACCGGAAGCGGATTCAGCGATGCAAGCAGCGGCCCGCTGTAGGGGAGGGCTGGTTGCCCAACAGGGGCGATAGCCTGAACCGGCTGCGCGGCAATGGCCGTACCAGGCTGATTCGGTTTACCGGCCGGTGGATTGAGTAATTTGCTTACCTCCACGAAGGCGGGCGGTGTCTTGCCCGATACGCTCAAATAACCTAAGTACGTGCCGTTATCCGTTCTGACGAAAAAAGGTGTTTTCCGGGCCGACGTGAGCCGGGGCCGGACAAAGACGATATTGCTGGATTCGATTTTTACCAGATACTCCGGACTGATGTCCACCAGGGCGACTTTCGAGGGGAAAATCAGGTAGGTCGTCGTCAGCCGGTTTACTCGAATGGTGTCAGGTAAGTACGTTTGTGCCTGGCCGAGTCGGGACAGCCCAAGGGCCAACAGTAGGGGAATGAAGTGTTTTTTCATTGTATGTGTTGCTAAGGTGCGTTACCTGGTTGGGCGGGAGCCATCCGGAGCCGGACGACGGTACTCGATGAAATTAAATCCGTCGATCAGCAATCCATACGGATTGATGTCCGAACGAATCTGACGCGAGAGTGTAAAGCGGGCAGCGACGGGCTGCACGGCGATCTGATTGTCATACACGACTTCCTGCGCTCCCCACACGGTTCCCCGGTAGGGTTCGACGCTCATATCGACCGACACCGAATCGCAGGTCCAGTTCGTATGCGAATTGTAGCGGTGATAATTTTCGAGGACCTGGCCCCGCTTGAACGTCTCGTAGATGGCACGGCCGTCGTTGTGGTCGATCAGCTTCATACCGTGATTGACCCGTTCGCGGAAGGTGCTCGCATCGTGCTGAAACATTAGATCCATAAACGACCGCACCAAATTCCGGGCTTCATATTGCGTTGGCTGAACCTGACCGGCTGCTAAGGCCGAGGTTGTTCCGTTGTCGGTGGCCACGTACACCCGTTGGGCGTTTTGGCTTGTTTCCCGCACGTACGCATATAGCCAGGCCACATTACTTAGCGCCAGGGCGATAATCAGCCCCAAACAAATCACTTTGAGCGATTTGATTAAGGTGGAAACGTTGTTGATGTTTTGCATAAAATAACGTGATACTGATAAATCAGTATATCAATTTACTGTTATACTAATGAATAATCATCGTAGCGGTCGTCGTCCCGACTCCGGCGACCTTCATTTAGTGCCGGCGCATCGTAACTTGGTTCAGGTTCCCGCTGACGGCTCGTTTTCGCTTCGTAGCTTTCCTCCCGTTCAGCCCGCGACGTACTGCTACTGGCTTTTTCTGAACTGGCTTTACTGGTGGTATTGCTCGAATTACCAGACCGTGATCGGTTACTGCTCGAACTGTTCCGGCTCATAGCCTGACCCGTTCGCATGGCTTCGCCCGGCAGGTTCGCCCCTTTGTTCGCGGCCCAGCCTGCTAAACCACCCGCCGAGGTGATGCCCCCGATAAACGTATTCGTCAGGAAGGGTGTAGCCAGGTAAGCCCCCATCACGCAGTAATGCACGACGACTAAATTGAAAATGGAGCCGAATCGCTGTTCCAGCGTGGCGTTGTTCATCATGTTGTCGATGTGCGAGTCCACGAGATTGTCCACATAGAAATTGACGATGTTGTCAAGTACACCAATGGTCATGGCCCAAAATTTGGCGTGAAGCAGGTTGCGAAACCAGTAGGCCATTGCCCCCTGAAAGCCAGGAATCATCGAAATCAGAATGGCAATCGGACCGGTGATCGCCAGAAACACCACGACCAGCACCTGCATCTTGGCCACGAACGCCCGAACCAGGAGGGTCAGGCCCTCAGCCACCAATCGGACCAGTTTCAGAATCACCATTTCCATCGAATTGCTCATCACGCCCAACACGATGTCGATGTCCTTCTTCATCTGGTCGGTGTCCCACTTCAGATCAAAATCCTTCCAGAGGTTGGAATTAGCCGTTGTAAACGCACCATCTACCTTTGCGGTCATCGCTTTGAGCGAAGCCAGCACTTCCTGCGGATCTTTGGGCGAGAACAACCCCGCTACGAAGTCGATCATGCCGGTTACGATGTACAGCAGGTCGCTATACAGCGTCAGCACGATGGTCAGGATAATCGCCCGCACCAGGGGCGTGTAATCGGTTGTCAGATCCGATGAGACCAGAAACGTTCGCCCCAATGCCCACAGGAAATTGATGAGCATGAGTGCAGCCGCCAGCCCAAGCACTTTCGTGCGGATCAAATCGCCATTGTTGGCCATCAGAAAGCCAAACGAGGTTTCATTCATGAGGGATGAAGTTTAGATGATGCCGGCCGCCCGATCTTCGTTGAACTGCCTGACAGCATACACGATGTTGCCCCGGTATTCCTGCGTAAGGTCACGTAGGTGTTCCCGCTCGGCGGGTTTCGAGGTCAGCAGTGGGTAAATGCTCGGTGCCGCTTCGAGCCGGTACACCTTACCGTATTCTCCCTGCCGGATGAAGACTTCCCGCCAGGTTTTCGACACCCGGATCGAGCGCATCTTGTCCAGTTCATGCTTGGTGAAGCCCAGAACCGCCGACACCCGGTCCAGTTGTTTCGTATCCTGATGGTTGAGGATAACCTTCGTATCGGCATTGGCCACGATCACCGGTCCGACAGCCGAGTCTTCGATCTCCTTAACTCCCTGCGTAATGATGCACATCGATCCGTTGTTCTTCCGAATCGTCCGGTACATCATTTCCACGAAGTCACCCATACCTTCCGACAACATTGACCAGGCTTCGTCCATGTAGAGGTATTTCACATCCTTCGGGTACCGCCGTATCACGTCAAGCGATAATTCGGTAATCAGCATCGTAACAACCGCCTTCAAAAGTTCATTGTCCTTGATGCGGGCCATGTCGAAACAGACGAGTCGGTAGCCGCTGATGTCCTCATTCTCCCCGGCGTCCAGCACATCGCGATAGTGACCTACGACGAACGGCTCCAGGCAGGTGAAGAATTCCGCGAAATCGAACGCCTTGTGCCAGCGAATCAACTCTTCAGTGCCTTCATTCTCCTTTAGATACCCATACAGAAAGTCGTAGAAGCCAACTAAGCTCGGTACCGGTGTCGGTGGGCTGTCGGGGGCGCGCTCAACCTGTGCGTTATACCACTCATAATACATCGGAATCAGCCGCACCAGTACCGACCGTTCGGCCTGACGCACAGGACGTTTGTAGCCTTTCCAGATAGTAGCCAGCAGGGTAGACAGGAAGTTGATTTTGTCGCCATCCGGCACGTACTGACCGGCAGAGTTCACCAGAATCCCAAAGGGGTTGAACTTGATCGGATTCTGGGGGTCATACTGGTAATAGCGACCACCAAGGGCTGTCATGAGCGAATAGTACGTACCGCCCACATCGATGATAATTTGCCTGCGCCCGGCTTCGTACCGTTGCAGCATGAAATAGCCCATCGTAAATGACTTACCCGATCCCGTTGGGCCGACCACGACGCTGTTCTGATTATTCAGGTCGGTATCGAACAGGTTGACCAGCACTGGATTCCCATAGCGGTCAGCCAGCAGTTCTCCCTGATTGGCCGTGCGGTAGTTGGTAGCGCAATTGAGATAACAGGCTGCATTATCTCCTGACATGAGTAGCCAGCGGTAATTCTGGTAGCCGTTGCCCGGAGCCAGGGCAAAAAACAGGTTCGTCGTGTCCATCGTTTCGACGAACACGTCGGCCCCGCCCATTGCCCGGAAAGCTGCGATACCACGTTGTACCAAACCTTCGCGCAGCTTGTTATCGGTGTTCCAGACCACCAGCGACAGATTGACACTGATCAAGCTTTTGTTGTCTGTTCGCAACCCGTCGATGTAGTCTTCCAGTTCGAGCATTTTGATTTTGTTCTCATGCGTCATAAGAAAATCAAGATTGCGGTTGATCTTCTGCTCGAATTCCAAAGAACCAATCACCTTTTCGGTATCCTCAATCAGGAAGTTCGTCACCAACAGATGAGGCACTTGCAGGTCTAACGTAAGGTTCGACACAAAGGGCGCATCGACACCCGTCCGGGAAGGCCCCGTGTTGTAAATGACGGAAGGCTGGCCCGTCATCGTCAGAATATTGGCCTTCTTTTCACCTACGGCTACGAAGGTTGCGTCCGGTTGGACCGAACGGTTTAGCGTCGTCGGTTGCCGGTTGAACTCCAGATTGAAGAACTGGAGGTACAGGTTTTCCAATTCCTCACCATTCAGCCGGGTAAGCCGAAGCCGCCCCAGGGATATACTTTGCGTAAACTCCTCAGCCGCCCGATCCGCCCGCTCGACCAGTGCGTCGACACCCTCGAAGGGATCTTTAAGCATCGGCAGACCAAGCCTCGCCCAAAGTGTATTGGCCGCATTGGTACGCGGTTGCCGCTCATTGCCGAACGAAATGAATAGATAAGCTGCGTGGTGCAGTACAGGCCGTTCCTGCAAATGTCCGTGCTGCTGCTGGGTGAATGGCGCGCCGGACTGCTCCTTTATGCCTTTCGGAATCCGGTAGCGTTCGGTGTAGTACGCATCCATCCGCTGAATGACCGTGCCGACCGGCAGCGTCCGGGTAGCCCGGTAAAAAGCCGATCCCAGCGCATCGTATTCCCCGCTCGTGATACTCTCGGCTTCAACTCCCTCAAAGCGGTAGCCAATGGCTATCCGCCCATCTTTCAGCACGACGACTGACCCACCATCGGGGTTATCTTCGATGCTGAAGACGGGAAATATTGCGTCGTAATTGACCGTCTTTGCCACGAAATCGAATAGTTACGTGATTGACCCGCTTCGGTTGAAGCAACGTCCAGGAAATTATAGAAACCAAAAAGGAGGGATGCTTATGTCGCTCTCCCCAACGCAGGACCAGCCACGATAATACCAGTAAGAGGAGAATGATCGCGTACACGGCGCGGGGAACCGGGACTATGGTCCGGGCCAGCGAAGCCAACGTAATGAGTCCGATGAGCAGACAGACGTACAGCCCCAGTTCCTGCATCCGCATCCCCAGAATTCGCGTTGGCTTCTCCAAGGATTTTTGCACTTTCATGGCTATCGTGTCATCGTGTAGCCACCAGTCGAGCCGCCCGATGTCGTCTGTACGTCGTTGACAATCAGGTTGAAGCCGAACCAGATGATAGCTCCAACGACGAGGTACAGCAGATTCCGAACCGAGTTAGGCGAATTGCTGATGAACGATGATACCACCTTCACCACGCCCACGACCATTAGAATACCGAAAATGACATTGCCAATGGTGACGATGGTATTGTAATAGCCCGTCAGGGCCTGCGAAACTTCCCCACTGGAGCCGGGCTGGGCCAGCAGGTTCAGTGATACAAGGCACAACAGTGCCGTAGTCGTAAAAATTACCGACTTTTTCATAATAAACGATTTGTATTAGGGTATATAATTGGTTACTCGTTCATGAGCTTTTTTGGGACACAGCTACGCCTAACGTATATGTATATACGTAGTTGTAGGTAGGTCAAGAATCAGTTGCTAATTCAGCTAAGCTTGCTGTCGCAAGTGGGCCCAGAGACATAGGGGTGGGCGAGGGAGGTACTGCTTCATCATAGTTGGCTGTTACGGTTGTATATTTCCTTAAACTGATCGGCCGCTTCCTGCAAGGCCGCGAACCTTGATCGGCCGGTATTCCGATTCTGCTTTGGTTTATCAGTAGATCCTAAACTTTCTTCCTCTTCCCGACTCAAAGCCCATCCCAAATCTTCACCAAAGCCGCTATCCGTTGGCTCTTCCGTTACAGGAGAGGAACGGGTTGCATCTGGTTGTTTTGATCGGCTCGTCGATTCAGGATTAGATGAAGTCTTTAATCGGTTTCGTCGGCTCGCTACCTCCAGTCGCTGTTTTTCCAGTAACAACGTCCGGTCAATCCGTAGCGGCACAGCTATTGGCTTTATCGGTTTTTGTTTGGATTGTTTATAATACCAATAGACCAACAGGATTAATAAGCAAAAAAAAAGACTTGTACCTAAGTATGTAGCTGCTTCGAGCATCATCTTAAGTACAAATCTAAGTAACAAAACCCGAAATTGTCTCTGTTAAATGACAATTTACTGTTTATTTTTTTCCATCATTTCTTTCGCTGCCTGAACTCTCAGATCGGCAGCAATAGCTTCAGAGGCTATCTCCCTGATTTCTAATCCAGTTTGTACGGACGCCATTTTAAGATGCCGATGAACGGACCGACGGATAGTGATAACCTGGTAGCCTTCCTCATCCTTCTCTTTTTTTTCCTCCACTACTTGTTGAGGGCTTGACTGGGTGGCTGGCGGTTCCGCAGCAGGTTCCTGGCCGGGTAACTGGGCAGGGGCGTGTAGGGCTTCCTGTACGGCTTTGTTGGTATCCGGGTTATCCAAAAACGAGGAGAAGGGACGTTTATTTTTTGCCATGATATTAATCGATTTGGTATCGCTGTTTAAACTCCTGATAGAATGATTTGTACACATCGGCAATGCTCGAATAATCCGATGGACAGTCGATGGTGCCGACCCGCATAAAGTCCGCCCGGTTGGGCAGGGCATTGTTGAAGATGGTGATGTCGAGCATTTCGGCGTACCGGTGAATGTCATTGTTTTCGCGCAGGTTGGGTTGTCGGAAATTCTGAACCCCGAAGATATTGAAGCCATAGCCTCGCTCTTTCCGGATGTCTCCCATCTTCTTGGCCGCTTTGATGAACTCGAAAGCTGACAGTACATCGGAGTCACCGAGCCGGATCGGTACGAGTATGCTATCGCAGAAGGTGAGCGCCATTACCGCTTCGTCGGGGCCGGTCATCCGGGGCAGGTCCAGGAAGATGACATCGAAATCTTCATATCGTTCATCCAATACGGTAGCTACGTCGTCGGTGGCCATCACTTCGCAGGCGTTTTCCGGTTCGCCGAGCCGGTCAACCTCGCGACTCCGTAGTTTGGCTATAGTCCGTTGACCATCGGCATCCAGTACCAATACCCGTTTACCCTCCCGCTTGAGACTGTTGGCCAGCCAAGCGGTGATTGCCGATTTCCCGCTGCCCCCTTTCTGCGAGCAGACTGATATAATTCTTACGTCTTCCATTGGAACAGGTTAAAAGAACATCTACAGCAAATAAAAGCAATATATTGATATAATGGTAATGTGGTATAATAATATTACAAAACAGCACCCTCGTGCTATTTTGTAATATTGAAGATATGAGCTTGGTTATCAGTAGATTAAAAACTGTGAATAGAAGGGAAGAAAAAGTTTAGCTTACGCATTTTAATCGAAAATTGATTATATCAATATTTCATTATCACAATATAATGACGTATATTTATATTGTTAAACAGCAGCAACAAATCACGTATGAGACTTTATTTCAAACATCACACTGCCAACTTCTTTTACGCTGTCGACGTACAGAACCAACAGGTTGAATTTTGTTGCACAGTAAGAGGAAGGGAGCGGGTAGAACGCTACGAAGGGGTTAGCGGAGCTTTACAGACGGGTAATATTATCATAACGGAAGGGGACTACATCAGTGCCAAAGAATTTGCTTTACGTCAATTGGGGCAAACAACAAAGCAGCAGAAGGATGCTACCCTTACGAAGTACCTGACTGATTTTCTTTTCTCACCCCTCAACTAATCCCCTTCTCTGCCACGGTATATGTTACCGGGGCAGAGAAACAAGGCTTACAACTTAATCAATGGCTTCTACTATCCTTAAACTTATGGAAACCGCCCGCGTCCTTAACCCTCAGACAATGGAGCCTATTACGGGCATCAAATCATGGCAAACTATCAACGGGCAAACCGGCGAAGTTATCAGCAAATACAAGTATCTGGAAGGCCATCCGAGAAACTACCGCTTTGATGCTAAAGAAGGAGTTTTCTCCATTGATGGAAAACACAAAATAAGACGGTCACTGACCTTTCAGCCAATAGTATGGCGCATCTTTACCGATAGCATTTTAGGACAACCAGCTAAGCAGTGGGCTGAATTGTTCTTTATTGACGAACAAAAATGCGTGGCGACCATTCTGTTTCACGGTTATTCGGTTGATAACATCCTACGGCTCATTGAGCCACTGTATTACGACGATTACACGTTAGCAAACGTAGTGCTGACCGCTACCGCCGAGCGCAAGGAGAATACGAAGATTCAGCCTAAAGGGGTATATCACATTGCCCAGTTCCGTTACGAATTGGCTGATACTGATCTAATCAGGCAACGGCAGGAGTTCGCGCAGGAAAACGCGATTTTCCGGGAAGATACCGTAACTGGCACTGCCCGCTTTAGGCTCTCGCATCGGTACGGTTTTGCAACCATCGAAGAACAGCAGGCACTTGCGCTGATAGCTTAATCTAAACAGCCTTAGACCGGGGCAAACCGCCCCGGTCCACTTTTTCCTCAACTATGTATGCATTTGCATTAAAGGACCGGTCCGCCGGTGCGGGTACGCATTACCAAACCGCTTTCAGTCCGGCAGCGGCCGACCGTCCGTGAGATTGCCCAATTGTATTGTTTCGATTCTTGGGATGATGAAGGCAACCGCATCATCATTTTAACGGAAGAGGTCGATTTCAAATCTTTCGAGTACGTACAGTAAACATCTGTCTGAGCAGTAAACAACGATGAAAAAAACAATCAAAGCTATTAGTATCAACCCCACCGCCCGCACCATCGAAGAAATTGAAATTGAAGCCAGCTTGTCGACATATTACAAGCATATCGGTTGCCGTACCATCGACTTCGTGTGTCGGATGCCTAACCGCGATGCACTGATCGTGGACGACGAAGCACTCTTATCAGAGCCACAGCCGCCCGCATTTAAGTTCGCATATTTTCAGTACCCGATTCATGGTATCGCCCTCGTGGTAGGTTGTAATAAAAGTGGAGGTACTATCGGGCCAAAACTAACTTTACAAAACGTCCGTAACCTCGTCAAATTTTTGGGCGACATTCATACGGAACCAGTCATTAACGTACTATCCTGGGACTGACCGCCCGAAGGCCGAATAGTACTGCTTATTCGGCCTTCGCCCTTTCTTTTTTCCCTTCTATTCTAATCATCGGACCCCCAATGCTTGACGAATATCGCCAATTGCCCCGTATTGCTAATAGTGATCTAACCGATCTTAAGAACCACCTATTCGGCAAATTGGACTTTCAATCAAGTCCGGCGCAGGAGTTCGGCACCCGATTTCATGATTTACTCTTAATTGACACCGACGTAGTGCCGACCGGCAAGAGAGCCACTGCACAAAAGCGAATCGGTCCGCCGACGCGGCTTGATGTTATGCGAGCCGACCCTTTTTTTCTGTCGACTGATCTGACCCGTCCAGAAAAGCGTTGACCAGTTTTTGAAAAATTGAATTGTTTTATTGACCACTCGAAGTTAGTCCGTTTTTGCGTTGACCAACACCTTCTCCAGCAACTTCTTGTGGTAGTAATTCCGCCAACGCCGTTTCAGTTTCCCCTCCCCTTTGTGAGCCACAGCCGGCACCAGCATATCACAACTCAAGTGTGGCCGTTTGTAGTTGTAGAGAAACACCGCCTGCTGAAGCACCAACTGAGCTTGCACCAACGAATTGACCACATGGTGAGCAAGATAAGCAGACCGACGATACCGGCCTACAGATAGTCGTTGAGTTACCAAAACCAGGCGACTGATCGTACTTGACAGCTAGTAAGATCACTATCTTGTAAAACGCACTAAAGGCGAGACGGTGCCTGAGGCCTTATACCCTGGTTGGTCAACTGGTAAACGGAGTTGCTAACGACCAGCGCCAATGCAATCTAAACTGGTGCTGAAAATAGTACTTTACCGTTACTACAGGTTCAAGCACAGGCTGTTCCCTTGTTTTCAAGATTTGTACTTTTCGCAGTAGGCGTTCAGGCAAGGCAACCATTTCGTGAACGCTATCGGTAGGGGATGGCATGGGACAAACTGGATCATTGAATATGAGGCAGCGTTCAATTAGCCAAGCGTTTTCTTGAACACTTCAAGTGTACCGTAACTCAAACATAATCCATTAATTATCAGTGTATTATAAGTCAAAAAAATTATACAATTTTATCTTTTTCTATACTGTATAGCTGGTTCACCTGACAAGCAATTATGACTTAAAATCAAGATATCATACAGCAATTGTTGATCTAACCAGTCTTTAAAATACATACAATAAATAAGTTACATCGCCATCTGTCTCATATTAAGAGCAGAATAAGTAGCTATGCAAGTATTCAAGTATGACACGTGTTCAATAACATGCAAGTTTGTAAAATGAAAAAAACCACATTCATCTCAATATTGAAACATATATAAAAAAAGGGTTACATTGCATAATCTTACATAGGTGATTACTTTTTAAACACCATTTTATCATAATTACGGCCAAATGGTGATACTTTTCACTGTATATATAGTTTTCTTGAAATCATTCTTTATGATCTCTTCATTACCTGAGTATCGTGAAACTGTCGAAAGGTCACGTTTCTTTCAAACAATTCAAGCTTGGCCCTTGGATGATGATTTAAATTATGATGGTTGGCTTAGAAACTTTGACGAAGGTGAAGAACGTAAACTTGCATGTATAATTCTTGACTTTTTCATACATTACCCGTCAAAGATGGTGAATCAGATGTTGAAAGGATCTGTATCTAAGGCTGGGTTTATATTCGCTAAATACTTTAATGATTGGAAGCATTCTGATTTTTATGATAGATGTATTTACAGCTTTATTCCAGGAGAAAGCCTACATCCCACAGATAGTGGTAATTTATTTACTAGAAAATTAAGAGATGAACTAGGAATAGAGGAGGGCCGGATTGTCTCTTATCAAGATATAACTACAATACCCACTAATTCTCCTATCATTTTTGTAGACGATTTTGTTGGATCAGGCGCTCAAGTTTATAAAGCTTGGAATCAAAACATTATAATAGGAGGCTCTACTTTGAGTGATTTTTGTAGGTCAGAAAATCATTGCCCTGTTTACGCTCCACTAATAGTTAATTATAAAGGCTATGAAGTCATTAACAATTACTGCCATGGCCTAAACTTATGCGCTACCCATATACTAGGTCCCGAATACAATCTTTTCGAACAAGAGTGTATTTGCTGGAAAAATGATTTAAGTCTCTATTCAAGAGGTGTTGATCTTATTTTAAATAAAAGTAGGTCACTCGGTATTCCATCTACTGATGGCAATGATACAAGAGATGAAAAAGGCTTTGGCAAGCAAGGATTAGCAATCTCATTTGAGCATGGAGCGCCTGATGCAATACCTTCATTCTTTTATTGGAATTCAAATAATTGGACGCCACTTATTAGAAAACACTACGAGAGATGAGTAACAAAGACATACTTAAGAAGCTAAATGAATCTTTTGGAAGTTATAGAGCAGAATGGTTGAAAACAAAAATTTTTGACCTTTTTGCAGAACCATATTATTTTTTAGCATTACAAGACAATCGGCCTTGTGTATTAGAAGGTGGACGAGGTACTGGCAAAACAACCGCTTTAAGAGGGCTTTCTTATCAAGGTCAATTCTCTTTTTATAACAACAATATAAACCATTTTGATAAATCTAATTTTATTGGCATTTACCATAGAGTCAATACAAATCACGTTAGGGCCTTTATTGGAGGTAATATTAAAGAGAAAGAGTGGGAAAGAGTTTTTTCACACTATTTCAATCTACTAATTTGTAGGGAAATCTTAATGTTTATTAAATGGCATAAAAGCCTTGAGCCTAAAGATGAAATTTTATCTTCACATGCTTGTAAGCTTATAGCAAATTCTATTAACATAAAGCATGAATGTGATACCTTTGAACTGCTTTTAAATTCTTTCGATATTGAAATGTATTCATTTCAATCACAAATAAACAATATTGTAGATGGAAACTTGCCTAATTTATCTATGGCAGGTGATCCTATTAACATAGTAACTGAATACGCAACAGCACTAAACCAATTTAAAGATAAAACATTTTTTATATTATTAGACGAGTACGAAAATTATGAAGATTATCAACAAAAAGTTATAAATACATTATTGAAACATAGTTCTGAAAATTATACATTTAAAATAGGAGTTCGTGAGCTCGGATGGAGGGTGAAACATACACTAAATCCATCTGAGCTTCTTCACGATCCAGCTGATTATGTGCTTGTAAACATTGTTCAAAAATTAACGGAAAGTGATTCTACTTTTCCAGAATTTGCAAAAAATGTTTGTCAGCAACGAATTAATAAATTGGTTTCGGAAACAAGCCAAGATATTATTTATAATATCGAAGATGCTTTAAAAGGATTATCAATAGAAGAAGAAGCTGACTTACTTGAAGTTGAGAATACTACTCAGATTAAACAATTTGAGTTACTAGATCAATCCTATAAAGACAAAGTAGTAAACCTTCCACTTCTTTACAAATTTTTCATTGCATATTGGTCTAGTCAGCATAAAATGTCTCTTCGGCAAGGGATTGATGATTACAGTAACCGAAAAAGCAAATGGAATGAACGTTACGAGAATTATAAATATGAAATGTTGTTTAAAATACGCACTGGTCGTGGAAAATCAGGCGTCCAAAAATACTACTCTGGTTGGACCACATATACCAAATTAGCAAATGGTAATATAAGATATCTAATGGAGTTGGTTTATAGAGCCTATGAAAAGCATTTATCAACTAACAACGGATTAGACAATCCAATATCAGCCAGAAATCAAACTATTGCCGCGCAAGAAGCAGGTTTGAAAAACCTTATGGAATTAGAAGGATTATGGAAAAATGGAGCACAACTCACAAAGTTGCTGTTAGGTTTAGGAAGAATATTTCAAGTTTTAGCCAGAAGTGAAGGAAAAACTGCTCCAGAAAAGAATCAATTTTCGATTGAAAAGACAGGCAGTCTTTCTTTAGAGTTCGAAGAATTAATGCGTGCTGCTGTCATGCATTTAGCTTTGATTAGAACTCCAGGCAATAAAATGAGCGATGATTACAATACTAGAGATTATATATATATGATACATCCTTTGTACTCGGCTTACCTACAATATAGTCACAGACGTAAGCGAAAGATTGATATTCGTGCTGAGGATGTTATAGGAATCATTGAAAGACCTAAAGCTGTTATCCCTCAAATTCTTCTTCGCTCTAACATTAATCCTGATATGATGGAATCACTTCCAATTCAAATGAACCTCTTCGAATCATATTTTAATGAATAAGGACTATTTGTATTCAACGATCCACCTTAATGTAGACGACATTAGTTTAGAAGCCGATAGTACATATATTTATGGTTACTCAGCCGAAGAACGAAGTCGATTTGCAGACTCTCTTAAGTTAAAGTTTGATAATGTCAATTTTATACAAGTAGAAGAAGTTGACAGGGAGAATATTGTTATTGTCGAGGACGGAAATAAAATTTCTTTACGTAGTACTGCCCAGATTAATTCTTTACTTGAAATGTATAATTCTAAGACTTTGTACATAGATGTTACAGGTTTAGATAATAGGGTTTGTGCTGCATTGATCCGGAACGCAATAAACTCATTAGGTACAAGAAATGTACCTACAAAGGTGGTGACCTTCTATGCAGAACCATTTACCTACAATACAAAGCAATTTCGCGCTGAAAGTGTATTTAACGATTTGTCAGAAAAAATTGAAGGCATTGAACCATTGCCAGGGTTTGCAACGATCATTCCTAACGATGATGATGACACCTATCTTATTGCCCTACTTGGTTTTGAAGGTGGACGTTTTACGCATATGATTGAAAATGTTCAACCTCAGAGAGAAAATATAATACCAATTATCGGTGTCCCGGGTTTCAGACCTGAATATCCATATGTTGCTTATTGGGGTAACCGGCGACCTCTAGAAGAAACAGATACATGGCGAAAAGTCAAATTCGCTCCTGCAAACTCATTAGTAGAAGTATATATGTTATTAACAAAATTTTCGAAAAGACATCCGAATATAAACATTAAGCTGGCACCTATTGGTACAAAACCTCATGCAATAGGTGCGATGTTGTTTGCTATAAAGAATCCTCATAAAGTGGAGCTAGTTTATGATAATCCTAAGAAAGAGGTAAAGCGCACAGAAGGTATTGGTAATATAGTAGAATGCATAATTAGCAATTTAATTTTAGAAGATTAATGACTGACTCATTTTACACACCAAAAGTTCTTGCTGATAAACTGATTTCTTATATTGACCACCGATGTAAGTTTACAAATGTAGTTGACTTTTGCGTTGGGAATGGTGAGCTTTTGCGTGCTGCAGAAGATAGATGGAAAGAAATTACATGCTATGGTTCGGATATTTCTGATGTAGCTATAACTGATACTAAAAGCAGCCATTCAAATTGGCTCCTTGAAAGATTTGACTTTCTCGATCCAAGTTTTAGTGATAGCTCTAATCTTGTCAAGTTGAGGAATAAATTTGATCTTATTCTACTCAATCCTCCTTTCTCTTGCAGATCAGGTACTTTGAATTATTCAAACATTAATGGTTATCAATTTTCTACTAGTACATCAATGAAGTTTGTGTTAGAATCTTTAAAGTTTATGTCAAGCGAAGGTATGATGTATGCTATTTTACCTTTAAGTGTAGCTTATTCACAAAAAGACAAGAAGGTATGGAATTATCTTGAGCGTGAGTATAATCTTACTATATTAGAAGAGACAAGTACAAAGTATTTCAAAGACTGTACTCCAAATATTATATTAGTCTCAATTAATGATTTTAATCAGCATAAAAAGATATTGAACAACAATCGTAGTGGAAGTTCATTTGAAGGATTAGATGTATTTAGAGGAAAATTAAGTGTGCATGAAATAGTAAAGTATCCAGGTAATTATCATTTTGTACATACTACAAATTTAAGAAATAACGAAATAACAAACCTTAGTATTCAAGTTGAGTATCTTACTTCTTTAGTTCAAGGCCCAGCTGTTCTTTTACCAAGGGTTGGTAAACCTGAATTCTCTAAAGTTTGTATTCTTAATAAAGGTGAAGAATATTGTATTTCGGACTGTATTATAGCTCTCAGATGTGAATCTGAAGATTTAGCTGAAACAGTTTTTTCTTATTTGTATAGTAATTGGGAAGGTTTCTCTGCATTGTATAGAGGAACGGGAGCACATTACATTACTAATCAGAAAGTTATACAGTATTTAAATCTCGATTTAGTCGAAAATGAATTAACTACCTTATTAATTTAAATTTTATAAAATTGTTTGGGCGTTTCAAGTGCAATCTTATTACTTAATTTTTGTAATTCTTAAACCTTTTGAAAATTGCTGTCTTCTAACCGAGGGAAGAAGAAACCTTTAATGCAGTTAGGATTACGAATACATAATTGAATATGGTTTTTTTCTCTGAATCCTGCCTGAGGGTAGATCTCGTTACCCTCCACAAATACTCCTCTTACAGAGTCAAAAGAAGGTAAATTAGAATTTTCTCTGATTGTATGTAAAGATTGAATAACAGCGCAATCTAAATCGCGCAAAAGTAAGTCTTTAGAGCCTCCCGCTGTTCGATTTATAGGTAAGTCTAGTTCAGCATCTTCGTAGGAATTCTTGAATAAATCATAACCAGCTTTAAGTAATTGTAGATTCTCATGCTCTACTAGATCTAAACATAGTCCTAGGTCTATAACGGCACCAATAACAGCAGGTGCTTTTATCGCTTTTTTAGCGCGTCTTCTGTCGGCATTTAGTGACTGGGCATATTCAAGTGCTCTTCCAGGACTGTTTTCCCAAAAATAAATGCCCCAGCCTAACCAGTCATACGAATTAGTACTTGGCTTTAGAAGCTCATTATGACTTATTACATTTTTTGCTAATTCCTCATCACATCCATGAAACCCAAGTATTAGGCCTGATCTCGTGGAATACATAAATCTTTATACTCCTTTTTAAGCTTACCTCTTCTATTGACTATGCCAGCCTCTTCTAAAAAGGAGCGTGAGGCTTTTTTGTTCCCTGCCAGTTCTTCTTGTTTACTTCGAATAAGTTCAAGAAATTGATTTCTTTCATTTTGGCTCATACGCTTCTCTGCTTTATTTCAAATAAACACTTTTTCTTCTAAATAAGAGCGAGATCCTTTATCTTTTATTAAAACAGTTTCTTAAATATCAATAACTCATTGATTAACAATAGTATACATCTCACCATAGTGAATGAGTTAACGCTATCGCAAAGGCTCGGGCTAGATCGTTCACCTAAATCGGATTTCAATAATTCTGCCTGTTGCCAAAAGCGCGAAGTTGTCAAGCTGTACTTTTTGCAAAGTATCTTAATACGAGATTTTGAATAAGTCCTAGGCCCGTAGACAAAGCCAGGGCTAAGCACCATGAGCTTGAGGTTTTATTACTTGTGTAGCTTCATTAATTGGGTAACTACCTGCGCGTGGCTTTCTCCTAAAGGGGAAGAAGTAGCCCGTGTATGTTCATCAATCCAATAGGTGCTTTGATAAAAGCCGCTCGTATAAATTAGGACTTTATCCTGTTTGATGCGGTCTCTAGTTAGCGCTAAGGTCATGTTTTCATCAGCTTGATTTTTAGCCTTACTGGCGTTGATGCGAAGGCTTAACAGCATTACTGATAGTTATTATAGGTCAGAAAAACCTCACTATGCCCTAAAAAAACAAGACTACTAAGCTGAACGGGATTATTGAACGCAATAAGAGTTGTTTCTAATCCCTTCCTTCTTACTCGGTCACCGTTCATTTAAACGTCCTTTTACCCGATACAAAGAAAGGTGTTACGTCTAGCTGTCAGGCTGATAAACGAAACTACCCTCCTGATCAGGCTCAACTGTGGTATGGCGCTTATGGGTGAACAGCCACCGGTCTGGAATACCGGTAGGATACGCTCGGCATGTAGCCTTGTCGTCCGAACGATATCGGCAGAAGGCGCAGTCTGAAAGTGACGGAGTATCAGCCCCCAGCCACACTGGTGTATCTTGATCGTCCATCGTAGTCGCCTTTTAGGTTAACTTTCAACGTTTTTTGAATCGTTCTTTGGAAAGGGAAAGTATAAGGGGTCTTATCCCTTTTACTACTAAATTACGGAATCAGCCCTCGGCTGATGATTCCCCTTTGTCCATGAGCTGGGGCGGACCTTCTGCCAACAATCGTAGCAGTTGATTATGGAGGAATCCAGTCAAGGGCACCGCCTTGTCCTGCTGCCAGCAAGCCTTAAGTACCGTTCGGTAAGCCCAACGATGGTCGTCATAAACCACACTAAGGGGCAGTTGATGATACCGCTGAATGTAGTTCATTAGCAGCCGGGCCATTGGCCCATTGCCCGCCCCGAAGGGATGCAGGGTAAGTAGGTCATAGTGCGCTTGAAAGCTCAGTTCATACACTTGTCGGGGCGTGGTGAGTTGGCTGATTCGGGTGTTAATACGTTTAAGCAACTCATCCAGAGCAGCGGGTAATTTAGGGGCTGCGACCAACACCCGATTCCCTACGCCTGCGTTATCCACCCGTAGCTCGCCTTTGCCCGTGTTAATCTGAGTGAGTAAAGAGTAACTTGGTGCGCTGGAATGGTGCATCAGCGTAGCGGCTATCTCCTGCAAAGCTATTCGGTTCAAGGGGTCATGCTGACTGGCCATGGTTAGGGTCAGTTCCAGAGCCTGGTAATGGTCAAGTACCTGCCATTGATCGATCATGGGGACAGTTGGCTGGGGTTGTCCACTTTGTAACAACGTTCTGGTTTGAGTCCAGGTGAGCGCGCTTCCTTCCAGCGCCGTTGAGTGATACGTAAGCCAGGCCAACACAATGAGTCGACTGTCTTGGCGCTGAGTTGTTACAGCTCGATACTGGTCGAGGAGTTGGGGCAGCCGACCAGTCGTGGGGGTAGCTAGCATAGATAAGTAGTGGGCTAGTTTGCTCTCGTAAGTGTAGCGAAAAAAACAGTCAGCCCAAAAGCCGCATTTTGATTCGATAGATGCGGCTTTTTTATACTATCAACTGTGCTGGAGAAATCACCCCGATCCGTCAGAGGTTTATTCACCGTTTTGAGTTGCTGTAGCTGCTGCTTGTCAGTTGCAAGTTGCTGGTGATTTAATCGTTTTTGTTGAAACAACTGACGGATCTGGTCGACTTTCCGGCTATCTCTCAATGCACCGTCATCGATAATCGTTTCAATCTGGCTTAATGCGTTAATATGCGCATCACTCTGCCGAACTACCTGACCGACCAGCCCAGCAGTAGATTGTCGGTTTTCGTAGAGCTCGTCTTTCAAAACCTGCTCACTCTCGTTAAGTAGGGTCGTCACAGCCTGTCGCAACGTCAGAATCAGCGCATCACCTACACTCAAATATTGATGCACCAGAAAGGCAATTAAGCGCAGATACCGCTCGCTTTGTCGCTGTACGCTCTGTTTGGATTGTGTATCCAGCACGTCACGTATTGGGCATAAAAGCGGATCGTCTCGTCCGATACATTTAGTTTAACAATCAACGGTGCCAGTTGGGTAAAAATCGTCTTTGATAGGGTAAATAACTCAACTCGTTCCTGAATATATTTGGGTTGCATCGATTAGGAGATATGTTTCAACGCAGTCAAACGATAATGAATACGAGTTAGACTCATGGGCGTTACCCGGTTACGTACCCCAACCGTCTGGTCAAGGGATTGTTTTGAAGCAAGCTGTCCAGGAATGTCCAAAGGTTTCGATGAGTTCTTCCAGTCGGGCCTGATAGGCATCAAGGGCGTCTGTCAGGATTGCCTGTAGCGCATTGTAAGGCGGTATTTCCACCCGGTGATCGCGTAAATAACCGGCCAGCGCATCCAGTATCAGTGTGGGTCGGGTCTGTAGGTGGGCTAGTCGTTGTGCTTCTTCAGCCAGAATTAGCCGATGCTCTGCCCCAAAAACCACATAGCTCAGATGCTTTAAAATATCTTCCCGGTGGCGATAAGCTGTGCGGCTGTTAGCAAACATATCTATCTCAACGGCGTTAGAATCAACGCTGAGTTGACGGCTCACCCATTCAGTTATCACCTGCTCAAATCGGTCGGGGACAAAGAAACGGGTGGTTACCCGGAAATACCCCAGCTGAAGGAGAAAGCCTACCTTGTTGGTTGGTGTCTGCATTTGCTGTAAGTAGGTTTCTGCCCAGGTGGGTAGATCGACAAGAATAGGCCGCTGATGGATTGTTAGGACAGATGGGGTGTCAAAGCGGGTACCCTCTTCAAGGGAAAGATACTCACGGCGGGCCATCAACGGGTGGGTTTGAGAAAGACAAGTGTCTTAAAAAAGCGTGCGTTTTTCTGAGATGAAAAACAACCGACGATTCTAAGGGTAAAAGGTAAAGAAAAATGTCTTATCTTGTTATCTCAGAAATCAATGTCACACAAGCTTGTTATTAACTGAGTTTTGTGCGACAAAATACGGTCTGACCCGTCCTGAAAGCATCCGATTATGCAAGCACCATTGAATACCCATGACAACTTGAGACGGGTAGCTTGCGCCATTTCCCTATCTTGTTAAAACTTCAGCCATAAGCTCATCAACATTACTGGTACTAGTTAGTCCTTCCTGAAATCTGGGCTGGAATGCAGAATGCCTTACCGAGGCAATTGTTGAATACACTGGTGATCTCGCTACGAGAATCCCGTATAGAAAAATCTTTAGACCCCGTTGCATTCCCTGAAGTCTTTGTAAACCTCTACTCGGTTATCCAGATGGAAAAGCAAACTACAGACCTGCCTATTGTCAACCCACATGCCGCTGGCATTGATGTCGGCTCCCGCGAGCATTGGGCAGCCATCGACCAAAACAAAGAAAACGTCCGCTCCTTTGGCGTCTACACCCGGGACCATCAGCTGCTTATTGATCATCTTAGACTAGCATAATGTTACGTCGGTGGCCATGGCGAGCACGGGTACCTACTGGCAAACCCTGTTCAATGCTTTGCAACAAGCTGGCTTTGCTGTGCTCCTGGTGGGAGGTAGTCAAACCAAAAACGTACAAGGGCGTAAAACGGACTTAATTGATTATATATGGATTCAGAAGCTCCACTCACTGGGCTTATTAGCGGGCAGTTTTTTGTTAAGTGATACGCTGCAAGAGTTACGCACCTACTTTTACCATCGCCAGCATCTGATTGAGTAGTTAGCGACTTACACTCACAAGATGCAGAAAGCACTCCGGTTGATGAATCTGCGCTTAGACGTAGCTATTCGTGACATCACCAGTAAGTCGGGCTTAGCCATAATTGATGCCATTTTAGGAGGGCAGCGCGATCCCCAAGAGTTGGCTTCGTTAGTGGACATACGGGTGAAACGATTAAAGGAAGAGATTACTCAATCGCTACACGGGAGTCGTAATTCTTTGTCCCGTTACTAAGAAAACCCCATTCCGAGAGTATACAAATAGATAAATGCCTTATGCACGAACAGGCATGAGGCATTTATCTATTTGCACTGCCATATTCATCATTAATCACTGACGATTACTTTTCTCTTTGAAGGAAGCGTAGGAATAAAGAATTTTAATCAAGACGTAAGCCATGAGTAGAAAAAGGCTAAATAGCATTGAGGCAATAATTCTAAATGAAAGAATGTAAACAGTATCACATTCTTGGAAATAATGGCAAATTATATTTCCGGCAATTGTTGGATCAAGAACTTGCAAAAAGGAAAGGAATATCCCGACGAATGCGATGGCGATTTCGATCCGTTTGTCGTTAGCTTCCTCTATTTTATTCATCTGAAAATTCGCTAAGTCTAAAGTAACTCTAAAACTGGCAAGTATTAAAGTTAATTTTTTTTCATAGAACAATGCATTCTTTTGTTCAGTCATTATGGCTGATTCTAAGTAAGTAATAATCATGTTATTTCGATGACTTGACTTTAAAGTTTTTAAGTTATAGAGCTGAATTTGTATTGAGTTGGCAATACTGATTGAAAGTGGATATAGCTCCATCATATTCAAGAGCTTTTCCTTCATGGAAGAAAAAGCTCTTGGCTCTATTTTTTTTTCTGACAATGCTAAAATATTCTTATTAAGAATAATCAACTCAGCAATATCGCGATCAAGAGCAGGTCTATGATTAGACTCAAATTCAATTACCTGACTAAACGTTTTATGCAACAATAACTCGATCTCTACCAATTTCGAGGTCGAAGTTAGAAACCACTCTGCTGCAAAATGATCCACGACTTCTTCGGTTGAAATACTCAGATAAGTAGTACATAACCCTTTCTTCGTACGTCTGGGCATGCTGCCCAGAGAAAGACAGCTGACCGTATGTGCTGGCTCACTAGCTACCCTGGGCACTTTGTTTACGTAACTATGCGTAACGATTGTATGAAATGGGGCACCATCCAAACTCTTCAAATTGACCCCTAATTCCTTATCAATCTGATAGGGTCTTGTCAATTTGTCCACCCTCGCGTAGCTACAACCGTATATCATGGAAGCACCAAAAATATAGTCAAAATCAAGGTCCGATAAGCTGTTTTGTATTTTCTGATAATAAAATCCCCAACAAGTTCCAACCGAAGCACTATCGCTGAAGAATACGAGTTGCACCAACCTAGTTTTAAAAGGAGAATAAGCCCACTCGGCAGGAAATGAATATACTTCCAAAGATACTGTGGTCGTAAAGTTCGCGTGTGATAATTGTCCTACCCATTTAGCCTCTAAATCTTTCAAACCTAACTCATCAATGGATGAGTGTCTGAGCTGTAAATAGCGGACCCAGGTATTTAAAAACTGTAATTCATCCGGTGATTCGAACGATACAAAAAACGAGCAGATGAGGTAGGGTTTCGTACAGTCGGATTCGCGAAGGGTGATTGGCTGGTATTTCATAGGCTAACACTATTTCTGCACCTGGGCAATTTTCTTCAGGACCCGGTAATAATGCGCATTTTTAATTTTCCGGTTCATCTCCAACTGCTGCTCAGTTTCAGCGGCCTGCTGATAGGCCAGCTTAAACGATTTGTCGGACAGCCTGGCCGTTGAATTCGATGTATCAATGTGCGCATAATAGTCGATTTGAATGTTCAAGTAGTCTTTGATTGGTTGGTAGGCCGAAAGCATTTTTAGTAGCTCGTAGGCTAACTGCCCCTCAAACTTGGCCGAGTCCCACAGTTCGTGGGTTTGGGGAACATCCAGTATTGAAGTGAACTGCTCCCGCAGCCGATTTTGTTCGTCAGGAGTTAACAATTCCATCAAATCATTGAAATCGCTAACCAAATCCAGTAAGTGGCGCTTGGTGTCTTGGATGATGAGTGGAATTAATTCGTCAGGGACCATATACACGTAATGTTGTCAGGTTAATTAATCAATCCTGTCAGATAATAACCCGCCCAATAATAGGGGTTTCGCCATTTAGGATTGGATCGTATCGTATCAATCGCAGCTTTGAAAGCCGCTCGTGTCGATAGTTTCCGGTTAAATTTCAGCGCGTAAAAGGTTTCGTAAAACGTTTTTGACGCTTCGTCATTGACAGACCATATATTGGCTACCACCACTGATGCTCCGGCGATCAGAAAAGATTGAGCAATACTAATCACATTTCCGTCGTAATTCGTATACCCATACCCTGACTGACAGCAGGCTAAGCTGACAATGGGTCGACCTTTCAGTTTCAACTCATTGATTACTGTATTAATAGAAAAGAAATCCGAAAGCCACATACCCGACGAATGATGCGGATTCCCGTCCTTATAGTGAGCGTGACAACCGAAATGGATAGCCGCAAAGGCCTCGTTTGCGCAGACGCCTATCACCTCTTCAGAACTTGCAGCCCCGTCAGTCAGCGGTTTTACTTGATTAAAATTCGACGCGATCGCGTCTGATTCTTGCCTCACGGAAGGCAATACCGGTAGAAAGGTGGCTGCCGTTCCCGAATGAGTTACCGTTAATAAAGCCTCAGATGTTTCTTCCGCTTCCGACTGTCCAGAACGTAACAATGCATCGTAAAAAGAACAACTTGAGATAATTGTAAGATCGAACGTGTCCCCTAATCTCTGATTATTTGTATTAGGAAGCGCGTTAAAAGGAATTATAAATAAATTACGGGTAACGCCGATAATGATGTTTCGGGTTGTCAAAAGTTCCTCAAAAGGTTTGATCAAGGCAGCATATAATTTCTTGAGAATGACGCCTTCGTTGACGGGGACATTCTGCTGATAGTTGTAGAGCAAATCCTGAATAAACGTTTCTACTTCATCGATCTCAGACTCGAATCTGTACCTTTCGTTCTTTAACTCATCATCGTCTTCAACTGGCTCGACAGTGGGATTATAAATTTTCAATACTTTATCGTAAAATCCAGATGGGTTGACAATAAAAGCAATCCAGTTAGCTCCGTCAAAATAATACTCGATCAACGTGGAGTCTGAGGTCTGCATCAGGTCTAAAATTGCGTCAGGATTGATCAATTCCCTGTACGCAATATCGGATAAGGGTGAAAAAAGTAACCGCATTGTTCCAATCGTCCGATCAATCTGGTTCTGGACAGCGTTTATTTCAAGCTCAAGCTCCCTCCTTGTGGAGGGATCGAACAGGGCGCTGTCGTTACCTAGTCTCCACTGAAGCAACGAATGCTGATTTTGAAGATCTTTCAATATGTTATAGTGACTCGTCCATTCTTGGCGTTGTTGAATGGGAGTTTTAATGAACAACTTGTCCACCTCCACCCTGGATTTATTGTACATCAGGTATTTGAGTGCTTCTTTCGGATTATTATTCCTCCGGTAATAGTCGATCAACCATTTATAGGCAGATTCTTCGGAACGGCTTGGCTCATCATAGTTGATTGACACATTGAAATCGCTAATATTTTGATATTTTAGCCTGATTTTCTCCGTTGCCTCGTGTTTTTTTAAATTGTTTGATAAAAGGATTGTTTCGTCCACACTATTGAATTTAGAAATCAGCCATCTATATTCTATAGGGTATTCATCCAATTTAAGGAAACTCTTGGCTTTGTCAAAATGATATTCTCTTATCTGGTTTAAATCTCCTTGAGACGACAGCGCGTAACTATTTTTCAACATGAAATAATGAGCCATCCCAACAAGGTAGTCGGGAAGCGTGATTCCTGGCGCAACTTTGCCTGCATTGATGATAAACTTCATACAAGCGCAGCAACTGCCAGCGTTCCATTGAAAATCACCATACCGACGAACATCATACCAAAGCCCTTGGTAGAACTTACCGATAAAATAGCAGTATTTATCTAACTGGAGTAGATTACCATTCTCGAATCTTTTAAATGCATCGTTCGCCATTTTTTCCAAGGAAAGGTCTGGAGAGCTAATGATAATCCGGGTCTCAAGCATGCAATAGTACAGATTCACAAACTCTAAGTCGTATGCGAGGTAGTTTTGGGCATTGGGTGAATAGAGCATCAACTTTTCTGCTTCCAATAAAGCCTTTATACCTTCTTCAGCCAGTTCAATCATTCGGAAGTCGGTATGCTTAAGAACGTCAAGCGCAATACTGCTGTAAAGGGTAATTTGTACCTCGGAGCTACCGCTGTTATTATGATATATCAGCGCTTTTTTTCGCCAATTAATTGACTCGGTCACATTGTATTCACACCTGCCTGTGGACCGGTAGAGGTACATTAGGGAGATCAATTCGCACAGTACCGAGTAATATAGCTCATCTTCCCGATAATTGCTTACGACTTCGATACAGTTGGCAATCTCATACTCAAAATAATACCGCTTCAACTGATCATCTGGAATTACCTGTAAGGAACGATAACTCCACTCCTCATTGTCTGTTCTTTCTAAAACGAGGTTGATCGCCCATTTCAAGTGGGTGAGAAGGTGGTTATAAACGGAATAATCGAAATTAGGCCGGTCCAAGTATTGTCCGATCATGATTTGCGCTATGGCGCACCTGATATATATTCGGGCCGTCCATTCTTTATTCTCTTGTTCGTCGATGTTTATAATCGCCCGTTCGAGACACTCCTTAATCAGGTGATACTTAAAATGCTCTTCAAAAGGGTACCACTGATCGAAGGCATCACTGAGTTGTGTAAAAAAAGTGATTTCTTCCTGCTTAATGGCTTCTTCATCCCAATAATTACGGGCTTTTGCTCGATAAGCTAAAGCTAGTTCTTGGTTTTGCTTCATCGGATCAACCTGCCGAATCTGATAACAGCAGTTTAACAAGACATACCACCTTGCAAGGTTCTCCGGCAAGTCAGAGTCTATTGCCTCCTCCGATTCTTGAACGAGAATGTCGTAATACGAAATGGCTTTATTCAAATTTTGGGTCCAGTTCTCATCCGTTACCAGACAGTAATTTTCCGCCAAACCAGCTTGGCTCGAGATTCGTATCCGGGTATACTCTTCTAACTCCTCCGTTAAGCATCCAAGTGACTGATTAAAACAGGTTATAGCCATTCTTTTATTCTCCAAGAAATCACCCAAGCTTCGGTTCGCATAGTATTCGCCCAGTCCCAGATATAAATTTGGAAGGTAGTGAGCTTCTTCCTTTTCCGCTGAAGCAATCGCGATTGCTTCTTTCATGAAGCGAATCGCCTGTTCCTTGTCTTCGGCATCCCCTAACCGATCAAAGTTGTAAGCGACGAACCAAGATATGTTTAGGCGATATAATTCGGGTAGATTAGCTTTTGCTACTTGGTAAGCCAGTGTAAAAAAGTCGATTGCGAGCCGGATATTGGCTGTCTGATCCTCATGCGTTATATCGGAATAGAGTTTGCCTATTGCATATAACTGGTCAAGATAGGATTCGACCGGTGTAAACGGTTCTTTTAAAATAGTGTGTGAAAAGGCGATAATTTCTTCACCATGGCGGGTGATGGGTGCACTATATATTTTGGTCAATAAGTTTTCAAATAGCGGCACTTTCTCCTTCGTTGCCGAAAAATACCCTTTGGCTGATTCAATATCAGCATTTAAGATCAGGTCTGTTAATTGTTCGATAGACTGTCCTTCCATGATTTATGCAAGCTTATTCTAAATTAACTTTTACTTTACAACTGATCAAGGGTAATTGCATGAAGTGGCAAGTTAAAGCGACCTTTATGCGATGAATGTAGATGAATTTTTTTCGAATTGGATGACCCGCGCCGAGAAGGTAATTGTTGTTTTGTCCGATATAGTCATGCTTGTGCTATGTTTTTATCTGGCTGACTGTGTCTTAGCTCCCTGAATAGCTGGACAAAATTGTGAAAACAGGCGGGTCGCCCCGCGTCGGCGTTCCGACTGCGATTAGTCCTTTATATTCATAAAATCATGAGCAAAGAACGACGTACCTTTTCCCTTGAAGACCGCTACTCGCTGGTGCAGGAGGCTCCTCGGGACGGCCATTCGGAAGTATGCCGCAGGTATAACCTTTCGCCTTCTCTTCTGAGACGATGGAAACTCAAATACCTTAACAAAGGCAAAGATGGGCTAAAGGACTCCTATCAAAGGGTTTGACCTCCTCCCAGTAAACTAAGCCAGTCTAAAGTAGAGAATTTGGGCGATTTATTCGGTAATTCAACAACCAATCAATCGTCATGAAGAAAACTAAGTTCACCGAAGCGCAGATCGTCTTCGCGCTTCGTCAAGCCGACACAGGAACTGCAGTGGCCGAGGTCTGCCGCAAGATGGGCATCAGCGAAGCTACCTTCTACAACTGGAAGAAAAAGTATGGAGGGCTGGGCGTTCCCGAACTGCGTCGGTTACGTCAAATCGAGGAAGAGAACCAGCAATTGAAACAACTAGTAGCAGACTTAAGCTTGGACAAACAGATGCTTCAGGATGTCATCAAAAAAAAGCTTTAACGGGGCCGCCCGAGCGGGCCAGCTCAGAAGCGGAGGTTGGCCCAAAGCTTAATGACGGATTACCAAGTGTCAAACCGCCGAGCCTGTAAGGTAGTCTTGCTGTGCCGAGCCACCTGGCACTACAAAGCTCATGCCCGCGATGATTCGGTGCTTAGAAAACGCATTCGGGAGATCGCTCAAAGTCGGGTTCGGTATGGTTGCCAGCGCATCTTTACCGCACCGGCGGACCGGCTGCTTCGACGCCAGGGCTGGCGGGACAATCATAAACGAGTACACCGTTTATACCGGCTGGAAGGGCTGAATCTTCGCAGCAAGCGGCCTAGGCGTAACCGAACGGCGGCTCACCGACTGGATCGGCCTGCCCTCTCTGGTATTCATCAGTGCTGGAACGGTCCGCCGTAGCGGTATGGATTTCGTGGCGGATCAACTCTTTGACGGGCGAAAAATCCGGGCCTTAACGATACGGGGCCGCCCGAGCGGTGGATAATTATAGTCGCCAGTGCGTAGCAATCCACGTGGGTCAGTCCTTGAAGGGGGACGATGTGGTGGCGGTGATAGAGCAGTTAAAAGCAGTATATTTGACTGTGCCCGAGCGCATTCAAGTGGATAACGGTAGCGACCGGGCCGATTTCTATGGCTTAAACAAAGGATAGGGGATAAAAAATGTTATATTTCTGCTTTCGCTTTACGACGGCATAGATTCGATGGATAAGTTTATTACGAACGGCGTTTAGTATTGACATCTTGTTCTTGTCCCGGCGGGGAACCGCTTCGGC
>Ga0209906_100176_pt1 | contig 64346 bp, 52 predicted proteins | sample FECB24metaG_FD_188303 | JGI IMG/M metagenome (GOLD analysis project Ga0209906, IMG submission 188303) | Cyanobacterial communities from the Joint Genome Institute, California, USA from Joint Genome Institute, California, USA - FECB-24 metaG... ... | reverse complement strand
AAAGCGTCGGCCAGTTGAGCGATGATCCCCTCATCAGCCTGCCAGCAGTGGCGCGCTGATCAGCCCGGCAATGCCGGACAGCACGGCGACCATTGCCGCCAGCTACACCACGCGGTGGGACACCATCACGTTGGGAAATGGTGGGCCTATCGGCCCCTATTTCCGAAGGGATGTCCGCGTGCTGCTGATAGTCAATTCCACACCCAAGAGCGGTAGCACTTGGTTCTACGGTTTCGTTCGGAAATGCCTCCAGCGCTCGGGTCATGCTCATCCGTCGCTTACGTTTCTCAACAGGAAAGGAAATCCGGGCTCCATAGGGGGAGGTAATCTTGAGGCACTGTTGCAGGCAGCTAGCGGGAGCACCTTCGCTATCAAGGCGCATCGACCGCCGAATCCCGAAATCCTTGCGGCGCTCGCTGCAAAAAGAGCGCGAAGCGTTTTCCTGATACGCCATCCTCTCAGCATGGTCCGCTCCGCGCTGGCCTATGCAGAGCATTGCCGCGCACGGCCAGATCTCGAACCCAATAGCCCCTACACCGGCATCTTTACGAGCAAGCAGGCGGCCCGCTTCATAGAGCCTTTCGTTCCATGGGCGAATCTGTGGCAAGATCGCCGTGGCAACACCGTTCTGCGCTACGAGGAGTTGTTCTCGGATCGTTCGAGGACGTGCGGGGCCGCAGGCACCCTCATGCAGGGGGTCCACACCTCCATCATCGAGTCGGCATTCGAGGACCTCCGCGCCGACCGACTGACCGAGCAGCAACGACACGAATTGCGAGTCAATGTCACCAATCGGCCAGAGCTTGACCCAGGAGTCGCCCAACAGTGCACGTCATGGGCGACTGAAATGGGCTATCGCGACTGAAGCAGGCTGCCGATACGGCCGCGGCGCTGATAACCGGCCTTCTCCGGAAGCGGGATGATCACGCCCGTTGCCGGAGAAAGTGCTAGCGACGCCGTTCGATACGGCGCGTATCGGTTAGTCGGCGATCCGGCTACTGGAGCGCGAGCGTCTGCGTTGGCGTACCGCCGTTGCGGATCAGGTTGGTGCCGTAGGAGATCACCTGCGCACCCGCGACGGCAATGATGGAACTGGTGGAGCCGATCATCGTGGTCCTGTTGAGAATAACAGCACTGGTCGCCGACACTTTCAGCGAGAAGCCTGGGTTTTTGTCCAACAGGACGTCCTCGAGCACCGCCGAATTTCCGGCGCCGTTGCCTAACACGTCCACGCCGCTGGTGTTGTTGGTCAGCGTCGAGTTGGAGATGAAGGCGCGGGTGCCGGCTGGGCCAAAGAGGCTAACGGCATTGCCGTTTGGAGCGGCCGCCTGGAAGTTCCGGATCCTGCAATTGCGGATAAACACCGATCCCTTCAGGATCCGAACGCCATTGAGCCCGGTGCCGAGACCTTCTATGTCCAGGCCGTCGAGAACAACGACATCCGCGACGTTCGCCGTGTTCACGACAATTCCGTTTGTGCCTGATACCAAGACGCTAGCCTGTGTGTTCGCGCATGTGATGGTCAGCGCCTTCGTGATGGTAACCGAGCCAAAGCCGCCCGGGTCCAGACAGTTGATCTGGCCGCCAGTCGCGGTCTTGGAGATAGCCCCGGCAAAAGTCTTGCAGGGCGCCGTGCGGCTGCAGGGATTTGTATCGTCACCGACGCCCGACACCCAGGTCCTGCTTGCCTGTGCGTGAGCAGGGGCGACCCACATCAGCGATCCGGCAGACACGATCAACGCAAACGCCATCATGAACATTCTGTACATCGATATGCCTCCCGTCATTTCTGTTGATCAAACACGCCTAGTATAGCCGAAAATCCGGTGGAATGAATGCGATCTCCATGCAGGCTGAAAATACAACCGTTCATCCCGACCACCATTTTGAAGTGCAAGAAGCGGTGGCGGGTCCGGCTTCTCGCAGAGCGGTGGCGTACCTGCCTCGCGTATGCCGCGGCGGCGCTTTCATGGAGCGGAGTGAAGCCGGATGCCGTCCGGTGCCCTTGGCCGAAAGCTCGATCTGGGCCAATGATGCGCGGGTGATCGCAGGCTATGCAGGCCGGCCGCATGTTCCCAACGCCGGAAGGTTTTGCCTTGTCTATATGTGATGAAGTGCTGTCGGAGTTCAGGCTGTTGCTTGGTGGCGTGGGCAATGAACGGCTGCGGGGCTTCCTGAACGATCTGGACTGGGCCATGCCCCGGCGGGATCTTTTACCCAACCCCCTTGCGTGCCTCGTCCAACTTCCGCGCATCGCTGATGGCGCCTGGCGCGACGCACGGCCGCTTGCCCGTCTGCTCGACGCGCATTGCCGCGCGCTGCATTGGGGCCAGACCTACAAGCCCTCCGATTTCGGCCAGCGCTTCATCGACAATTACGGCTGGCTGGAAGTGTTCGGCACGCGCGGGCATTTTTCCAACGAGCGCGTGGCCGGCGGTTTCCTCATCCTCGGACCCGATACGGTCTATCCCGACCATCACCATGAGGCGGAGGAAATCTATATTCCGCTCAGCGGGACAGCTCTGTGGCGCAAGGGCGGGGGCGGCTTCGAGGCGCGCCGGCCAGGAGAGGTGATCCACCACCCCTCGAAGGTGAACCACGCGATGCGCACCGGTGAGACGCCGCTGCTCGCCCTCTATCTCTGGCGCGGCGGGCCGCTTGCGGCGCGCTCCACGATCGCCGGCCGTTCGGGAGCCTGAGGATGGCGCGCGCGATCATGCTGCAGGGCACGGGTTCCGATGTTGGCAAGACGGTGCTTGTGGCCGGCCTCTGTCGCGCCGCGCGAAACCGCGGCATGGTCGTGCGCCCGTTCAAGCCGCAGAACATGTCCAACAATGCCGCGGTTGCCGACCTGCCCGGCGAGATTGGCGGCGGCGAGATCGGGCGGGCGCAATGGCTGCAGGCGATCGCCTGTGGCGCGCGTCCCTCCATCCACATGAACCCGGTGCTCCTGAAACCGCAGAGCGAGACCGGATCGCAGGTGGTGGTGCAGGGCAAGGTCTTTGGCCAGGCCAAGGCGCGCGACTATCAGGCGATGAAGCCGCTGCTGATGGACGCGGTGCTGGATTCCTGGGCGAAGGTCGGCGAGGGGGCCGACCTCGTCATCGTGGAGGGCGCGGGCTCGCCGGCCGAAATCAATCTGCGCCCACGCGACATCGCCAATATGGGTTTTGCCACGCGCGCCGACGTGCCGGTGATCCTGGTCGGCGACATCGATCGGGGCGGCGTCATTGCGTCAGTTGCCGGCACGCATCTGATCCTCAGCGAGGAGGATCGCCGCATGATCGTCGGCTATCTGATCAACAAGTTTCGCGGCGACGCGTCGCTGTTCGACGACGGCATCCTGGCGATCGAGAAATTCACCGGCTGGCCGTGCTTCGGGGTCGTGCCGTGGCTGAAGGCCGCCGCGCGCCTGCCGCCGGAAGATTCCGTCGTGCTCGAGAGGCTCACAAGCGGCACCGGAGCCGCGCTCAAGGTGGCCGTGCCGGTCCTCGACCGCATCGCCAATTTCGACGATCTCGATCCGCTGGCAGCCGAGCCCGAGGTCGACGTCGTCTTCGTCCGCCCGGGCGACAGGCTGCCGCAGGATGCCGGCCTGGTGGTCATCCCGGGTTCGAAGTCGACCATCGGCGACCTCCTTGCGTTCCGGCGCAACGGCTGGGATCGCGACCTCTCCGAGCATCGCCGGCGTGGCGCGCGGATCGTCGGCATCTGCGGCGGCTACCAGATGCTGGGCACCATGGTGCGCGACCCGGAAGGCATCGAGGGCGGCGTCACGCAGGCCGAGGGGCTCGGCCTGCTCGATGTCGAGACGGTGATGGAGCCGGAAAAGACCGTGCGCAACGTCACGGCCCGGTCGCTGCACTACGACGTCGCGCTCGAAGGTTACGAGATCCACCTCGGGCGGACCTTCGGGCCGGACTGCCTGCGGCCGGCCACCATCATCAACAATGCACAGGACGGCGCGACATCGGCCGACGGAAAAGTGTTCGGCACCTATCTGCACGGCCTTTTTGCCGCCGATGCGTTTCGTGCCCGCTTTCTCGAGACGTTCGGCATCCGCGGCGGCGGGGTCGACTATCGTGCCGAGGTCGAGGCGGCGCTGGACGAGATCGCAGCCGAACTGGAGACGCATCTCGACTGCGACGCCCTCTTCGCGGCGGCGCGGTGATCAGGCGGGATCGCCGGCCTTGGGCCAGTAGGTGCCGAAGGACCAGACGTTGCCCTCGGGGTCGGCGCAGATGAATTCGCGGCTGCCATAGTCGCGGTCGACGAGGTCCTGCAGGATCGACGCGCCGGCCGCCCTGGCCCTGGCGTAGAGCGCGTCGGGGTCCTCGACCGCGACGTAGGTCGACTTGCCGCCACCGGCGGGTCCACCGACCATCGCGCCATAGGCGTCGTCGCGCACGCTGCCCAGCATGATCATCGACGAGCCGAATGTCATTTCGGCGTGGGCGACCGTATCGCCGTGCATATGTTTCGACTGGAGCGCGAAGCCGAAGGCAGCGGTGAGCCAGTCGATCATCGCGGCGGCATCGCGATAGCGGAATGTCGGATAGAGGCGGGGAGCGTCCGGTTGGGTCGGCATGTCAGGTCTCCTTCGATTGGAACGATGGCTATCCTGACCCATCGCCTCGGCCGGGTCTTGAAGGAATGTAACCTGCTCAGGCGAGGCGACCTGCCCAGGATACGGGCGTTTCGCCGGCAAGGTCGCGAAACTCGCGCGCCAGATGCGCCTGGTCGGCAAATCCGCATTCGGCCGCGATGTCGGCCCAGCCGTCGGTGCCGATGCGCGCCAGTCTGATGGCCCGGTTGATCCGGACGATCCGGGAAACGGACTTTGCGCTGAGGCCGAACTCCCTGGCAAAGCGGTTTGCCAGATGCTTGCGGCTCCATCCCGTCTCGCGCGCAACCGACGAAATCGGTCGCGCCCCGCCAGACATCGCAATGCTGGTGAACGCCCAAGCGATTTCGGCGGCAGGCGCCGGTGCGTCGGCAATGCGACTTTGCACGAACCGGCTCGCCAGTTCGAAGCGCTCGGACCAACCGGTCTCGTTGCCGAGACGCTCGCGCAATGCCATGCCGGCCGGACCGAGAACGGCGTCGAGCGCGACCATCCGGCCAGCCAGTTCGTGCATGGGTAGCCGGAAGAAGCGCCTCGCAGCGAGTGGGGCGAAGTCGATCTGCAGGCAATGCGATGCACCTGATGACTCGATCACCACCGGCCCGGCAAACAGGCCGGCGGCGAAGCTGTCGTGAGCATCGTCCGGTCGCGGGGCACGGCCAAGACCGATCGCGAAGGGTTCGCCAAAACTGATGATGAGCGGGATCGTCAGCGATGCCGGCTCCGTCTGGCGCATGTGCCGACGTGTCGTTTCGCGGTATCCCGTCATGCGCGACACGACACCGGCCAGTGCTCCGCCCGGCCGGAACTCGACCATCTCGACGTCGCCTAAGGAGGGTGGGGCAAATTCCGGCCGACCGTCATGCATCGTGGCGTCCTTCGGTCAGCCAGGGTAGCGCCGGATGGGAAGCTGGTCAAAACACCCGTCTCAGAAGCCGAGCCAGGTCCTGACCGGATGCGTGGGGTCGACCAGCAGCCTGACGGCAAGCGCGATGCAGGTCACGACCAGAAGCGGCTTGATCAGCCGGGCGCCGTTGCGGATCGCCAGAGTGGCGCCAAGCCGCGCACCGACGAACTGGGTGACGCCCATGGCCAGCCCGACCTTCCACGACACTACGCCCGCCCCGGCAAAGATCGCGAAGCCGCCGAGGTTCGAGGCAAAGTTGAGCAGCTTGGTGTGCGCCGTCGCCTTCAACACGCCGTAGCCGGCGAGTGCTACGAAGGCGAGCATGTAGAACGAGCCTGTGCCCGGGCCGAAGACGCCGTCGTAGAAGCCGATGATGGGAACGACCGACAGGGAAAAGACGAGCGGCGAGAGGCGGCGCGCCGTGTCGACATCGCCCATGTTCGGCTTGACCGCGAAGTAGACCGCTATGGCCACCAGAACGAAGGGCAGGACCAGGCGCAACAGGTCGCCGGGCAGGATTGTAGCGAGTGCGGCGCCCAGCGCCCCGCCAAGGCAGGCAAGCACCGCACTCGGCCATTGCAGGCGCAGATCGACCTGGCCCTTGGCCGCATAGGTGATCGTTGCCGAACCGGAGCCGAACAGGCCGCCGAGCTTGTTGGTGCCGAGCGCCTCGACGGGGGAGAATCCTGCCAGCAACAGGGCCGGTACGGAGATCAGGCCGCCGCCGCCGGCAATCGAATCGATAAAGCCGGCAAAAAAAGCCGCAAGGCAGAGAAGGAGGAGCGTTTCCGTCGAGGGATCGAACACGTGTCCTGGCGCCTTTCGCTGGGATGTCGGCTTCGACCACAGCGGGCCAGTTTGCGCAAGACACGATTCGCGCTACAGACGTGGCCATGGACAAAGAGGATTCGCCCATGGCGAAAGGATTGCTGGCGCAGATTCGGACGCTTTTCGACGGCGATCCCGGCGTGCGCAAGGTTGCGGACGACCCTGTGCTGCTGGCCGAACTGCTGCTCCTGTTCCGCATGATCCTCGCGGACGGCACTGTCAGCGACAGCGAGCTGGTGACATTCCGCCGGATATGCCGCGAGTCCTTCGGCATTGCCGAGGACAGTCTCGACGCGGTCATCGAGTATCTCCACGACTACGGCTACGAGACGAGCGGCACGCAGGCTCTGGCTCTGTTCCAGGACCTCGACCTCGACCGCCGCAAGCTGCTGGCCCAGCACATGGCCGAGATTGCCAAGGCCGACGCGGCACTCGCCGAGCGCGAAGTCAGGCTCCTGCGCCGCACGCTCGACCTGCTCGGCCTCAACCCCGTCGACGTGGTCAAGCCGATCAGCTGACGCCATTCGGCCGGGAGCGCCTTGATCTCAGCCCTGCTCCTGCATCTTCCGCGCAATCGACCTGTGCAGATCGGGCGCTGCGGCCACCAGCGCCTGGGCGGCTTCCGATTGCGGATGGTCGAGCACCGCGCGGGTGTCGCCGCGTTCGACGATCCTTCCGTCATGCATGACCAAGACTTGATCCGTGATGGCGCGCGCGACCGTCAGGTCGTGCGTGATGAAGAGGAAGGCAATGCCGAGCCGGCCGTTGAGGTCCGCGAACAGGTCGAGGATCTGGGCGCGGATCGAGACGTCGAGTGCGGAAACCGGCTCGTCGGCAACGACAAGCTTCGGACGGGTGATGATGGCGCGGGCGATCGACAGCCGCTGGCGCTGGCCGCCGGAAAACTCATGCGCGAACTTGTCGAGATCGGAATCGAGCAGGCCCACTTCGGCGAGGGCCGCGACCACCATGTCGCGCCGCCGGGACTGCGTCGGCTGGGTGTCGAGTAGGTTGAGCGGCTCGGAGACCAGCCGCTCGACGCGCTGGCGCGGATCGAAGGAGCCATAGGGGTCCTGGAAGACGACCTGCATGTTGCGTCGCGCGGCGCGGATGTCGCCTTCGCGCCGTCCGGTGATCGTCTCGCTCATGAAGCGGATCGTGCCGGAGGTTGGCGGGTCGAGCGCCAGGATCATGCGCGCCAGTGTCGACTTGCCACAGCCCGAACGGCCGACCAGGGCGACCGACTGGCCGAAGTCCATGGCGAAGGATACATCGTCCACCGCACGGACCGGCGCGGATTTGCGGAACAGCGTGCTGCGATGGCCGGGATAGTCGCGCGTGATGTTTTCGACCGAGAGGAGAGGGGCTCCCCCCGCGCGGCTCAACGCTGCTTCCGGTTGCAATAGGGGTTGAGCGGCGGCACCCGCAGTGGTCGGTTTCGCCACTGGAGGGAGGGTAGCGCGCCGCCGCGCCGGTACGTGGGTAGATGCGAGCGTGAGCTGCCGCGTATAGGGGTGGCTCTGTTCAGAGAGCACCCGGGCCGTCTCGCCCGTGTCGACGATGCTGCCCGCCTTCATGATGGCGATGCGGTCGGCCATGTCGGTCACGACAGCCAGGTCGTGCGAGATCAGCAGGAGGCCCATCTTCGTCTCGTCGACGAGATCGCGCAGCAGGTCGAGAATCTGCGCCTGCAGCACGACGTCCAGTGCGGTCGTCGGCTCGTCGGCGATCAGGAGCTTGGGCTTCAGAGCGCAGGCGATGGCGATCACCACCCGCTGCCGCTGGCCGCCAGAAAGCTGGTGCGGAAAGCGCGACAGCGGAAACCGCGCTTCCGGCAGGCCGACCCGGTCGAGAATGCGCCGGGCGCTCTCCTCGGCCTCGGCGCGCGAGACGCGCCTGTGCCAGCGAATGCCCTCGGCGACCTGTTCGCCGATGGTCTTGACGGGGTTGAGTGCCGTCATCGGCTCCTGGAACACCATGCCGATGTCGTCGCCGCGCAGGCGGCACATGGCGTCCTCGGTTGCCGCAAGAATGTCGATGCCGTCGACGGTGAGCTTGCCTGCCAGCCGCGCGTTGTCCGGCAGCAGACGCATGATCGACAGGGCCGTCATGGACTTGCCGGAGCCGGATTCGCCGACGACGCCAAGGACCTCGCCAGGGTCGAGCGAAAGGCTGACATCTTTAAGGATGGTGGTTGCGCCGATGCTCAGCGACAGGGAGTCGATCTCAAGCAGGCTCACCGGCGGCGTCTCGCCTTTGGATCGAGGACGTCGCTTGCGCCGTCGCCGAGCAGGTTGAGGCCGAGCACGGTGATGATGATGGCAAAGCCCGGAAAGAGCGCGAGATAGGGGGCCACGATCATGCGGGTCTGCGCGTCGAACAGCATGCGGCCCCAACTTGGCATGGGCGGCTGCGCACCAAGGCCGAGATAGGAGAGACCGGCCTCGGCGAGGATGCCCAGCGCGAACTGGATGGTCGCCTGGACCAGCAGCATGGCGGCAATGTTGGGCAGGATGTGCTCGAGCGTGATCTGCAGGCGGTTCTTGCCGCAGGCGCGCGCCGCCAGGACGAATTCGCGCGGCCAGATCGCCAGCGCGCCGGCGCGTGCGACACGGGCAAAGACCGGGATGTTGAAGATGCCGATGGCGATGATGGCATTGACGGCGCCCGGCCCGAATATCGCGGTGATCATGATGGCCGACAGCAGGGCGGGAAAGGCAAAGACGAGGTCGTTGAAGCGCATGACGGCCTCGTCGACGAACCCGCCGCGCGCCGCGGCATAGCAGCCGAGCGGTACGCCGATGCCCATGCCGATGCCGACCGCGACCAGCGCCACGGCAATCGAATTGCGCGCGCCGACCATGATCATGGAGAGCACGTCGCGGCCGAACTGGTCGGTGCCGAAGAGGTGCGTCGCCGATGGCGGCTGCATGCGGTCGGCGACGACGAGTTTCGTCACGTCGAACGGCGTCCAGACGAACGAGACCAGCGCCATGAGGACGATGGATGCCGTGATGACGAGACCGATGATGAAGGAGCGGTTGGCCAGGGCGCGGGCGGCAAAGGCACCGGCGCCATCCAGCGGTGGGGTAGCGAGGCTCATGCGTCGACCCTCAGCCGCGGGTCGACGAGCGCGTAGGACAGGTCGACCAGCAGGTTGACGGCGATGACGACCGCGACCAGCAGCATGACGACGCTCTCGACGACGACGAGATCGCGCTGCGTGATCGCCTGGAAGATGAGCCGTCCGAGCCCGGGGAGGTAGAAGACGTTCTCGATGATGATGGTGCCGGCAAGCAGGAAGGAGAACTGCAGGCCGACGATGGTGAGGACCGGGATCAGCGCATTTCGCATGGCATGGCGCCACAGGACGTGTCGCGCCGGAAGGCCCTTGGCGCGGGCGGTGCGGATGTAATCCTCGCCGAGTACGTCGACCATGGCCGAGCGCGTCACGCGCGCCAGGATCGCCGCCTGCGGAAGGGCAAGGGCGATGGCCGGCAGGATGAGCGCCTTGATGCCCGGCCATATGCCCGCGCTCCAGCCCGGGAAGCCCCCTGCAGGCACCCAGCGCAGCCCGACGGCGAAGATGTAGATCAGGATCAGGGCAAACCAGAAATTGGGAATGGCGACGCCGATCTGGGCCGCCCCCATCGACAATGTGTCGCCAGCGCGCCCGCGCCGGCCGGCCGAGAAGGCACCGAGCGGCAGTGCGATGCCGACCGCCAGGCCGAGCGCCATGAGGGCGAGCGGCAGGGAGACGGCAGCCCGCTCGCGGACCAGGTCGATGACGGGCACCGAATAGGTATAGGATCTGCCGAAATCGAGCGTGAGCAGACCGCCAACCCAGTCGAGGTAGCGCAGCGGGAGGGGCAGGTCGAGACCGAGCTGCCGGCGCAGGACGTCGACCGTCTCCTCGCTCGCGTTCATGCCGAGCATCAGCCGCGCGGGATCGCCGGGCAGAATCTCCAGCACCGCAAACACGACGAGGGAGGCGACGATGAGGGTCGCGATGCCGGTCGCCAGTCGCTTGAGGAGATAGCCGGTCATGTGGCGGTGCCGCGAATGAGGCTCGCGCCTTGAGCGTTGGCGCGAGGTGGGTGCAATCTCTCACTCAACCGGCGAACGCTATTCCGCCCACTTGACCCCGGTCAGGTCGTTGGCCTGGATCGGCGCGTTCGCCCACAGGCCCTCGACCTTGGCGTCCCAGATGCCGATTTTTGGCAGTTCGAAGAGGAAGCCATTGACGGCGTCGTCGGCAAGAATCTTCTGCGCCTGCTGGAAGAGCTCCGTGCGCCTGGCCTCGTCCGAGGTCAGGTTGAGTTCCTCGATGACCTTGTCGAAGGCCGGGTTGTCGTAGTTGAAGTAGTAGTCCTTGCGGGAATAGATATCGATGTCGTTGGGCTCGGTATGCGACACGATGGAGAGGTCATAGTCCTTTCTGGTGAAGACTTGGTCGAGCCAATCGGCCCATTCGACGGGAATGATCTCCAGATCGATGCCGATCTCGCGCAGCTGCGAGGCAATGATCTGGCCGCCGTCGCGGGCGTAGGCGACGGGCGGCAGTTTGAGCGTCGCCTTGAAGCCGTTCTCGAAGCCCGCTTCCTTGAGCAGTTCCCTGGCCTTGGCAAGGTCGTGGGGATAGGTGCCGGTCAGGTCGACATAGGCCGCGTTGGCCGGCGAGAAATGCGAGCCGATCGGCGTACCCAGACCGGACGAGGCGCCGTCGATGATCGCCTTGCGGTCCAGCGTGTGGGCGATGGCCTGGCGGACCTTGAGGTTGTCGAAGGGCGCCTTCTTGTTGTTGGTGGACAACACCGTCTCGCCCTCGGTCGCGCCGATGACGATCTTGAAACGCGGGTCGGCCTCGACCTGGGGAATGGCGTCGCCGAGGTTGAAGTTCGGCAGGGCCTGCACGTCGCCGGAGAGCAGCGCCGGCACGGCCGCCGCTGCGTCCGGGATGATGCGGAATTCGGCCTTTTCGAGCGCCACGGGCGTGCCCCAGTAGTCGGGGTTCCTGACGATGGTGATGGACGAGCCCTTGGCCCAGGCCGAGAACTTGAACGGACCGGTGCCGACCGGATTTTCCTTGTTCGTGTCGGCCGTCTTCGGCGATACGATCACGGCATCGCCCCAGCCGAGATTGTAGAGGAACGAGCCCTGCTGGTTCTTCAGCGTGACCTTCACCGTTGCCGGGTCCACCACATCCACGCTGCCGATCGCGGCAAACAGCGCCTTCTGCGCATTGACGGAGTCTTCCGCGCGGGCGCGGTCGAGCGAGAATTTTACGTCGTCTGCGCTGAAAGGGGTGCCGTCGTGGAATTTCGCGCCGGTGCGCAGCTTGAAGGTGTAGACCGTTCCGTCGTCGGACACCGTCCAGCTTTCCGCCAGGGCTGGCAGTACTTCACCGCCGGCGCCGATGCGCGTCAGCCCCTCGAAGACGTTGGCGTAGAGCACTTCGTCAATGGCCGCGGCGGCGCCCGCCGTCGGGTCGAGGTGCGGCGGCTCGAGCGGCATGCCGAGCACCAGATCGGTGCGTGCGGCCTCAGCGGTGCCCACTGCGGCAAAGGCGATCAGGCCCGCCGCGACAATTGCTTTCCACGTCTTCATCGCATCATTCCCAATTCCTGAAAGTGTGCGGGATCAAAGCGTGATTTCGCGCGAGAGTAAATCGGCTTCTGTCGCGCTCGGCCGATGGTCTGGAGAATCCTGGTCCGAACACCCGGTTTCGTGAGTGCGCCTTGCCGTTGCCACGCCCGGCTTCCGGTCAAGACGATGGGGGTAACGTCAGCGCGGGGTGCCGCGGAGCAGCAGGTCGAGCCCGATTGCCATCACCTTGGCGGAATCGACCATGTCGCGGATGCCGACCCATTCGTCGGGGCGGTGGGCGAGGTCGAGGATGCCTGGGCCATAGGCGATGCAGTCGTAGATGTGGCCGATGCGCGCGACGTGCTTCTGGTCGTAGGTTCCCGGCGAGATGACATAGTCGGGCTCGCGATCGAAGATGTCCTGGATGCCGCGGGCGATGGCCGTGACGACGGGCGCGTCGCGCTTGGTCATCAGAGGTTGAACCTCCATGATGTCACGGATCGCGTAGTCGAATTTCGGACGGTCGCGCTTCAGGCGATCGAGGATCGACACGACCTCCTGCTTCACGACCGACAGATCCTCCTCGAGCAGGAAGCGGCGATCGATGGTGAGCCGGCAGGAATCCGGCACGTTGGGCGAGGGCAGGCCGGGGCGGAAGTCATCCGTCTGGCCGCCATGAATGGAGTTGATGTTGAGCGTCGAACGCCGCGCGCCGGGCGGCACGACAGGCATGCGGGTCTACCATACGACCGGACGGTCGGCGGCGATCTTCATCCAGAACTACGGTAGCCTCACCATCAGGGCCCTCAGCCGCGCCAGCGCGCCGATGTTCGAAGCGGCCGACAAAACGCTGTTTCCCAACCCGCTGCTGTCGCCGCGCGGCATGCTGAACGTGGCCGACGCAAATGGCATCGATCATCATCGGGAACTGTTGGCGCATTCGGAAGGGCTGCGGCAGATCAGCCCGGCCGAGGCTCTCGCCATGATCCCGATCCTGCGCGCCGAGAAGATCGTCGAGGCGTCCTATGAGGAAGACGCGCGCGACATCGACGTTGCTGCTCTGCATCAGGGCTGGCTGAAAGCGGCGAAACAAGCCGGCGCGACGCTTTTGCTGCGCAGTCCGGTGACGGGCGGGACCTACGCAAACGGCGCATGGACGGTTGAAACCTCGAACCACACCATCGTCGCGCCGATCGTCGTCAACGCCGCCGGCGCCTGGGCCGATCAGGTCGCGCAGTCCTTTGGCGTGGCGCCCATCGGCCTGCAGCCAATGCGCCGCTCGATGGCGGTGTTGCCTGCGCCCGAGGGCTACGACACGCGCCTCTGGCCGCTCTTCGGGGACGCGGCCGAGACCTGGTATGCCAAGCCCGACGGCGGCAGGCTGTTCGTGTCGCCCGCCGAAGAGATCCCGGTCGATCCGCATGACGCCTTCGTCGACGACATGATTCTTGCCGAAGGTCTCGACCGCTTCGAACAGGCGGTCACCGTGCCGGTGACGCATGTCGAGCGCAACTGGGCGGGACTGCGCACCTTCGCGCCCGACCGTACGCCGGTCGCCGGCTTCGACGCGACGGCCGAGGGGTTTTTCTGGCTGGCGGGGCAGGGCGGCTACGGGATTCAGACGTCGCCCGCCTTGTCACGGCTGGCCGGACAGTTGATAAGGCGAGCGTCGCTGGCCGCAGACATGGAGGCGCTGGTGCCGGCTCTCTCGCCGAACCGGTTTCGCTAGCGACACAGGACCAGATATCAGGAAGGAAGACCAATGAGCATTCGCCGCATCGGTGTCGGACCGCGCATGAGCGACATCGTCATCCATGGAAACACCGTCTATCTCGCCGGCCAGGTCGGCGCGCCGGGCGAGAGCGTGACCTCGCAGACCAAGGCCATCCTGGCCACGATCGACGCGCTGCTTGCCAAGGCCGGCACCGACAAGACCAAGATCCTGCAGGCGATCATCTGGCTGGACGACATGTCCACCTTCGCCGAAATGAACGCGGTCTGGGATGGCTGGGTTTCGGCGGGCAACACGCCGGCGCGCGCCACCGGCGAAGCCAAGCTCGCGACCACGGACTACAAGGTCGAGATCATCATCACCGCTGCCATCTGAGGGGAGGTGCCGGGGACAGTTTACTTTTGCCGCCCGAGGAGGATCAGGTCAGCATGAGCCACGCGCGACAAAAGTAAACTGTCCCCTGACGCTACCCCTGCGACGGCGTGAACCGGGCGACCAGCGTGTGGCTGTCGCCGGGATAGGTGAAGCAAACATGCGTCACCGGCTGGTCGGCGCTCCAGGTCTGCCGTTCCACCACGAGGCAGGCGGTGCCGGGCTCGATGTCGAGACCGGAAGCAATGGCTGCGTCCGTGCCGGTTGCGCGGATGCGATGCTCTGCGGCACTCCACGGCACGCGGCCGATCAGCCACGGGCCTGGCGCAGTGTTCGCGAAGCTTTCAGCCTCGGCATCCGGTACGGTTGCAAGGCTGATCAGCCGGTCTTCGAGGCAGAAGGGCCGCAGCCCCGCAAAGTGGCGACAGGATAGCGCTAAGACCCGTGTACCGGTATCGACTCCGAGTCTGTCCCTGTCGGCGGCGGTGGCTTTTCGCACGGTTCTGCCACCGAGTTCGTAGCGATAGGGCAGGCCGAGCGCCTGCACCTCCGTCCGGACATCGTTGATCTCCAGGATTGCGGCCTGGGACTTCGGCGTGCGAACGAAACTGCCGGAGCGACGCCGCCGCTCGATCAGCCCGGCCTTGGCCAGTTGCGACAGCGCCTTGTTCACAGTCATGCGCGAGCAACTGTATTGCTCGGACAACTCGTACTCGTAGGGGATGCGGTGGCCAGGCAGCCATTCGCCCGACAGGATGCGCATGCTGATGTCGCCGAGGATGCGCTGATGCAGCGACATCGGCTCTTCGGGCCTTTCCGTTTCGGTCACATCCATGCGCGCTCCCTCAGCTCGCCAGCAGTTCCGTCATGACCCTTCCGAACCGCGCCGCGATGGCCTCGCGGGCGATCTGGCGCCCGCCCGTGACCACCTTCCGCCCGCGGACCCAGACGGAATCCACCCTGGCGCCATTGGCAAAGATCCAGGCGTCGAGCATGGCATCGCCGGACTTGCCGGCAAGGGACGGATGGGTGCCGTCGAGCGCCACCAGATCGGCCGGACCGCCTTCGGTCAATGGGGCAGCGGACGCGCCGAGCGCAGTTGTACCGCCGGCGAGCGCCGCGTCGAACAGCGCCCGCCCGTTCGATCTGCCCGGCGGTGCCAGCAGGTTGCGTTGGCGGTGGGCGAGGCGCTGGGAATACTCGAGCTGCCGCAACTCGTCGGGAATGCCGATCAGCACGTTGGAGTCCGAGCCGATGCCGAACCGTCCGCCGGCTGCCATGAAGGCCGGGGCAGGAAAGGTGCCATCACCGAGATTGGCTTCGGTGACGGGACAGAGGCCCGCGACCGCGCCGCTCTGCGCCAGCGCCTCGGTTTCGCCCGGCGTCATGTGGGTGGCGTGGATCAGGCACCAGCGGCCGTCGACCGGCGCGTGGTCGAGCAACCATTCGACCGGCCGCGCGCCCGACCATGCGAGGCAGGCCTCGACTTCGGCGGTCTGCTCGGCGACGTGGATGTGGATTGGACCGCCAGTGCCCAGCCGCACCATGGCGTCGAGTTCGGCTGGCGTGACCGCGCGAAGACTGTGCGGTGCGACCCCAACGACAGAACCATCCAGTTGGCTCACGGCGCGGCGGCTTGCCTCAAGAAGCCGTCCGAAGGATTCGATATCGTTGACGAATCGCCGCTGGCCGTCATTGGGCGTCAGGCCGCCGAAGCCGGAATGCGCGTAGAAGACGGGCAGGAGCGTCAAGCCTATTCCGGTGCTCCGGGCAGCCGCCGCGATCCGCTCGGCCATCTCTCCGATGTCGGCATAGGCGCACCCGTCGCGGTCGTGATGCAGGTAGTGGAACTCGCCGACGCGCGAAAAGCCAGCCTCCAGCATTTCGACATAGAGCTGCGCGGCGACCGCCTCGACCTGGTCGGGCGTCATGGAGAGCGCGAAGCGGTACATCACCTCCCGCCACGACCAGAAACTGTCGTCGCCCGGTCCGCGCGTTTCGGCAAGCCCCGCCATGCCGCGCTGGAAAGCGTGGCTGTGCAGGTTGGGCATGGCGGGGATGAGGATCGCAACGCGTTCGTCGCCGGGGAAAGGGGTGGTGCCGGTCTCGACGCGCGCGATCGTAGAGCCATCGATCGTCAGGCGAACGTTGGACGCCCAGCCGGTGGCGAGGAGGGCGGTTTCGGTGAAGATCGCTGTCATAGGCGCGCCTCGAACGAAGTCTTGCGCTGCAAGGCACCCCCCTCTGTCCTGCCGGACATCTCCCCCTCAAGGGGGGAGATTGGCTGCTCGACGGCTACTCCTTGACCGTCGGCCTTTGCGATTGGCGAAATCGGGCATGACAGTGGAATCTCCCCCCTTGAGGGGGAGATGGCCGGCAGGCCAGAGGGGGGTGCGAAGGATCTTGACATAGGCGGATTCCAAACAAGGAGGCACTTGCCAGTCTGATTAATATGTATATACATATTGGCGTCGATTGAAAACGGGAAAGTCGATGCCCCTGCAGGAAAACACGGCCACCGACGCGACGCGCATCTGGCGCAATGCGCGGCTTGCGACCATGGCGTCGACCATGCCCGGCCTCGGGCTCGTCGAGCAAGGCGCCGTGGTCGCGCGCGGCGAAACTATCGCCTATGCCGGACCTGAATCGGAGATGCCGGATGGGCTGCGCGATGCAGCAAGCGACATCATCGATTGCGGCGGCCGTCTCATCACGCCCGGCCTGATCGACTGCCACACGCATCTGGTCCATGCCGGCAACCGCGCCAGCGAGTTCGAGATGCGGCTGGCCGGAGCAAGCTACGAGGAGGTTGCGTGGGCAGGCGGCGGCATCGTCTCCTCTGTGACCGCGTTGCGGCACGCGAGCGAGGACGACCTCGTGCGCCAGACCCTGCCGCGCCTCGACGCGCTGATGGCCGAGGGCGTGACCACCATCGAGGTCAAGTCGGGCTACGGCCTCGACCTTGCCAACGAGACGAAATCGCTGCGGGCCGCGCGTCGGCTGGGGTATCGGGTAGGACAGAGCCCTGCGAACGACCTCACCCCCACCCCTTACCCCTCCCCCCAAGGGGGAGGGGGACCTTCAACGTCGAAGCCGTCATCGTCCGTCCAAGAAGACAAAGCCACAACGCGGATGTCTCCCTCCCCCTTGTGGGGAGGGGTAGGGGGTGGGGGTACTCTCGATATCAAGCCAGGCGCTCGCCCGGTATCGGTGCGCACCACTTTCCTCGGCGCCCATGCGCTGCCGCCCGAAGCGGGCGGCGACAAGGACGCCTATATCGGGACAGTTGCCGACCACATGCTGCCGGCAATCGCGGCGCTCGGCCTTGCCGATGCTGTCGACGGGTTCTGCGAGGGAATCGCGTTCTCGCCAGACCAGATCGCGAACGTCTTCGAGAAGGCGCGAGAACTCGGCCTGCCGGTCAAGCTGCACGCCGACCAGCTCTCCAACCTCGGCGGCGCGGCACTCGCAGCCCGCTTCGGCGCCCTGTCGGCCGACCATGTCGAGTTTACCGACGAGGACGGCGCCAAGGCCATGGCCAAAGCGGGTACCGTCGCCGTGCTGCTGCCGGGCGCCTTCTACTTCATCCGCGAGACGAAAAAGCCGCCGGTCGACCTGTTCAGAGCCGATGGCGTGGCCATGGCGATCGCCACCGACTGCAATCCGGGCACATCGCCGCTCACCTCGTTGCTGCTCACCATGAACATGGCGGCAACGCTGTTCCGGCTCACCGTCGACGAATGTCTGCTCGGGGTAACCCGGCACGCGGCGACTGCGCTGGGGCTGAGCAAAGAGGTAGGCACCCTCGAGACAGGCAAGAGCGCCGACCTCGCCATCTGGGATGTCGAGCGGCCCGCCGAGCTGGTCTACCGCATCGGGTTCAACCCGCTGCATGCGCGCGTATGGAGAGGTCGATGAACCCTCGTTCACACAGCTTGCCGCCATCCTTCCCAAAGTCACCCCCACCCCTAACCCCTCCCCACAAGGGGGAGGGGGACTTGGCACGCGGCAGCTTTCCCTCCCCCTTGTGGGGAGGGGTTAGGGGTGGGGGTGAGATACTTCGCCGAGTGCACAGGAGCTACGATGACTGACATCATGCTCACGCCTGGAAGCGTGCCGCTCGACGACTGGCGCAAAGTCTACGAGGGCGCTGCTCTGTCTCTCGATCCGGCATGCCGCGACAGGGTCGAGGCGGGCGCGGCGGTGGTGGCGCGCATCGTCGCCAAGGGCGATCCGGTCTACGGGATCAACACCGGTTTTGGAAAACTCGCCAGCGTCCGCATCGCGGCCGACGACGTCGAGACGCTGCAGCGAAACCTGATCCTGTCGCATTGCTGCGGCGTCGGTGAACCGCTGGCGCCGGAAATCGTCCGGCTGGTGATGGCGCTGAAGCTCGGTTCGCTCGGGCGCGGTGCCTCCGGCGTCCGGCCGCAGATCGTGGCGCTGATCGAGGCGATGCTGGCGCATGGCATCCTTCCGGTGATCCCCGGCAAGGGTTCTGTCGGCGCATCGGGCGACCTCGCGCCGCTCGCACACATGGCTGCCGCCATGATGGGCGTCGGTGACGTGACTGTCGCGGGACAGCGCATGCCGGCGATGGCCGCGCTCGGCAAGGCCGGCCTAGCGCCGGTCGTGCTGGCCGCCAAGGAGGGGCTGGCGTTGATCAACGGCACCCAGGTCTCGACGGCGCTTGCGCTTGTCGGCCTGTTTCGCGCGCATCGTGCTGCGCAATCCGCGCTGATCACCGGCGCGCTGTCGACCGACGCGGCGATGGGATCGTCGGCGCCGTTCCATCCGGAAATTCACCTGCTGCGCGGTCATCGCGGCCAGATCGACACGGCCACCAGCTTGCGCGCGCTGCTGGCTGGCTCGGAGATCCGCGACAGCCATCTGGAGGGCGACGAGCGCGTCCAGGACCCGTATTGCATCCGCTGCCAGCCGCAGGTCGACGGCGCCTGCCTCGACATGCTGCGCATGGTGGCCAACACACTGACCATCGAGGCCAATGCGGTGACCGACAATCCGCTGGTTCTGGGCGACGGCTCGGTGGTTTCCGGCGGCAATTTCCACGCCGAGCCGGTGGCCTTTGCCGCCGATCAGATCGCCATTGCCGTCTGCGAGATCGGCGCGATCGCGCAGCGGCGCATCGCGCTTCTGGTCGATCCGGCGCTGTCCTTCGGCCTGCCGGCCTTCCTGGCGAAAACGCCGGGGCTGAATTCAGGGCTGATGATCGCGGAAGTGACCTCGGCTGCGCTGATGAGCGAAAACAAGCAGATGGCCTTTCCTGCCTCGGTGGATTCGACGCCGACCTCGGCCAACCAGGAGGACCATGTCTCGATGGCCTGCCACGGCGCGCGGCGCCTGCTGCAGATGACCGACAACCTCGCCGGCATCATCGGCATCGAGGCGATCACGGCGGCTCAGGGCGTGGACTTCCGCGCACCTCTGAAGACGGGGACCGAACTCATGAAGGCTCATGCGGCGATCCGCGGCGTGGTGCCGACGCTGGAGGTCGACCGCTACATGGCCGGCGACCTGGCGGCGGCGGCGGAATTGGTGAAGTCGGGTGCGCTTAATGCGAGCGTGAATGCAGGTGTCTTGCCGGGTTTGCTGGGATGAGGAGTGTCGCATGAACCCCGTCATAGTCACGCGCGGCTCCTCGCCTGTCATCCTCGGCCTGCCGCATACCGGGACCTTCGTGCCGGAAAGCATCTGGTCGACGCTCAACGAAACCGGCAAGAGGCTGACCGACACGGACTGGCATATCGAAAAGCTCTACGAGGGGCTGCTGGCGAATGCGACCACGGTTCGCGCGACCTTCCATCGCTATGTCATCGACGCCAACCGCGACCCGACGGGCGCCAGCCTTTATCCCGGTCAGAACACGACTGGCCTGATCCCGCTGACTGATTTCGACGAGAACCTGCTGTGGAATGAGGGGGAAGAGCCAGGCGAGGCCGAGACGGCGCGGCGGCTGGCGGCGTTCCATGCGCCCTACCATGCGGCTCTCGCGGCCGAGATCGAGCGGGTGAGGGCGCTTCATGGCGTCGCGATTCTCTATGACTGCCACTCCATACGATCGGTCTGTCCCTTCCTGTTCGACGGCACGCTGCCGGATTTCTCCGTTGGCACCAATGACGGCGCGAGCTGCGCACAAGAGATCGAGCATGTCACCAGAGAAATCTGCGCCGCCGCAGAGGGTTACCGCCATGTCGTCAACGGACGCTTCAAGGGCGGCTGGACGACGCGGCACTATGGGCAGCCGAAGGACGGCGTCCATGCCATCCAGATGGAACTGACGCAGAAGACGCATCTCGCAAGCGAGGCGCCGCCTTTCGCTTATGACAAGGCAAGGGCCGCTGGCATGCGTGCCGTCCTCTCTGAGTTACTTCGGGCGATCGAAGGGCTCGCGCCGACGCTCGCCCCAAACAGCCCCTGACAACAACGACACGCGCCGCCGGCGCAGAGGATGACGCCATGACAAACCCACGCCACAACATTCGCGAAATCCGCAGCCCGCGCGGCACGACCCTGAACGCCCTGTCGTGGCAGACTGAAGCGCCGCTGCGCATGCTGATGAACAATCTCGATCCCGACGTGGCCGAGAACCCCAACGAGCTTGTCGTATATGGCGGCATCGGCCGCGCCGCGCGGACCTGGAACGATTTCGACAGGATCGTGGGCGCGCTGAAGACGCTTGGCGCCGACGAGACGCTGCTGGTCCAGTCCGGCAAGCCGGTCGGCGTGTTCCGGACCCATGCCGACGCGCCGCGCGTGCTGATCGCAAACTCCAACCTCGTGCCGCACTGGGCGACGTGGGAAAAGTTCAACGATCTCGATAAAAAAGGCCTCATGATGTACGGCCAGATGACGGCCGGCTCGTGGATCTACATCGGGACCCAGGGCATCGTGCAGGGCACCTACGAGACCTTCGTGGAAGCCGGGCGCCAGCATTATGGCGGCAATCTCAAGGGCAAGTGGATCCTGACGGCGGGGTTGGGCGGCATGGGCGGGGCGCAGCCGCTGGCGGCCGTCATGGCGGGCGCTTGCTGCCTTGCCATCGAGTGCAATCCGGACTCGATCGATTTCCGCCTGCGCACCCGCTATGTCGATGCCCGCGCCGAGACGCTGGACGAGGCGCTCGACATGATCGAGCGCTGGACGAAGGCGGGAGAGGCAAAGTCGGTCGGGCTCCTCGGCAACGCGGCCGAGCTTGTGCCTGAGATGTTCCGGCGGGGCATCAGGCCGGACATGGTGACCGACCAGACCTCCGCGCATGACCCGCTCAACGGATACCTGCCAAAAGGATGGTCGATGGCCGAGTGGCGCGAAAAGCGCGTCAGCGACCCGAAGGCGGTCGAAAAGGCCGCGCGGGCTTCCATGCGGGAACATGTCGAGGCGATGGTCGCCTTCTGGAGCGCCGGCGTGCCGACGCTGGACTACGGCAACAACATCCGCCAGGTCGCCAAGGACGAGGGTTTCGAGAACGCCTTCGCCTTTCCGGGCTTCGTGCCGGCCTATATCCGCCCGCTGTTCTGCCGCGGCATCGGCCCGTTCCGCTGGGCGGCGCTGTCGGGCGATCCGGAAGACATTTACAGGACCGACGCCAAGGTGCGCGAACTGACGCCGGGCAACACGCATCTGCACAACTGGCTGGACATGGCGCGCGAGCGCATCGCTTTCCAGGGCCTGCCGGCGCGCATCTGCTGGGTGGGCCTCGGCGACCGGCACCGGCTCGGCCTTGCCTTCAACGAGATGGTGGCAAGTGGAGAACTGAAGGCCCCTGTCGTGATCGGGCGCGACCATCTGGATTCCGGCTCGGTCGCTTCGCCCAACCGCGAGACGGAATCGATGAAGGACGGGTCGGATGCCGTGTCGGACTGGCCGCTGCTCAATGCGCTGCTCAACACCGCGTCCGGCGCCACCTGGGTTTCGCTGCACCATGGCGGCGGGGTCGGCATGGGATTCTCGCAACATGCCGGCATGGTGATCGTGGCGGACGGCACGCCGGATGCGGCGCGGCGGCTGGAGCGCGTGCTGTGGAACGACCCGGCGACCGGCGTCATGCGCCACGCCGATGCCGGCTACGACATCGCGCTCGACTGCGCCCGCGAGCAGGGCCTCAACCTGCCGGGGATCCTCGGAGGCTGAAAATGCCTGGCGCGACCATCCGGCGGAAAGGTTTTGTAACCTCCGCAGTCTAATCGTGCGTCGCGGCGTCACGCCGCGTGCAGTGAGGATGCCGAGATGCTTGCTTCCGTCGATCTCTATTGCGAAAGGCTCGACGCCAGCTTCTGGGCAGAACCGGTCAATGCGCTGACCAACCTGCTGTTCGTCGTGGTTGGCATACTCGGCCTTGTCGCGGTGCGCAGGCGTGGCACCGGCATGTTCGCCGAGCTGCTCTGCTGGTGGGTGATGGCGATCGGCATCGGCTCGCTGCTTTTCCACACCTTCGCGCTTGAACTCACCAAATGGTTCGACATCCTGCCCATCGCGACGTTCACCGTGGCGCTGTCGCTGTTCAATCTCCGCCGATTCGCTGGCCTGACATGGTCGGCGGCCATCGCCTGCCTCGTGGTGTATTTCGTCGTCATAGGTGTCGTGACCTACATGATCCCCGACTGGCTCCGCCTGGCGACCAACGGCTCGACGGGCTACCTGCCGGCATGGGGCGCTTTCTTGGTCTTCGGTATCATCGTGCTGATGCGGGGAAATCCCGCCGGCTGGTATGCGCTGGCCTGCTGCGCCATGCTGGCTGTTGCGATCTTCTTTCGGGCAGTCGACCCGCTCGTCTGCGACGCTTTCCCGTTGGGAACGCACTTCCTCTGGCATACGCTGAACGCGCTGATGCTTGGCGTGGCACTGATGGCCGTCGTGCGCTACGGCGCGCCGCGTGCGCCCGGTAGCTGAGGCGGCGGCCCATGTACGTCCTGCGTCCGTCGGACTATCGCCGCATGCCGTGGAAGAACGGGGGTGGCGAAACCATCGAGATCGCCGTCGCGCCCGAGGGCGCAGGCATGTCGGACTTCGACTGGCGCGTGTCGATGTCACGGGTCGACGCCGACGGACCGTTCTCGACCTTTCCCGGGATCGACCGCACGCTTGCCATTCTGGACGGGCAGGGCATGGTTCTGACCGTTGGCAACGCAGCGCCAGTCACGCTCCTCGGATCGAGCCCGCCCCACAGCTTTCCCGCCGACGCAACGACTTCGGCTTCGCTGATCGGCGGGCCGGTGCTCGATTTGAATGTCATGAGCCGACGGGGCGTCCTGAGCCATCGCGTGCAGCGGCTGGACCTGGTGCAGGCAACCGAGATCCGCCTCGGCGGTTCCGTCCAGTTGGTCTTCTGCACGCGCGGTGACGTCGACATTCGTGTCGGTTCCTCCCGTGTCGGGCTAAGCGAGGGCGAGACTTTGCATCGAACCGGCGGAGCCATCGACATGGTGATGCACGCGGTGGGGGCAGTCGTTTTTCTCGTAGAACTGGGTCCGGCCTAGACGCCGGACTTTTCGCGGGCCGGGCCCCTGAATTCCGCGACCGCCGTCACCGTGACACCACGAAAAAGCCAATTTTGACCTCTTTGCCTCGCTCGCACCGAACAGCGGCTCTTGCGAAGAAGGGCAGGCCGTGGTGGAGGTGCCTTCCTGTTCCTGTCGCGGTGCTGGATGTTGGTTTTCGGCTGGTATTGCGATGCAACTTTTTCCTCTTAAAACGGTTTAGCCTCTGGCCCTGCCCGGCACGTTCGCGCCGGGTTCTCCAGCGCTGGTCGAAAGCAGTTGTCCAAATGAATGTTCAAATCTCGCCAGAACGCCTGAACCCGACGGGCGCACTTTTTCCTGCCGTCGCGGAGCAGCCGATCCGGTCCGGCTTTCTGCCTGAAGAAAGGTTGCGCGCACTGGGCGAAAGCCTCGCGCGGAAGGAAACAAAGGACTTCTACGGGCTCGACGCCTTCGATTTTCAGGTGCGCAACCGCGAAAACGCGGCAAAGATCCTGGACGCCTATCGTTCGACCAATGCCGCGCAGGCCCGCGGCGAGCCCATCACGCCGGCGGCACAATGGCTGCTCGACAACAATTATCTCGTCGAAGAGACCATTTTCCAGATCAAGCGCGACCTGCCGAAGCGCTTCTATCGTGAACTGCCGACCATAGAGATCGGCAACGGCAAACGCGTGCCGCGCGCGCTCGCCGTTGCCTGGGTCTATGTGGCGCATTCCGACAGCGCCATTTCCGCAGACATGCTCAAGGCCCTGGTCGACGGCTACCAGAGTGTCGAGCCGTTCCGCATCGGCGAATTGTGGGCGCTCCCCTCCCTGCTGCGCTTCGTTCTAGTCGAGAACCTGCGCCGGATCGCCGTGCGCGTGAAGCGCGCCCGCGAGATGCGCCACATCGCCAACGACATCGCGGATCGCGTGCTTGCATCCGGCAGCGGCGACGACCGGCGGAGTATCCTTTCCGGCTATACGATCCATGCGCGCGACACGACGTTTGCGACGCAACTGCTCTACCGGCTGCGCGACGGCTCGCACAATGCCGGCGAGGCACTGGTGTGGCTCGAAGAGGAACTGGAAACGTCCGGATCCGACGCCGAAGAGATCACGCTGACCGAACACCACACGCTGTCGAGCGGCAACGTCACCACCGGCAACATCATCCGCGGTCTTCGGCTGATCAACGACGTCGACTGGTCTTCCTGGTTCGAGACCGTCAGCCGCGTCGACGTGCTGCTGCGCGACCGCGGAGATTATGCGGCGCTCGATTTCCAGTCGCGCGACCAGTATCGCAGCGAAATCGAGGATCTTGCCAAGCGATCGAAGCTTACCGAGTACGAGGTGACGCAGCGCGCAACCGAACTGGCGGGGTTTGCGAACCAGGCCGGTGCCGGGGTCGCGACGGGCACCGAAAGCGAGGCCGATACCGATGTCGGCGCTTTCCTTGTCGGCTCGCGACGCAGGGAACTGGAGGCGTCGATCGGCTACCGCGTCGGTCTTGGGCGTACCGCGGTCCGGCTGTTCCGGCGCACCGGCTGGGCCGGCATCGTCGTCCCGGTCTTCCTGCTGACGGCGGTGCTGCTCGGCGTGACTGGCTCGGCACTGGCCACGATCGGGCTTTCTCCCGCGACCATCGTCATCATGCTCGTGCTGTTTGCGGTGCCGGCAAGCGAGGGAGCGCTTGGCATCTTCAACACGCTGGTGCTGCTGATGCTGAAGCCGACACGGTTGACCGGCTACGAATTCAAGGAAGGCGTGCCTGAAAGCGCGCGCACCCTCGTCGTGGTGCCGTCACTGATCGGCTCGCGCGACGACGTCGAGGAAAGCATCCGCACCCTCGAGGTGCATCACCTCGCCAACGCCAAGGGCGCGCTGCATTTCGCGCTGCTCTCCGACTGGCCGGACAGCAAGGAAGAACAGACGCCCGGCGACCTGGAGATACTGGCCCATGCGAAGGCCGAGATCGGTCGCCTCAACGCACGCTACCCCTCAAGCGGAGGGGTGAAGAAGTTCTACATCCTGCACCGCCGCCGCCTCTACAATCCCGCGGAAAAGTGCTGGATGGGCTGGGAGCGCAAGCGCGGAAAGCTGCACGAGCTCAACCTTCTCCTGCGCGGCGACAACGACACGACCTTCCTGCCGCCCGACGACAGGCTTCCCGAGGGCGTGGTGCATGTCATGACCCTCGACGCCGACACCAAGATGACGCGCGACAGCGTCACCAAGCTGGTCGGAAAGCTGAGCCATCCGCTGAACAGGCCAGTGATCGACGCAGCGACGCACCGCGTCATAGCAGGCTACACGATCCTGCAGCCGCGCGTGACCGCCTCGCTGACGACCGGCGACGAGGCTTCCTTCTTCCAGCGCGTGTTTTCGGCCAACCGTGGCCTCGACCCTTATGTGTTCGCCGTATCCGACCTTTATCAGGATGTGTTCGGCGACGGCACCTTCACCGGCAAGGGCCTCTATCACATCGACGCGTTCGAGGCGGCGCTGAAGGGCCGCATTCCCGAGAACACCGTGCTCAGTCACGACCTTCTGGAGGGCGCTCTGAGCCGTTCGGCGCTGGTCACCGATGTCGAGGTGGTCGAGGACTATCCGACGCGCTATTCGGTCGACGCGTCGCGCCACCATCGCTGGGCGCGCGGCGACTGGCAGTTGCTGGGCTACATCCTGGATCCGAAATCCGGCGTGCCCGCGCTGTCGCGCTGGAAGATGATCGACAATCTCCGCCGCTCGCTGACGCCGATCTTCTGGGTCATGGCGGCGGTGGCCGGCTGGGCCGCGCTGCCGTTTACCCTGGCGGCGCAGTGGCAGGCGCTGCTGATCCTCACCCTGTTCATGGCGCCGACATTCCAGATCGTCGATTCGATCCTGCCCAAGAGCCGGGATGCGACCGCGCGCGGCCATTTCAGCGCGCTTGCCCGCGACGTCGCTTTCGGAACGGCCATGGTGGCCGTGAAAGTGGTGCTGATGGCCCACAATGCCTGGATGATGGGCGATGCCATGGTGCGCACGCTGTATCGTCTCTTCGTCAGCCGGCAGCACCTCCTCGAGTGGCGCTCGGCTTCTTCGGCCCATAAATCGGGCGGCACAGGCCTGATTTCCTACTACGGCTCGATGTATGGCGCCGTCATCATTGCGCTGGCGGGCCTAGCGATTCCCGTAGCGGCGGACTCGACAGGGACGTTCGTCGCCTTCTTCTTCGCCATCTTCTGGGCTGGTTCGCCGGCCTTCGCCTGGCTGATCAGCCGCTCCGCCGAGACGGAAGACCGCCTGCGCGTCTCGCCGTCCGACGAAAAGGTGCTGCGCGTCATCGCGCGGCGGACCTGGGCCTATTTCGAGAGCCAGGTGACGGCCGAACACAACATGCTGCCACCCGACAATTTCCAGGAGACCCCGGTACCGATCGTGGCCAACCGGACCTCGCCCACGAATATCGGTGTCTACCTGCTCTCGGTCGTGTCGGCCCGCGATTTCGGCTGGATCAGCCTCGCCGAGGCGGCGAACCGCATCGACGCGACGATGACCACGATCGAGCGCATGGAGCGCTACCGCGGCCATCTCTACAACTGGTACGACACGCGTACGCTTCAACCGCTCTATCCGCTCTACGTGTCGAGCGTCGACAGCGGCAACCTTGCCGGCCATCTGATCGCGGTGGCGGCTGCCTGCGCGGAATGGGCCGAGGCGCCGTCGGTGCATCTGCAGGGCGAGTTCGACGGACTGCTCGACAATGTGACGATCCTCGACGAGAGCCTGGACGACCTGCCCGATGACAGACGCCAGCTTCGGCCGTTGCGCCAGCGCTTGCGCGACCGCATCGAGGGCATGCGGCGCGCCGTGCAGACCATCAAGGACCAGCCCGAGATGGCCTCGATCCGGACCATCAACCTGGCGGTCCTGGCAGGCGAGATTCGAAAGCTCGCCATTGCGATCCACACGGAGGTGGGCTCGACGCGCAGCAGCATACTGGCCGAATGGTCGGCCAAATTGCAGGCGACCTGCGAGGCCCATGTCCACGACGCGCACAGCGACGAAAAGTCCGTCGAGGCATTGCGCGTCAAGCTTCTGGACTTGCGGGAGCGGACACGGAAATACGCCTTCGAGATGAACTTTACCTTCCTGCTGCGCCAGGACCGCAAGCTCCTGTCGATCGGGTACCGCGTCGAGGAGCATCAACTCGACGAGAGCTGTTATGACCTGCTCGCCTCGGAAGCGCGCCTTACCAGCCTGTTTGCCATTGCCAAGGGCGACATCCAGACCGAACACTGGTTCCGGCTCGGCCGTCCAATCGTCGAGATCGGCTTCCAGGGCGCGCTGATGTCCTGGTCAGGCTCGATGTTCGAGTATCTGATGCCCCCGCTCGTGATGAAGGAGCCGCAGGGCGGCATTCTGAACCAGACCAACAAGCTCATCGTGAAGCGGCAGATCCAGTACGGCCGCTCCAAGCGTATCCCATGGGGCATCTCGGAGGCCGCTTACAATGCGCGCGACCGGGAAATGACCTACCAATACACCAATTTCGGCGTGCCGGGCCTCGGCCTCAAGCGCGGACTGGCGCAGAACACCGTCATCGCGCCCTATGCGACGATCCTGGCCGCGCAGTTCATGCCGCATGAGGCGGTGGAAAACCTCGCCCGTCTGCGCGCGATCGGCGCACTCGGCCGCTACGGCTACTACGACGCCGTCGACTTCACGCCGCAGCGTGTGCCTGAGGGAAGCGACCACGCCATCGTCTACAACTACATGGCGCACCACCAGGGCATGTCGATCGTGGCCATCTCGAACGCCATCTTCGAGGGGCGCATGCGAGACCGGTTCCATTCCGATCCGGTCATCGAGGCTGCCGAACTGCTGCTGCAGGAAAAGGCGCCGCGCGACATTCCGGTCGCGACCGTGCGAACCGAGCTTGCCGAGCGCGGCAATGTCGAAGAGGTCGAGGCGAGCGCCGACTCGCGGCTCGTGTTTAATCCCGACCGGGCCCTGCGCTCCACCAACCTCATGTCCAATGGCCGCTACTCGGTCATGGTGACGGCAAAGGGCACCGGCTACAGCCGCTGGAACGATCTTTCGGTGACGCGCTGGCGCGCCGATCCAACGGAAGACCGCGACGGCACCTTCCTGTTCCTCACTGACGCCGAAACGGGCGAGTGGTGGTCGGCGACAGCGGAGCCGAAGCGAATCGCGGGCGAACAGGCATTCACCCACTTCAGCGACGACAAGGCAACCTTCACCAAGACCGTCGGCAAGATCCGCACCGAAGTCGAGTGCATCGTCGTCTCGGAAGGCAATGGCGAGGGCCGCCGCATTTCCATCTGCAACGATGGCGACACGGACCGCCACATCACGGTGACGTCGTTCGCGGAACTGGTGCTTGCGCCCGATTCATCGGACAGCGCGCATCCCACCTTCTCCAAGATGTTCGTCGAGACCGAGATCGCACCGTCGGGCAGCGTGATCTTCGCCAGCCGCCGCAAGCGCGCGCCCGGCGACCCGGAAATGGCGGCAGCGCATTTCGTGACCGACCCGACCGGCGTGGCCCGCGAGACGGAAGCCGAGACGGATCGCCGGGCCTTCATCGGCCGCGGCCGCACCATCGCCAACCCGGCCGCCTTCGACACGGGCGCAACGCTCGGCGGGCATGACGGCTTCGTGCTCGATCCGGTCATGGCCCTGCGCCAGAAGGTCCGCGTCCCGGCCAACAAGAAGGTGCAGCTCGTCTTCTGGACCGTTGTCGGAGGGAGCCGACCCGAAGTCGAGGAAGCCGTCGCCCTGCTCGACCATGCGGGCAGCTTCACGCGCCAGGCCATGCTGTCCTGGACGCGCTCTCAGGTCCAGACGCGCCATCTCGGTCTCAGTCTCGCCGATGCGGCAAACGTGCAGCGCCTGGCGCGCTATCTGATCTATCCCGATCCATTCCTGCGCGTTCCGCAGGAGACGATCTCCTCCGGACTGGGCAGCCAGTCGAACCTGTGGCCCATGGCGATCTCAGGCGACTTCCCGATCTTTGCCGTCCGGATCAGCAATGTTTCCGATCTGGAGATCGTGGCGCAGTCGCTGCGCTTCCAGGAATACATGCGCGCCCGTGGCCTTGTCGTCGACCTCGTGATCGTCAACGAGCAGGCATCGTCCTACGTCCAGGATCTCCAGCAGGCGATCGAGGCCCTTTGCGACAATGCGCGTTCACGCGGCACCGAACTCGGACCGCGCCAGCACATTTTCGCAGTGCGCCGCGACTTGATGGACGAGACTTCCTACAAGACGCTGCTGGCGGTTGCCCGCATCGCGGTCCACACCCGAAACGGCACGATATTCGATCAGATCGAGCGGGCGGAGGCCGTCGACCTGCAGGCGCGCGACGCACAACTCGCCCTGGCGCGGTCGGACATGGCCGACGAAAGGCTAGCTACCTCTAGTGCGCCGCTTGCGCCGCGCGTTGCCGACGGAACGGATCTCGCCAGCTGGAACGGGTTTGGCGGCTTCCAGAACGGCGGGCGCGACTACGTCGTGCGCCTGTCGGGCACCCGGGCCACGCCGCATCCGTGGATCAACGTCATCGCCAATCCGTCCTTCGGCTTCCATACGTCGGCGGAAGGCGCGTCGTTCACCTGGAGTCGCAACAGCCGTGACTTCCAGATCACGCCATGGACGAACGATCCGGTCAGCAATCGACCGGGCGAGGCGCTCTATGTCTTCGATCATGCGAGCCGCAAGGCGTTTTCGCCCTTTGCCGCCGTCGTGCGCGACCCCGCCATGCTCTACGAGGCGCGGCACGGGCAAGGCATCAGCACGTTCTCGGCGCGCCGCGGACCCCTGTCGATGCAGGTCGTGCAACTCGTGGACCCGACCGACCCGGTAAAGCTCTCGCGGCTCACGATCCGCAACAACGGCTCCATGCCGGCGAAACTGACGGTCTATGCCTATGCTGAATGGGTGCTGGGCAACAATCGCGCCAAGAGCGGACCGAACATCGTGCCATCGCTCGACCCGCGGACCGGCGCGCTGCTTGCCAGCAACCCCTACAGTCTCGACTTCCCGGAACGGGTCGCCTTCCTTGCGGCAGACGAGGGCGCGCAGTCGGTGACCAGCGACCGCCAGGAGTTCCTGGGCGTCGACGGGACGGTGGAGCGGCCCGCGGCCGTGATGCGCGGCGCGGGGCTTTCGGGCCGCGTCGAGGCTGGCCTCGATCCCTGCGCCGCGATCGCGCGCGAGGTCGACATTGCGCCCAACGCCGAGATCTCGATCGTCTGGCTCATGGGTGACGCAGCCTCGAAGGAGGAGGCCGGCGATCTCGTCGCGCACCATCGCGCCGTCGATTTCGACCAGCGCATCGCCGATAACGAGCAAAACTGGCGCGGCTTCCTTGACACCCTGCAGGTCGATACGCCCGACCCCGACCTGAATGCGATGGTCAATCACTGGCTGCCGTACCAGAGTCTCGCCTGTCGGATCCGGGCGCGCTCGGCCTTCTATCAGGCGAGTGGTGCCTTCGGCTTCCGGGACCAGTTGCAGGATACGCTGGCATTCCTGATGCATGACCCGGGCCTGGCGCGCATGCAGATCCTCAACGCAGCGGGGCGCCAGTTCCGCGAGGGCGACGTGCAGCATTGGTGGCTGCCGCGCACCGGAGCCGGCGTGCGCACCATGATCTCCGACGATGTCGTGTGGCTGGCCCATGCCGTCGCGCACTTCATCAAGGTCACGGGCGATGCCTCGATCCTCGACGAGGCAGTGCCGTTCATTGCCGGTCCGGCACTCGAGCCCGGCCAACACGACGCCTTCTTCACGCCACAGCCGGGCGGCGAGCCTGTAAGCATCTACGAACACTGCGTACGCGCCTTGAACCTCGCGCTGGCGCGGACAGGCGCACAAGGCCTGCCGCTCTTCCTCGGCGGCGACTGGAACGATGGCATGAACCGTGTCGGCGAAGCTGGCAGGGGCGAGAGCGTGTGGCTCGGCTGGTTCCTGCTGAAGACGCTCGGCGATTTCGCGCCGTTTGCTGAGGGCAGGGGCGAGACCAAGCTTGCGAGGACCTGGCGCGACCGCGCCACTGCCCTCAAGGCTGCCCTGGAAAATGCGGCGTGGGATGGCGCCTGGTATCGCCGTGGGAGTTTCGATGACGGGTCACCGCTGGGCTCGAAGGATTCGGACGAGTGCCAGATAGATTCGATCGCACAGTCCTGGAGCGTGCTGGCGGGCGGGGACGTGGAAAAGTCCACCATTGCCATGCAGTCCGCCTTCGGGCGACTGGTCGACCCCGAACTCGGCCTCGTGCGGCTGTTCACGCCACCCTTCTCCCAGACACCCAAGGAGCCGGGCTACATCAAGGCCTATCCGCCGGGTGTTCGCGAGAATGGCGGCCAGTACACCCACGCGGCAACGTGGTTCGTCATCGCGCTCGCCGAAATGGGGCGGGCAGACGATGCCTATCGCTGCTTCCAGATGCTCAATCCCGTGTCGCATGCGCAAGACGAGGAAGCCGCGGAGCGCTACCGGGTCGAGCCCTACGTCGTGGCAGCCGATGTCTACGCCGAGGGCGACAAAGCCGGACGCGGCGGCTGGACCTGGTATACGGGCTCTGCGGGATGGCTCTACCGCTCGGCGGTCGAAGCCATCCTCGGGATTCGTCGCGAAGGATCAAAGATCGTTGTAGATCCGAAACTTCCGGGCCACTGGGACGGCTATTCCGCGACGCTCAGGGTGGACGGCTGCACCTATGCCATCCAGGTAGTTCGTGACGCAACGGAAGACGCCATCAGCATCGAGGTGGACGGTGTCCGCTCAGAGGCCGGATCGTTCGCCATCTGGGGGGCGGGCGAGCGGAACGTGGTGGTGCGGATACCGCAAGTGCGAACGAAGTAGGTACCGTTCACAGATTCACTGGAATGCTGCCATGATTTGGCCGCATGAGTGCCTTTTTTGCTTAAAAGTCATTGTCTTAAGAGATCACGGTTCATTTCCGGATGTTGCTATCATTTGTTCGCGAAATCGGAACCGAGCCACAAATCGGGCATTGAACTCGTGTCAGGGTATCGATACCAAAATCTATTGGTGCACTGCACAATGTTTGACGTATGAGGTAGTGACGTGTCTTTGCTCGAAATTTATTGGAGAGCGCTTCGGTACCTCTCGGCCGACAAGAAGCGTGTATTCCTGATCTGCGGCGCCAACATTTGCCTCGCCATGGTCACCATCGCCGAACCGGTCCTGTTCGGCCGAATCATCGATGCAATTTCCGAAAAGCGCGACGTGGTTGCCACGCTGGGCCTGTGGGCAGGCCTGGGAGCTTTCAACATCGTCGCCTATGTTCTCGTGGCGCGCGGAGCCGACCGGCTTGCGCATGCCCGCCGTGCCGAAGTGCTCTGTGAAGCCTTCGAGCGCGTCATTTCGATGCCGCTGTCGTGGCACCAGAAACGCGGCACATCCAACGCGCTGCATACGCTGATCCGTGCCGTCGAGACGTTGTTCGGTCTGTGGCTGGAGTTCATGCGCACCCATCTGTCGACCGCTGTTGCCCTGATCCTGCTGGTGCCGACCGCGATCTCGCTCGACCTGCGCATGTCGATCGTGCTGCTCACGCTCGGCCTGCTCTATGTCGCCATCGGCCGTCTGGTCATGCGCAAGACCAAGGACGGCCAGGCCAAGGTCGAAAACCACTATCACGAGGTGTTTTCCCATGTGACCGACTCCGTCAGCAACATGACGGTGCTGCAGAGCTACAATCGGATCGCGCACGAGACCGAAGCGCTGCGGACGCACACAAAAAACCTGCTTGCCGCTCAGTTTCCGGTTCTGGACTGGTGGGCGCTGGCGAGCGCACTGCACCGCCTCGCGTCGACCATTTCCATGATGGTGGTACTGCTGATCGGCGCTGTGCTGATCTCGCGCGGCGAACTGCGCATCGGCGACCTGATCGCCTTTACCGGCTTTGCGGCGCTGCTGATCAGCCGCCTCGACCAGGTCTCGGCTTTCGTCAACCAGATTTTCGAAGCCCGCGCGAAGCTGGATGCCTTCTACGCACTCGAGGATGCGTCCGCCCTCAGCGCCGAGCCGGCGGGCCAGCGCGAACTGACAAACGTCACGGGCCATGTGCGCTTCGAGAATGTCAGCTTCGAATTCCCCGATTCTGGCCAGGGCGTGGATGACGTTTCCTTCGAGGTTTGCGCCGGCCAGACGATCGCCATCGTCGGCCCGACCGGGGCCGGGAAGACGACGCTGATCAACCTCTTGCAGCGCGTGCACACGCCCAAGAGCGGACGCATTCTGATCGACGGCATCGATACACGCAGCGTGACCCAAAATTCGCTGCGTCAGTCGATTGCGACCGTCTTCCAGGACGCCGGCATGTTCAACCGCACGATCGAGGAGAACATCCGCATCGGCCGCGAGAGCGCGCAGAATGCCGACATCCATGCCGCCGCCGAAGCAGCCGCGGCACAGGAGTTCATCCTGTCCAAGAGCGCCGGCTACGACACGCCCGTTGGCGAACGCGGCAGCCAGCTATCGGGCGGCGAACGCCAGCGCATCGCCATTGCGCGTGCCGTGCTCAAGGACGCACCGATCCTGGTGCTCGACGAGGCGACCAGCGCACTCGATGTCGAGACCGAGTTGCGTGTGAAGGAGGCCATCGACCGTGTTCGACAGGACCGCACCACCTTCATCATCGCCCATCGCCTGACCACCGTGCGCGATGCCGATCTGGTGGTATTCATGGACAAGGGCCGGGTCATCGAAATGGGTGGCTTCGACGAGCTCTCTGCCACCAATGGGCGCTTTGCCTCGCTGCTGCGCGCCGGCGGCCTCTTGACCGACGAGGATGTGCGCCGGCTTAGCCACTCCGTGCAGGAAGCGGCAGCGGCGTAGCCAGGGCGGTCAGAATGCCTTGAAGGTGAGCGTGGTCAGCGAGCGCACGATGCCCGGCACGTTGGCGACGTTCTCGTTGATGAACTTGCCGATGTCGATGCCGTCCTCGATGTAGATCTTCATCAGGAGATCGTATTCGCCGCTGGTCGAGTAGAGTTCCGAGGCCACCTCGCGCTCGAAGAGATGGTCGGCCACCGCATAGGTCTGGCCTGGTACGCATTGCAGCTGGACGAAGACGGCTTTCATCGGACCTCCAAGAGTGCTGTACCTCCTTACAGGCCCAGAAGCGTCTCGACCAGCGGATGGTTCCTGTCTGCCATCCCCTCCACCACGGTGAAATGGTTGAGCCCTTGCTCGACGATGGTTGGCGCGGACCAGGCTCGCTTCATCAACGCCGTCTGGCGCAGGAATTCGGGCCGCTCGTCGGCGCCCACCCAGAAGGTGATGTCGGCGCCGTTGCGCGGCCGCAGGAGGGCAGGGCTCTCGGCTGCCGCTTCCGCGGCATCGATTCGGAGCGTCTCGTTCATCGTCGTGTGCATCAGCGGATGCAGGTCGTGGACGCCGGAGATCGAGACGATCTTGCGGACGCGCTCAAAAACGTCGGGGCCGAGCGGAGAGGTGTCCGATGCCATGCGGCTGACGAGATGCCCGCCGGCGGAATGGCCGGCGAGATGGATCAGGCCCGGGATTTCGGCCGAGGCAACCGTGATCGCAGCGGCGATCTGCTGCGTGATCTCGGCGATGCGCGCCTGCGGGCACAGCACGTAGGATGGCATGGCGACCGCAAGTCCGTGTTCGAGCGGACCGGCGGCGAGATGCGACCAGGACGACTTGTCGAAGCGCAGCCAGTAGCCGCCATGGACGAAGACGACGAGGCCGAGCGCCGCTCCGCGCGGCAGGAAGAGGTCGAACCGGTTTCGTACATGCGGGCCATAGGGAATATCGCCGCGGAACCGGCCCTCGGCATCGATCCTCGCGCGAAAGGCCCGCGCATCGGCCGCCCAGCGCTGTGGATAGGTATCGCCGTTCTCGATATAGGCCCCGTTGGTGTAGGCATCGTCCCACTCGGCGGTCGTGGTGTAAGGCATGCGAGCCATCCGGTTCCTGGCGGTGTCGAGCAAGTGATGCCCGCGCGACCGTGCCGATGCAATCGGCTTCCACGCCAGTCCCACGGAATCAGGGCAGAAACTTCAAGCTTGAAATACTATTTGGCAGGTGCGATCGTCGCTGTGCCCTCATCTGCGCAAGGCCCGCCATGACCGACCTCTTTGCCGCGACGCGCCAGAAATTCGACCTGCCGGAGGGGCTGGTCTATCTCGACGGCAACTCGCTGGGACCGCTGCCGAAGTCGGTCGCCGCGCGGGTTTCGCGCGAGATTACCGTGGGCTGGGGCGAAAAGCTCGTGCGCGGCTGGAACGAGCATGGCTGGATCGACATGCAGCTCGAGGCCGGCAACCGCGTGGCAAAGCTCATCGGTGCGCCGCAGGGCAGCGTGATCGTCGCCGACTCCACCTCGGTCAATCTGTTCAAGGTGCTGACGGCGGCGCTGGCCATGGCGGGCGACCGCCGCGTCATCGTTTCGGACAGTGGCAACTTTCCGAGCGACCTCTATGTCGCGCAGGGCGTTATCGGCACGCTCGCTCGCGGGCATGTGCTCAGGATCGTGGCTCCGGAGGATGTCGAAGACGCTGTCGATGCCGACACGGCGGTGTTGATGCTGACGGAGGTCGACTACCGCACGGGCCGCAGGCACGACATGCGGCGACTGACCGAGAAGGCGCATGCGGCCGGTGCGCTGGTGATCTGGGACCTTGCCCATTCGGCGGGTGCCTTCCCGGTCGACCTGGAGGGGTGCCGGGTCGATTTCGCCATCGGCTGCGGCTACAAGTACCTGAATGGCGGGCCGGGCGCGCCGGCCTTCCTCTACATTCGTCCCGACCATGCCGACCAGATCAAGCCATCGCTGGCGGGCTGGATGGGGCACGAGGCACCGTTTGCCTTCGATCTCGACTACAGGCCGGCGCCGGGCATCGACCGCATGCGGGTGGGCACGCCGCCGATCCTGTCGCTGGCAGCCTTCACCTCGGCGCTGGAGGTATGGGAGGGCGTCGACCTGGCGGCGGTGAGGGCGCGCTCCGTAGATCTGTGCGAACTGTTCATCCGGGAAGTCAAGACGCGCTGCCCGGAACTGGAACTGGCCTCGCCGCGTGACGCGGCGATCCGCGGCAGCCAGATCTCGTTTCGCTTCCACCAGGGCTATGCGGTGATGCAGGCGCTGATCGCCAATGGCGTGGTCGGCGATTTCCGTGCGCCCGACATCATCCGCTTCGGCTTTACGCCGCTCTACGTCTCGGCCGAGGACGTGACGAAGGCCGCCGGGATTATCGAGACAGTGATGCGTGAAAAACTCTGGGACCGGCCGGAGTTCAGGACCCGCGCCAAGGTGACGTAGACCACGCCGGCATTGCGGCACGGGAGCAGGGCACGTGCCATGAGCCCTGAAGCCTTCATGCAAACGGCCCGGTGCGTGTGACGCCCCGGGCCGTTTCGGTCCTGCTGGACCGTTACGCAGGCGTCAGTTGGCGGATGCCAGGCTGGCGTCGTTTGCCGTGGTGCGGACCGCCACGCTTGCCGAGCCGACTGGCGTGTTGCCCTGGAAGAAGTGGACGAACATGCGCTTGCCTGCCGGGTCGAAGGCGATCGGCGTGCCGTTGCTGGTGGCAAAGGCCGAGAAGGTCACCGTCTGGTTGGCGCCGGCCGCGAAGTTGACCGTCCCGCCCTGCGCCGAGATGCAGGCGCCCTGCGGGTTGGTCTGGCACATGGTGAGCGTCAGCGGCAGCGGGTTGTTCGCAGCACCGATGGCGTTGGTCTGCAGGCGGGCCTGCAGGTTGGCGCCGGCGCCGATGTTGATGGCGGCAAGGGCGGCAAAGCCGGTTCCACCGAGCGGGATGTTGGCGATGCCGTCATTGGTGGCGGTCACGGCGATCGATACGAGGTCTGCAGGCGCGCCCGCGGTACCGGTAAGCAGGAAGGTGTTGAGACCGGCGACGGAAGGCGCCGGCGCCGAATTGGCGCAATCGAAGACGAGCGCGAGATTGGCCTGGAGGGCGGCCGTCGGCGTGAACGACATCAGGAAGTCGTACTGGCCGCCGGCAGGAATGTTGACGGGCTGGCCGGGGTTTTCCGGGGCGCCAGTGCCGGGATTGCGGCCGGAATAGCTGAAGGTCACCGGCTGGCCGGCGGGCATGGCGATGGAGCAGGTGGTCGCGGCCGCGTTGCCGGTGTTGAGGATGGTGGCAAAGGCCGTGACCGTGCCGCCGACGGCGGTGGCGCGCGCAACGGGGGTGACGGCGGCCAGGATGGTGGTCGGCGTTGCCACGTTCGGAATCGCGGCGAGTGCCTCACTGACCAGAATCCGCGGCTTGGTGACGCCAGCCGCCGTGATCGGAACGCCGGTGTTCTTCAGCGCGGTCTCGATCTGGTCGACGGTCGCGTTGGGCCGTGCCGAGCGGATGGCGGCAAAGGCACCTGCGACATGCGGCGTCGCCATCGAGGTGCCGCTCTTGAAGCCGTAAGCGGTGTTGGAGTTGGGCACGGACGCAAAGATGCTCGTACCCGGCGCGACGAGATCGATCAGATTGCCCCAGTTGGAGAAGCCCGAACGCACATTCTGCTTGTCGGTCGATGCAACCGTGACTGCCGTCGAGATACATCCGGGTGCGCCGACCTCCGTGTCGAAGCCGTCATTACCCGCGGCGATGACCGTCGCGATCCCCGCGGCGCGCAACTGGTCGATGATCGGCTTCTGCACCTCTCCGTCGCAGGCCGCTGCGAATTGCCCGCCGCCGAGGCTCATGTTGACCGAGGCGATGTTCAACGTGTTGCGCAGCGCGAAGACGCGTTCGAGCCCCTTGATCTGATCGGAATTGAAGGCGCGCACGCAGGAAAGGCCTGCCCCTCCGCAGATGTTTCCGGTGAACAAGGAAAACACGTTGATCGAGATCAGGCGACCGTCGCGCGCAACGCCATTTGCCGGCTCGCCGGCCTGGCGATTGGTGTTGAAGCCGGCGACCGTTCCGGCAACATGTGTCCCGTGCCCGCACCCTGCAATGGTTGTCGGATTGCAGTCATTGGCCGAATTGATGTCGGTCGATTCCGTGACGCCGCCGGGACACTGGCTGGTCGAGTTGAAGGTGGTGTTTATCGAATTGTAGCATGCCGCCGACACGATGCGGGAGTTGAGAAACTCGTGCGTGCGTGCGCCGCCCGTGTCGAGAACCGCTGCGTGCCAGCCATTGCCGGTCGCGCCGGCCGCAAAGGCGTCCGCCATGCCGATCAGCGGCACGGATTCGTCGAGATAGGGCTTTGCAAGCTTGTCTTCATGAATGACGACGACATCGGGGTTGGCCGCGAGCGCGGCCAGTTCGGCCGACGTGACCTGGATGCCGAACATGGGCGAGAAATCCATGCGTTTTACCGCGAGGGCGTCGCCAGCCGGGCCTGCGAGTGCGGATCCGAAAGTCGTACCGAGAATTTGGTCCTGTACGGCGCGGATGGCGCGAGTCTGGGCTGCGTCGGCTTCCGCCGGGCTGGAAAACGCCGATGGCGCGGCGAGGCTGGGTGCCGCGAACTGGACGATGACCGGAAGTCGAACCCCGGTCTCGGCAAACAGGCGGGACAGGTCCGAGCCGGCGGCGAGTTTGGACGCCACGCTGGCTGGTACCTCGGAACCTGCCGAAAGCGCAGGTGAAGCATGGATTGCAGACAGAAGGGTGAGGACGGTTGCGAAAACCAGGCCTCGCGATCTCGGTGCGGCGTGCATTGCAGTTTCCCTCATCAGTCAGTTGTCATGGGTGTTCGGACGTCGCGGTAATGTGCGGGTTGAGCGGCGGCGGGTTCCGTATTGCCAGCCGGCGCCGGAAGGCGCCGGACGATCATATCATTCCCTGCCGCACTGAAGCGGCGACCAGTGGTCAGTTGGCGGACGCCGCAGCGATGCTGGCGTCGTTTGCCGTGGTGCGGACCGCCACGCTTGCCGACCCGACCGGCGTGTTGCCCTGGAAGAAGTGGACGAACATGCGCTTGCCTGCCGGGTCGAAAGCGATCGGCGTGCCGTTGCTGGTGGCAAAGGCCGAGAAGGTAACCGTCTGGTTGGCGCCGGCCGTGAAGTTGACGGTCGCACCCTGCGCCGAGATGCAGGCGCCCTGCAGGTCAGTCTGGCACATCGAGAGCGTCAGCGGCAGCGGGTTGTTCGCAGCACCGATGGCGTTGGTCTGCAGGCGGGCCTGCAGGTTGGCGCCGGCGCCGATGTTGATGGCGGCAAGCGCCGCAAAGCCGGTCTGCCCAAGCGGGATGTTGGCGATGCCGTCATTGGTGGCGGTCACCGCGATCGACACCAGGTCGGCCGGCGCTGCGCCTGCCGTTCCCGTCAGCAGGAAGGTGTTGAGACCCGCGACCGAAGGCGCCGGCGCCGAATTGGCGCAGTCGAAGACGAGCGCGAGATTGGCCTGGATGGCCGCCGTCGGCGTGAACGACATCAGGAAGTCGTACTGGCCGCCGGCCGGGATGTTCACGGGCTGGTCTGGGTTTTCCGGCGCGCCGGTGCCGGGATTGCGGCCGGAATAGCTGAACGTTACCGGCTGGCCTGCCGGCATGGCGATGGAGCAGGTCGTGGCCCCGACATTGCCTGTGTTGAGTATGGTGGCAAAGGCCGTGACCGTGCCGCCGACGGCGGTGGCGCGGGCCACGGGCGTGACGGCGGCAAGCAGGGCCGGCGTGGTGCCGGGCGGCGTCGCGCGATAGGAGGCCACGCCGGCCTTCGTCTCGTTGAGACGCCTTGCGCCGTCCGCCGCACCGTTCTGCCCGGCCGGAATACCGGTGGCAAAGCCGTTGAACTGCACATTCGGATTGGCAAAATTGTTGATCTGCTGGCACTGCACATTCGCCTGCGCGCACTGGTCGTTATAGGACATGATGTCCCTGAACTGGCCGGGCAGACTGACGAAGCCGAGATTGTAGTCGGTGTTGGGCGGCGCGGGGTTGACGACGAAGCGGTCGTGATCAAGGCCCATATTGTGACCCAGCTCATGGGCGATGACGTCGACAGCGATGCAGTTCGCCACTGTGTTGACCGACATGCCGAGATTGGCTGATTGTGCGGTAGGGTTGTCGGGCTTCCAGGCAAGGCCGCAGAATTCCGGCCGGTCGATGAGCAACGCGACGAGGTCGGCGCCCAGCGCGTCGCGCGCGGCATGCACGGGCTGGAACGGGCCGGTCGTTGTGTTGTTGGTCATTTCCCGGAGAACGGAATCGTAGGTCTTGCCGGCGGCCTGCTCGTCATAGCCATTGACCAGCGGCGTGCCGACGAGCCGCAGCGTGATTTCGACGTTGGAGCGCTGGTAGGCCGTATTGGAGCGAGAAATGCCCAGATTTGCCTGAGCGACGATGTCACCGCCGGGTCCCAGCGAGGTCACTGCGCGCGCCGTGTAGGGCATCAGCACGGTAATCTCGGTGATGGCCTCGGTCTGGTCCGCCTCGGATCGCTTTTCGCCCGGGGGAACCTTCACCGGCATCTCGATGTCTTCGGGGAAAGCGGACGTGTCAATTTCGCTGATCCGGTGCGCCTTGCCGACGCCGAGCGGATCGATGCGGTAGGTGTGCTTGCCGAAGTCGACTGTGCCGGTCACCAGCCCCTTGCGGATGACCAGATTGGCTGTTTCGGTGCCGCCCCGCGCGGACTGTCCGGTCCAGATGAAGCCGCCGCCGAACGCTTCGCTGATCGATGTGCGCCGCAGATCGACGGTGTAACCGGTGAACAGTTCGATGCGGACCGTTGCGGCCGGTGGTGCGAGCGCCAGTCGATTGGCGGCATTGTCGACGCCCTGAGGCGCAATGCGCGCGGCAAGATAGGCCGAATCGAGCACGACGTCGCGGGAGCGGATGACCCCAAGGCCGGGCGTCTGCTGGGCCGCCGCGGCGCCGGTCAGTTCGCCCGGCAGCAGCGAAAACAGGCCGTCCGCGGCCGCCGGACCCAGCAAGCCGAAGGTGAGCAACACCACGGCGGCGGCACGGCGCAGCACCATGGCGGCGAAGGCAGACAGATATGATGGGCGCATGCGCCTGTTCCCCCAATTCCCCCGCGTAATTTCTAGCCGGGAGGCCAACTGTATACAAGATGAGGTGGCGGCAGTTTTTCACCCGACCGCGGCCTTCGCCCGGTCGCGCCAAAGCACCGCCCGACCACTCAGACGCTGGTTGTCGGGCGGTGCCGGGTTCCGTCGATGAAGCGCTCGTAGCGGTAGGGGGAGGGGTCGACGATCGGCGTGTCGCCGCGCACGAGGTTTGCGGTCAGCCGTCCGGCGGCCGGGCCGATGCCGAAGCCATGGCCGGAAAAGCCGGTCGCCAGGATCAGGCCCGGCATCGACTTGACCGGCGAGATGACGGGAACGGCATCCGGCATCGCGTCGATGATGCCGGCCCAGCGCTGGATGATCGGCACGCCACGGAAGGCCGGAAACGTCGTCTCGAGCGCCTGCCTGGCGCGTTCGGTGTGGGCATAGACGGGGGCGGGGTCGAGGATGCGGCAGCGCTCGAAGGGGGAGACCTCGTCGCCGCTCCATGTGCGCCGCATCAGCGACTCCAGCAGATCGCGACCCACGCGCACCGAAAGCTCGCGCCAGTCCATGGCGAGGATGGGCAGGAAGTCCTTGAAATAGCGAAAGCTGTCGGCGACGATGTCATGGCTGTGGCCGCCGCCCGCGATCGTGTAGCCGCCGTCTGCCCGCTTGCGGAACGAGAAGTGGCCGGAGGAAGCGGCACCTTCGGGGCCAGCGAAGGGTCCGGTGCGCATGACAGAGGAGCGCACGCCGAGCTGCGGCAGCCGGATGCCCAGCGTGCGGCACAGCATGCTCGACCACATGCCGCCGGCGATCACCACCGTGCTGCAGGCGATTTCGCCTTTTTCCGTAACGACCGAGGCAATGCGCCCGGCCTGCGTCTCTATGCTGCGCACGGCGCAGTTGGTGACGATGGATGCGCCCGATCGGGCGGCGGCTCGCGCAATGGCGGGGGCTGCGCGCTGCGGCTCGGCGCGGCCGTCGCTCGGCGTAAAGAGCGCCGCGCGCAGCGGCTTTGCGCTGCCGGGCAGCAGCGCCTGCAGTTCGGCGCCGCGCAGGATCCGCGAATCGAGCCCGTAGGGGCCGGCACGGCGCAGCCAGCCCTCGTGCCTGGCAACGTCGGAATCGTCCTTGCAGATGTAGGCGATGCCCGAACGGCGGAACCCGACATCCTCACCGACAAGCTCGTCCATGCGGTCCCACAGCTTGAGCGATTCGACGATCAGCGGCAGTTCGCGCTCGTCGCGTCCCATACGACGGCACCAGCCCCAGTTGCGGCTGGACTGTTCGGCACCGACCTGGCCCTTTTCGCAGAGCACGGTGGACACGCCCTGGCGCGCCAGAAACAGCGCCGTGCAGGCGCCGATGATGCCGCCGCCGACGATGACCACGTCGGCGGAAGCCGGCGGCGCGTCGAGCGACGGAACTGGATCGATCGGCGGCCCCATGCCTCGGCTCCGAATCACTGTGCGGGAACACGCCAGATGCCACACGGGCCTGGCAGACACGAGGAAAATTGACCATGCCAGAGACGAGCCCGGCGTTCGTGGCGGGCTGCGCCGACCGGGGATCCGAGCGCGTCAGGCGGCGCCGTCGGCACGCCACCCCGGCAGCCGACACACCCCCGCCGGACCGCCAGTCATGTCGTGTCGGGCTGGAGACATGGCCAGGAGGCAGGTCATCTCAACCACGATGGGCGGTCCGGTGGCCGGGAGGCGGCCGGGCCGACGCGGGCGCTGTTATTCGGCGGCGACCTTGGTCACCGCCGCCTTGGCGCGGGTGGCACGCTTCTTCTTGGGCTCGACCGGCTTCAACGCCTCGGCGGCGCGGTCGGCCTCGTCGCGGGCCAGGCGGAGCTGGCGCAGCTTGGCGGTCTTGATCGCCGTTGCCTTGGCCTCGGAAAGGTATTCGGCCGTGGCCTTGTTGCGCTCGGCGGTCTTCTTCTGCGTCTCGAGGAAGCGATTCTGCGCCTTTTCCATAATATTCTGGTTGTTTTCGGCCATCTTCGCGTTCCTTTCGTCAAGATCTGAAAAATAGTCCACCACTGCCCTCAAATAGGAAGCGACGGGTCGAAATTCAAATTCGAACCCCGACTGGTTGCGGGCGGGGATCATCTTCACCGGGCACCCTAACACGTTCCGTCTTATTTTCCGACCATCACGAAAAATTCTTGGCACTCCTATCAATCGAGTGCCAAAACCTCTATATCAGCAGCGGCGGCCCTGCTTTCGACGGCCAGCGGAAAGAACCTCCCATGAAATTCCGACCACTTCACGACCGCGTCGTCGTTCGGCGCGCAGAAGGCGAACTGAAATCAAAGGGCGGGATCATCATTCCCGACACCGCCAAGGAAAAGCCCCAGGAAGGCGAGATCGTTGCGGTTGGACCCGGCGCGCGTGACGATGCCGGCAAGCTGATTGCGCTCGACGTCAAGGTCGGCGACGCGATCCTGTTCGGCAAATGGTCGGGCACGGAAGTGAAGCTCGATGGCGAGGACCTTCTGATCATGAAGGAAGCCGACATCATGGGCATCGTCGAGAAATCGGCCCCGGAGGCCGAATCCAAGCCGAAGACCACATCCAAGACCAAGGCGAAGAAGGCCGCCTGAGCGCGGCCTCCGCAATCTCTCCGACAAACGAACGGGACAGGAAACCATGTCTGCCAAGGAAATCAAATTCGGAACGGACGCCCGCGACCACATGCTGCGCGGCGTCGAAATCCTCACCAACGCGGTCAAGGTGACGCTCGGCCCCAAGGGCCGCAACGTCATCATCGACCGCTCCTACGGCGCGCCGCGCATTACCAAGGACGGCGTCACCGTGGCCAAGGAAATCGAGCTGACGGACAAGTTCGAGAACATGGGCGCACAGATGGTGCGCGAAGTGGCCTCCAAGACCAATGACCTTGCCGGCGACGGCACAACGACGGCGACCGTGCTCGGCGCCTCGATCCTGCGCGAAGGCGCCAAGCTCGTTGCCGCCGGCATGAACCCGATGGACCTGAAGCGCGGCATCGACATCGGCGTCGCGGCTGTCGTCAAGGACATCCAGAAGCGCGCCAAGAAGGTCAAGTCGTCGGAAGAGATCGCCCAGGTCGGCACCATTGCCGCCAATGGCGACGCTTCCGTCGGCAAGATGATCGCCGAGGCCATGAAGAAGGTCGGCAATGAAGGCGTGATCACGGTCGAGGAGGCCAAGAACGCCGAGACCGAGCTCGATGTCGTCGAAGGCATGCAGTTCGACCGCGGCTATCTCAGCCCCTATTTCGTGACCAATGCCGAGAAGATGCGCGTCGAGCTCGACGATCCCTACATCCTGATCCACGAGAAGAAGCTCGGCAATCTGCAGGCCATGCTGCCGATCCTCGAAGCCGTGGTGCAGAGCGGCAAGCCGCTGCTGATCATCTCGGAAGACGTCGAGGGCGAGGCGCTTGCCACGCTCGTCGTCAACAAGCTGCGCGGCGGGCTCAAGGTCGCCGCCGTCAAGGCGCCGGGCTTCGGCGATCGCCGCAAGGCGATGCTCGAAGACATCGCCATCCTGACCGCCGGCCAGATGATCTCGGAAGATCTCGGCATCAAGCTCGAGAATGTCACCATCGACATGCTCGGTCGCGCCAAGCGCGTGATGATCGAGAAGGACACGACGACCATCATCGACGGCGCCGGCAAGAAGTCCGACATCACAGGCCGCGTGACGCAGCTCAAGCAGCAGATCGAGGAGACGACGTCGGACTACGACAAGGAGAAGCTGCAGGAGCGTCTCGCCAAGCTGGCGGGTGGCGTCGCGGTCATCCGCGTCGGCGGCATCACCGAGAGCGAGGTCAAGGAAAAGAAGGACCGCATCGACGACGCGCTGAATGCGACGCGTGCGGCTGTCGAGGAAGGCATCGTGCCCGGCGGCGGCGTGGCGCTGTTGCGCGCCAAGGCCGCGCTCGACGTGCTGACCGACGGCAATGCGGACATACTGGCCGGCATTTCCATCGTGCTGCGTGCGCTCGAGGCTCCGATCCGGCAGATCGCCGAGAATTCGGGCAATGAGGGTTCTGTCATCGTCGGCAAGCTTTTGGCCGGCAACAACCCCAACCAGGGTTTTGACGCGCAGACAGAAACCTATGTCGACATGATCGACGCAGGCATCATCGATCCGGCCAAGGTGGTGCGCACCGCGCTGCAGGATGCCGGCTCGATCGCCGGCCTCCTGATCACCGCCGAAGCCATGATCGCCGACGCGCCCGCCAAGGACGCCGGTGCTGCCGGTGTCGGCGGCGGCGGCGGGATGGGCTACTGATCCACGTCTGCCTGATCGGCGTCTGCTGACGCCGATCGCACGGAACCAATATGAAGAGGCCCGGCGCGTCGCGCCCGGGCCTCTTTCTTTCCGAGTGCCGGGCGACGGCGCCGATGCCGGTCCAACCCGGCGAAGAGACCTGTGGACATGGTGCTGCGCCGGGAAGGCAGACTCCCCGCCGTGTCGCCAGCGGCGCGTTCGCAGCGTGCGCTCGGGATGGGCGCCGCGTCTCGTATGAGCGTGCGCCGCGATCGGAGACCGCCCGCGCCGCCGGGCATGCCATCTCGCGCATCCGAAGCGGGCCGGCATCTGCCGGGGCAGGGGACGAAGCCCCTTGATCGGGGGGGCGGATGTGTTACAAGGCGGCGCGATTGGATCGGCGCCGGCGTGGCGTGTGTCCATTTGCATGCGACGGCACCGCCGATGGCGGCTGTTGGGGAATAGGTTAACGGTAGACCCACGGACTCTGACTCCGTTAGTCCTGGTTCGAATCCAGGTTCCCCAGCCATCATCCTTCAAGGCATTGATTTCGTTTGAACCCCTTGTGTTGCAAGGGTTTAAGGCCGATGTAGTGTCCCAATCACCTGTCCCAAGTTGCAGGGAAGATCGGATCATAAATGGCCAGAATCAGCTATCTCAAGCGGCGCGGCTCGACCTACTACGCGCGGATGCCAGTTCCGCTCGATTTGCAGGACGTGCTGGGCACGAAGGAATTGGCGAAGTCGCTCGACACTCGTGAGCCCCGCGAAGCCAAGAGGCGGCTAACCGCTGTCATAGCAGGTTGGCAGCGCCAGTTTGAGGACCAGCGTCGGCGTCGAGAGATCGAACCGGCCGACCTCGCACACGCCGTCTGGGATCACTACACGGGCGAGCTTGGGCAAGATGACTCCGCACGTCAGGCATTGCCCGTCCAGGCCGACATTGATTCTGCTTCACGAGAACTATTTGCCAGCGCTGATCGTGGTGAAGTTCGCGGCGAGGGCCCGCTGGGCATCATGGCCGCTACGCTTGACATAGACGTCCTGCAGAGCCGGGCAACCGCACAGCAGGACAATCGTAAGGCTCAATCGTCGATGATGCGTCAGCACGTCGCCAGCGGCGAGACGGCGCTGATCGAGTGGGCGGCCGACGACTACATTGTGCGCCGCCAACTACTCGTCGAAAAGGGGACACCCGCATACCGCGACCTCTGCCTTCGACTACAGCGCGCGCACATCGAGGCTCTCAATCGCACCTTCGAACGCGACGCAGGCGACTACACCGGCACGCCAAGCGACCCGATCGTGGTTCCTCCTTCGCCTGGCCAGACAGCAACTGCCGGCCCCGGCGAAAGCGTCATGGAACTGTTTGAGCAGTATGCGCGGGAAAACTCCAAGCAGGTTAAGCCCGACACGCTCGACCAATCGCGGCATGCCGTCGAGCATTTCGTCGAGACGGTCGGTCGATCCTATCCTGCGGCAAAGATCGACAAGAAATCAGTGAGAGAGTGGAAGGCCATTTTGATGCAGTGGCCAGTCAGGGCGAACGAGATCAGAGTTTTCTCCGGCATGACTGCCCGACAGATCATCGAGGCGAACAAGACACACGGCAAGGCGACGATCAAGACCAAGACCATAAACCGCTATCTGGCTGGGCTTGGCGCGTTCTGTGATTGGCTACAGCGAAACGAGTTCATCGAGAGCAACCCGGTCGTCGGCCTCTATCAATCAATCGATAGGAAAAAGCGGACAACGGTGCCTTTCACCGTTGACCAAATGAACACGATATTTTCATCGCCGCACTTCGCCGGCTGTGAAAGCGATCGGCGCAACCATCGGCCAGGCACTCACAAGATCAGCGATCACCGCTATTGGGTTCCTCTGGTCATGGCCTTCTCCGGCGCGCGGCCAGGCGAAATCAGCCAGTTGAATATCGCTGATGTCCGGCAAGAGCATGGCCAATGGATCATGCACATCACCGATGAAGGCGATGCCAGCGAGGACAAGAGCGTCAAGACCCGTGACTCGAAGCGCGTCGTGCCCGTCCATTCTGAGTTAGTCCGTCTCGGTTTTGTGAACTACCATGCCAAGGTGCGGGTGAGGGGAGGCGTTCGACTTTTCCCCGAAGCCGAACGCAATGCGCGTGGTCAGATGGCAGCAAAGTTCTCGACCGATTTTCCCAAGATGCTGACGCGTATCGGCGTCAAGGACGGTCGCGGCCTGTCACTCTACAGCTTTCGCCACGCATTCACCGACGCGCTTCGCCGTGCCGAGTATCTGGACGATCAGTTCGGCTTTCTTGTCGGCCACACCTCGCATACCGTGACCGGACAGTATGGCACCCTCCCACAAGGCATGCTTCGCCAGCGCGTCGAGATGATTGAGAAGGTGGCTTATCCCGGCCTCAATCTAGCGCATCTTCAGCCGCCATCCTGACCGCACGAAGTCCCTGAAAGTGGGCTGATCATCATTTCTCGCGCAGGACTGACCATTCAGCGACACTTGCCGTAGCAAGAACAGGCCCGCTACCGTATTCGAGGGCGCCAAGCCGTTCATTTCGATTCACGACACCAAGTCGACGATGAACTCCGAACCCGGTGTGACCCCAGAAACAAAGAGCCGGTCTCGTGCGCGCGTGGCCGCGACGTAGAAGAGCTGGCGCTCGGTCGCGATGACCTCGTCCAGTTCAAACTCATCAGCAACTTCCGCAACCCTCGCTGCAAGCGGCAGGACACCCTCGTCGCAGGCAATCAACGCCACCACGCGAAACTCGAGCCCCTTTGCCAGATGCATCGTGCCGATCAGCGCCGCCTCTTCATGGCCGGGCGCATCCGACAAGGCTGATCGGATGGGCAGCCCCGCAGCCTGTGCGATGGATCGCGCGCGAGGCAACTGCTCGGCCGAGCGGAAGAATATGGCGATTTCTTTCGGCACTATCCCGTCGGCCAGAGCAGTCGCGATAAAAGTGGCGGCTTCGGCAAGCTCGGCAGCTTCGTCCTGCACCACCCGGACGAGTGGCTCGAGTCCTTCAAACACCGAGATCGTGCCACGGCGGTCATCCTCCAGGCCGTCGACGTCACGGATGACCTTCGGCATCAGCCGATCGGCCAGCTGCCTGATCTGTTGCGATGTCCGGTAGTTGACCTTTAGGGTCGACGATCGCCCCCGCACATCGATGCCTAGCCCTTTCCACGAGAATGGCTGCTGGAAGATGCGCTGCCCGATGTCTCCGGCAAAGAACAGCGCATCCGGCTGGCTCGGCGCGATGGCGGCGAGGAAGCGCAACTCCGCCACCCCGAGATCCTGGGCTTCGTCCACAACGATGTGCGAGAATGGCTTATCAGTTCGCGCCACATAGGCGGTGGTGACGGCATCGAAGAGAGAGGCTCGCGTGAAGAGAGCCTGCTGCCTGAGCAAATCCCGGACGCGGGAAAATACCGTCCAGAGCCCTTCGCGCTGCTTGGCGCCCAGTCGGTTCTTGCGGCCCATGCGCGGCACATCGGCATACGCCGCTTCGCTGTCGATCCGCCAGGGGTCGATGACGTTCTCCCACTCCGACATCAGGAAGCGCAAGGATATGCTCGCCTACAAGCAAGCGCTCCTCCAGGCACCCTCACGTTACAGCCTCCGCTTTCCCGGCCAAACGCCACGTTGATCCGCAGATTTCACGGCGGCGGCAACATTTCGCTCGACACGTTCATGAAGCTCAAAGCAGCCTTCATGCCCGCACAGGTGCAGGGATGACCTTCACCCAACTCAGTGCCGCCTTAGCCAAATCGCTGTGGCACTCCGACAGAATATCCGAGGTCACGAAAGTAGCGCCTTTCAGGATTGACGCCATACGCGAAGGTCGTGCCACGGCAGGACTGATAAGCGCCGAAGAGAATGAGCGCCTGATAAATTTCGTGAGGTATTACTGATGACAGACCCAATTCCGCTCGACCAAATAGGCCAGCACGTCGGCCTTGAAGCCCGCAAGCCGCTCGGTCAACGCATCCGCGAGGCCGTGCTAGGCCCGCCGCCCGTGGATAATGAGCGCGAGAAGTCAGTGAAGACGATCCGCAAGGCATTGCAGGACATGCCAGCAACAGAGCGCCCGTGCCTTTGCAAACAGCTTGGCCTGTCGCCTGCCGTTGTGGATCGCTACGCTGATCAAGGTGTTGAACCGCCGCTAGACGAGCTGGTGAAGCTGGTTCCGCACGTCATGCCGGGCAAAGCATTGGTGAACGGCTTTAAGCTTGTGGACGGCCCGCCGATCAACTTGAACGCTCCCGCCGACGCCGAAGCGAAGCCATCAATACGGGTGCCACGGCATCAAGGCTTGGTGCCTGTACAGCAGCCGTCGCTGACCGCCCATGAGGCAGGATGTGCATACAATCTGCTTCGCGATCTACCAGATGGGTTGATTAGCATTCGCGCGCTGCGTGAAGGGCTTCGCTACTCGGTGGACTTCGGCACGGATGATTTGACGTATCGTGGCGACCGTCTCGGCAAGATCTTGCAAATCCTCATTGACATGCAGGCGGTGTTCTCCGCGGTCGATCAAGACACCAAGCGCATGACCTTTTTCCGTGTGGCCGATGCTGGCTTGCAGCAGTTGAAGCGGCAAGCCAACCCTGACAATCCGACACTTGGTGCCAAGCCACTCGGTGGATGAATATTCGCATTGCGGCTGTGAATGGCTTTGCGGTCGCATGAGGTCGAGCGTTTCCGATCCGGACGGCTCAATCGGCCCGTCGCATAGTTGGTGGTATCGACGTGCGGCGGGTCACTCCTTCTGTAATCCCATGGAGTAACGACAGACTGGATCGTCGCTCGTAAGACCCGAAGCTGGCATGGGCGTTATTGCCCATGCCAGACTCAGAATCCTAGAGATTTCAGCCCGCGACGGTCAGGGTAGTAGCAATTCTATCGGATCGAGCCGTTCAGTCCGCTCGGAAAGAAGCTTGCTGGAGTTGGAGAAGCGCCCAGATAGACGATGTTGCGGACCTGCACAGGCGTCCGACTAAACACCAGGCCATTCGCATCGGTCGGAACCACATTTACCGAAGCGGCTGTACCGATTCCCTGATCAAGATCGGTGGCACCGTCGAGCGAGTCCCTGGCATTCGAAATTGCCTGCGCCTGTGAAAAGAGCCCACGGCCTACCAGGACGGTACGAATCTCTCCTGCGTGGTAGGCCTCGACGGCAAGTAGGCCCGCTGCGACTTCCAAAAAATCTTTGTTCTGGATGAAACGTGCGGCACCCTTGTAGGCCGTCACACCGACATCCTCGAAAATAAAGGCTGCCAGCAGGAAATTCGTCTCGTTGGCGAACGCATCGAAAGTTCCAGTGGGGCCGACCAGACCTGCAGCACGTGCGGCGGCTGTGAAGCTCGACACAAGATTGATCCGAGGGCGGGCAACCTTTGCGGCACCGAGCGCGGCACGCAGCAATCGGACGTGGGCCAGTTCGTCGTTGGCGATCTCGATCGCATATCCCCTGATGATTGGTGTAGCGAAAGGCACACGGCGTCCTCCTGTGACATCACCCTGCGTCCCGGTCCCAGCGATGTCATTTATGCCGAGCCCCACTCCGTTTACGGCGCGGAGGTAAAACTCTGCTTCGAGGTATTCGAGATTCAGCGCGAAGTTTAGGACTACGGCGTCATTGATGACCTGTGCCTCAGCCTCTTGCGGACTGGCCACTAATCCCAGCGTCCCCACACCAGCTGTTATCAACCCTGCCGTCTTGAGAAATGCGCGACGTCCGGCAGCTAGATCGATCTTGGAAAGGTCAATTTGTTCGTCCCCAAATACTTTTGTCATGTGCCATCTCCCTTTCAGAGGTTTTCATAGGCAAAGAAATAACGCCGCCTCGCCGCGAACGGAAAAGCGCTGTATCCGAAATTCAAGTCGGTCGTGTGTATCTAGAACTTGTAGTTCAGCCCAACCCTGACGATGTTCATGTCAGCCTCGGTTTCGATGTCACCCGGGAAAAGTGTTGTCGTTTGGTTGCCGAAATCGGAATAAAGATATTCAATTTTGGTCGTCAGATTTTCGGTGATGCCGTACTCGAGACCGCCGCCGACTGTGTAGCCGACCATGTCATCGGAGAAATTCCCGGCAGGTGTCTCGACGTCCAGGTTGGCAAACGCAACACCGGCTGTACCAAACACAAGGAACCTGTCCATGGCATAGCCCAGGCGTCCGCGCACCGTTGCGAAATAGTCGCCGTCTGATCTTCCATCAAAGCCGAAGCCAAAGAGATTGTTGAAATCACCGCTCAGGTCTGCATATGAGAAATCTCCCTCAACACCATAGACGATGTTTCCTGACTGCATGTTGTAGCCAACGGTGCCGCCGATCAGGTAGCCGCTATCGCCGTAGTCAAGGTTGGTGCCGCCGAAGCCAATGTCTAGATTGGGGTCGAGGTATCCACCCGATATTCCGACATATAGACCGGTCCAGTTAAAGGCCGAGACGGTCTCGTCGTAGGCTGGGTCAGCAGCCAAAGCGGTTGCGGGCGCAATCAGGGCGAGCAAGCCAGAAATAGTCACGGTACGCAGCATGCACATGGCGGTCCTCTCTTTTTGCAGGCGACTACAAGTTTCGGTGTTGAGCGTATGGTCGGCGTCCGAAACGATGTGTCACATCATCGCCACACTGGGAGCCAAAACGCGTCACGTTTAGTAATACGAGCGTGACAGCTCAAAGTTTCACCGAGCCCGATATCATTTGTTTCGCCTTGATAGGAAACGAATGAAACTTTTTCGGCGGCCTCCCGTTTCCGCTGTGCATGGCCATTTATGTGATTTCATTGGAATTAAGCAAAAATCGAAACCATGATGCGTTGTGGCGTCAATTTTTGCGTTGGAAGTGCATTGCGCTGACGAAGTCCGTATGGCTTGCGGAGCTGGTGGGTCCCGCGACAGCCATTCATGACCAGCTCGCAGATCATCTTAGCAGAGAAGACAAACTGCTGATTTTTGAGATAAACTACGGTTCACAATGGTTAGTGAGTTCAGTTGACGGCCGCGTGAAAACCTGGGTTGCTGCAAAAGTTGGTCCGCAATAATTCATCGTGGCCGACCGCGCTTGCCCGGCTCGCGCTTTGTTTTGGCGACTGCTCCTTCGCGCCTGCGACCGAGTCCTATCGCCTTTGCCAGTTCAGAACGTCTTGCCGCGTAGCTCGGAGCTACCATCGGATAATCGGCAGGCAAATTCCACTTCTGTCGATATTGAGCGGGCGTCATACCCCGGCCTGTTAGGTGCCGCTTCAAAGCCTTGTAAGGGCGACCATCCTCCATCGAAATGAGGTAATCCGGAGTGATCGACCTCTTGATGGACACCGGAGGTTCGGGGCGGACCTTCTCCGGCTCGGGTGCCGTAGGAACCAACTTTTGCAGAGCCGCGTGTACGGATGCAATGACCTCTGGTAAGGCCGTCATCGGCACGCTGTTGTTTGCCACGTATGCGGAGATTATCGTGGCCGTGAGTTCCAATGAATCTTCGGCGGCTCGGGTGGCTCTCATGTCTTTCATTTGTTTCCCCCTTAAGCACATTATAGTGGGATGCCGGGTTGGAATCGTTCCCCTTTGAGCATTTTTGTGATAGCTATTTATTTATCACAAGCTTAGTCTTCGAGGGTCGCATTGGCTTTGCATTCCGCAAACGAGTAGACGTTATAGGGAGAAGTCAGCTCATCCACCGCTGGCGCAAAGCCATTGAGGAGGTCGGCAACCAACCCTCCATAGGGCTTATTGTATAAATCCACCGAGTGTTTCTCTGTTTGATAAATCGACTGACTGAAAGATGGGATAACAACCGTTGGGCCGGTTTTGCCTTCCACTATCTCGATTGGCATGCTGATCGGTTCGCCACTGCCCATCACCGGGAAGATGAGGTAGCAGATGACGGCGCCATTCGAACAGGTATAGTCACCACGGGACACCCAGACCGCCTTGCCCATCCTGTATTCGGTTAGGGTCGCAGCGCTGGTAGCCATTTGGGGGTCGAACTCCAGTTCCTGGTAGGAAGTGGTGTCAGGATTGTTGCGAAGCGGCGTGCGGAACAAAGCGGGCCTATCGTTGCATTCAGGCTGCTCCGGGACCTTCTCCGATTTTGAATCGCCCGTAAGCTTGCTGCAGCGCTGCAGCTTTGTGAACGGCGGAAACTGCGCGACTTCGTCACCGTCCAGTTTGAAAAGGATGCGCCGCTCTTTCCAAGGCGGGTCGCCTTCAACGAAGCTGCAATCCAGGTCGAGTATTAACGCATCGAGGCCGACTATGGGCGTCTGCTTAGCGATGGTGCAGCTTTCTTCCCATCCCTCGACTGTAGCGGCTGAGTACGTCCTTACGCTGTCGTTGCCTTCGCAACTGTCCGATCCATCGTAGACGAATTTGTCTTGCCACCACTCCGCAGTCGAAGCTTCACCGACGCCCAGCCCGCATATCAATGCTGCAGCCAACAAGCGACGCATCCCAGTCTCCCTCACGCCCACACAGGCATAATCGGGCCGACATCTGTGCGCGTCAACACGATGCGCTCGATACAATCTGCTTGCCGACAAAAAAGAGGCATGGCGATACGTGACGATGCATGTCGATCCGTCTGAAATGTTCCAGCGGCGGCTGTAGGCAAGGCCGCTCGCGGGCGCTAGGCGTGGGAGCTACGCGAGGGCCGGGCGGAAGGCGTGGCGAGGCGCTGGCTAGGGCTGGAATTCAGGGCTGGCGCTGTAATTGAAAAAGCGATTCTAGTTGCAAAACAGTCTGGAATGGCTTTGCTGGCTTGCAACTTTTGGTTGTGCTATCCTTCCTGCGCTAACAAGCACGGGAGAAATGCATGAGCTATGTCGATCAAGACGGCCACGACGCGATCGCCTTCCGCCGAAAGCTCCGCCAGACGGTCCTCAACATCCCAAAAGCCCTTTTGACCCGCCATCGTCCGCCCCCGCTCCAACCCAAGGACAATGAATCAGAAAATGAGGAAATCCGCTACTTTCCGGCGGCGTCCACCTTGCTATGGGATACCTCGGCATGCTTGATCCCTCGCATGGGAAATGGCGGGCAGAGCGGCATTCGTCGGTATGTAGGCGACAAAGCCATCGCGATCTATTTTGTCGTAGCGGTAACAGGCGCGCTGTTTTGGGTCACTCGGTACGAAGCGCTGCTGACGACAACCGGTGGCGGATTGTTCCTTCTCAATCGCTGGACCGGTGAAGTGCGCTTCTGCCAAGCCAAAGAATGCAACGCCCCTGAATACCTCACAGAGGAAGAGGTTTTCGGAAAGAGACGCCTTACCGATGAGGAATTTCTAGGCTCGAAATAAAAGCCAGCCGTCGCTGGCGCAGGCGGTGTTAGGTCGTGTGGACAAACCTTATCCAGCATCTGATTGTCGCCAGCTGCACGAAGCCGAGAAAGCTCGACTGCAGCTTGTCGTAGCGGGTGGCGACGCGGCGTGAATGCTTGATCTTGTTGAAGAAGCGCTCGATGCGGTTGCGCATCGCGTAGGTTGTCTTGTCGATGGCACGCTGCACTTTCCGGTTCGACTTCGTTGGGATCACGGGATCGATGCCGCGCTTTTCGAGGTCGCGTCTGATGGTGTCGCTGTCGTAACCCTTGTCGCCGAGCATGACCTCGGGCAGCGGCGCGTCTTCGGCCATCAGGTCGTCGTAGGCCGTCATGTCCGAAGCCTGGCCGGGCGTCACATGGAAACCGACCGCCAGTCCTTCCGCATTCGCTCGGGTATGAACCTTGGTCGAGAGCCCACCGCGCGAACAGCTGTAGCTCATAACACTCATCGGTGCGTTCTCGCTGACCGACGCGGCGGCAGACAGGCCCGCAGTAGATGCGCCATTTGGCGCGGTACGCCTTCTGGCAGAGCCTGCACTCGCCCGGTATGCCCCTCGGGCGACCCATGCGCCACGCCCCCTGTGGCAAGTGAGCTACCGTTGTGCCAGTTGACAAACCGAACCCCGCGCTTACACGACCGGCTCTCCTTTATGCGTTTTCTCGGCCTTGGCCTGTCCGATCGCGTCCCGGACGCGCGCACGATCTGGCTGTTCCGGGAGCGCCTCACGAAGGCGGGTGCGATCGAGCCGCTTTTTGCCCGCTTCGAGACGACGCTGCGCGAGGCCGCTACATCGCCATGGCCGGACAGATTGTCGATTCCAGCCTGGTTGCGGCACCCAGGCAGCGCAACACCCAAGAGGAGAAGGACGAGATCAAGGCCGGGCGCATTCTCCCCAGGCCTGGAAGCAACGTCCGGCCAGGCTCGTGCAGAAGGACCGTGACGCGCCTTGGACGGTCAAGTTCACCAAAGCCAAGCCGCAGGCGGACGGCACAATCCCGCCGGTCGACATCGCCATTCCCGCCTTCGGCTATCAAAACCATATCGCGATCGACCGCGAGCATGGCCTGATCCGCCGCTGGCTTGTGACGGATGCGTCCGCCTATGAGGGCGCGCGGCTGCGCGAGGGCCTGCTTGATCCCACCAACACTTCGAAGGCCGTCTGGGCCGATACGCCTACCGCTCCGCGGCCAAAAAGGCCTTCCTCGACAAGCACGGCTTCGTCAGCAAGATACATCGCAAGAAGCCCAAGGGCAGACCCATGCCGGAGGCGACGCGGCACGCCAACAACGCGAAATCGAAGGTCCGCTCTCGCGTCGAGCATGTCTTCGCGCAGCAGAAGGTGAGAATGGGCCTCTTCGTGCGCACCATTGGCATCGCCAGGGCCAAAACCAAGATCGGCATTGCCAATTGGCGGCAATCATGGAGGCGCCGGCCGTCACCATGGACGGCATTGCGATCAAGGCCCAGGTGCTCGCCTTATGGCCCTCGGTGCGCACAATCGCCCCCGGCATGTATTTCGCGGCAGACACATGGGGACCGGGCCTCGCCGCGTCGATCCTTCGCGTTGCGGGGAGGGCATTCGGATGAACATGCATGTCCCCACCCTTCATCCTTACGGCATCCCTGCCGGCATCGATCCGCGTTCCTGGCGGCAAGCCGTCGAAGCCCGGATTAACGACCTGCTCGACCAGTCCATGGCGCTCATCACGGCGCTGGACACTGCCGGCGACCTCGAACTCGACACGGTCGACGACGAGGACGGCGGCGACAGTGAACCGGAAGAAACCGACTGCAACCTTGCGGGCGCGAGTTCTGACCTCGAACACGACGAGGGCGACGGCGATTGCGACCTGATCATCCCCGGCGGAATGGAGGACGAGATATGACGCGGCTCGTAGACCATCGCGACATGACGCGACAGGAAATCCTCGAATGCAGCTACGAAGCGTTGGCCATCGTCTCGACCTGCGCGATGGCGTTGGATGGCATCAATGAGGAGAACGTGGACAAGACAGCCGGCGATATAGCCTTGGCGCTCAGATCGGCTCTGGAGCTTCTCGGGCCTGTCCATGACGCCTTGGAAAGCCACGAGGGCATGGCGGGCAAGAAATGAGGCTGGCGCGCATTCTACTGGCGCGGGCCATCGTGCGGGCCGCGCGGTGCCTGACAGTCATCGGCGGGCGCATGGTGGCGGAACTGGAGCGCGAGGCGCTGCGCTGAGCCGAGGTGCGCCGCGTTAGCGATCCGTTAACCATTTGGCTGCACTGTGAGAATGTTCTTGCTGCCACGAGGACAACTCAACCTACCGAAAGGGGCTCCCAGAAACACGCTGGGAGCCCTTATCGTTTCGGAGCAGGGGCGCTTTCTCTACAGGGTTCGAGATGTCGGTCTTGCTGGTTACCTACTGGCGTTCTCCACTTGTCGCCCTGAGAAGCCCAGATTTCTACAGTCCGGCCTAATCAATAGGCGGGTCTCGGTTCGCGAATTTGCAGAGCGATACCTTGCCACCTTCTGAAGTTTTCGACGCATCCCACAGCCTAGCGTGTCCGCCCTACGTTATGGCATCCTCCCCGATGGGGAGACTAAGCCGATGATTGCAACTTGTGAGAAATGCGGGCTGCAGGCTAATGTGACCATCTCAGCGCGCTACAAACACACCGTCGAATTAGCCTTAAGTAGTAGCGTACAGTGCCCTGCAGTTCGGAGGCTTACCAACATAAATAGAATAATCAGCAGCGAGGATCTCCGTTGCGAACATCTTGACCGCGCCGCCTCGCTTGCCGTCGAACGCTTTTGGGGGGACCGGATCCGTTGAGGTGATCGCGCGCGGAACGTAGCGGGGTTTTCCATGTGATGTCGCGTGCCATATGCGAGGCATTGAAGGCTTATTTCCTCGCGGTGCGATACCGCGAAGACGACCACGCCGAACGTTTCGGCATTGCCGACACGGCAATCGACATAATGGTCAAGCGTCAAGAATGGGTTCCAGATCAGGAAGTGCCCTCAGCGCTGACGCGAGGGGCAGGCGATACAGAATCGTAGGCGTGTAAAAACGGCGAAGCCGCCGCGACAATCGCGGCGGCCCTAAGTCGAGATGTCGAAGTGCAGTTAGTTCTGCCCCACCCACATGCACACCTGGCTTGCTGTTGCGGCCTGTGCAGCCGTCGCTCCGGCTGCACCTGCGCCAGCGTCGCCGGTATCCGTGCTTGAAGTTGTCGTCGTATCTGTCGATGCCGCAGGATTCATTGGTGTCACCATCGCCAGGCAATCGGTCTTAACCTGGGCCTGCAATTCCGGGGTCAGCGCGGCGAAGTTGGATTTCGCCTCTGCCTCTGAGCGGAGTGCAGCGCCAGAACCATCGGTGTAAAATGCTTCAGCGATCGGCCCTGTCCATGCGGCAGGTATCGACGTCTTGCCAGAATCCTGGTCTCCATCGCTCGCCGTCTGGGCTATTGCGCCGGCGGAAAGCGAAATCACAAATGCGGTTGCTGCAGCTAATCTCAAAAACATAACTTCCTCCTTGGGGATAGAGCCGCCTATGCGGCGTCTGTGAGCCAAACCCTTCGGAGGTGTCGTTGTTCCATCATAACGCCTGGCACGCGCGCAGATGCACTTGGCGAAGCCCTTGTCCGGAGCGGAACACGAACAATGACAGCGTACTTGCAGACAACCTCACGAAGTGAAAAAGCCCGCCGCAGTAGCGAGGGGCTTTCCTTATAGCGGGACGGGGGAAATCCCGATGACCGCAGAAGCACCTCAAAGCCCGGCTGCGGAAACGTTGCCGGGCTTCTTCTTCCCGGCCCCGCGATAGGCAACAGCACCTTGAGATAGTGCGCCTCATTGTCGTCGATGGTGATCCACAGCGAGCCGTCGTCCGACAGAAGCGTGCGGATCATCTCCAGCCGGTCGCGCATCAGGCTAAGCCACAGCGAGTGCTCCAGCCCGTCATCGTAGTGGGTGAAGGCGCTGCCGGTGTTGTAGGGCGGGTCGATGAAGACGCATTTAACCTTGCCGGCGTAGTCGGCTTCAAGCGCCTTCAGCGCCAGCAGGTTGTCGCCGTGGATCAGCATGTTGTCGAAGATGTCGCCATCGCGCCGCGTCGCCGCGTAGTGCGACAGCGCTGGATCCTCGACCAAGATCCGCGGCTCCAGCTTCGGCCGCTCGTCCTTGCCGATCCACGTCAATTCGAGTTTTGTCTTGCGCGGCATGGACATCAGTCTCTCTTCATTTCCCTGCCGCGTCGAATGCGGTCTTCTTCGTCTTCTGCACGCCAGCGTGCACGCTGGACAGCACGTTCGTCGGTGATGATCTTGGAGGTTGAGGCAGGTGGCAAGCTGCCTCGTTCGATCGCTGGTCCGGTGGGCTGTTCGTTCCTTGCAATGGTAACGGCTTCGCCAAGCGCCTGATGCGACAGGGTTTCATTGGGTGATCCCACAGCCGGCCGCAGATCTGCAGCGGCAAACTCGACCGTTGCGTTTGCCGGATCCCCGGACGCTGTTTTCACTACACCGACGAGACTGGCTCGATCTTGCTGGCTGGCTGCAGGCAACGTCGACGGTGCGACTGGCACGTCCGCCCGGTGCCGCGTCGCCACTGGGTCCTGCCCTTCACTCCAGTCTATAGCATCCGGGACCTTCGATGCCATCAATGTCTTGCGGCGCTCAATGGAAAGTCTTCTCGTTTCGTCACGCCGCTCTGCTCTCTCGCGTATAGTGGCAATATATGCCTGACCTTCCGGAGTATTGAACCAGGCGTCCCGGTCCGTATAGCGGGGATTGTCGACCTGACGATTTTCCTTGCGCCATGCGCGCACATACGAGTTTGGAGTTAAAGCTCTGTGCTCTTTTCGCGGATCGGGCTTTACGTCGGCCACGTCACCTTTCCTAGGTTCATCTCTGGAGTTTTGCAGCACCTTTTCGGGCCGCTGGGTAGACCAGGTGCATTCGAAGCCCCGACGTCTTGCCCACTTTACAACTGCATCGTCACTTAGATCTCCGTCGCCTGCGATACCCTCACCTCGCAGTGCGGATCGCCAGCGAGCAATAGTCGTTTCAACCTCGATTCGCTTCTGCTCCTCCGAAGCAAAAGGGTTTGCACGGCTTAGAATCCGTTGATCGTCGCGAGCACGGGGCCACAGCCTCCTCATATACCACCCGGTCAATTCCGACGGACGTAAGGCCAATTGCTGGAGTTGGAGGTTTGAAGTTGATGACTTCGAAGACAGATCGCGCTGCTCAGGTCTAAGGCTGAGGCTACTAGACGGTAGGTTCTCGTGTCGCGCTGCAAGTCGACGACGAGCGGCCTGGCGTTCCCGGTCCGCTCTCTCAAGGTCGCGAATCGTTGCACTTCGTTTGCGACGCCGGACATCTTCTTCGCTGCAAGGCGCTGGGAGCACCGACTGGCCACGGATTCGCTTCTCCGTGTGCTGTCCGAACCATCGCGCGTCGTAACGTAGTTCATCCATGAGAGCGCTGGGTTCACTGCACTCAGTCCCACCGTTCGTCCGGAGTGGTGCCGTCGTCCAGCGTGCGACCCACAAATGCTCAAACTCCGCACTCGTTGGCAGTGCCGCAAGCACCGCCGCTGCAAATACCGACGCGTCAGCACGAATGGAGGCAACCCGATTTCGCACGGTTCCACCCGCTTCACTGATCAGGTCTTCCATTCGGACAATATCCGAACGCATCTGCGCCACCCCGTCACTGTCCAGCTCTCCGGAACGGATCGAGCGTCGCCAAGCAACAATACGGGCCTCTCCATTGATCACGGCGCGGCTAAGTTCATCCTGGAGCGCGGCAGCCTGGTGATCGGCTTGTGCGTCGCGCTCCTCCAGCAAATCCATATGCTGAGAATCGCACTCTCTCTGAACAAAGCCAGCTATCGTATCAAAGGCCACAAGAAGTTCTTCAGGCGGCTCACCAATGCCATCTTCTGACATAGCGACTGGCAAATAAATGAGTTTCTTCACAACCCGGTCCGGCACACGCTCGCCGTCCTCGGTAATGGCTGCCGCGATGCAAGCAGTCCAGGACACGAAGCCTGTATCGACGAAAACCCGAGAACAGATCATCCATCCAGAAAGGCCTTCCAGCGGATTCATGCCCCATGAGAGATTGAAATAGGGCTCTACCTTGAAGTGAAGGGTTGCCGACGCGACGCCCAAGTCCCTGTCACAGCAGGAACGCAGGCGTGACAGCGTCATTTTACGGCCCAACGTAACGCAAAAAGGGGCGTCAGCGTCGGCTGCCGATTGAGGCTCGCTGCCACCTCGTCGAGCATATCGGAGACCTGTTTTTGGACATCGCGCCGTTGCTCGTGCTTCGAAAGCTTGAGGTCGTCCATTTCTCCTTCGAGCTTCTTGATCTTGCGGCCGAGATCGAGCTTCTGCTCCATCGAGGCGTCCGGCGCCCGGCGCTCCTTGCGCAAAAGCTTGATCTCGCCCTCCAGGCCGCCGATCCGGGCATCGAGTTCGATCTCGATGTCATTCGCGTAGTTGTCGAGCCTTGTCTCCTCTTCCTCGACCCAAAGATAATTCTGGCGCTGCACTTGGTCGGAAAAACGGGAGAACAGTGTATCTTGGATGGCGTCGAGCGCGCCGGGATCAACCTCCCGGTCCAGCACCTCCGCCACGGCTGGAACCATAAGCATGCGGTCGGCTGTTTCAGGAGGGACGGTCACGCCCTCATCGGTGATGCATGACAACAGGAGTTCCTCTCGCGTTGTCCCGCGTGCTTGGATGCTTGCTTTGGCGACCTGTAGCCAACCCGACTGCCCCCCGAGATTTCTGACGTCTCCGAGCTGGCCCGGAAAGGCATAGTCGGCGACGCTGAAGCGCAGCGACGAGACCGAAACCTTCTGGTCGCGAGCCTTGGCCTTCGCCACGATATCGCTGGCGAGGTTGCCATCTGCCAGACGAAAGAACTGCCAGTCGTGATCATCTGCCTCTGGCCAGACGGTCGTCCAGGTCTTGCCGTCGTAGTCGAAACGGGAGACGGCGTCGTCCTTGAATACGGCAGTGGGCAGCTCGGCCCGCGCAACGACGATTAGCCTTCGTGTGAAGTCGTCGACCGCGTTGTCGAGCTCGCCCTTGCGGCCCTTCAGCCTCGCAACAACGTCCTGGTCGAGATGCTCCAGAACCTTCGCACGTGCGGACTGCATGTCAGCATCGATGCGGTCCTGCAACGTCGCCGTCAGCGCGTCGAACTGAAGAATGACTTCGGCCTCGGTCCTGCAAGACTGAACGATACCGAGGACCCGCTGTTCGAAATCAACGCCGCGCTCGATGGTGCCCAGAACTTCGTCGCTCGAACCGAAGACGCCGCTGAACAGCTTGAACTTCTGGTCGAGCAATTCGTAGATGCGCTGCTCTGCCTGGTTCTTGCGGTTCAACATGTTGACGACGGTGACGTCGATCTTCTGGCCGTAGCGATGACAGCGGCCTATGCGTTGCTCAACGCGCTGCGGATTCCACGGGAGGTCGAAGTTGATGACGAGAGAGCAGAACTGCAGGTTGATGCCTTCGGCGCCGCTTTCGGTTGCAATCAGGATCGTCTTGTCCGCGCCGCGGAACGCATCGACGATTGCAGCCTTCATGTCGGCCGAGCGCGAGTCGGACACGCGATCGGTGCCAGCGTGTTCGTCCCGCCACGTCTGGTAGAGTGACCGGCTGACGGGATCGTTGTTCGACCCGTTCATAAGTGCGATCTGGCCGTCGTAGCCATTTTCCGAGAGCAGCTGGCTCAGATACATCTGGGTGCAAACACTCTCTGTGAAAATGACAGCTTTGCGCTGGCCACCCTTCTGCGAGATCACGTTGAGGATACCCGGCAACTGGGTCAGGAGCTTCTCGCCCTTGGCGTTCTGCCCGATGGACTCGGCGAGCCGCAGGAAGGACCGCAGTTCCTGCAGCTCCACCTCAAGCAGCGCCGCGTCTATCTCGCCTGTGTGATCATCTTCATCGTCACCCAGCTCTTCGCCGATCTCGCCGATGGTTTCGATATCGTCGGTAACTGTCTCGTCGACAATTCCACGCTTCTCCAGCCGCTCGATGAGGGAGCGCAGATAGCCCGTCACTGCGAAGGTCGACGATCCAAGGATCTTGCGCACCTGCAGCACGACAAGCGCATTGGCGCGATCTCCGTAGGAGATGGTGTCCTTGCGCTGAAGGAATTCCGACACTCGCTCGTAGAGCTCGACTTCAAGACTTGGCGGCTCGAAATCGAACACCATCGCGTTGCGCTTGGTGAAGTTGATGTGGCCGGCTTCTTGGACCTGGCGCCGCAACGTCCGATAGCAAACCGGAACAAGTCGTTGACGCAGCGCCTCCAGCGAAGCGGGCGTCGCGCGCGCGCCGGTGTAGAGCGTCCTGAATGCGTCCTCGCCACCAAAATGATTGTCGTCGATCACCGAGACGATGCCAAACAGCTCCATCAAGGAGTTCTGCAGCGGCGTTGCCGTTAGAAGGACCTTGAACTGATCCTTAAGTGCGTCCTTCAACTTCTTGGAACGTAGCGCGTTAGACTTGTAGACATTGCGCAGCCGGTGCGCTTCGTCGAACACGACAAGATCCCATTTGGTCTGGGCCAGCTCATCAGAGCAGCGAGCCGCGAACTCGTAGCTGGCGATGAGGATGCCGGGGGCGTCGCGGAAAGGCTTTGTATGACCGGACTTTTTCAGCTCCTTGTAGGTCGCGGCCTCAAGGATCGTCGATGGCAGCGAAAACTTGTCGCGCAGCTCCTGTTCCCACTGCTTGCGCAGCGAGGCCGGAACAATCAGCAGGATCCGCCGCTTCTGCTCGGCCCATTTTTGGCCCATCACGAGGCCGGCTTCGATGGTCTTTCCTAAGCCCACTTCGTCAGCGAGGAGCACACCCTTCGACAACGGCGACTTCAGCGCAAAAAGCGACGCCTCGACTTGGTGCGGATTCATTTCGACACGCGCGGCCGTTAGGGAACGCGTCAGAGCGTCCGCGGAAAACCCCTCGAGCGTTATGCGGTGACTGTGATAGTGACCCTGTAGAGGTGTGTATTGACTCACGAGAACTCCCAATGCGCATATATGAAAAAAGCAGATTTTGGAAAAAAGAGCGTGGGCGATTCAGACCTTGCCTATCCGGTTGTTACCCACACCCACTAAATGTAGGGTGGGTCCATTCTCCCGAGTAGAGCCCGTCGAAGGTCGGCGCAGCGGCCCCGCCGGCGATTCCTAGCAGTGAGCGGAACGCGTTGAA